>Ga0265340_10000897_pt1 | contig 16874 bp, 14 predicted proteins | sample 4CB225metaG_FD_202082 | JGI IMG/M metagenome (GOLD analysis project Ga0265340, IMG submission 202082) | Rhizosphere microbial communities from Carex aquatilis grown in University of Washington, Seatle, WA, United States - 4-CB2-25 metaG | ecosystem: Host-associated > Plants > Roots >...
AAAAAACATTTTGCGCGGCCAAGGATATTCTTCGGGCCTCGCCCGTAGGCCTATGGCCGAGGGATATTTTCTTTAACTTTTCCAAATACAAAAACGGCGGACAAATTATAACTTCCGTCTTTTTAATTAAAGAAACAGACTCTGCCACACCTATAAATAACTTTTCAGCTTCCTTTAAAAACTGCGGATTCATTTTCCAATTACCTATGACTATATTCCTAGACATAGTTTAATTATATCATAAAAACGATTTTGCTTTTCAGCATAAAATACAAAAAATGGCAAAGAAAAACCGCCGGAGAAAAATTGCGGTTTTTCTCGGCGGTTAAATTAAATTACTCACGCCTGATTACTAACTTACTTCAATAACAACATCTTCTTGACTTCCACAGAGGCTCCGACTTGGAGCTTATAGAAGTAAGTTCCACTCGGAAGGTTTGAAGCGTTAAAGATTGCCTCATAACTTCCTTGTCCCTTTTCCTCTGAAATAAGAGTTTTAACTTCTTGTCCCAAAAGATTAAACACGGTCAAACTCACCATTCCTTTTTGGGGAACAGAGAACCTGATAGTGGTGGAAGGGTTGAACGGATTGGGATAGTTTTGAGAGAGGGAGAATCCTGATGGAGTTTGGCCCTTTGGAACTCCAGTGGTTACACCGAAATCAATAAGAACGGTGTCACCAGAATCATATATAGCCTTTAGATTCCTAACCTCAACCCTGCTACCCATATAGGAGGAATCATGTGAATATGTGTCAAACCACAACAATAATTCCGAGAACTTAGATGCAGGCGCTGGGTATGTTTTATTTACGTCCCAGACTACTTCTTTCCATTCCGAATCCAACTTAATTTCATCTAGCGGATAAAAACCTAACTCGCCGATGAAATTAAGTATGACTGAACATGAATCATCATTCAGTGACTGCACAACCCTTGCAAGCATAGAAATTTTGTGTGGGCTAGTCCACACAAATGGGTAATATGACTTATCCCAAGACGACATAACCCTACGCACCTGAGGGCTAGCCCAACCGGGCTCGCCAAACGTAGAAAAAATTCCTACCCCATCATTTTGTAATATAAAAGTCGTAGCTATAAAATCCAGCGGATGCCCAATAGAATAATTTAGCGTCCATTCTGGTGTAGATGATGATTGCGATTGCGAAAGAGCAACCCCACTGAAAACAACTACAACTAACAACATGATCTTTTTCATAAAACCTCCAATAATATAGTGATTATTGACGAAGAACTGTTTATGTGGTATATTATACACCCAACACAAAGGCATGTCAAGTAGCTTGTATGAACTTATCCACAGTTTTTAAGAATTCTAAACTCCTAGAATTCTATAAGAAAATATCCAGGCTCACCTTGCGTACCGTACCCTACAGAAGTAGAAGCACTTCCATTACCGCCCTGACCACCATTACCACCACCATAATAAGCACCACTACCACCAGGAGCACCCAAACCGCCATTACCACTGATACCAGAACTTCCCTGAGCTCCAGTACCACCAACTTGAATTGAATAATTAGGACCAACATTACCTCCATTGCCGCCAAGACCACCGAAACCGCCAGTGCCACCACCATTATTAAGAGTTCCAGGATTACCAGGACTTCCTTCAGTACCGCCAGAAACACTATAGTTGGTGACAATACCATTATTATCAGTATAGGTAAAAGATGTGCTTCCACCATTACCATCAATAGGACCGGTACAAGAACCGCTACCAGCAGCAAGGGCTACAGGAATAATAGAAGAAGCTATTGAATTACTGGAATCCTCAAGCATACCTGTTGCCGTACCTTGAGCACAACCACCAGCACCGATAGAAAAATAAATTAATTCATTTGGTCTTACAGCAAGAAATACATTTGAAACACCAGCCCCACCTCCACCACCTCCACCACCTCCACCAGGATTACTATTACCAGTACCGCCCTGCCCGCCGCCACCGCCACCGCCAACCATAGTTATCCACACTTTTGTTATACCAGTCGGTACATGCCACGGTGACAGACTTCTAGTAGTAAGCACGACTCTTCCACCTTGTGGAGGTGCAGTAGTTTGTACAGAACCATCGGAAAAGGTTATACCATTTATACCATTACTAACACTAGAAAAAGCGAGACCTCCAGACCTTATAAGAAGTCCATTGTCTAAAGTGGCACCGCCAGGCAAAAATGTCTCACTTGAAGCATTTCCTAAATGGATATCATTGCCTTGAGAATTAATATAAAGCGGTTTTTGATTCCAGCTTTGAATGTATGCGTTGTTGGTATCGGAACTTAACGATACACCAGTATTACCTGACCCATCAGAAAGCATAAGACCATTGGAATCAATGGTGACTAAGTATCCATTATTGTTATAAAAGGGTCGCAAAACTATAGAACCAAGTCCAGTATTAACTCCATTGCCGTTGGCTTCCAAATATAATTTACCAGCGCCATCATTTATTATACGTGAGTATTGTGAACTGCCAGAGGCGCCAAGGAATAATGCGGAACCATTAGAACCGCCGCGGATATCAAGCGAGACACGATTGCCGCCACCAGAGTTTGGAGATGTCGTCCCGATGCCAACGTTACCACCGTTGTAATAAATAGTAGAACTGCCTGTAGTCCACTGGCTTGCACTATTACTTATATTCACACCATTTATTTTAAAATTACCTGTGACATTCACATCTCCGGCAACATCAAGTGTATAAGCAGGCGTTGTCGTCCCTATCCCAACATTTCCTAGTTTATCTATTCTCATTTTTTCTGTGGCAGCGCTAGAACCGCTCGCTGTGCCAAAAGTCAAAGCAGTATCCAGGGCATCTCCGGTGGGATGAGTATTTATTGCTCGGACATAGGCCATTGTGGCGCTAGATGAGTATCCATTGGCTATTTTGAACAATAAGGAACTTGTATTCCCTACAGCTTTTGTCGATGTGTTATAAATAGAAAGACCCTCTCCGCCTGTCCCGAATGCTCCGGCGATTTCCAGCAAATGCGAAGGGGTTGTCGTCCCAATTCCGACATTGCCGGCAAAATAAGTCGTACCATCCGATAAAACGTGAAATTTTTCCGTTGTAGAACTACCCACGCTTAAAGCAGTATTGCTTGCAACAGTTCCTGCCGCTATCCTAAGTCCGGCAGTGGTGTCATTAGTATTATTATAAATTTCAAGCGGGTATGACGGAGTGGCCGTACCGATACCTACATTGCCGGTACTAAAATAAATATTAGGAGAACTTGTCGCCCATTGACCGCTACCCGGCGTAGACCATGAAGCAAGACCGTTCGCATCTGAAGTCAAAACTTTATTGGCTCCGGGTGAACCTCCCGTGATTTTTATTTGTCCGAAAGTGGCAAGAGAATTGAAGGTCGCATTACCCGCAACATTTAAAGTACTATTAAAAATGGCGCTATTGGCAACAAAATTTCCTGTCAGACCCAAATCACTGCTTTTAATTTGGGAAGTTGTCCCAACATTGATAGGGGGCTGAGCATTTCCTCCGGCTGGCGCTGTACTTGGGGGCTGCCAAGTGGCTATGGCCTGAAGCGACAGAGCAAACAACCCTAAAACGAAAAATGATTTTAAAATTACTCTTATTTTTTGATTCATCCCGTTAGAAGTTATCCTAATAATACTTCACCCTAAATAGTATTAAGAAACTTTAATTAATTTTTATAATTTTTCCCGAAAGTTAACTTCTAACGGGATTCATAATTTTTATCTAATAAATTTAATTAATAATAATTATATCACAATATTTAATGCTCTATATAATGAGGCGTCGCGCCTGATGTGCTGGGAGGAATACATGCCGGGTCGTTTGGGTTTGCTTCACAATAGGTAATAGAATTGACAACAGTGACATAGACAGAACTCGTAATTACGCCACTGCCATCAGCTTTGTTGCAATCAAGGGTGTACCTGTACGTGCCCGCAGTATTAAGCGTGAAAGAAGGAGAATAGACAGTTCCAGGCGGAGTTAATGAACCGGGGCATATTTGATTTCCAGACCAACTGCCGCTTGCCACGCCGCCTGCAGTGTTTAACCCGGAACCGGTAGAAGACAGAGTGACTTGGTCCCCAACTTGAACCATTATATTGCCGGTATCATTATTCGCTTTCAAAAAGAGCAACGGCTCTCCGCTATTTGAGGCATATAAAACTTGACTAAAATCAATCCAGCCGACAACATCCGGACCACCCCAAGCATAGCCCTTGAAACTGCCGGAATTTTTATTATAAGTGACTCCTCCATTCCCGAAAAGATTTGGCGAAGCATAATTGTCTCCGCTTAAGCTTACCCAACCGTCCCATCCTCCGGTAGCAGTTGTCGGAAGTACGGAACCTGAACATCCGGTCACAAATACTGAGCAAAATCTGGCCCAACCGGTTACCGTACCGGTCGAAAGGTCAACTTTAGCGTCGCTAGGTGTCGTTCCAGACCCCGTAGGAAAACCGGAAAGTCCGCCAAATTTCATCCAGCCAAAATTATCACTCCAGGCATAACCGGACATATTTCCGGTAACACTATCCACTGTCACGCCGTAATTTGAAGCACCGCAGCCTGCAGGGTCGGTCACACAATTGAAAGAAAGCCAGTCTGTTCCCCCCAAACCAGGGGGTGAAGGGTTGGGACCATCGGCTTCCCAAGCATATCCGGAAACATTATCCGTACTGCTTCCATTTACAGGACTATTAAAACCAAGGTAGAAAGCGAGAGCCAGTATCGCCACACTAAATATAAAAATTTGTTTAAAGTTCTTCATAATAAATTTAAGGCTTTTTCAGACTATTCAGCATTTTTAATACTTCATCACTTGATAAATTTTTACCGGAAGCTTTCAAAGAATTCAGCTGGTCACTCACCTTATTAACTTGCGCTGAAGACGGTGATGCTGTCTGAGTATCAGTGCTCCCATTTGATGTAGAGGTGTCTGCTGTAGGAGTTTTAAGTAAATTAAGCTCTTTTGATACTTCCTGTTCATTAATAACAGTATTGGGGTTAAGTTTTAAACTATTTAGTTCCTTCGTTACCGCGTCTTGTTGCGTTTGCTCGGCAGTTTTTTGGGCGGTACTTTGGGTGAGATTTTTATTTTCTGTGTACAGATATAAAGCAACGCACAAACAAATGAACACAAAGAGTAAAACTAGCAAAATAATACTTTTCCTAGACATATGCATATTATACATAAAAAAGCGTTTTAGGGGAAGTAAATACACTATGTGGATAACCAGTATTGTCGTAGGTCCGACCTACGACAATTGCATTTAAAGGTGACTTATGATATTCTGTATATTGTATAAGTCCTGTCGCAACAGGGCTTTTATTTTTAGAAAAATAAGGAGCGAAGCGACTATATTTTTCTTAATCCCGCCGTAGGCGGGATCAGGATTTTTATAATCACTACGTTCATTAAAAATCACAGATATGTTAGACATAAAAACATTCAAGTCGGCATTGGAACAATTGGAAGAAGAGAAAAAAATTCCAAAAGAAAAAATATTGGACGCCATAGAGCAAGCGATGGCCGCCGCCTATAAAAAAGATTACGGCAAGAAGGGGCAAATCATCCGAGCCAAGTTTGATTTGGAAACAGGCAAGACGGATTTTTTTCAAATAAAGATAGTTGTTGATGATACTATCGCGAAAATAGAAGAAGATAATAAAGAAGAGCCTGCCCGCCCTCACGATAGTTCGGGAGCAGGCGGGGAATATTCCTTTATAGACGAGGGCGATGAACGAGTGCGTTTCAACAGCGAGCATCACATAATGCTTGAAGATGCGAAAAAAATAAAAAAAGACGTGGAGCTGAACGATGAAGTTGTTTTTCCGCTTGAAGCAAAAGAAGATTACGGGCGCATCGCGGCTCAGACAGCCAAACAAGTTATTATTCAGAGAATCCGCGAAGCTGAAAGGACTTCCATTATAGACGAGTACGGCACGAAAGAAGGCGAGATAATAAGCGGCATAGTGCAAAAAATAGAAAGAGGAAATGTTTATGTTGATTTCAATCGAGCCACAGGCATATTGCCCGCAGAAGAACAGATTCCCGGAGAATTTTTCCAAAGAGGACAACGTGTGCGGGCTTATTTGTATTCCGTTGAAGACACCCAAAGAGGCATAAACCTCCGCCTTTCCCGCACTCATCCTAAATTTATAGAAAAACTTTTTGCTATTGAAGCGCCGGAAGTGGAAAATGGGACAGTGGAAATAAAATCCATCGCCAGAGAAGCGGGCTCGCGTTCCAAAATAGCGGTATATTCAAACGATGAACATATCGACCCGGTCGGTTCATGTGTCGGACAAAAAGGCACCAGAGTAAATACCATTACCGGAGAACTCTTGGGTGAAAAAATAGACATAATCCCCTGGTCAGAAGACCCAAAAACTTTTGTTTCAAATTCCCTTTCCCCGGCTAAAGTTCTTTCGATAGAAATAGACGAGCGTGAGCATAAAGCTGTGATAGAGGTAGCCAATGACCAGCTTTCCTTGGCTATCGGTAAAGGCGGACAGAATGTGCGCCTGGCTGCTAAGCTTACCGGATGGAGAATAGATATAAAAGGTGACGGCCTGCCTGCGCAGACAGGAGAAAAGGTTGAAGTGGGAGAAAAAATATCCGAAGAAAAAACTCCGGCTGAAAATACAGAGAAAAAAATTAAGAAGAGTAAAAAATAAAAATTATTAGTTTAATTTTAAAAAAGTAATATGAATCAATTTTTATTGTTTGCAATTATCAGTTCTATCGTGACAATAGTTTACGGCTTACTGCTCGCCAAAGTAATCTTAAAAAAAAGCGCGGGCAATGAAAAAATGAAAGCCATTGCGGCTGCCATCGCTGAAGGCGCGAAAGCATACCTAAACAGGCAATATAAAACAATCGGCATTATCGCCCTAGTGCTTTTCTTCGTTCTTTGGCTCGGACTTGGACTCACATCGGCAATCGGATTTATTTTGGGAGCCGCGCTTTCTTCTTTAGCCGGATACATCGGGATGAACGTATCCGTCCGGGCAAATATACGCACCGCGGAAGCAGCTAAAAATGGACTCGGAGAAGCATTATCCGTCGCTTTTAAAGGAGGAACAGTCACAGGGCTCCTCGTCGTGGGACTGGCTCTATTGGGGGTAACGGTTTTTTTCGCCATAACCGGCGACGTGAAAGCTCTTATCGGTTTCGGTTTCGGAGGCTCTTTAATATCAATATTCGCTCGTTTGGGTGGAGGAATTTTCACTAAAGCCGCTGATGTCGGAGCTGACCTTGTAGGAAAATTGGAAGCCGGCATTCCTGAAGACGACCCGAGAAATCCGGCCGTTATTGCGGACAATGTCGGGGACAATGTCGGGGATTGCGCCGGAATGGCAGCCGACCTTTTTGAAACTTATGCCGTCACTTCCATTGCCGTAATGCTTTTAGGCTCTCTTACTTTTCCGGGAATGCAAAATGCTCTCGTGTACCCTCTCGCTTTAGGCGGAATAGCCGCGCTCGCTTCAATCGTGGGAACTTTTTTCGTGCGTTTGGGAAAATCCAAAAATATTATGAACGCCCTTTATAAAGGACTTATCGCCACAGGAATTATTTCGGCAATTCTTTTTTACCCAATCACAAAAATAATTATGGGAGAAAATGGAACTTACAGCACCCTAAATCTCTTCTGCGCTTCACTGGTAGGTCTTGTAATAACCGCCTTGCTTGTGGTCATCACCGAATACTTCACTTCTTCAAAATATGCTCCGGTTAAATCAATCGCCAACGCTTCCCTGTCAGGACACGGCACAAATATTATTCAGGGTTTGGCTATTTCAATGAAATCAACCGCCTGGCCTTTGATAACTATTGTAGCCGGAATATTAGTTTCTTATGATTTCGCCGGACTCTACGGCATAGCTATCGCCGTTATGAGTATGCTCTCAATGGCCGGCATTATTATAGCTATTGATTCTTATGGGCCTATCACAGACAATGCCGGAGGAATAGCCGAAATGTCCGGTATGGATAAAGAAGTTCGTGAAGTAACAGACGCGCTTGATGCGGTAGGCAACACCACTAAAGCCGTCACCAAAGGCTATGCTATAGGTTCCGCCGGTCTTGCCGCTTTGGTTTTATTTTCTTCCTACACGGAAATATTCAAAAATGCGGGAGTGCATTTGAATTTTTCTATTGAAGACCCGAAACTTATAGCCGGACTTTTCTTGGGTGGACTTTTGCCTTATTATTTCGGCGCATTGTGTATGGAAGCGGTAGGCAAAACAGCCGGGAAAGTTGTTGAGGAAGTGCGCCGACAATTCAGGGATATAAAAGGAATTATGGAGGGCACAGCCAAACCGGAATATGGAAAGTGCGTGGACATTGTCACCGGAAGCGCCATCAAGCAAATGATTCTGCCGGCTTTAATTCCGGTAATCGCTCCGATACTGGTCGGATTTATATTAGGACCAGTCGCCTTGGGAGGTCTGCTTGTTGGCTCCATTATTACCGGACTCTTCGTGGCGATATCAATGACTTCCGGCGGTGGCGCTTGGGATAACGCGAAAAAATATATTGAACAAGGAAATCACGGAGGCAAAGGAAGCGATGCCCACAAGGCAGCTGTAACCGGCGATACCGTCGGAGACCCTTATAAAGATACAGCCGGACCTGCTATCAATCCAATGATAAAAATCTTAAATATAGTGGCATTGCTCTTGGTGGCTTTTTTGATATAAAAAAACATCTTATAAAAAAATCCCCACAAGGGGATTTTTTTGTCTCAAATATTTTTTCTATAAATTTAATGCAATTCTATAAGCATCTTGTAGTTTTATTGGTGTACCGTCCAACTTAAAAAGATCGCCTTGATCGTCTTCATATAAATACATTAAAAACCCCGGCGGGTTTTTGTCTGGTAGTTTTTTTCCGTCCCAATTTGGTATTATTGTACTACAGGACGCATTTTCCAAATCTGCAGAATCTTGATAAATTCCAACTAAACTTTTTCCTGTCTTTTTTTCTAAATTAGGTTCCTTACCTTTATTTAATCCTTCGTTCATAAAATTTTTTAAATTAGTTAATAAATAGACCTTTTAAAATCTATATCCAGTAGTCTACCCCCCCCCCCGACAGCTTTTGTCAAGAATTTTACGACTCCCACAATATACACCATTTTAAGCGATAGCATAAAATAATGTAAGTATGCTATAATAATTTACCGTGAATATAAAAAGTGAAATTCTAAAAATCCTAAATACCCCAACTCATTATTATAAAGGTATTCCCATAAATGTACTTTCCCTGCCTGTATTTAATAGTTCCAACCAACGGTCAGTTAAAAATGCGTTTTATTCGTTAAATAAAAATGGGTACATTCAAAAATCAGAAAATAATTTTTTACTAACTGAAAAAGGCAAAAATTATATAAAAAACAGAAAAACTCTGGATAAATTTGGAACAACTGTTGAAAAAAATTCTCCTAAAAATTTACTTGTGCTTTATGATATCCCCGAACAAAAAAAGAAAGAACGGGAATGGTTTCGTTGGCATCTAAAAAAATTCCATTTTATTATGATTCAAAGAAGTGTCTGGGTTGGACCAGCTCCTTTGCCGGAAGAATTTTTAGAGTATATAAAATCAATTAGTCTAAAAGAAACAATAAAAACATTCAAGTTAGCAAAGGGTTATGTAAAAAATTGATATTTAAAGACTAATAATTACCCATTATAAATATAACCCTTTACACTAAATTACGCGATAGCATAAAATGATGTATAATCTATAATTTTATAGATATTGCTTATTTTTGTTTTCTTGATATAATCAGGTTAAGAAATATTGTCGGAAAGATATTAAAAGTTAACTCTGCCCCGTTAAAAACGCGGGTAAATAAAACTATGGAAACAGAAAAAAAATCAAACGGCGCACTTTTTGGTTCAATAGTTATTGTTCTAATTATTGTGATTGGCGGTATTTATTTGTTTATCACAAAAATACAGGAGGTAAAAAACAACCAAAATGCCAACCCAGCCCCCAGTGCGCAAACTCAGACTGTTAAATAGTTTTCTCCTTATCTAATTTTTCTGCGCCAATCCAGGCCAGTTTAAAAATTTTTTTCAATGCATCGGCTATTTCATCCGACTCGATAATGATTCCGAGTTTCTCCCGCCAAGAGGCAATCATCACTTTGTTGTCATAAATATCTATCTCCGGAAAAAAATAATACTCCTTTGGGACAAACCTTATATCGCGAGCTTCTTTGTCGTTAAATTTATTGCGAATTCTTCCTTCTGGTGTATCAGTAACAATTGCCCGTCCAAAGATACCTTTTTCTGCACGTCTTGTATAATATTCAGGAAAATAGTTAGGCAAAGCACGATGCAACTCTTCATAAGTAGCAAAACCAACTACCTCTTTTTTAGAAGTTAAGGTATCTTCATATACTTCTTTTATACCTTCAATACCCTCGTAAAATCTTATCTTGGGACGGTCTTCAACATTATGTAGAACAATAAGGTCCGGCAAAAGTTCTTTCACTTGAACAAGTAATTTTTTCTGTGATTCTAATTCGTTTTCCAAATATTTAAAAAGTTTGTTGGGCGACTCGGCAAAATATTCCTGTTTTGGTTCTTTGCCTGATATGCCTGCAAGTCCTTTAGTAGATAATGAATCAAGAATTGGATATCCATATGTGCGACTAACACCAGCAGTCCTGGTGATTTCACTTACAGTTCCGTGTCCTAATTTTAAAAGCGCTAAATAAATAGCAACTTCCTTATCACTAAAACCAGTTTTTTCTAAGACTAGTTCAACTTGTTTTCTCTCTTTTATACGCATAATTGTATATTATGAGATTTAAATATTTTTGTCAATATTTTTTTACAAAATTCAATATATCTTTACAAAATAAGGTTATGGCTGTAAGGTATATTTGAAAAATAAGTATTTTAACAAAGGAGTGGTAGCTCAACTGGGAGAGCACGGTACCAACCGAGGTTGGAGGTTCGAGTCCTCCCCACCCCACGAATACTATTCTAATTCATTAAAAATAAAATAAGGAGAAATAATGTTAAAATTTAAATCTATAAAACATTTACATGGCGACCATTTGCTTGCTAAAAAGACTGAACTAGAAGAAGTTCTGTCCGGCAAAAGGGATTATTTGCCAATTTATCAAGTTGGTGGTATTTACGTTGTAGACTTTGGAACAAATTCCATAGTTCACAACATTATGGACGACGAAATTGTAATACCAGTTTCGAGAATGGTCCATTTGAAGAATGACGAAAACCACTAGCTACTGGAGTGTTATGCTACTAATCTTAAAGCTGACTTTATAGTCAGCTTTTTTATGTAAATTTGAAAAATATTACCTTTTAGTATAAAGTAGGAGAATGCAAATAAAAATCAACAAACTGCCAAAAAGCGAGGTAGAAATTGAGGGGGAAATTGAAGCGGATGTTTTTGAAGGCTACTATAATAAAGCTTTAAAAAGAATAGGGGGGAATCTGGAAATAGACGGTTTCCGAAAAGGAAAAGTGCCGGAGAATGTCCTGCTTTCCAAAGTGCCTGAAGCGCAAATATTGGGAGAAATGGCTGAACTCGCGCTTTCCGAACACTATCCGAAAATTCTGGAAGAAAATAAAATCGACGCCATCAGCCGTCCGGAAATTTCCATCACCAAACTTGCCCGCAAGAATCCTTTGGGTTTTAAAATAAAAACCGCCACGATGCCGGAAATGCATTTGCCGGACTATAAAAAAATTGCCAAGAAAGTAATCTCCGAAGTGACGGATGAAGAAAAAAACACGGAGGTGACGGAAAAAGAGATTGAAGATACCATTATGGATATAAGAAAATCCCGCGCGCCAAAAGTGCATATGGCGGAAGAAGCAAAACCTGCCCGCCCTCACGATGGTTCGGGAGCAGGCGGGGAACACGTTCATAAGGAAGGTGAAAAACATGACGACGAAAAAGAGGAAATAAAGCAGCCTGCCCGCAATGCTTCAGGCATAGCTGATGCAGGCGGGGAGTTGCCTGACTTTAACGACGAGTTTGTGCAAGCGCTTGGACCTTTTAAAGATGTGGCGGATTTTAAAGAAAAATTGAAGGAAAATATAAAATTGGAAAAGGAAAACCAACTGAAAGAAAAAACGAGACTAAAAATTGTGGAAAAAATAATCGACGATTTGAAAATCGAAATGCCGGAAGTTTTGATTGAAGTGGAATTGGATAAAATTTTATACAGAATGGAATCCGACATTACCCAAATGGGCTTGAAATTCGAGGACTATTTGAAACATTTGAGTAAAACAATCCCTGATTTGAGAAAGGAATTCAGAGTTGATGCGGAAAAGAAAGCCAAGCTAGGCCTCCTCTTAAACAAAATCGCTGAAATTGAAAAAATCGCCGCCGACCCGGAACAAGTTGCAAAAGAAGTGACTATGATATTGGAACATTACAAAGACGCAGACACCGAACGCGCAACTTTGCACGCGGAAAACGTTTTAACCAACGAAAAAGTTTTCCAGTTTCTGGAAAACAAAAATTAAAGTCCCAACGCATAAGGCAAAAGGGCCATACGGATGTAGAGCCCATTTTCCGCTTGGCGGAAATAGGCGGCACGGGGGTCTTGGTCTATTTTCGGGTCAATCTCATTTACTCTGGGCAATGGATGCATAATAATCGCGTCTTTTTTTAAGTCTTTCAAATGCCCCGCTTTCAGCAAAAATAAATCTTTTACTTTTTCATAGTCTTTCATATCTTTAAATCGTTCTTTCTGAATGCGAGTCATATACAAAACGTCAGCATTGGGTATTCCCTCTTCCAAACTTCTCATTTCTTTAAAAACAACTTTCTTTTTTCGCAACTCATCTGTGTAGCTTTTCGGTAAGGCTAATTCTTTCGGGGAAATAAAATAAAATGTATTGTTAGGATACATCATTAAGAATGGCACCAGTGAATGAAGGGTTCGGCTATGCAATAAATCTCCGACGAAAGCAATATTCAAATTGTCCAAACGTTTATGCTCTTTTTTAATTGTGTATAAATCAAGAAATGCCTGAGAGGGGTGTTGATTGGCGCCATCCCCGGCATTTATAATCGGCTTGGTAGCTACTTTCGCAGCTCTCTCCGTTGCTCCGTCTTCATAGTGGCGCATTACTATGGCATCGGCGTAAGAACACAGTATGCGTGTTGTATCTTCTATGGTTTCACCTTTAAATGAGGAAGAATTATCTCTGGCATTCTCCGCAGAAATTACATTCGCTCCCAATTTTAAGGCAGCCGTTTCAAAAGAAAGTCTTGTCCGGGTCGAAGGTTCAAAGAAAATACAAGCAATTATTTTATTTTCCAAAATATGTTTTACTTTTCCATTCTTGCATTCTTCTTCCATTCCAGATGCTCTCTGTAATATCTTTTCAACTTCACTTTTATTAAATTGGGTAACAGAAATTATATTATGCATAAATGTTATTTGTTTAAATATTCTTTATAAGATTTTATTTCTAAATCTTCTATAGAGTAAGAAGCCAGGGCCTTGATAAAGGCCCGTGCCAAATGTAAATCGGTGAATAACGGAATCTGATTGTCTACCGTAGCCCTACGAACCCTAAAACCATCTGTAATGCGGCGACTCGCGCCAGACTTTTCCAGATTAATTCCCGCCACACTCAAATTTACCACAAAACCGACTTTCTTGCTTAAAATTATATCCATTACGTTAGGGCTTTCTTGATAAGCCTTTCGCACGACCTTGCAATCTATGCCATTATTATGGAAAAATTGGGCAGTCGTGTCGGTGGCGAAAATTTTATAACCGAGAGAAGATAGAGTATTCGCCGTTTCTAAAAATTTGGCTTTATTCAGGCTTCCTCCCAAAGAAAGCAATACCGTTTTCTTTTTAAAATCAAATTTATTCGTGCTTAAAATTGATTTTAAAAGCGCTTCATCGTAGTCTTTGCCGAAACAAGCCGCTTCTCCGGTCGAGGACATCTCCACCCTTAGCACCGGGTCAGCGCCGGCCAACCGGGCAAAAGAAAATTGCGGAGATTTCACGACCACTCTTTTAGGATAGATAAAATTGTGGACCTTGGCGGAACCGAAAAAACTGTCCACGGCTATTTCCGGAAAATTGGCATCCATCGCTTTTGATAAAAACGGAAAAGTGCGGCTGGCGCGCAGATTAACTTCAATCACAAATGGTCTGTTGTCCTTAACTAAAAACTGAATGTTAATCGGGCCGGTAACATTCAAATCCCGCGTAATTTTTTTTGAAATTTCGCGCAGCTGAAATTCTGTGGAAGCATACACTCGCTGGGTCGGATACACTATGGTGGCATCCCCCGAATGCACTCCCGCATTTTCTACGTGCTCGGAAATGCCATAAATTATCAATTCTCCTCTTTGGGCCACAGCGTCAAATTCAAGTTCTTTGGCATTTTCCACATACTTTGAAATAGTCACAGGGTATTCGGGTGAAAGAATAGCAGCTCTGCCAATGAAACTTTCCAGTTGTTTTTTGTCATAACATACACGCATCGCGGCGCCGGAAAGCACATAAGACGGCCGTACCAAAACCGGGAAACCTTCAGATTCAGTAAATTTGAGAGCTTCTTTTATATTGGTGAAACTTTGCCACTTCGGCTGGAGAATATGAAGCTTATCAAGCAAGGCCGAAAAGGCGTTGCGGTCTTCGGCGCGGTCAATATCTTCCGCTTTGGTGCCCAAAATATTAAAACCTTCACGGGAAAGTTTTTTGGCAAGATTGTTGGGCCGCTGTCCTCCGACGGAAATAACTAAACCGTAAGCTTTTTCAAATTCAAAAATATCCGAAACTGTCTCAAAGGATAAATTTTCAAAATACAGACGGTCGGACATATCATAGTCGGTAGAAACCGTTTCCGGATTGCAATTTATAATAATTGATTCTTTTTTGTGCTTCTTCAGCGCTATTGCCGCGTAAACACACGACCAATCAAATTCCACCGAGGAACCGATATGATAGGGCCCGCTGCCTAAAACGACAACCGCATTATTGCCAAGAGCCGAAACATCGTTGTGTCCTCCGTGATACGTCAGATACAAATAGTTAGTCTTAGCCGGCACTTCCCCGGCCAAGGTATCAATGGCAAAGATAGATGGTTTAATGCCGAGACTTTTGCGTAATTTACGGATTTGAAATTCCGTTTTTCCGGAAAGGTTGCCGATTTTTTTATCCGAAAAACCATTTTGTTTAAGAAGAATAATATTTTCTTTATTTAAAATTTTATTTTTTAGGAATTTTTTTTCTACATTTACGATATTTTCAATCCTGTATAAAAACCAGCGGTCAATGCCGGTAATTTGATGAATACGGTCAACACTTATGCCATTTGCGATAGCTTTTGCCACGGCAAATATCCTTTTTGGAGTAGGGGTAGACAAGAATTTTTTTAATTCTTTATTATTCTCAAAACCGTTATCCGTGACACTCTCAACTAAACCCGACTGCATTCGTACGGCTTTCTGCAGGGCTTCTTCAAAACTGCGGCCGATAGCCATAACTTCCCCCACTGATTTCATAGCACTGCCAATCTGTTCTTCCGCGCCTTTAAATTTTTCCAAATCCCACCTGGGCATTTTTACCACCACATAATCAAGCGCCGGTTCAAAAAAACTCTGCGTAACTTTCGTGATTTTATTTTCTATTTCAAGCATACTCTTGCCCAATGCCAGTTTAGCCGCAACATAAGCGAGCGGATAACCTGTAGCTTTAGAAGCTAAGGCGCTCGAACGAGACAAACGCGCGTTGACTTCTATCACAAAATAGTCCAATTCATTATTCTTAGGGTTTGGGTTTAACGCAAACTGCACATTGCATTCGCCGACTATTTTAAGACTTTGCACGATTTTTATGCTTGCCTCTCGGAGGCCGTGATACTCCTCATTGTTGAGCGTTTGGCTGGGCGCAACAACAATGGAATCTCCGGTATGTATGCCAAGCGGGTCCAGATTTTCCATATTGCAAACGGTGACGGTGTTGCCCGCATTGTCCCGCACCACTTCGTACTCAATCTCTTTAAAATGGCGCAGATATTTTTCAATCAAAACTTGCGGTGAAATCTGGAGGGCTCCTTCCACAATTTTTATCAATTCCTCTTCGTTTCTGGCGACTCCGGACTTTTGTCCGCCTAAGGCGAAAGCGGCTCTGACCATAAGCGGAAATCCTATTTTCCCGGCCACAGCTTTCGCATCTCTCAAGTTCGTGGCGCTGCCTGAAGGAGGAATAGGGATGTTGATACTTTCCAAATGTTTGGCGAAAAGTTCCCTGTCTTCCGTGAGTAAAATGGAAGAAACCGGACTGCCTAAAACTTTCACATTATACTTTTTAAAAATACCTTTCTTCTCAAGGCTCAATCCGCAATTAAGAGCCGTCTGCCCGCCGAAAGAGAGCATCACTCCGTCCGGTTTTTCTTTAATTATAATTTTCTCCACGAAATAATCGTTGATGGGCAAAAAATAAACTTCATCCGCCAAAGATTTGGAAGTTTGAAAAGTAGCAATGTTCGGATTGATTAAAATGACTTTTATTTTTTCTTCTTTCAGAGCTTTGATTGCCTGGCTTCCGCTATAATCAAACTCCCCCGCTTGGCCGATTTTAAGCGCGCCGGAACCCAAGATTAAAATTTTTTTAATCCCGTTAGAAGCAGGTCGCGGTCTTGCATGAAAATTGCTCATATTGTTATTTTGTTTTATCTTTTTCTTTTTCATATATCTATTTTTTCTTTTTAGTGACCGCGGCTTCTAAACGGGATAGAAAATAATCGAATATCCAGTCAGTATCAAGCGGCCCAGGAGAACTTTCAGGGTGAAATTGCACGGACATAAACGGCAGACTGTTATGAATGATGCC
>Ga0265340_10000899_pt1 | contig 16864 bp, 17 predicted proteins | sample 4CB225metaG_FD_202082 | JGI IMG/M metagenome (GOLD analysis project Ga0265340, IMG submission 202082) | Rhizosphere microbial communities from Carex aquatilis grown in University of Washington, Seatle, WA, United States - 4-CB2-25 metaG | ecosystem: Host-associated > Plants > Roots >...
ACCAGAACGAATGGCGGCTGGGAGTATGGCGAATCGGCAGACAGCGACATAGAGACCGCGTTCCAGGCTGAAGGAAAGGGATGGAAGATCGACGGCAGCAGGCATGTCGGAAACAGTAAGACATCATCGACGGGAATCGATGAGCCCGCAAAAAAGCTAGGTTACTATGGAAGAACAAAAATGGAATACAATCGTTGGGTGCTAGATGACAAGTACAACCCAGGCCATTTCCCCCGGGGAACGAAATGCGCGGCGGGTGGAGCAAGCGGAGCCGTGGGGGACAAGAGCGTGGAGGTTAACCGCTGGCTCGGCGGGGTCAAGAAAACGGGATCGTTGACACAGTATGACTGCTACGACTCGCCGCAGAATAAACACTTCGTGGATCAGCCGAAGGGAAGCTATTTTAAAACTGCGAGCGCACGAGCTAGCGGCCTGACCGGATCTGCTGGCGTGGATGGGGCTAATCTCAAGGCCACCGGCGGGTTCTCGAAAAATGTAACGCTCAATTGGAAGTGGAATAAGGATGGAAAGGCGTGCGGCGGTAATGATTACCCCGTCTACGCAAATACGATTTATGTCAACTGAAGATCCTCCCTCCAAGGGTATCCTCAGCCGCCGCTGGGTTCTGCTGTCGAGCGTCGCTGCTGTACTGGGGCTAGCTCTCCTTTTCGCTGCCGTCCGTCTGACTGATGGCAGTTTCGGAGAAGGCCCCTTGAAGGGGCCGAGTAGCGTGACTACGGAGGGCCTGTACCTAGATCGAGGCGGGGTGGCGACCTGGGGATCGGTGCTTGTGCGAAACTCCGGCAAGAAGACGTTGACTCTGGACGGATTGACTTTGCAGTATCGGGATCACAGGGTGCCCGCTGCGATCCCGATACTGCGACTGCAGGTGGTTCTCGAGCAGGCTATGCAGAACGGTGCGATCGGGATGGCATTCGGAAACGGGGATAAGATAGTTCCCGAGTCTCGCCGGGCCAGACTACAAGGATTCCGGCTAAGGCCCGGCGAACGTGTAGCTATTCTCGTCCAGTACCAGGCTCGCGAAAACGGACAATGGCGCTACGACTCGATGAAGGTCAACTATCACGAGAGCTGGCGGTCACGGCACGTGTCGTTTCAGCAGGCAATGGAGGTGTGTGTACCCAGCAAAGCGGCTTGCTCGATGGCAGAATCCTGAGATACGGCAGCGGGACCAGCAGAAGAGCCGGATGCGGGGTACGAGATCGCTTTAACGATCAGCAACCGCCGGAACTCGAGCGCATTGAAGTATGCGCGCACACAAGGACTTCCAGCCTGCCATCTTTCCCATGTCACTCATCCGGACCCTGACGATCTCGACGCGACAATGAACGCTGCGCTACACGAGCACACGATCCAACTCGTGGTGACCGCCGGCTACATGAAGAAAATTGGCCCCTGGACGCTTAACTCGTTCGCGGGCCGCATCATCAACATTCACCCCGCCCTGTTACCTAAATATGGGGGACAGGGCATGTACGGAGCAGCGGTCCATGAGGCGGTCCTCGCCGCAGGCGAGAAAAACACCGGAGCCTCCGTTCACCACGTGACCGCCGAATATGACGAGGGCCCCGTCATCGAGGCGCTGGAAGTTCCCGTCCTGGCCACCGACACAGTCGAGTCCCTGGCCACCCGCGTGCTGGCAGCCGAGTATCTCTTACTCCCTGCGGTCGTGCGACAGTTGGCGTTCGCGAATTCGTGACAGCTTTCTCTCCTGAGCGTGGGTCTTTTGTAGTTTCGCTGGTTTTGGGCGGGGCTGCGGTCGTTCTTGTGCGAATCGCGTTCCCGCCCTCGTCGAGGACGATTCCTGATCTGCATCACCCTGCGCCGCTTCGGCGAGATCACCGACGAACAGGCCGCTGGACTCGACGCGATGAGTGGTAGCTGCCCGACGGGGACCTGGGGGCGGCGCCGCGCTGGTCGCTTCAGAGGAACGGGTATCTACCGGTGGTCTCTGGAGTTACATCTGATTGATGATCCAGCCGATGAGGGCGCGGGTGACACCCGACACAATCCCGCGGATCACGGCATCAGCCGGTGCGAGCCGTTCGGCGCGGGTGAGGTGGCGCAGGCTGATCATTGTGACCTCCATGAACAGATTTGGTCGGCTAGCGGGTGGCCAGTCGGGCTGTCTCAAGGATTGGAGATCGTATTCTTGCCATCGCAACGAAGTTTGCGGGGTTGTAAGGAGGGCAAGTGCCGCGTGGGCCTGTCGGTGGTGCCACGGCTGCTCTGATCCAGGCTCTGGCCGGGCAGGGCGTGTCGGTGTCGGCGTACCAAATCGAGCGATGGCGAACCGCTGGCGCCTTACCTCGGCCAAAGCGCCATGGTCGTGGTCGAGGCAAGGGCGTCGTCTCGGAGCCACCAGACGAATCGACCGTGCAGCGGGCCTTGGTATTGGCCAGGGCGTCTCGGCGTGGTTCGCGTCGCTTCGGCGTTCATCCCATCGAGCGCGTCGCGCTCGGCCTGCCGGTGGCTGACGACGTCTTCCGTCGTGCCATTGGTACCGTTCTTACTCAGATCAGCGCGATGTTCGGTACCGATGCAGGCGATGATGACATCGGCTGGCAGACCCGTAATGACATCGCAGCCCGACTTCCACACACGGCACCCTTCGGTTTGCAGGAACTGGTGGATGCTGTAGACGAAGTCCCGTGGTTCAAGTCCCCCCTCGCGCCCCAGCTTGAAAGGCCCCTGACCTGTGGAAACGCAGCCAGGGGCCCATTTCGTTCGGTACCGTGTCTGTCCGACGGGACCGCCCGTCAGTGCCGTGCGGGGTCAGCCGCGTCGCAGGGCGCGCCATCCTGGTCGCCACCACCCAGGCTCCCGCCTGATCCTGGGTCTGAACCCCGAATTGCCCTCCGAGCGTATTGAAGATGTGCCCCCTTCCACGCCTGCCGTGCGGCAGCGCCGAAAGTTGTCCGCGGTAATCAAGTGTGTCCTGGCCGGCGGGGCCGCGATCTGCTCCCTGGTCCTGACCGCGGGGGTCGGTCAGGCCGCCCACCTGCCGGTCCGGACGGCGCCGGTCTTCGCTGCCGGCGCCGAGCAGATCACCGGGTACCAGGTCGAACTGGACGTGAAACGGGATGGTTCCCTGCATGTCCGGGAGACGATCGATTATGACTTCGGGGGGCTGAGGCGACACGGGATCGTGCGCAAGATTCCGGTCGAGTTGAGGTACGACGCGAAGCGCAACCGTGAGTATCCGATCGATCACGTCAAGGTTTCCAGTCCCACTGGGGCACCAGTAGATCTGGAGACCAGGAAAACCGACACCGTCGAGACGTTCCGCATCGGTGATCCCGTCAAGGAGGTGACCGGAAACCAGACGTATGTCATCGATTACGACGTCCGGGCCGTCGTCAACTCTTTCGCGGATCGCCAGGAGCTGTACTGGAATGCGATCGGGGTTGAATGGGAAGTGCCGGTTCTCCAGGCCCGGGCCACGGTCCGGGGACCAGCGGCCGTTCAGAAGGTCTGGTGTTTCCAGGGTCCGAAGGGCAGTAAGGACGCCTGCCCGGCAAAGATCGCCGGCGCCGGCACCGCGTCCTTCAGTTCCGGGCCGCTGAAGCCGGGGGAGGGCATGACCGTGGTCGCCGCGTTCCCGCCCGGCACGTTCGTGAACAGCAACCCCATCCTGGTCCAGAAGCCGACCCTGATGCACAGGGCGGGATCGTGGCTGGGTCATCTGTTCGCGGTAACTCCCGGGAAAGCGGTGGGCTCGATCGGGTTGATCGGATTTGTCGCTGGTCTCGGGTTCGTGCGGGTGATCCGGCCCGGGCGGGACGAGCAGTTCCTCGGGGTGACACCCGGCCTGATGCCCGGTTACGGGCAAGATCAGAGGGTCGGGCCGGTGCCCCATCGGGGGAACGGTCCCGTCGCGGTGCGGTTCACGCCGCCGGACGGCATGCACCCGGCTCCGTTCGGTGTCCTTCTCGAGGGGCGGGCCGATGTCACGAAGGTTACGGCCACGATCATCGACCTGGCCGTTCGCGGGTTCCTGTTGATCGAAGAGGTTGGTCAGGCGGATCGGGCCGGGAAGGCGTCGGCCCGGGACTGGAAGCTGATCGCGAAGCCCGGGGCGCCCACGGGGGCGCTGATGGACTATGAAACCCTTTTGCTGGAGACTATTTTTGCCAACCGCAGCGAGGTCCTGATCTCGGATTTGAAGCTGACTTTCCGAAAGGCCCTGCAGCTGACCCGGTCCACGCTCTACAACGGGGTCACCCGAGCCGGATGGTTCAAGCGTAATCCCGGTCAGGGCCGGGCTCCCTGGTCGATTGCGGGCTTGATCCTCTTCGTGGTCAGTGCCTTCAAAATCGTGACCGCGTTCGGCCACGACACCTCAGCCGTCTTCGCGATCGCCCTGATGATCACCGCGTTCCTGCTGATCTGGATCGGCCAGAAACCACCGGCCCGGACCGCCACCGGGACCGCACTGCTGATCCAGGCCAGAGGGTTCAAGCTCTACCTGGAGAAGGCGGAGGCGGATCAGATCCGGCTCGAGGAGAGAGCTGACATCTTCAGCCGGTACCTGCCCTTCGCCATCGTCCTGGGGGTCGCGGACCGCTGGGCCAAAGTCTTCGCGGCGCTGGCCGCCTCCGGTGCGTCGCTCGACTCTCCGGGCTGGTACGTCGGCCCGGGATCCCCGGACGGCGGGTTCGACTTCGCGGCGTTCGGTGCCTCGATCGCGGGTTTCTCCTCCGCCGCGGCCGATTCCCTGGCCACGACCTCGTCCGGTTCCGGTGCCGGTGGATCCAGTGGTGGCGGTGGTGGCGGGGGCGGCGGCGGTTCCTGGTAGCTGTGGCGGCGTGACTAGCTGTGGCGGCGCGACGAAAGCATTGGCGCGACGAAAGCATTACCGTGGCCGTGTGAATTGCGGCGCCGGCGTGACTGGTGACTCGGCCGCACCAGCCGGGCTGGGCGAGTTGCCGGGCGATCGCGTCAGCCTCTTGGGCAACCGGGTGACGAGGCGACAGCAGCGGAGGTTGATCCTGCTGATCGCGATCGTGAACGTCGGCAGCGTTCTGGGCCGGCACCCGCACGGGACGGCGGGGTGGGCGGGGCAGGTACTGGCGGTTGCCCTCGCCGGGGCCCAGATCGGGGCGCTGTGGTGGGTCAACCGTCGACCAGGGTGGGCGACGGCGGTCGCTGCTGCCGGTGACGCCGGCCTCATCCTGATCTCCAGTCCTTCCCCTTCCGTTCTCTCCATTCCGGGGATGTCGCTGATCCTGCTCTGCTACCTGGCCTGGCTCCGCCCGGCGAAGGTCTCGCTGTGGGGACTTGCGGGCGTGGCCGTGATGTACGGCGTCCTGTTCGGCTGGTCCGGGCGCTGGGACCGGGCGGCACTGGAGGTTTCTCTCGCCGTTCTGTTCTGGAGTTGGGGGGTTGCCGGCCGGGCCCGGTCGCAGCGGCGTCGGTCGCAGGTGCGCCAGGCCCAATTGGAGGAACGGGCCCGGATCGCCCGGGAAGTGCATGACGTGGTCGCCCACTCGGTTTCGGTGATGGTGGTCCAGGCGGCCGCCGCGGACGACGTCTTCGATCTTGATCCGGTGCAGGCCCGGAAGGCGATCCGGCAGGTGGAGCTGGCCGGACGGCAGGCCCTGGTCGAACTGCGCTGGTTCCTGCGGACGGTGCGCGCGGCCGGCGCCGACGCCCACGAGCAGGCCGAGGATCAGGCCGATCTGGACGCCGGTGACGGACCCGACGACGGACCGCAACCAAGCTTGGCCGGCCTGGACCGGCTGGCCACGACCATGTCCGACGCCGCGCTGAGAGTCTCGGTCCGCCGCGAGGGCGAAGGCTACGACGAAGTGCCCCGGACCCTCGGGCTGAATGCCTACCGGATCGTTCAGGAGTCACTGACCAACACGCTGCGGCATGCCGACGCCGACCAGGTCGAGGTCCTGCTGCGACTCACCGATGACCAGTTGCGGATCGACATCAGCGACGACGGGCGGCACGGCGGCGCCCGGCCGGGCGATCGGCCCAGCGGGCACGGCCTGCTCGGAATGCGCGAGCGGGCCACCCTGCTGGGCGGATCACTCACGGCCGGCCCGCGACCTTCCGGTGGCTGGCTGGTCACGGCTCAGTTCCCGCTGAAGGGCTCGATATGACGATCAGGGTATTGATCGCGGACGACCAGCAACTGGTCCGGGCCGGATTTCGCATGATCATCGAGGCCCGGACCGACCTGGACGTCGTGGCCGAGGCCGGCGACGGTGATCAGGCGGTTCGCCTGACCGAGCGGCACCGTCCGGACGTGATCCTGATGGACGTGCGGATGCCCGGAACCGACGGCATCGCCGCGACCCGGCAGATCCAGGCCCGGCCCGACCCGCCCAAGATCATCATCCTGACCACGTTCGACCTGGACGAGCCGGTCTACGCGGCCCTGCGCGCCGGGGCCAGCGGCTTCCTGCTGAAGGACGTCCGGCCCTCCGAGCTGGTCGAGGCGATCCGGGTGGTTGCCCGCGGTGAAGCACTACTGGCCCCGACCGTGACCCGGCGGCTGCTGAACCGTTTCGCGGCCACCGAGGAAATGAGCCCCGAGCTCGCGGATTCCCGGCTGGCCGAGCTCACCGACCGGGAGCGGGAGGTGCTGGCCCTGGTCGCCCGGGGTGCGTCCAACGTCGAGATCGCCGCCAAGCTCGTGGTCGCCGAAGCCACGGTCAAGACCCACATCTCGGCGATCCTGCGTAAGTTGGCGATTCGCAACCGGGTCCAGGCCGTGGTGCTGGCCTACGACCTCGGACTGGTGCGGCCACGCGACTCATCCTGAAGTCTCGACTCATCCTGAAGTCTCGACTCATCCTGAAGTCGTAGTCGCAGGACCATTCCCGCGCCGGAGGTGCTCCCGGCCGGCGGTTCCTACCGTTGAACTCATGAATACATCCCCTTCGGACCGCGCCGTGCGGCTCGTGGTGAAGCTCATTTTCGCCAACCTCGCCGGCAGCGTGCTGGTCTGCGCGCTGATCGTCGCGTTCCGCCATGACGTCCTGGCTTACCAATTCGCCCGGCAACCGGCGATCGACCACGCCGCCATCGAGATGATCCTCTGGACCCGGCCGATCCGGATCCTCGTCGTCCTCGGTATCGACCTCTGGCTGGTGCGGGGGCTGCAGCACGGGAACCCGCGGGCCTACCGCCGGATCCGGTGGGCCTCGACCGCCGGGGTTCTGTTACTGGGCTGGCTGATCATTCAGGGTGGAGTCCCGGTCTGGCTGACGGCGGTACAGGCCGGCCAGCTCGTCCTGCTCGCGGCCTTGGCCGGCGCGGTGAATCGCCCGCTGCTGCGGGCGGCCTTCATCCAGCCAGAACACGAGGTACTGGCCCGATGATGAGTTCTGGCCCGATGACGGAAACCGGTGGCCGGATCGTGGTAAGCCATCTGACCAAGAAATACGGGGAGGTTACCGCTGTCGACGACCTGTCCTTCACCGTGCGATCCGGGCGAGTCACGGGCTTTCTCGGCCCGAACGGTGCCGGCAAGACGACCACCCTGCGGATGATGCTCGATCTGGTCCGCCCCACCGGCGGCACCGCGACCATCGGCGGTGTCCGCTATGCCGATCTCCCCGACCCGCTGCGGTCGGTCGGTGCGGTGCTGGACGCCTCCGGCGCTCACCTCGCCAACAGCGGCCGCAAGCATCTGCGCATCCTCCTCGCCGCCGCCGGTCTGCCGGCCGCCAGGGCGGACGCCGTCCTGGCGGAGACCGGTCTCCGGTCCGTATCCAGACGCAAGATCAACGACTACTCGCTGGGAATGCGTCAGCGGCTGGGCATCGCCGCCGCCCTGCTCGGTGATCCGCAGGTGCTCGTTCTCGATGAACCCGCGAACGGCCTGGATCCGGAAGGTATCCACTGGCTGCGGGAATTCTTGCGGTCCCGGTCCCGGCAAGGCCGCACGGTCCTGATCTCCAGCCACCTGCTGTCCGAGATGCAACTCCTGGCCGACGAGGTCGTGATCATCGCGGCCGGTCGGTTGGTGGCCCAGGGAACGATCGAGCAGATCATCGACGCGGCCGGCCGCTCAGGGTCAGGTCCCGGTCCGGTGCGGGTACGCACGCCCCAGGCCGACGCGCTCGGGCGGGCCCTCGAGCGGATGGGAGCCGAGGTGATCAAGGACGGCGAGGTTCTGCAGATCAGCGGGATCGACGCTCCGGCGATCGGGGGTGTGGCTCTGCGCGCCGGCATCGAACTGCATGAACTCACCGCCGAGGCTCCGGACCTTGAGCAGGCATTCCTCCGACTCACGCAAGGAAAGGCCGCGATCCGATGAACCGCACCGTTCGCAGCGAGATACGCAAGATCCGCTCCACCCAGGGCTGGTGGCTGACCGGGCTGGCGATCCTCACCCTGACCGCGTTCGCTCTGTTGTCCCACGTCGTCATCTATCACTTCGGCGATCTCGCCAGTTCCGACCCGGCCCTGCGCTCGCCGGCGGCGCTGGCGGTCATGGCCGGCACGCTCTACACCTCCGGACAGTTCTTGGGGGTGCTGCTGGTGATGCTGTTCGCCGCCGGGCTGATCACCAACGAGTACGCCCACCACACGATCACCTCTACCTTTCTGGCCACCCCACGACGCAGTCAGGTGGTGATGGCCAAACTGGCGGTCGCCGGGCTGCTCGGTCTCGCCGTCGGCCTGCTGACCAGCGCGATCGGCATCGGCGCCGGGGTGGCTTTCCTGCATTCGGAGGGTCTCCCGTCCCGCCTCGGAGAATGGAACGTCGCCGGGTCGGTGCTGCTCGGCCTCGCGGCCTACGTCGTGTGGGCGGTGCTCGGGGTGGGGCTCGGGGCGCTGCTGCGCCGCAAGACCGCCACCATCGTCACCGGGGCCCTGATCTACCTGGTGGGTTCAGCCGTCCTTACCGCGGTGTTCGAGTTGATCCATCAGCACCTGATCCGGCAGGACTGGATCCTCACCGCCCGGGTGATCGTTCCGTCGATCGCCTCCCAGGTGATGACGACGCCCGGCGGCCGGGTCTTCGATCAGGCCCCGTCGCAATGGGTCGGAGCGTGCGTACTGATCGGATACGGACTGATCGCGATCGTCACCGGCACGTTCGTTGTCCGCCGCCAGGACATCACCTGAAACAGTCATCACCAGAACAGTCATCGCCTGAGACCGCGCGATCGGAGCTGATCTCAACCGGATCGGGCGTTGGTCCGGATGCCGGTCAGGCGCACCCCCAGATGGCTTTGCCAGCCGGTGGGGGCGATACCGCGACCGTCGTTCGCGCCGGAAATCAGGTGCTGGGTGACGAGCTTGCCGTCGAAGGTGATGGTGACAAGATTCGCCCGGGAGATGGACACCCGGAGCACACCGTCGGTGTCCCCGGCGAAGTTTCCCCCGGTTCCATGGCCGTGGGTCGGCTCGATCTTCCACTGGGTTCGGGACACTGCCACCAGCACTCCGCGGTCGGCGTCTCCGCGGCGCAGCCAGAAGCCGGCATTATGGTCGGCATCGATCAGCCCGGAGACGTGAGCGCTGGCCCATTGGTCGGTGGCCGGGGTGTCACCCAGGCTCGGACCGTCGTCCCACGACCAGGCTCCGGTCGGGATGTAGGCCGGCTGGGCCAGAGCGGGCGGGGTCGGATCCCTTTCCGCACGGTGATCGCTCACCGTCCAGATCACGCCGGCGGTCGCCACCATCAGGGTTGCGCCGAGAGCGGCTGCGGTGAGCCGCCGTCCGGGCCTTCCGGAGCCCGACGTCCTGGCGCGGGATTTCCCCGGGTTTGAGGCGCCGGGTAACTGAGCCGGCTCCGGGTCTTCCTGGTCGCGCTCGGTCTGGTCGCCGTCGCGCAGCACCCGCAGGTGAGCGGCTTGCAACTCGGCCCCGGGATCGACGCCGAGTTCCTCGGACAAGCGCCGTCGAACCTGCTCGTACATCTGCAGCGCCGAGCTCCGGTCACCGGTGCTGGAAAGGGCCAGCATCAGCCGGCTGTGCAGGCCCTCGTGCAGGGACTCGCTGGCAATGACTGGCCGCAACTGTTCGGCGGCGTCCGAGTGCTGCCCCCGGTCGAAGCAGAGGTCCGCGTACTCGGCGGCGGTGTCCGCCCGGCGTCGAGCGGCCGCCGTCGCGGCCGGCAATTGCCCGAACCGCGGATCCAGGTCTTCCAGCACCGATCCCCGCCAGCACTGCAGCGCGCTCCGGTAAGTGCTGAGCGCCGCTTCGATGTCGCCGGCGTCGCGCAGTTCCCGCCCGCTGCGGTGCAGTTGGTCGAAACGAGCCAGATCGACGTGGTCGGCGCCGAGGTCGAGCCGGTAGCCGATGCGATCCCGGACGATCAGACCGGATGACGCCGGATCCGGCCCCGATCCGGCCCGCAACTGGGACCGCAATCGCGAGACATAGACCTGGACCAGATTCACGCAGGTCGCCGGAGGATCTTCTTCCCACAGCGCCCGGATGATCTCGTCGCGGGACACGATCCGCTCCGGGTGCAGCGCGAGCAGGACCAGAAGATTGCGCACCATCGCCGGCCCGACCTCGATGTGAGCGCCGTTCCGGCAGATCTTGAGCGGGCCGAGCACGGCGATGCACAACCGGTCGTCCCCAGGTTGCCCGGCGAGGGCGCCGTCTTGTCCGGCCTCGTCCGGCCGCCGTCCGTTCTCCGCCACGCGCCGCCCCGATCCCTGTCGTCCGTGACCCAGGTCGTCCGTGACCCAGATCGTCCATGACTCGCCAAAATTCGGATACTTCAGTGGAAATGTACTGGTCCGAGCCGGAGGCCCTCATCCTGGCCACCGCCCCGGCCGGTCGCTACAGCGGCCCGACAAGATCGGTACAGCGGCCCGACAAGATCGGTACAGCGTTCTGACAAGGGCCCGGACATAGCGTGCGATCGGCCCCGGGGCACCGGGGCCGCGCGACCGGCGAGGTTGCGATGCCTGCTCAGAGGGGAGAACCAGTCGCTATGAATGTCAGTAAACGGTTCGCCATGGTCGCCGCCTCCGCGGCCGTGGCGGTTGGCCTCTGCGGGGTGATGGCCGCCGTCAGCGCGGCCCCGTCCGCCGCCGCCGATGGCGGTTCATTCGCCCCCACCACCACCTGGTCCTGGGCGGACGGCCCGAGCTTGGGTTCCACCTGTAGCGGTGATCAGTGGGCGAGCGCCACGGCGTCAGGTCTGAGCGACGCCGACCACAACGCCGGCTTCCGGTTGCGCAACGGTAGCGGTGGCGTTCTGGTGGCGCTGTCCGGTTCACAGTGGAAGATCGAGCCGAGCACGGGCCCCGATCTCTCGGGTTCATTCAAGGTCACTGGGCCGGCGCTGCTGCGCGTCTCGATCTCCACGGCCAACCTGGTCACGATCGTCTACGGCGGCACGGTAGTCACCACGCAGACGGTTCCCGGCACCTTCAGCGGACTGGGCATTGCCCCATCGGTCTGGCAGAGCAGTGTCGGTGTGAGCATGACCGGCATCCAGTCAAATGCCGGTCCCTGCACTTCCCCTTCACCGACCGTGACCCCGACTGCGACGCCGACCCCGACTGCGACGCCGACCACGGCATCAGGTGTTCCCGGGGCAGTCGCGAGTATGACGCTGTCCGCGCCGACCGACACCACCCTGACGCTGGCCTGGACGGCCCCGCTGAGCGCCGGATCAAGTCCGGTCACGGCTTACAAGCTCGGCTGGACCGAGGCCGGCACCAACCGGAGCTGGGACTCCGGCTCACCGCATTACAGCCTCGCCGACAGTCCGGTGACCCTGACCGGTCTGCTGGCCGGCACCAGCTATACCGTGCGGGTCACCCCGGTGAACGCCGTCGGCGACGGTCCGACCAGCACCCAGACCGCGACCACTACCGGCGGCGGCAGCACCGGCGGCGGCACCACGTCCCCGGCGCCGATGGCGTATCCGGCCAAAGCGGTCGGCGTCTATTACATGATGTGGGCGAACTCAGGCTCTCCCCGGCTCGCCGACCTGCCGCAAGGGATCAACGTGCTCGACCTGGCCTTCGCCCAGGGCGACCCGCCCCAACTGGTGGACTGGGGGCCGGAGGGCAAATCGGCCTTCATCGCCGGGATCACCACGTTGCGGGCCCGAGGTGTGCGGATCATCCTCTCCCTCGGTGGTTCCGGAGGACAGATCAACGTCGCCAACCGGACCGCATTCGTCCAGGGCGTGATGGCGATCAATGCCGATGTGCCGCTCGACGGGATCGACTGGGATCTGGAAGGGCCGCAGATGGCTTCGGCCGACGTCGTCGCCGTCAGTACCTCGCTGAAACAACAGCGCGGCGCCAATTTCGCCATCACCATGGCGCCCAACGGCGGCAACGTCGATGCCTACATCTCGGTGGCTCAGGCCCTGGATGCCGCTGGTGCGCTGGACATGATCGGCCAGCAGTTCTACGACGCTCCGGTCTCGGTCAGCGACGCCAACGGGAGGATCAACCAGATGATCAGTGCCGGCATCCCGGAGAACAAGATCGGGATCGGGATGATGATCGCCGACGATTCGTCGCACTGGACGCTCGCGCAGTGTGTGGCCAACACCCGGGCGCTCAAGTCGTCACATCCGAATCTGCGGGGTGGCTATCTCTGGGAAGCCGGACGCGCCCAGACCTCCGACTGGGTGAGCCAGGTCGGCCCGATCCTCACGCAGTGAACCGATCCTGACCCGCGACGCAGTACCGAAGGAGGGAGCCTGACCAGGAGGGAGTCTGGCCGGTAGAGCATCTGGCCAGGAGGCAACCTGCCGTGCAGTGAGGGGACGGCAGGCGGTCGAGGCGGGGAGGCGGTCGAGGCGGGGAGGTGGGGACCGGTGTGCGGACGTCGCATCGGTCCCCGCAACCATGGGCCCAGCCGAGATTGACAGGCTAAACTGTTCAGTTTAGCCTGTCTATATGGACTCAACGACAGCTTCCGGGGCAGCGGCCGGGGCCGCCCAGGCCTTGCGCGTGTTTGTGGGCCGGCTGCGGCGGCAGATGCAAGACGTGTCGGCGGTCGGCGAGCTGACCTCCGCGCAGGCGTCGGCGCTGGCCCGGCTGGCCAAGAATGAGCCGACCTCGACCAGTGCGCTGGCGGGCGCGGAGCGGGTACGTCCGCAGTCGATGGCGGCGACGGTAGCGGTCCTGGAGAAGCAGGGTCTGGTCCGTCGGGAAGATGACCCCGGTGACGGTCGTCGTCGGCTCATCTTCCTCACGCCTACCGGACTGGCTTACGCACAGGGTGCCCGCGCCTCCCGGGAGGAGTGGCTGGCCCGCACCCTGGCCCAACGCCTCACCGAGCCCGAACTGGCCGTGGTCAATGAGGCGATGGTCCTGCTCCAACGAATAGTCGAGCCATGACGTCACCGCCCGGGTTCGATCGAAAACTGCTCGCCCCGCTGATCTCGGGCGCGGTGCTGAACCCGATCAACTCCACGATCATCGCGGTCGCGCTGGTTCCGATCGGCGTGGCGTTCGGCGAACCGGCGTCGGCGACCGCATGGCTGATCTCATCGCTGTACCTGGCCACCGCGGTCGGCCAGCCGGTGGTCGGCCGGCTGATCGACCTGTACGGCCCGAGACGGCTGTTCCTGCCGGCCACCGCCCTGGTCGCGGCCGCGGGGGTGATCGGCGCTCTGGCGCCGAACCTGGGCGTGCTGATCCTCGCCCGGGTCATCCTCGGCTTCGGCACCTGTGCCGGCTACCCGGCGGCGATGCGGCTCATTCGCGACGAGAGCGAACGGACCGGCCAGGACAGTCCCGCGTCCGTGCTCATGGTGCTCGCGATCTCGACCCAGACCATTGCCGTGATCGGCCCATCTCTGGGCGGCCTTCTGATCGGCGTCGGCGGTTGGCGCACGACCTTTGCCCTCAACATTCCCTTCGCGCTGTTCGCCTTCGTCCTCGCCGCCCGTCGCTTCCCCAAGCAGGCGGCCCTGGTTGAACGTTCCCTCGACCTCGACTGGCCCGGCATGGGTTTGTTCGCCGGCACCCTGATCGCCCTGCTGCTGTTCCTGATGCACCCGCGCGGTGAGGACTGGTACCTACTGGTCATCACCCTCGCCGCGGCCGTGGCCTTCACGGTTCGCGAGCTGTCCCAGGCCCACCCGTTCATCGATCTGCGGATCCTCGGCGGCAACGCTCCGCTGCTGATCACCTACGGGCGCGCACTGCTGGCCTACGTAGTGTCCTACAGCTTCATGTACGGCTACACCCAATGGCTCGAGCACGGCCGCGGCCTGTCCGCCGGCCAGGCCGGCCTCGCTCTCCTGCCGCTGTTCGCGACCGGGATCGTCGTGACCTTCATCAGTGGACGCCGCAATGAACTGCGGGCCAAGCTCGTCGTCGCCGCCGGCGGACAGATCATCGGCTGCGTCCTGCTGCTGACCCTGCACTCCTCGACGGCCGTCTGGTTGCTCATCGTCGTCGCGCTCGTATTCGGCCTACCACAGGGGCTCAACAGCCTGGCCCTGCAGAACTCGGTCTACCGCCAAGCCAATCGTGATGACATCGGCGCATCGGCCGGGCTGCTGCGCACCTTCGGCTACCTCGGCGCCATCATCTCCTCCGCGGCTCAGGGCGCCTTCTACGGCCATGACGCCGACACCAGCGGGATGCACCACCTCGCGCTCCTGCTGATCGGCGTCAGCACGGCCTTCCTGCTGATCACCGTGTTCGACCGCTCGTTGACCAGTAGCACCAGCCAGGCCGAGCCCCAGCCCGAAGCAGACCTGACCCGGGCCTGACCAGTCGGACGAGATCAACTGGTCGGGGTCAACTGGTCGGGGTCAACTGGTCGGGGTCAACTGGTCGCGGCCCAGGCGATACCGCCACTGAGATGCGACAGGAACTGTGGATCGGACCAGGCCTCGTCCCGATGCCCGAGTGCGGTGAACCAGGAACGGCCGGTCTCGATCCGGCGACACCAGCTTTGGGGATGGGGAGCGTTCATGGTGTATCGACCGGGGTGAGGACGGCTCGGCGTTGGCGGCGGCGTGGACCGCGGCGAAACCGCCTCCGCGCTGGACGAAGTGGCGCAGTGCCAGTCGTCCGGGAGGATCGAGAATGTCGCCGGTGACCGATACGAAGGCGACGACGTCGATGCCGGTGTTCCCGTCGTCCAGTCGGTCCAGCGAGCCAGGATCTTCGGTGTGGACGACGTCCAGGCCCGGCAGCGCGCGAATCGCCTGCGCGGCTGCGGGAATTGACTCGTGGCGGTAGCCAGCGGTCCCGGTGAACAGCAGAACCCGGATCACCGGTCGGTTGTCTCCTCGGTTGTCTCCTCGGCCTCGAGGTTGCCCAGCCGGAGCAGGCAGGCGCCCGGTTCGGCGAACGGTCGCAGATCGACCTGATCGTGATCCGGCGCGGCGCCGAGGGAGATCAGGGCCGAACGCACCAGTCCGGCGTGGACCGCGCAGACCACGTCCGGGTACTGGCGGGCGGCATCGAGCAGCGGGCAGCGTTCCAGCCGGAGCCAGCGGTGCTGTCCGTCCGCGGTGGGGGAGAAACCGAGTTCGGTCAGCAGCGCGGTCACCCGGTGCCGGGCGGCCTGCCGGGTTGGTTCCGCAGGCAGATCGGCGACCAGGGACCGACCCCAGCGTTCTCCCGCGGCGAGTGCATCCGCCGCCGGTGCGGCGCTGGTGCCGGCGATCTGCGCCGCCAGTGCGGTAGCCAGACCGGCGTAGTCACGCGTTCTGGTCGACTGTTGTACCGGCCGGGCCGAGTAGCGCCAGGCGGGCCGGCCGCGTCCGGAAGCGGGGGCTTGCTCCCGCCCGATCAGGTGAACTTCGGCCAGACCGTCCAGGTGCTCGCGGATGGTGTTCTCGTGCAGGCCGGTGGTGGCCGCCAGCTCGGAGACAGTCAGCAGGCCCTTGTGGCGCAGTTCGTCCAGCACCAGGGCGCGCTGCGGAGTCAGCGCCGAGCCCCTCTCATCCGTTCGGCTGGGCCGAGGTCCCATCTTTTCCACGGTCATAACCGTAGTATATCTTCGGCTCATGAGCAGCACCGTTGTGATCGCTTCCACCGCCGAAGACGCCGCCGCCGCCGAGGCGATGATGAGCCACCATTCGCAGTTGGCCGGTGAGCTGATGGAACGGGTGACGGACGCCTTGGCCGCCGCGCAGCCCGCGGTCGAATCCGAAACGGCCGCGCGGGCCCGGGCCGAACTGGTCGCATTCTGCCGGGACGATCTGCTCCCACATGCGAATGCGGAGGAGTCCGCGCTCTACCCGCTGGCCCGGGCCGACGCGCGAGCCCGGCTCCTGATCGACGCGATGATCTCGGAGCACCGGACCTTGGGGGCGCTGGTGGACAGCATCGACGCGGCGGGTTCGGCGGTCGAGGTCGCGGCCGAGGCGACCGCTTTGCGGGTGCTGTTCACCGAGCACCTGTTCAAGGAGAACAACATCATCCTGCCGCTGCTGGCCGGTTCCGCGGAGGTGTCGTTGGCGGCGGCTCTGCGGGACATGCAGGAGCTGCTGGGCGGTAGTGCCGGGAGCGAGGGCGCCGGTGAGCCGCGGCCCAGCGCGTCGGCGACCGGCATGTCGGCGACCAGCACGTCGGCGACCGCTAAGGGCGGATGTGGTGGCAATTGCACGTGTGGTGCCGGTGGTGACACGCCCGCCGCCGAACCGGTGCTCGATGTGCGCACGGTTCCGCATCCGGTCCGGCATGCGGTGATCTTCGGCGCGCTGGAGGCAGTGGTGCCCGGAGCCACCCTGGTCCTGCTCGCCCCGCACGACCCGCTCCCGCTGTTGCGGCAGTTGCAGGAGCGTCACCCCGGTGCGTTCGTGATCGACTACCTCGAGCGGGGCCCGGAGGACTGGCGGTTGCGTCTGACCAGAACTCACGACTGAGGGCGCTGGCCCCTGGTAAGTTACGGGACCGGAAGTTACGCTACCGTAGGACGT
>Ga0265340_10000900_pt1 | contig 16842 bp, 19 predicted proteins | sample 4CB225metaG_FD_202082 | JGI IMG/M metagenome (GOLD analysis project Ga0265340, IMG submission 202082) | Rhizosphere microbial communities from Carex aquatilis grown in University of Washington, Seatle, WA, United States - 4-CB2-25 metaG | ecosystem: Host-associated > Plants > Roots >...
AGCATCTGCATTCATTTTTTCCATCGCGTATTTCATACCTCTGACATACGCTGCTCCAAGTCCTTTTTTTTCGCCAGTCAAAAGTTCAATGGAACTCCATTTCTTCATAAATTCTCGAACAGCATCAGCAGTCCCGTCAGGTGAATTATCGTCAACGACAAGAATTGACATGGTGTGATTGGTTATTTTTGAAAAAATATCCTTCTCCAAAACAGGGATCATTTTTTCGATATTCAGCCGCTCGTTATAGGTCGGAATGATAATAACAATTTTCATAATAAATTCTAAACAGTATTGAAAGGGTGAAGGGTAAAGCGTTAAGGGAAAGTTTTTAAACTTTACCTTTGCCCCTTAACCCTTAGCAATTTTTGATCCTCAATCATCCTATTCAGTCCTTCTTCAAGTGAAATTTTTGGTTCCCATTCTAACAATTTTTTTGCCTTCGTTATATCAGCCCTTCTTCTGAGAGGATCATCTTGTGGCAATTTTTCACTAAAAACTATCTCACTTGTGCTATCAGTCAATTTCTTAACAATTTGCGCGTATTGCAAGACAGTATGTTCATCCGGCGAGCCGATATTAACAATCTCACCTTCCGTGTGATCACGGAACATCAAACGAATCAGTCCTTCAACGGTATCTGAGACATAACTCAGCGAACGTGTTTGTTTGCCATCGCCAAATATAGTAATGGGCTTATTTGCCAATGCTTCGTTAATAAATATACTAATCATCCGCATGTCAGCCGAGCTCATACGCGGACCGTAGGTATTAAAAATTCTTGCGATTCGCGCATCCAAATTTTTTTCACGCCAGAAATAAGAAACGAACGTCTCACCAAATCTTTTTGCTTCATCATAGACAGACCGCGGACCGGTAGTTGAAACATTACCACGATATGTCTCTTTCTGCGGATGCTCGAGAGGATCACCATAGACTTCAGATGTTGAGGTGTAAAGAAATTTTGCTTTTTGTTCCTGGGCAAATTTCAATAGGTTTAAGGTCCCCGACGTATTCACAAGCATCGTTTCCATTGGCAAGGCATGATAACTAATTTTGCTGTGATGATTGGGAGACGCTGGTGATGCCAAATGAAAAATATATTCAGCATGAAGCGTTTCTGGAAGAGGTTTCACCACATCATGATGAATAAAAGTAAAATGAGAATTGTTTTTAAGATGAGCGATATTATCTTCGGAGCTCGTCAAAAAATTGTCAATACAAACAACGTCATGATCGAGTGACAATAATGCATCACAAAGATGAGAACCAATAAAGCCCGCCCCGCCGGTCACAATAACTTTTGCCATAATCGTATAATACTAAACTCAACGCTTTTTGGAAAGAGTAAGGAATAATTTATTTTATTTGTGAGAGATCATCTCCGCCGAAGTAGAAAACAAGCGCAAGATGCTGGCGCACGGGTTTGGGAAGATTCATATGACATCGATAACTTAATCGAAGCAATGGATCAGGAGAAGGATTGGTAAAAAGATTTTTTGGATCACGAATTTTTTGTGATTCTGCTGTCCAATCAATTGGTGTTTGAGGGTTAACATATCGTAATTGCAGCAATTCTCGAGTCTCTTCATCAAGTTTTGTGTCATCTGTGAGAATCGTCTCGATAACAGATGATGTACTTGGCTCTGGCACTTGGATATCGTACGCTGCGATATAGTAACACAACGGACGAAAAACTTGCCGCAAAAACTCATGTTCTGCCCTCTCTTCATCAGATAAATCAGGAGCAATAACGCTAATTTCAGAAAGTTTATCAAGGAGTGCTTCGGCAGTTTCTTCTATAGCTGAGGTATCATATTGTTCTTCCATAGGATTTAGGCAATTTAATCGTTCGGTAGATCCACTTTATTAATTCCTGTTTCGGTACCTGCTCTATGGGCAGATTCCTGAAGAGCATGTCCCCAAGCTTTTTCTGCGCCTGCTTTTGTTCCTAAACCACCAAGAATTTCCAAAACGAATCTTGCACCCCTTTTCAATGCTTCTCTCATGCTTTTAAACGGATCAATCCTTGGCGTGCGAGCATTTTCTACTGCTGCTTCAACTCCTGCAACGGCTTCTGGTCTTGCGGTTGTACCTGCATCTCTTGTATCTGTTTGGCTTGCCATATTATTATCTTCTATTGTTTGTCTATAGTGTAGCCGCTCCTTGGCATTTTGTCTAGAGTGAGGTTTTACTTTTTTAAATGACAAACTATTTGCGGAATAACAAAAGATATGATAAAGTTATGCTTGTTATGGTAAAAAAAGCATTAATTGTTGGGGTTTCTTCACAAGATGGATCGTATTTGGCAGACCTACTTCTTGAAAAAGGATATGAAGTAACAGGCACAATTCGAAGAACCACAAACTACTTTCACCCAAATGTTGAACATCTTTACGGCAAAATTCGTATTGAAACCCTTGAGTTAACTGACAGCGAAAATATCATACAGGTTGTTAAAAAAAGTGTGCCTGATGAAGTTTATAACATCGCTGCGCAATCGGTCCCGGGAGACTGTTGGTTGCAACCTTTTTACACGGGCGAAGTAACAGGTCTTGGACCTGTACGGGTTCTGGAAGCTATTCGTCATTTTGCGCCATCAGCAAGATTTTATCAAGCTACCAGCCGAGAAATTTTCGGCAATATTGAAGCAGAATCCGCTACTGAAAAAACACTTTTCGATGCAAATAATCCTTACGGCATTGCCAAGACATATGCACACATGATGATGCGTTCCTACCGCGAATCGTATGGGATGTTTGCGTGCGGAGGTATTCTTTTCAATCATGAAAGCCCCCGAAGGGGGTTACATTTTGTAACAAGAAAAATTACTGCAGGTGTTGCGTGTATCAAAAATAAAGTAAAACATCTTCCAATGAATGAAATCGGAGACCCACTGATAAGCGAAGATGGCAAATTGCATATGGGTGATTTAAATATGCAACGAGATTGGGGATATGCAAAAGAATATGTTGAAGCTATGTGGTTGATGATGCAACAATATACACCAAAAGATTATGTCATAGGAACCAACACTACCCACAGCGTCGAAGAAGCTTGTAAAGTTGCTTTTGCACATGTAGGACTTGATTGGAAAGAGTATGTCGTAAGCGATAAAAGGCTTTTCCGGCCAACGGAAATTAAAGAATTAAAAGGAGATTATTCCCTTGCAGAAAAAGAACTCGGATGGAAACCAAAGACATCTTTTGAAGATTTGATTAAACTGATGGTTGATGAAGATCTAAAGAGATTTAAATAATTCCACAAGTGTTTATTTATTAATAAACTACACTGTTTTTCTCCAATATTCTAAAATATCGTTTAATGACTGCTCGAAAGGAATTTCCGGTTTCCACCCAGTAAGTTTTTGTAATTTTGAATAATCCGCAACAAAATCAGGAATATCACTCGGACGCAATTTATTTGGATCAGTTTCTTTGGTTATTTTAACCTTCGCATTTTTCATGAAGTACTGTAATATCTCTTCAACTTTATGCGAGACTCCTGAGCCAATGTTGTACACTTCTCCACTCTCTCCTTTTTCCATAAGAAGTGCGTATGCGCGGACAACATCACGTACATCAGTAAAATCTCGTTTCGCATCGAGATTGCCAACCTTGATGATTGGTTCCTGACTCCCTTTTTCAATTTCGGCAATTTGTTTGGCAAAATCCGACGTAACAAATCCCGTCTTCTGTCCAGGACCAATATGGGTAAAAGGCCGAACGCGGATAATCGGCATCTTGTAGGATCTTCCATATTGATATGCGAGAAAATCACAAGCAACTTTTGAAACAGCATAGGGATTTCCAGGGCGGAAAGGAGTATCTTCATCAATTGGCAAATCTTCCGGCTGGACATAACCATACACATCAGCTGAAAGTACGATCAAAACTTTTGTTTGTACCATTTCCAATTCCCGTAAAGATTCAAATAATAATAATTCAGAATCAATATTGTTGTGGAGTGTCTGCAGAGGATTCTTGATACTCTCACCGATAGCAGCTTGCGCTGCCAAATGAAATATTCCGTCAGGTCTTACTTCGGATAAAACTTTTTTAAGCTGTTCTTTATCTTGTAAATCTACTTGGAAAAAAGTGAGAGTATCTTTTACTGAAGAAGCCTCTTTTGAAGATTCACTACGATACGTGCCATATATATCGTATTTATTAAGTGTAAGTAAATATTCGGCCAGATAGCCTCCTACAAACCCTGAAGCACCAGTGATGAGTATTTTTTTCATTATCTTCCTACCCCAAAATACTGAAAGCCAAGTTCTTTGACTTTTTCGGGATGATAAATGTTACGACCATCTACAAGGACTGGATCTTTAAGAAGCTTTTTTACTTTTGCAAGATCAACTTGTTTAAATTCATTCCATTCTGTAACAACGACAAGAATGTCAGCTCCCTCAACACATTTATAGGGATCATCGACGAATTGTATTTGATTTTTAAAAACCGCTTTGGTCTTTGGCATTCCCTCGGGATCATATGCCGTTATCTCAAATCCTTTTTGCAATAAATCTTTAATTAAATATACAGCAGGTGCTTCTCTGATATCATCAGTATTTGGCTTAAAACTGAGTCCCCACAGCGCAACTTTCTTACCTTTTGCGTTATTCAAAACCTTTTGCAAAACATTTTCTCGCGCCTGTGTATTGACACTGTCAACGCCGTCAAGAAGCGTTGTGTCAATCCCGAGAGATTTACCGATCTGAATAAGTGCTCTGGTATCTTTGGGGAAACATGAACCGCCATAACCGATTCCTGGATTCATAAAAACACGTCCAATCCGCCGATCTAATCCCACAGCATCAAGCACTTCTTCAACATTTGCACCAGTCTTCTCGCTATAAAAAGCAATCAAATTTGCAAAAGAAATTTTGGTCGACAGAATAGCATTCGCGGTATATTTGATCAGTTCTGCTGATGCAAGACTGGTAATAATTTTCGGTGCTTCAATTCCATCATGCAGCTCTATCATGGCATCAATTGCCTTTTTCGAATCAGATCCAATCACAACTCGGTCAGGATGAAGGGTATTGGCAAGAGCTGTTCCTTGACTCAAAAATTCCGGACAAGAAGCAATGGCGAATTTCGCGTCTTTAGGTTTAACAGACTCAATAATCTCAGCAACTTTTTTATTGGTACCAATCGTTACAGTACTTTTGCATGAAACAACAGTAAATCCATTTTTGAGATGCTTACCAATTTTTTCAGCAACGGCAAAAACTGCTGAAAGATCAGCTGCACCTGACGTCTGAGGAGGCGTTCCAACAGCAATAAACACAACGTCAGACTTACTGACAGCATGTTCATATTCTGTTGTGAAATGAATCCGTTTTGCTTCAAGATTTTTCTTGAGTAATTCTTCAAGCCCTGGTTCAAAAATAATCGGATCGCCTTTTTTGAGCCGTTCAATTTTCTCAGGGGTATGTCCAATTACATAAACAGTATTACCGAGATCAGCAAACACTGTCGCTGTAACAAGCCCTACATATCCATGTCCTACAAATGTAATAGTCATATTCTTTAATCCAAAATCCTTAAACTTTAATTTCTTTTAAACCTTCTTCAAATGTTCTCATTGTTACTCCAAGTTTTTTTATTTTATCATTACTGATCGAAAGATTAAAGGGCCTTGGCGCCTTTCCTTTAAAAAATTCTTCCCTCGTCGTTTTACTAATAAGACTTTTATTATACCCAAATCGATCAGCCATCAGTGTAAAAGCTTCGTAAGGATTCAAGCTTTGACTGCCAACAACATGGTAAACGCCTGTAGCATTATTTGTAATAATCGCGTCAATTGCGTAAGCAATATCGTCAATAAATGTTGGTGTCATAATATGATCAGTCACTGCTGTAATCGGCTGATTATTGGCAAGTCTTCCCATAATCGCGTGCACAAAATCCTTTTTCAACTCAAAATCATCCGCACGAAATGGATACGCAATCCGCAAAATTGCAAAATTCAAACCAGAATTCTGCACAACTTCTTCTCCTTTATATTTCGTCATTGCATACCAATTCATGGGGTTAGGCTTATCTTCTTCTGTATAGTTATTCGGCAATTCTTTCTTTCCGTCAAAAACAAAATCGGTTGAGATATAAAGAAGCTTTTTGTTTGAAGCTTTACATGCGTCAACGACATTCTTTGTGCCGTTAACATTAATAATATATGCAGGACCTTGCTCACCCAACTGTTTGTCTTTCTCGCAGCCTTCAACATCCGCTTTCGCCGCAAGATGCAAAACAACTTCGTGTTCGGTATCATTTTTTATGATATCCAAACTTGACGGATCAGTGATATCGACACCATTCGTGAGGCTCAAATCATCGAGTGTATATTTGTCTTTTAATAATTCTGCAATTCGTGTTCCGACCAACCCTGATCCACCAATAGTAAAAATTTTCATATTTCAAATTATAGAACATTTTTCATCCAAATGTACACGCTATTGCATGATAAGCATTCATGATCTTATGAAACAGTAAATAAGCGAGAAAGTCTCTTTGCATATTCGTACTATCACTGGTATTCTTATACTATGAAATCCCAATCATCTGTTTGTCTTGCAAGTCCCTTTCATGATCCTGAAGGTAAATTATTGGAGCTCCTGAAAGAACAAGGGGATGCATTACTTAAACTCTATAAAGGAAATGCTTTTATTAGTGTTTCGTTTAAAACAAATCCGGCAATAATCACTGTATTAAAAAAACAAGGATTTCAAATACGGAAACAAACAAAAACAGAGAATTCATCAGTTGCAGCAAATTATAGAGCCGCGTTAAAAATGACAACAAAAACGGCAAATAAACATATCCATCTTCTTGATTTTGATAGAGCGCTTCATTGGGTAAAAAGATTTCCCAGAGAACTCCGTGACGCAATTGCCATCCTTCCCACCTATAAAGGATATGTATCATTTGTACGGACCCCTCGAGCTTTTCAATCGCATCCGCAAACGCAGCGTGCTACAGAAACAATTATTAATGCAATCGCTTCAGAAGTGGCAGGGGTTACCGTTGATATTATGTCAGGCTCGTTTGGATTTCACAAAACACTCGCTCAAAAAATCATCAAAGAGGCAAAAAGGGATGATTATGGTATCTATGCAGAAACACTTCTTATAGCATTGCGGCACAAATACCTCATTGCAACCATTGAAGTTGAAGGACTGGAATGGGAAACACCGGATCAGTTCACAGAGAGTATACAGCGAGAAGGGTATACCGCATGGCTCCACGAATTTGAATCATTACCCGAATGGAAAAAACGCGTAACACTTCTGGAGAACTCTGCAGATGTTTTGATTACAAAGTGATTTAGAGCAAATTGTTTTCTTGTGCATAGTGTAGTGCTAAAAAGGAATGTGCCTCATGAGTACTACAAAGTTGTCCATCAATCTCAATATCCCCTTTTTGTAAAGCTTGTCGATACTCGTCAAGCGTTAAGAATACTCTTCCTGTAATTCCTTCTTCCAATTCCCTTGGATTACCCGCGCGGGGCTCTACGGGTACAAACCATACAGGATTCATCTGTGAACTGATTGCATTTTCCATAGCTATACCATGTGGTGTATCTTCAGGAGCATCAAGTCGCTTTGCTTCACCTACAATATCCGCATTTAATTCTGACAATGACTCTTCATCAATTGTCTCTCTAACTGTTTTCCCTTTTTTTTGCGAAAATCGGGGTACTTCAGCATACCAACCACCTGTCCCATCAACTCCAGAAATGGGAGGACGGTAGTGTTTTACAAGCCCAATTTTTTTAACACCATTATCGTCCCAAACAGGAATAGTAACACATCCTGTTCTCCCTTCAGCTTCAAATTTCCATCCTACTTGGTGGTACAATCCATAACTCCCATCAGGTCGTTGTACAGGATGCACAGCAAAAAAAGAGTAAGGACCATCATAGGCTACAGGTTCAAAACCGTCACTAGCTTCTACAGCTAGACGAATTTCTTCTGGATCAGTGAGTCTTCTAAATTCCCCTTTCGTTAAATCTCCATCTGCTTCTGGAAGCATCTGAGGATACTTTTCACAAAACTTATCATAAGGAATAACCCCTTTAGGAAGGTTACCGCTTTCAGGTGATTCTGTTGCCCCTAATTTTTTTAATAACGAATGAACTCTTCTGTTACGAAACCTACCTAAAATCCCAATCTGATCTGGTATAGAAACATTTACTTTTTCGCTCATAATCTGAGTATATATTATTATAGGTCTGGCTGCAAATGTCAAGATGAACTGTCATCCTAAGGATAGTCTGAATTGATAGGATAGAACAAATGATATGTAAATTCTATACCCTTCCTTCTTTCCGTAACCGGTCAAAAAGTAAAAGTGCTGCTATATCTTCTGTTGTGCTTATTTCTCCACTTACTATTTTTTCTAAAACTGTTTCTATTGGCAATTTTACAACATCTATTTCTTCATCAATCTCCAGTTGCTGTTCACCTTTTTCCAAATCAGTTGCTGCGAAGAGATAAATTTTTGAATTCATATTTACATTTAACTCCCACTCATAGAGTTTCTTCCATGTTTTTGCTACCAAACCTGCTTCTTCTTTTAATTCACGTTTGGCCGACTCCAATGGATCAGCTCCTTCTTCTATTTTTCCTCCAATCAAATTTAATACTTTCTTATTAAATGCGTCACGAAATTCTGATACCAAATAAATATCATTATCTGCATTATAAGGAATAATGAGAACACTTGGAGTTCGCTCAATAAATTCTTTGGAGAACTGCTTTCCATTGCGCTCAATATCTTTATGGATAACGTTAAAATATCTTGAAGTAAAAACTGTTTTTGTAGAAAGTATCTTCATCAGTAGAGTATAGAAACTGTAATGTAAAACCTAAAGTTGGTCGACATCGCCTCCCAAATTATTATGGAGAATATCTTGATAATCTTCAGTTTTTATTTTCTCCCACCAACTTCTATTCCCTTCATACCATTTGATCGTATGAACAAGCCATTCGTCCAGATCATGCAGAGGCTTCCATCCTAATTCATGATGAATTTTGGACCAATCAACATCATATTTACGGTCATTCCCTTGACGATCTTTAACAAAAGTGATGTCATCTTCTGATTTCCCCATAATTTTAAGAATTCGCTTGATGACTTCAATATTGGAAATTCCTTTGTTCATGCCACCGACAAGATATGTCTCACCTATTTTCCCTTTTTTCAGAATCAACTCAATCGCCCGCACATGATCTTCTACATAGAGCCAATCACGAATATTCTTCCCATCGCCATGCACAGGAACTTTTTTCCCTTCGAGTAAATTGGTAATTGCAATCGGAATTAATTTCTCAGGATACATTGCTGGACCGTAATTGTTGGTGCAGTTACTGATAGTAACCGGCAATCCGTATGTATGATGATACGCACGAACGAGATGATCGGATCCTGCTTTTGTCGCAGAATATGGGCTTGAAGGATCATATTTTGTCTCTTCGGTAAATTGTCGAGGATCATCAAGCTCAATACTGCCAAAGACTTCATCGGTTGAGACATGATGAAATCGTGGGACCTTATGTTTTCGTGCCGCCTCAAGAAGCGTATAAGTACCCACCACATTGGTATGAATAAAAGGCTGTGGATCCATAATAGAACGATCAACATGGGTCTCAGCAGCGAAATGCACAACCATATCAATGCCATGCATCAATTGATTAATTTTTTCGGTGTTACAAATGTCAACGCATTCAAACGAATAATTAGGATTTTCTTGCACATCTTCTAAATTGACAATACTTCCTGCATAGGTAAGTTTATCGACATTTAAAATTTTGTCTTCGGGATGATTTTTCATCCAGTAGAGAATAAAATGAGAACCGATAAATCCGGCTCCTCCGGTCACGAGTAATTTCATATTTGGGTCAGTTTATCTTAGCGTAAGCAAATTTCTTTGTCAATCAAAACAAAACTTGTTATAATCTCACTATGGATAATCCATACAAATTGGCACTTGAGCCAAATTCCCCAGACTGGCCAAAAATGATTACGGCAACAGATATCCCTGGATTACTTATTTATCAACGAGAAACATTTGAAGACGACAGAGGATTTTTCAGAGAAGCAGTTGAGTTGCGAGATTTGGAAAAAGTGTTGGGTAAAAAAATAACAATAACCCAATGGAATCATTCTCAATCCCATCCCAACGTTATTCGTGGATTTCATTCAGAACCGTGGGAAAAACTAATTTATGTTGTCAAAGGTGAAGTGATGTCAGTCATTGTGGATTTTCGGATTGATTCTCCAACTTTTGGAAAAGCAGTCAAAATTATGCTTGGAGAAAATGATCGAAAAACCATCTACTTGCCAAAAGGCATGGGAAACTCTTTCTGCAATGTTGGAACAACAGACTCAGAATACCTCTATCTTATCACTGATTATTTTGAAGGCAAACCAACTCCAGCAGTTTCTTGGCAAGATCCAGTTCTTACGCGACAATTCGGCGGCTGGCCAATAGAAAATCCAATTGTGAGTGACAAAGATATGAGTTATCCAACGTTGAAAGAAAAATTCGGCGATCAAGTCGATTTCTCCAAATTCCCATGGTTGAAGGAATAATTATTTGGAATTTTTGATATGTGAAGTGAGATAGCCTTGAACTTGAACATTTGATAACTTGAATTCCTGATATCAAGAAATCAAAATTCAAAACATCATTATCAAGAAACTCTCATTTCTCACATCAATATATCTAATCACTAACTTTCAACCCAGCCAGCGTTTTTCTTTCTAAATAATTAATTCCCGCGAACATTACCCACATAACAATTCCAGGATAAGAATTCTTATAATTTTTCCGGTAAAATATTTTCATCGCGTCAAACCGGGCTTTTTGAAGTTTGCGTTTTGTCTCAATATTGAGAGTTGTAATATTTTGTGTCTTTTTCTTAATCCCCGACGCTGCTCCGCCAATATGCATAATACTCACTTCACCCAGATAATAAATTGTATAACCTAATTTTTTTATGTCATAACAAAATTGCAAATCCTCACCGTAGAAAAAATAATCCTCATCCCACCAACCAACTTTCTCTCCAAGCTCTCGTGGCAAAAGTAAAAATGCTCCCTCAATTGCATCAACTTCGTGATTGGTCGAAAGATCCTTCCATCCCTGTGTATAGCCTGCAAACCATCGGCTTTGGGGGAACAAGCGCTGTAAACCAGTAAAGTAACATAACGAATTCCATGGTGTCGGAAATCCACGATGGCAATTAAAATCCAGGGCCCCATCTTTATTGATCAATTTGCATGATGCAGCGCCAACTTTTGGATGTAAAGTCATAAACTCAAGCATATACGTCAATGTTTTCGGATATACAATCGTATCGGGATTGAGAAATAACACATATTTCCCTTTTGCGTACGGCACTCCTTTATTGTTGCCAGCTGAAAAGCCGATATTGCCACCATTATCAACAATATGCATTGTCTTAATGCTGCTCTTTTTTTTATATTCTTTAAACGCCTCAAGCGATCCATCAGTAGAGGAATTATCACAAACAATCACTTCAAATTTCCCCGAATAAACTTCTTCCAGATAATTTTTTTCAACAGATACAATTGCATCAAGGGTAATATCTTTGGTATTGTACGTAAGAATAATAATTGATAACTCAGGATGTAGCATATGTTACATTATATTATAATAGGATATATGAAAAAAGTAGCCATTGTAACACTAACATTTAATACAGCTGAGGACACAATCATTTTTTTGCAATCGTTAAAACATACCAAAATTCCTGATGTGAGCCTTGATATTATTGTTGTCGATAATGGCTCAAAAGAAATTTTTACACTTCCTGATAATTTAAAACACGAGAATATTCACATCATCCGTTCTGAAACTAACAATGGATTTACTGGTGGGAACAACATCGGCATCAAAGAAGCGTTAAAAAACAATGACGACTATGTGCTCATTATCAACAATGACACCATCGTTGAGCCAACGACAATTAAACATCTTCTTGAAATTCTGGATAGCGATCCTAAAATTGGCGTCACAACTCCCAAAATCTATTTCGCCAAAGGCCATGAATTTCATAAAGATAGATATACAAAAGATGAACTTGGCAAAGTGATTTGGTTTGCGGGTGGATATACCGATTGGGCCAATGTGATGAGTGTTCATCGCGGGATTGATGAAGTTGATCATGGACAATATGACAAAACCGAAGAGATAGATTTTGCATCTGGTTGTTGCATGTTGTTCAAAAGCGAAGTGCTCAAAAAAATTGGCTTATTTGATGATAGATATTTTCTTTATTATGAAGATGCTGATTTAAATGAACGAGTCAAACGCGCAGGCTATACAATGTATTATGTTCCAACTGCAAAATTAATTCATGTCAATGCAGCCTCAACCGGTGGCGCAGGAAATGTCCTGCATGATTATTTTTTGACGAGAAACAAAATGCTTTTCGGCATGACGTATGCGCCATTCCGTACCAAAATAGCCTTAATCCGTGAAAGTCTGAGACTGCTTCGAACCGGCCGACCCTTCCAAAAAATTGGAATACAAGATTATTATCTAAAAAAATTCAACAAAGGAACTTTTTTTGAAAAAAGAGAAAAATCTGATGCTTAAAACAAAAAAATAAATCTTGAATGTTATAATTTACCTATGAGCGAAAGGCAAAGTCTTCTTCCAACCCCGTTACATGTTATTTTAAAAGACAAGTATGATGACCCTGCTGTTTATGAAAACTATGTTGATAAACGTGGTCATCGAAGTAATCTAGCAAAATCACTTGTAGAACTAATTAAACGAGAAAAGCCTTCCATCCCAGGAGATACTCCATTACGCGCGCTTGATATTGCGGCAGGTACCGGAATAATCTCTCAAGAGTTACAAAACGCAGGATATTCAGTTACAGCCATTGACCATGACGAAAAGATGCTCGATTTTCTCCGTAAAAAATCTCCCTTCATAGAAGCTAAACAAGCAGATATGAATCAAGAATTACCTTTTGAAGATAATTCATACGACGTAATAACAAGCGTCTTTGGTAATCGATATATTAAAGATACTGATGCATTTTTAAAGGAGATCCATCGAGTACTCAAACCAGGAGGAGTTTTTGTTTGGCCTATTTTCCCTAACGAAAGACCCTTTTGGAAAATGAGAAATGGTATACGGCAACATACAAGATCAAACTTTTTAGTGAAAGATGCACAAGAAGCTGGATTTGATGAAGTAGAGGTAGTCAAGATGTCACTTCAGGAAGCGAGAGAAAAAAATATTTCCCTTCGCAGCGTCCCTCGTTATATCATTGCCAAAAAAGCAGGATAAGATATTTTCTTCAACTTATTTCTAATGTTTAGTATAATTCTTGTATGAAAATCACTGCTATTCTAGTAAAGTCGTTTACAAAAAACCCTAAGCAAGGCAATCCTACTGGAATTATTTTAGACGCGGAAAACTTAACTGATGAACAAATGCTGCAAATTGCAAAAAAGCTCAATTTCTCTGAGTCTGCGTTTGTTCAAAAATCAGAAAAAGCAACGTATAAGAATAGATTTTTTGCCCCAGAAAAAGAAGTTGCGCTTTGTGGTCATGCAACGCTCGCAACTTTTCATGTGTTAGTAGAAACAGGCAAATTATCCTTTGATAAAAAAGAAGAGCTAATAATTACTCAAGAAACTTTGGCAGGTATTTTATCAGTAACAGGATATAAAAATGGACTTATTGTCATGACACAAAGAGACCCTGAGTTTTTCCCAGAAGAAAAAGATAGAGAATTGATTACAAATCTTTTAGGTATTTCAATACATGATATTCTAAACCAACCTATACAAACGGTTTCTACAGGTACACCAAAACTTATTGTTCCAATAATCTCTTTAGAAGCGTTAATGAAAATTAAACCAGACTTAGAAGGAATTAAAGAATATTGTAAAAATAATGATGCAAAAGGATTTTACCCCTATACTAGTGAAACAAGAGAACAAGATTCAGATTTTTGCGCGCGTCAATTTAATCCGTTAGCGGACATTAATGAAGATCCTATAACAGGAGTTGCTGCTGGAGCTTTAGGATGCTATCTGAAAAAGTACAATCTTGTTAAGAAAAATAGATTTATTATTGAACAAGGATTTAATTTAAATAAAGCAGGAAAAATGATTGTTGATGTTACTGATGGTGTAAAAGTTGGAGGATATTGCGTGACATATGGGAAAGAAACTTTAGAAATTTAATTACACAAGTATAAATTATATCTCTTTCAAAGCCTTTTCGTATGTTTCGATCAAATACGTCTTCCCACTCACTTTTCCAATCACAATTGCCAAAACAGCTTTTGTTTGCATGAGAAATTTGAGGAGATCAAATTCAAATTCTGAACGGTGCTTTTTGTAAAAATACAAAAGATTTTTATAAATATTCACAATCGCAAATGTTTTATTCGTACTCGCATGATCCATATGCAATACCATCACGTCAGGATAAAAATATACTTTTTTACCAGATAAACGTGCACGGTAACAGAGCTCCATATCCTCTGTATACATAAAAATTTTCTCATCAAACCCTTGTAACTGTTCAAAAACGTCACGACGGATCATAAGAAGTCCTCCCTTCACCCAGTCAACTTCTTCAATTTTCGCAGGACTTCTATCGAGAAGTCCAAATCGTTGTCCTCCAATCAAAAGAAGAAATGCATACCAAAGTGTATAAAATTTCCCTGTCGATGCTTGGAGTGATCCATCAAAATTTCTCAATTGTCCACCCAAAATCGCAATATTTGGATGCTCTTTGCAATAGTCAACCATTTTCATCAAACCATCATCTTTAACAATCGTGTCATTATTGAGAAAAAGAATAAAATCGCCCTGTGATACTTTCGCGCCAATATTGCATCCGATACCAAATCCGGAATTTTTGTCATTTGTAATCACCTGCATATTTGCGAATTTTTTCTTTTTTATCTCATCACGAATTGCGGCAACAGAATCATCCTGAGAATCATTATCGACAATAATAACTTCCATTTTGTTGGCAGAGAATTCTTTCGCATATTGCTCCCACAATGATGCGATACAAGCAATCGTAAGATCTTTCTTTTTATAATTTAAGGTAACAATAGAAAGTAACATAAATTTAAACCTCTTTAAACTCTTTCAAAACTTCTCTATCTTTCTTCACAAATAATTTTTTCGCGCGGTAGCGTGAATCGTTAACTCGATTAAGTTGTGTAATCGCAAGAAAAAATCCCTGCAAAAAAAGCCAATCTTTTCGCATAATCGCCGTCACGAAATGATACGGCAGCCAAATAATATGCGAAAATAATAAATTCCCATCGGTAATATTTTTCCAAACAAAAAAGAATTGATTACGATAAGAAATCTTTTGGACATATTTTGGTTTGAATTTTGTTTTGATTGCTCCTTGCTCATGTTCATGGATAACAACACTTTTCTTTTCAAAAATAAGTTTGTAGCCGGATTTCATCGCGCGATACCCGAGATCAATATCTTCCCAATAAAACGGATTAAACAAGACATCAAGGCCACCTATTTTATCCCAAATACGTTTCCTGAAAGCACCGCTTCCGCCACTCACCCAAAACGTATTATCCGCTTCAAGATCGCCCGCTTTATGAAAAACAAATCCTTTCTGCCAATATCCTATGCCGCGACCGCGAAGAACTGTTTTCCCATCTTCAATACTTTCATCCATACAACCAACAGAAAAAACGTTATCATCTGAAAAATGAGAAAGAAGTGGCGCAAGAAAATCTTTGTGTGGTCTAACGTCTGAATTTAAAAGAATCAGAATATCACCTTTTGCTAATGCAACGCCACGATTGACGTTTTTGGAAAATCCCGATTCATCTTTTTTGAAATTATTAACCGTCTTTCCAACTATGCCGGTCCCCTTCAAAGAAGCAATAAAATCAGCAATAACTTCTTTCGATTTATCTGTTGATGGATCGTTGGGAAGAATAATTTCCACTTTCCCTTCTTTATATTCTTTCACCGCTGAAAGAAGATGAGGAAGATTTTTGATTAAAATTTTTTCGCTATTATAAACAGGTATAATAATACTGATATCCATAAATAGTTCCCAAACTCTTCATTATTATCCCCTCTCCTTTAGGAGAGGGCAGGGTGAGGTCTTTTGCTTCCCCAATTTTAAATGCTAAATAAAAATAGCGCAAGAATCATTCCCAACAATATAATCAAACCATATTCCACAACAATCTGCGGATGAAGTCGATGATTTACATGATGATGCACCATCGCCCACATAAAATAAAGACCAGCTATACCGAGAAGAGAAAGTACTTGCAAACTATTATTGCCGCGAGTGAAAAAAATAAGCAGTAATCCCCCGCCGAAAATAATCAGATACACAAGATAATGGAGAAAATGTTTTTGGATATTCTCTATCATAGAACGAACCCTCCTCTGCCGATAATAATACCTGCAAGAAGGATAAACAGCAAGAACAAGATATGATCAACATTGTGAGAGAAAATCCGCGCGATTTTTTTCCGTTCCATAACAATGGCGTCAAGCGCCAATATCAACAAAAAGAAACCAATCATTGCAAAGGAAATATTACGCTTAAGCGTACTTGCATCAAACGGCGATGAATCCTGAGGAGTTGTTCCTGAACTCACTGCTAATGGCTCAACTTTTACTTTGCCGATCACTTGACCCGATCCTGAGGCTGGAGGAAGAACAGCTGCGACAATAGCACTTGCTGGTATCGGTGTTGGAGAAGGGGAATTTGACGCAGCAACAACTCCTTCAGCATTATACGGACTACCAAATTCCTGAACTACCAAAGTCGTTT
>Ga0265340_10000902_pt1 | contig 16831 bp, 12 predicted proteins | sample 4CB225metaG_FD_202082 | JGI IMG/M metagenome (GOLD analysis project Ga0265340, IMG submission 202082) | Rhizosphere microbial communities from Carex aquatilis grown in University of Washington, Seatle, WA, United States - 4-CB2-25 metaG | ecosystem: Host-associated > Plants > Roots >...
CGACTGACCGGACTGGCCGGTCTGGTTGTTCTGGGTGCGCTGGCCGCCGTCGGCCTGACTGCCCGGTGCCTGACCGCTCTGTGCCTGACCGCTCTGTGCCTGACCGCTTTGCGCGGCCTCGGTCCGCTCGGGACGGTCACGGTCGGACCGGTCGCGGTTGCGGTTGCGGTTCTGCCCGCCCTGGCGATCAGAACCTTGGCGATCAGAGCGCTGTCCACCTTGGGAGGGCACGTAGTCCCCGCCCTGCCTCGTGGTGTCCGTCGCCGTGTTGTGCGAGCCCTCGGACAGGTCAGAGCCGTTGGAGCTAGAACGCTCAAAGCTTTGCGGGACGTCGACAGCTGCGTCCGGCGCAGAGGTTGCGGCGGTGCCGGCTGTGCCTGCCGACGCGGCGGTACGTCGAGGGCTGCGGGCCGCTCGCGGCGCGGCCGCGGCGCTGCCAGCGCCATTCGCGGCGGCGGCGGATTGCTGGCCGCCCTGAATGGCGGCAATGAGGTCACCCTTGCGCATCGCGCCGGTGCCACTGATGCCCATCGTGGCGGCAAGCGCCTTCAATTCGGGCAGCACCATCGAGGTCAGGCCAGTTCCGGCCGCACGTCGCTTGGTGCGCGCGCCTCCGTTCTCGGCATCGCCATTAGGCGACGCGGCGAGGGTTGGGGCGTCTGTTGTTTCGGTCACTCGAATCCTTCCGGAAAGGCCCACAGCGTCGAAGCCGGTGCAAGAAATCACCTGATCGCGCTGGGAGCCACTTTCAACGCGCCGGGCGGTCAGCCACGGCGGTTTCCTGGGAGCTATGGCGAACTGGCCATAGCGATTGATACGGGGAGCACCAGCTCTGCGGAGCTGTGGCTCGACTCCACCTCGAGACCTGTACCGCTCCGGAAAAAGATTGGGGCGGCCCTGAAATCAATGGGTCGGTGGGGAGCAAGCATCCAGACCGGCTGAGGCGGTTGATATTGCGTCTACCGCCTTGGTACCACTGGTGCAAGGCCACCCTAGCACCTCTCACCCAGCGAGCGGCAGCACGCGGGCCCCTTCGGTGTCGATGGCCAGCCGCGTCGCCGTGAACCACCGAGTGTCGAACTCGGCGACAGCGTCCGCCTTGGCGATTGTCGTCAAGGCAAGTACTGACGGCCCGGCGCCGGAGATCACCGCAGCGATCCCCGCCTCACGCAGCCTGGTCATCAGTGCCGCACTACGCAACATCGCCGACGCCCGGTACGGCTGATGCAGCGCGTCCTGCGTCGCTACGAACAACAGATCAGGACGGCGGGTGAGCGCCTGCGAGAGGAGCGCGGCTCGGGCCGCGTTGGCAACGGCGTCCTTGTGCGGAACGGTGTCGGGCAACAACTTGCGGGCCCGCGCAGTCGACGACTGCGTCTCCGGGATGAACACAACCGCCGCGATGTTTTTGTGGACGTCCAGGTGCAACGACCTCGTCAACAGCCCCGACTCGCTTGTTGTTCCCACCTCCTGCCAGGCCATGGTGAAGCCCCCCGCAAGACAGGCGGCCACGTTGTCGGGATGTCCTTCCAGCTGCGCCGCGAGCCGCAACACCGCGTCGTCCGGCAATCGTTCGGCACCACCCAGCACCAGCTCACGGGCCGCGACGATGCCGGCGACGATCGCCGCCGCCGAAGATCCGAGGCCACGGCCGTGCGGGATGTGGTTGGCACACACGACCTCGAGACCGCGCGGCTGGCCGCCGAGCGCATCGAACGTTGCGCGAACGGCTTGCACCACGAGGTGCCGCTTGTCGCGCCTGACCTCGCCGGCGCCCTCTCCTGCGACATCGACCACGAGGCCTGACTCTGCGACGCGGACGACCACGTCGTCGTACAACGCGAGGGCCAGTCCGAAACTGTCGAAGCCGGGGCCGAGGTTGGCGCTGGTGGCAGGCACCCGCACGCGGGCGGGGGCAGCCCTGAAGGACACCCCCACTAGTCGTCCAGACCGAGATGGCGCGCTGCGAGGGCAGCGTCGGCGGTGATGGTGATTGGCGTGGGGGCACCGGAAATCGCCCACTCGGGGTCCTTGAGGCCGTTGCCCGTGACCGTGCACACCACCCGGAGACCGGCCGGCAACGTGCCCTGCTCATGAGCCATCAAAAGCCCGGCGACGCTTGCGGCGGATGCCGGCTCGACGAAGACGGCTTCCTTGCTCGCCAGCAGCCGGTAGGCAGACAGGATCTGCCGGTCAGTGACCGCCTCGATCGCGCCGCCCGATTGGTCGCGGGCGTCGAGGGCCTTGACCCAACTCGCCGGATTGCCGATCCGGATCGCGGTGGCGATCGTCGACGGCTGCTCGACAACGTGGCCGAGCACGATCGGCGCGGCACCCGCGGCCTGGAAGCCGCGCATCTTCGGCCGCTTCGTCGTCCGGCCCGCCGCTGCGTACTCGACGTAGCCCTTCCAGTACGCGGTGATGTTCCCCGCGTTGCCGACCGGCAAGCAGTGCACGTCGGGTGCGTCACCGAGCGCCTCGACGATCTCGAACGACGCGGTCTTTTGACCCTGGATCCGATCGGGGTTCACCGAGTTCACCAGGGTCACCGGGTAGTCCTGGGCCAGCTTGCTCGCAAGTGCGAGGCAGTCGTCGAAGTTCCCGTCGATCTGCAGCAATTTCGCGCCGTGCACGAGTGCCTGCGCGAGCTTGCCGAGCGCGATCTTGCCGCGCGGCACCAGTACCGCGCACAACAAGCCGGCCCGTGCCGCGTAGGCAGCGGCACTCGCGCTGGTGTTGCCGGTCGAGGCGCAGATCACCGCCTTGGATCCTTCTTCGACGGCCTTGCTGATCGCCATCGTCATGCCGCGATCTTTGAACGACCCGGTCGGGTTAGCGCCCTCGACCTTCAAGAACACCTCGCACCCCGTGCGCTCCGACAGCACAGGGGCCGGCAGCAGCGGCGTACCACCTTCTTGCAGGGTGACCACTGGCGTCGCGTCAGTAACCGGCAACCACTCGCGGTATTCCTCGATCAACCCGCGCCAGCGCGGCGCAGCGACCCGTGGTCCGGTGTCTGCCGTCATGACTCGCTCTCCTCGCCCTCGACCCGCATCACGCTGGCGACGTCTCGCACGATGTCGAGAGTGCGAAGGTGCTCGACGGTGGCTGACAGCGCTGCATCGGACGCCGCGTGCGTGACGATGACCAAGCTCGCATCGTCGCCGTGGCCGGATTGACGCACCGCCTGGATCGAGACGTCGTGGGCAGAGAAAACGGTCGCGACTGCCGCCAGAACGCCGGCCTTGTCGGCGACGTCGAGGCTGATGTGGTAGCGCGTGACGGTCTCGCCCATCGACCGGACCTCGAGGTCCGCGTACGCAGATTCACCTGGGCCGAGCGCGCCTTTCACCTTGTTGCGTGCGACGGCCACGATGTCGCCGAGCACCGCACTCGCAGTCGGTGCGCCGCCCGCACCGCGCCCGTAGAACATCAGCTGACCAGCTGCCTCGGCTTCGACGAACACCGCGTTGTAGGCCTCGCGAACACCCGCTAGGGGGTGAGAGCGCGGAATCATCGCCGGGTGCACCCGCACGCTGACGCCACGACCGTCGATGGTGCGCTCGCAGATCGCAAGCAGCTTCACCACGCAGCCCATTTCGCGGGCGCTCGCTACCGCGGTGGCACTGATGTCGCCGATGCCTTCACGGTGGACGTCGGCAATCGTGACCCGCGTGTGGAACGCCAGCCCTGCCAGGATCGCCGCCTTCGCCGCGGCGTCGAACGCATCGATGTCAGCGCTCGGATCTGCCTCTGCGTAGCCGAGTGCGGTCGCCTCGTCGAGCGCTTCCGCAAAGCCAGCACCCGTTTCGTCCATGCGGGTGAGGATGAAGTTCGTGGTGCCGTTCACGATGCCGAGCACCCGGTGCACCGTGTCGCCCGCGAGCGATTCGCGCAGCGGCCGCAGGAGCGGAATCGCACCGGCGACGCTCGCCTCGAAATAGAGGTCGACGCCGTGCTTGCTCGCCGCGTCGTAAAGGGTCGCGCCGTCTTCGGCGAGCAGTGCCTTGTTGGCGGTCACGATCGACGCTCCGTGACTCATCGCGCTCAGCAGCAATGATCTGGCTGGTTCGATGCCGCCGATGACCTCGACCACGATGTCGATGTCGTCGCGGGCCACGAGGGTCGCGGCGTCGGTGGTGAACAAGGCCGGATCGATATCGACGTCGCGCTTTCGGTTAAGCCGGCGGACCGCAATACCGGCAAGCTCAAGCGGGACGCCGACCCTGGCCGCGAGATCGTCAGCTTGCTCGGTGAGCAGCCTCGCCACCTCGGCGCCGACAACCCCACAGCCGAGCAGGGCGATCCGTAGCGGTCGCCCGGTCATCGTGGTTCTCCGTCCTGCTTGCAGTCTGGTTGAGAATGCCGTCGTGGGCAGTGGTGCCGTGGGCAAAGTGGTGGGCGTCGCTCATTCTGCCTCACTCGGCCCGTCTCGCTCTGCGTGTGTCACTCGGCATCGAGGCGGAGCAGGTCGTCGATCGTCTCCCGGCGCACGATCAATCGCGCCACGCGGTCGCGGACCGCCACGACCGGCGGGCGGCCGAGGTGGTTGTAGTTACTCGCCAGCGACCGGCAGTACGCGCCGGTGACGGGAACGGCCAGCAGGTCTCCAGGTGCGACGTCTGCAGGCAGGAAGGTGTCGCGCACGACGATGTCACCGGATTCGCAATGCTTGCCGACGACCCTGGCGAGAATCGGCGGTGCACTCGATGCGCGGTTCGCGAGGGTGCATGAGTAGCTGGCGTCGTACAGCGCTGTCCTGATGTTGTCGCTCATGCCGCCGTCGATACTGACGTAGGTGCGCACGAGCCCGGCACCGACATCGACCGGCTTCACCGTGCCTACTTCGTAGAGCGTGAACGTCGTCGGCCCGCAGATCGCGCGGCCCGGCTCGACGCTCAACCGTGGATGAGCGAGCTTGGCGGCATCGCACTCGCGCTCAATGATGCCCCTCAATTGTGCTGCTACGTAGGAGATTTCGGGCGGATCGTCGGTCGGGACGTAGGCCACCCCGAGGCCGCCACCAAGGTCGAGCTCTGGCAACTCGACGCCGTATTCGTCACGGATCTCGCGCAGCAGTGCCACGACGCGATGCGCAGACACCTCGAATCCAGCCGTGTCGAAGATCTGCGAACCGATGTGCGAGTGCAGACCGACCAACTCAAGCGGGCCGCTGTCGAGCACCCGGCGGGCGGCTTCTTTCGCGTCTCCCCCAGCGAGGGAGAAGCCGAACTTCTGGTCCTCGTGCGCAGTCGCGATGAACTCGTGGGTGTGCGCCTCTACCCCAACCGTCGTTCGCACGAGAACGCGTGGACGGACCCCTCGCTCCTCGGCGAGCGACGCCAGCCGATCGATCTCGACGAACGAGTCGACGACGATGCGGCCGACCCCAGCGTCGAGAGCCGCCGTCAGCTCTGCCACCGATTTGTTGTTGCCGTGTAAGGCAATTCGGCTCGGATCGAACCCCGCGTGCAGAGCAAGCGCGAGCTCTCCCCCGGTGCACACGTCGAGCCGCAAACCTTCTTCTGCGACCCACCTAGCAATCGCAACGGTCAGAAACGCCTTGCCTGCGTAGTAGACGTCAGCGTCCGGGAAGGCGTCGCGCCAGACCCGGCAACGATCTCTGAAGTCAGCTTCATCTACGACGTAGGCCGGAGTGCCGAAGTCGCGCGCCAGATCGGTCGCTGATACTCCCGCGACCGTCAGCATCCCGCCGTCCGACCTTGTGACGTTCGACGACCAGACCGCTGCGTCGAGAGCGTTTACGTCGGCGGGTGCGGTGACCGGCGGGCTGCCCGGCTCCCGCACATCGGCATGGAGCGACCCTGCTTCGTGAGTGTGCATGACTACATCCGCTCTGGTGCGCTCACGCCGAGCAGATCAAGCCCATTCGCCAGCACGATGCGAGTGGCGGTGCACAGCCACAACCGAGCATGGGTGAGGTCGGTAGCGGTTTCGTCGCCCTGCGGAAGCACCCGGCAGGCGTCGTAGAAGCGGTGGTAGACGCCGGCGAGTTCTTCTAGGTAGCGGGCGACCCGATGCGGCTCGCGCAGCTCGGCCGCGCTGGCGACCACGCGCGGGAATTCCCCTAGGGCGCCGAGTAAATCGATCTCACGCTCATGGGTGAGCAGCGTCGGATCAAGCTCGCCGCGATCGATACCGAGCTCGGTCGCGTTGCGCAGCAACGACGCGATCCGCGCGTGGGCGTACTGCACGTAGAAGACCGGGTTGTCGTTGGTCTTGCGGGTGATGACCTCGATGTCGAGTGTCAACGGCGAATCGCTCGGATAGCGCGTGAGCGAGTAGCGAACCGCATCGACTGACGCCATCTCGACGAACTCTTCGAGAGTGACGATCTCGCCGGCTCTTTTCGAGAGCCGAACCTCGACACCGCCCTTGAGGATTTTCACCAACTGCCCGATCAACACCTGGATGTTGTAGTCAGGGTCGTCGCCCGCGCAGGCCGCGATGGCCTTGAGTCGATGAACGTAACCGTGGTGGTCGGCGCCGAGCAGGTAGATACAGACGTCGAATCCGCGGTTGCGCTTGTCAACGTAGTAGGCGGTGTCGGAGGCGAAGTAGGTCAGCTCGCCGTCGCTCTTGACCAGCGGCCGGTCCTTGTCGTCGCCGAAATCCGTGGTGCGCAACCACACCGCGCCGTCCGCCTCGTACATGTGGCCCATCTCGCGCAGCCGTTCGAACCCGCGCTCGACCGCGCCCGACGAGTGCAGCGACCGCTCTGAGTACCAGACGTCGAAGTGCGTTCCGAAGGCGTCGAGCACGGCCTCTTGCTGGGCAAGCTGGAGCTCGTAGCCGATCTCTCGAAAGGCCGCCATCCGCTCGCCCTCGGGCAGATCGACGATGGTCGGCTTGGTCGCCACGACCTGCGCCGCGAGATCGGCGATGTAGTCGCCGTGGTATCCGTCGGCAGGGATCGGCTGCCCGAGCGCTGCCGCCTCCAGTGACGCGCCGAAACGATCCATCTGCACGCCGCGATCGTTGATGTAGAACTCGCGGCTGACCTGCGCGCCCGCGGCACTGAGCACCCGGCCGATCGCGTCGCCGACCGCAGCCCACCTCGTGTGGCCAAGATGAAGCGGCCCGGTGGGATTCGCGGAGATGAACTCGAGGTTCACTTTCTGGCCCGCGAGGGTCTGCGTGTGCCCGTAGGTCGCGCCCGCCTCGACAACGCGCCTCGCGACCGCGCCCTGTTCGGCGGCCTCGAGGGTCACATTGAGAAAACCGGGGCCGGCGACGTCCACCTTCGCAATGCCGGAAGCTTGGCGAAGCCGGCCCGCGAGGAGTTCGGCGATCTCGCGGGGCGGGCGGCTCGCCGCCTTGGCCAACTGGAGGGCCACGTTCGTGGCGTAGTCGCCGTGCTCTCTGTTCTTGGGCCGCTCGACGGTCACCGCCTGAGGTGGCTCGACGACGAGGTCTCCGGCCACCACGGCAGCCGCGATGGCAGCGATGATGGCATCGGAAAGTTGCGCGGGAGTCACGGCCGGAGGCTATCGCAGCGCGGGGCTTGACCCCCCGCGCGTTAACTGAGAGTTCAGCCGTCGGCCTCTGCGGCGCGTGCTTCGGCGAGCTCCTGAACCGCCCGGATCAGTACAGCGGGATCAAACGGCTTGGTGACGTAGATATCGACGCCTGCTGCGAGACCACGCCGGATGTCGGTCTGCTGCGCCCGCGCCGAGACCATCACGATCTTGATACCGGACGTCGTGGGGTCGGCCCGCAAGCGCGCCGTAGTCGTCAGCCCGTCGAGAACCGGCAGCGCTCCGTCGAGCACGATCACGTGCGGCTGGCTGGCGACAACGGCGTCAAGGCAGGCCTGGCCGTCCTCGGCGAAGGTGACGTGAAAGTCCTCGAGTTCGAGGTTCACGGTGATGAGGTGCCGAATCACCGGGTCGTCTTCGACGACGAGCACCCGTCGGCGTCCGCTTGACTGGCCGGACCCGCTCACGCGTCGGACAGTACTGCACAGGGTCCGCTGATACCCTCGGCACACTTGAGCCCCCGTAGCTCAGGGGATAGAGCACCGCCCTCCGGAGGCGGGGGCGCAGGTTCGAATCCTGCCGGGGGCACCGAAATCGTTGCAGGTCATGGCCCTAATGCTACTGCTCGCGACATGTTCGTTGATGATCTTGACCACATTTTGACCACAGTCGTGTGGTCAAGATCATCACCCCGATGCTTGATTCGCACCACATCGACTCGGCGAGGCGTTCGACGTCTCGTTCCTTACTGCCACCTGCCGCCAGCAGAACTGGATACCAATCCAGTGCTACCGCGCCACGACGATCGGCACTACACGGCAGGTTCCCTGCGGGTCACGCTCGAAGCGACTTCTTTAGTCAGTCAGCGTCGTGTTCACCAGCGTGCGCCACGGCGACGAGTATGAACGGTCGAATCCGAAAGGCCCGTCGCAATGGTTGTCGCGCGTTGATCCGGGCACAGTAGGGGGTCAGGACTGAGACGCCGACGGCGGCACCGGGCCCGGCGTGACGGTCAACGGGAACGGCGCGCTGATAAACACCTTGCCGCTTCCCTCGCCATTGGTGTCGTCGTTGATTGCCGCGACGACTGAGTAGATCCCTGGAGGCAATGGCGGTCCGTATGAAGTGGACGTGTTCGCAGGGTTCAGCGAATCGGGCCCACATCCGCTCAAGGTTATGTAAGCGTCGATTGACAAGGGATTCGCCGCCGTAACGCCACGCTCCACAGCGACGCCCCCGATCGGACCGAGCGTCCGGCCAACTACCGATCGACCGCGCAGGACAAATAGGATCGCGGGGCTTTCCGTATTGACGAAGACGGACTGCGACAGTGACGCCGGCTTCACTTCGACGTGAGCATTGAAAACACTCCCGCTCGGTGCCGAGCTCGGTCCTTCAATGTTCGCGACAATTTTGCCCGCGAGCGGTCCGGTGGATTGCGGCGTGGGGCCGCACTCTGGCACTTGAGACGCGGACTCGTGGTCCGGGCTGGCTGTGGCGATAGTGCCCGATTCGGACGGGGCTTTGGCATGACTGCCGCTCGTACAACTTGCGACGGCTAACGCAAGCAGCCATCCGCAGGTTGCTTTCATGATGGAGGCCGCGCTAGGACGAGTGCGAGCGCCGCGGACCGGCGCGCCGATCGCTCGCCCTTGAAAGAGTTCTTGGGCGGACGCCGGTCGGCGGGTACCCATGGCCGGGGAGTCCTGCACAACGGGCGTTCCAGCCATGATCACACTCCGTTCGGTACAGCCCGGGCCAGGACGCGAGGCCCGGTTTAGGCGCGGTGACGTGTTCCTGCCGGCTCACGGTGGCGTTTAAGCGAGCTCCACCGGAACCGCGGAGTCTGGATATGTCGAATCGTTATGGTTGGTACGTGTCGTTATGGTTGATACGTGAGCGGGGTGGAGTTTAGGCCGATGGTCGGATCGAGAATCACCCAGGTTGGACTAAATAGCATTCCCGACGAACCCAATGCCGCGGCCACGACGCCGTCTATCCGTACGAGAGACCCACCTAGCTGGTTGTAGACGGGTGCACCACTGTCGCCACTCACGGCGCTGCCTCCAACAGTCGTCACCTGCACAAGATCATTTACGGTGACGCCGTCGTACGTGCCATGAGCGTTTTCCTGAGAAACCGTCACCATCACAACGTGGCCAGATCCGCCACCTTTAGCCCCGGAAAAGTACAAGGTTTGTCCTTGGGTCAGGGCCGATCCGCTGGCCGCGTACTGAGTGATGTTCCAATACACATTGGGCGCGTTGTAGATAACGTTGTTGGGCCGATTCCATGTTTGTGTGGTAGTGATTGGTCCGATCGTCTCACAGTCGCAATCTGTCGTACCCATAAACAAGCTCTTGTGCTTCGGCCCAATGAAGTAATTGTTGGTGGTTGGGCCGACATACCAGTTGGTTCCCTGGCAGTGCCCGGCGGTTATTAGCCAGTAATGGCCGTCGGGCGTAATCGCGCTAAAGCCTCCCGTGCAGCCGCCGCCAGGAGTCTCGATGTTATCTCCGTCTATCATATGCACCTGGGGCGTGTTGCGATCTACGGCAACCGGAACGGTGTTGTCCACCGTTACCTTGACCGCAGTTCCATAGAGCGAGTTAAGAATTGCGTCCGTGGTTGAGTATGACTGCGCGGTTGTCGTTACGGTGACTTCGTTCGCGAGTTCGTCGATCGCAACTCTCTGTACTAAACCGCCCTTTGCGGCGATCGAGGCAGCGTTGGCACCGATAATATCGTTTTCAACGTCTTGTATTTTGACCAGGCTGTAATGCCCTGCCGTTATCGCGTAGTTCGTACCGACGGGCAACGTATTGGTGATCAGCTGTGGAACTGCGGCCGGATACCCGGGTAAAAGCACCACGACGACCTCGCCGGCGGCTTCCTGATCGATACCAATCCCGGCGAAGTACTGCGAATACTGCGCTTCGAGCGCATCGGTCAGCGTCGGCAGGCTAGCGGCAACGACGTTGCGGCGCTGAATCTCTGCCGACTCCACTGGGGTTAGGTACACACCATTCGGCAGCGCTACCAGATCATGGCTGCTCGTGAGCTGGCCGAGTACGCTGGCGTCCGTGCTCAGTCCCAATGCGGCGCGGACTTGGACCGCCAACGCGTCATTGACCCCAGCGACGATCGGGTAGGTTACGGGGCTTGGCTGCGCGCTCGATACCGGGCTTGGCTGCGCGCTCGATGCCGGACTTGGGGCCGCGGCGGCCACCGCCGTGCCGAGTAGGGCGAGAGCAGAGGCTGCAAGGGTCGAAATGACCACAGCCGATCGACGTGAAGACATTCGAGGCCCCCTCTACCCGATTCGAACTCTATGGGCGAAAACGATAGTCGCCTACGCGATAGGGGTCAATGCTGACGCAGACGGTCAGCGGGTACGCCGAGCGCCTTCGTCGCAACCACATCGCGGCTACTTTTACTTGCGCTATGACCGGTGCTTGGCAAGGCTTGCCCTGGGCGCTCGGTTCGTCGTTCTCATTTCGGCTGCTAGCCCGCGCCTTTCACGCGGTGGTCTGGCGAGGTCGGTTTCTCGGTGGCGGGCTGCTTGATGGTGGTGCTCGTGGTTGGTTGGCCGGCGCGGTGGTCGGGGTCTCCGTTGGTCCTTGGGTCGTGGTCGGTGGTTTTGTCGCGTTCAGCCGAATGACCTCTCCATGTAACGACGGTGGTCGGCGGTCGAGCTGGAGCACCTGCAGGAATGCCTGGGCGAGTTCGAGTTCCGCTCCAACCTATGCAAGGCACGCAAACCAGGCCTGCTGTTCATCGCCTGCTCGCCAAAGCCGTGCATACCGCACCGGCCGGTTACGACGACATCGCCGTCGGCGGCACCCGCTACGCAAAGCGCACCATCACTGCCACCTGGCCCGCGCCGACTCCCACAAACCCTGCCCCAACCAGACGCCGGACGGCCATGGCGGGGAATAACGCGCTGAATCACCGTCACTACATGGAGAGGTCATTCAGCCGAACGCGGTTCGTAGATGGTGGAAGCCGGCGGCGATCTGGTTGGCCCAGCGCCATGTTTTGTCGATGCGCAGCCGGGTTTGGCGGGCGCCGTGGGTGATGCGGGCGGCGACGTGGAGCACGCGGTAGCGGAACGCGGCGATCTCGCAGCGAGCCAACGATGGGGCGGCTGGAAAGCAGATGAGTTTCGTCCAGCAGATCAGGTCGACTGCGGTCAGCACCGCGTGCAGCCAGGCGGCGTTTTCGGCGAAGCCGCGACAGGGCAGGTTGCGTAGCCCGGTGGCTTTGGCTTCGCGGATGCGGTCTTCGACGCGGGCGTGTTGGCGGTGTCGCAGTTCCAGTCCGGCGAGCTGCCCGGGGATGACACGGTCGGCGGTGTCGGTGAGGAACGCGGTGATCCGGTGCCCGTCGACATCGGTGAACCTGAGTTGCGCGCCAGGATGGGGGCGTTCTTTGCGCAGGATCAACCGTGAGCTTTCCGGCCAGTTGCCCAGGTCGATCAGCCCGGTCGCTTCGGCGACCCAGGCGCCGTCGCGGATGCCGCCATCGGTGTCGACCGCGCTCGCCCAACAGTGCTCGGGGATCACCTCGACGATGGCCTGAACCCGTTGATCGACGGGGAATCCGAAGGAGAACCCGACACCGCGTTCCCGGCAGGCGGCGGCGAACGCGTGGGTCGCGCCGGCCGAATCGGAGCGGGCCAGCACCCGCGGACCGGCCGGGTCGTCGGGTCGTGGCCGGGCTGGTTGCGGCAGTGCCGCGAGCGCCATGTCCAACACGGTGATGTGGTCGGCGGCGGTGTTCGACCCGGCGTTGCCGGGGCGCAGCAGCCCGGCGAGCGCTTCCCCTCCGGCGATCTCGGGGCGGTCCAGGAAACACAACAACGGGTGGAACCCGAAGGTGTGTTTCCAGGTGGCGGCGGCGTTCTCCTTCTCGCTGTGCGCGATCGTGATGGTGGCGTCGAAGTCCACCCGCAGCTCCGCCGACAGGTCAGGGCCGGCGCCCGCATCCCAGGCCGCCGCTCGGGCGGTCGCGCGGGCCGCCTGAACACCGGGCAGATGCTGTTCGTCGACGCGGTCCAGGACCCGCCACGCAGTCGGCATCGAGGCGACTGGCCCGTGCAGCTCTTCCCGATCGCGCAAGACGGCGATCCCGGACACGGCGTCCGCGCCGTCAGCGATCGCCACCGCCACATCGGTGAACACCCGGCCCGGCGCGTGGATCGCGAACCCGCGATAGGTGTCGATCAACGCCGCGCTCACTCCGTCGACCAGGCCGGTCGCCGCCGCCATCTCCCGCAGCAACCCGACCCCGGCGTGCGACACCACGCCGGCCCCATCTGCGCTGACCTTGACCTTGGGTATCCGTCGGTTACGCTTCACTTGCGAAGTGCCTTCCTGTTCGGGGATTTGAACCATCGCAAGTCCAAGTTTCCCTTACAGGAACGGCACTTTCGCGTTTCTAGACCCCGTGTCGCGTCAACCCGCGTGAAACACCCGGGCTAGAAGAGTAAGTTCGACGAGCCCGTTTCGGTGCCCGCCGGCACACCGAACGTCGCAGGTTGGCGATGTGGCTGGGGGTGCCTGCGAGGATTTCGAGCAGTGGCTGACTCGGAATTTTGACCAGCCGGCCGACCCTCGGCGGCCCCTTTTCGACCGCCCGCCGGCACCCCGACGCTGCGTCAGGCGATCTCGCGGGTGGCGCCGGCGAGCAACTCCAGCAGCGGCTGGGTAGGAATTTTGATGAGCCGGCCGAGCCGCAGAACAGGCGTTGGCCACTGGCCGTCGTGGACGAGCTTGTAGGCCGTCGTCCGCCCAACACCAAGCAGCGCGGCAGCTTCAACGATGTCGAGGACGGCCGGCAACGGCACCGCTGGGTCGACGTGAGTCGCCGGCTGTACGGGGCGTGAGTTTCGGTCGCGTACTGCTGGTGTCGGGTCAGGTCTGGCCATCGCGGTCGCTCCTTGATCGGGGAATCGTTGCTGAGTGTGCTGTGCGTTATGTCGTCCGCTACGTACAGGCGTCTCGGTCACGGTGGAAGTGGACACCCGCGCGGAACTGAACCGCGGCAACACCTCGGCGCGACCCGCGCGGCCGCCGACGTCCTGGGCGCGCAGGGTGTCGCGAGCCTGCTGTCGTCATCCCTGCCGTCATCCCCGCTGACTCGGGGCCATGCAGGCACTGGCAGCAGAATCCTCGGACCGATTCTTTGGCTCTTATTTGTTGGCCGAATATCGCCTCGTGGCACCGAATATCACGCGCTGCCATTTCGTGATGAACGCAAACCCTCGAAACGTCAAATAGCCGCCCGCGCATCCACAAACTCACACCCAACAATTCTCGAACACACCCAGCCTGACAACCACCAGAAAACCCAAGCCCACAAGCACAAACGAACCACACGACACCAACCGACACGACACCACAACCACGAATCGCGTCCTTCATAATCCACCCTCCTATTCAGCAGACATATGCATTCTCCGAATGTATGGTGACGGCGTCGGGTCGCGATTATCAGTACGGGGGGAAAGACGCGTGTTGTCGTCGGCGAAGATCGGCCGCACCTCCTGGCGCTATTACCAGGCCAGCGTCGCGGTCGGCGCGTGCGAGTACTACCTCGGAGCCGGCGAACAACCCGGGGTGTGGGTCGGTCGCGGACTCGCCGAGCTCGGCCTCGAACCTGACGCCGAGGTCAGCGAACAGCAGCTCGAGGCCGTCTTTGCCCGCGGCCTGCACCCAGTCAGTGGCGAGGCACTCGGTCGGGCGTGGCGGGCGGACGCGGTCACCGGGTTCGACCTGACGTTCTCGGCCCCTAAGAGCGTCAGCGTGCTGTGGGCTTTAGGTGGGGCGACGGCGCAAACCCAGGTCGCGCAGGCGCACCGGGCCGCAGTCTTAGCGGCCCTGGCCTACCTGGATGCGCACGCGGCGTTGTCGCGGCGCGGCACTGACGGGGTGGAACAAATCCGCACCGGCGGGTACGCCGCCGCCCTGTTCGACCACCGGACGTCGCGCGCCGGGGATCCGCAGCTGCACACCCACGCCCTGGTGCCCAACAAACTGCTCTGCGCGGACGGGATCTGGCGCACCATCGACGGCCACGAGCTGTTCCATCACAAGAAAGCCGCCGGCGTCCTCTACCAGGCGGCGCTGCGCGCCGAGCTGCACTCGAGGCTCGGGGTGGTGTTCGGCGCACCGTCTGCGCATGGGCAAGCCGAGATCCTCGGCGTCCCCCAAGAAGTCATGACCGCCTGGAGCAAAAGAACAGCCCAAATCGACGCCGAAGCAGCACCAGTCATCGCCGACTACGAGACGACGCTGGGCCGCGCGCTGACCCGCAACGAGCGGGCCGCGGTCACCAAAACCGCGGTCCTCAAGACCCGGCAAGGCAAAGAACCGGCCGGCAGTGCGTCGCTGCTGCACGAGCGGTGGCGCACCGAAGCCGCCGCACTCGGGTGGGGTGCGGAAGCCTTGCACGCTGCCGTGGTCGCCGCGACAAAAACCTTCGCAGTCGGTGTCACCCCCGCGACACAACCCTTCGCAGTCGCCGGCACCCCGGTGAGTGAACCCTTCGCAGTCGCTGTCACCCCCGCTGTCACCCCTTCGCATTCCGAGCTCGCGGCGCTCGCAGCAGGGCGGCGACACGGAGTGTTCTCCCGCGCCGACCTGACCATCGAGATCGCTGCCGCACTGCCGGTCGTCGCGGAGACGGCGGAGCAGGTGCGGGTGCGGGTCGAGCACCTCACCAACAGCAGCGTCGGGCATTGGACGACGATGCGCCTGGGTGCGCCCACCGTCGGTGTCACCCCCCGCGCATCTGATGCCCGGTTCACCAGCCGCGAAGTGTTGGAAGCCGAAGCGGCGGTGCTGCTCGTGGCTGCCGCCGGGCAGGGAAAGCACGTCGGCCAAGTCCCCACGGTCGACCCGGAGCTGATGGCGGGCCTCGGGACGGACCAGCGGGCCGCCGTCACGAAACTGACCACCGGCGGTGACTTCGTGGTCGTGCTCACCGCCCCGGCGGGCGCCGGGAAGACCACCACGCTTGGCGCCGCCGCGCGCATCTGGGAAAACGCAGGGTTCCGTGTGGTCGGGTTGGCGCCGTCCGCACGGGCCGCCGCTGAACTCGCGAAGGCCACCGGCGGCACCGCAGAAACCTTGGCCAAATGGCTGCACCAACAAGCCCAACTCTCGCAGCTACCCGCACACGAGCAAGCCGCCTGGACAGCCAACGCGCGCACCGTGCTGGTGGTCGATGAGGCGTCGATGGCCTCCACCTTCGACCTGCACAGCCTCACCCGCATCGCCCGCCACGCCCGGGCGACAGTGGTGCTCGTCGGTGACCCGGCGCAGATCGGCACCATCGACACGGCCGGCGGACTCCTGCCCGCACTGGCCGCGCGGGGGCACGGCATCGAACTCACCGACGTCCACCGGTTCCACCACCAGTGGGAAGCCGCCGCCTCCCTTCGCCTTCGCGACGGCGACCGCAGCGTGATCGGCGTCTACGCCGGTGCCGGCCGGTTGCACACCGTGCCCGACCCCGACCAAGCTGCTGCGGCCGTGTTCGCGCACTGGCAGAAGGCACGCGCCGATGGTGCGGAGGTGATGATGCTGGCGCGCACGAGGGACGACGTCGATCAGTTGAACGCCCTCGCCAAGATTGCGGCCCAGGCCGCCGGGGATTCCCGCGGCCCGCAGCTCGTCGTCGGCGAGAAGAGTTTCCAGGCCGGGGACGTGATCCGGACCAAGCGCAACAACCGCAGCATCAGTTTGGGTGAGACCCATGTGCGTAACGGCGACCGCTACACAATCCTCGCCACCACGCAGAGCGGCGGACTACTCGTCGACGACCTCTGCGGCCGCGGCCGAACCTTGTTGCCACCGAGCTATGTGGCCGAGCATGTCGAGCACGGCTGGGCGACCACCATCGACGGTGCGCAGGGCGCCACCACCGACATCGCGATCCTGCTCGCCCGGCCAGGGATCGACCGCGAACACCTCTACGTCGGCCTGACCCGCGGACGCGAAGAAAACCACGCCTACCTCGCACCCCCAGCCGACGACGAGCACGAGCACCCCACCACCAGCGACGGCGGCGCGCGGCAGATGCTGCAAGCGGCCCTCGCTCGCAGCGGGCGCAACGACGCCGCCCACACCCTCCTCGACCGCGCCACCGCCGCCAACCGACCCGCACTGCCGGTGCCATCGGCGCCGGGGATCCAGACGGCCGCCGAGGCGGAGGAGGCGGCGGCCCGCAGTCGCCGACTCGCCACCCAACAAATCATCGACCAGCACCGGCGCGCCGAACGCGGAACCGGCCGCGGCATCGGAATATGAGGCTGGGTCGCCGACATG
>Ga0265340_10000903_pt1 | contig 16830 bp, 12 predicted proteins | sample 4CB225metaG_FD_202082 | JGI IMG/M metagenome (GOLD analysis project Ga0265340, IMG submission 202082) | Rhizosphere microbial communities from Carex aquatilis grown in University of Washington, Seatle, WA, United States - 4-CB2-25 metaG | ecosystem: Host-associated > Plants > Roots >...
GCATGGAATCTTCATCGACGTCACCGGACGCAAGCAGGCCGAGGAAGGCCACGAGTTGCTTGCCGGTGAAATGAGCCACCGGGTCAAGAATCTTCTCGCCATCGCGACCGGCCTCACCGCCATCACATCGCGGTCGGCCAAAACCACAACCGACATGGCACAGGAACTCACGCATCGGCTGACCGCGCTCGGCCGCGCGCATGATCTTGTCCGCCCGCTTCCCGGCCAGGAGGGAAAGGCGGCGCTGCTGGGTGACCTCATCACGGTGTTGCTGGCGCCTTATGACGACATGGCCGCATTCAGCGGCCGCGTCCGGGTCTCGGTACCGCGCATGGGAGTTGGCGAGCAGGCGGCGACCACGCTGGCCCTCGTCGTGCACGAATTGGCGACCAATTCTCTCAAGTACGGCGCGCTGTCGTCGCCGGACGGCACGCTCGACATCTCATGCGCTCCCCATGATACCGAGGTGGTGGTGGTTTGGACCGAACGCGGCGGCCCGCCGGTCGCGGCTCCCGCAGGTGAAGGCGGATACGGCAGCAAGCTTCTCAACCGTGGCATGACGGTCCAGCTCGGCGGGTCGATCACCTGCGATTGGAGCGCCGAAGGCGTTATCATCTCGCTTCAGATGACCAAGGATAGCCTGACCAGGTAGCTGGTTCGCGTGGCGCCGGCGATGTCGGAGCGCTGTTCCCGTTGCCCCCTGGAGGCGTGGTCGCGCACCCCTCGATGGAACTCTGCCCCTGATTGGCACTTAGCAATCGGTGTGTTTTTCAGCCTCATCCGATCCTGGATCGGGGCGTGGAGTTCCGATGTCTCGCCGATCCTGGGAGGCGACGGCAAGCCGGCCTTTCTGCTTTCGATATCGCGCGACATCACCGAGGAATGGCGGGCCAATTCGGAGTTGAAGGAAGCGCTGGAGCGCCAGGCTCTGCTGTCCGCCGAATTGCAGCACCGCATCAAGAACACGCTGGCAGTGGTCGGCGCAATCGCGAACCAGACCATGCGCGGCGACAACGTCGCGGCGGCGCGCGAGGCGTTTGCCGACCGGCTCATGACCCTGAGCCACGCGCACGATATCCTGCTTCGGACCAGCTGGACCAACGCGCCGATCAGGGAAGTGTTGAACGGCGCGCTGGCGCCGCACCGGTCCGGTCAGGGCCACATTCGCGCCAGCGGCCCGGATCTTGATTTGCAGCCCAAGCAGGCGCTGGCCCTGGCGGTCGCCGTGCACGAGCTTGCAACCAACGTCGCGAAATATAGCGCGCTTGCCGGCAACGGCCGCGTGGAGATTGTCTGGTCGACCGGGACCATCAACGAGGTGCCGAGCTTCCGTTTCATATGGACCGAAAGCGGGGGACCGCCGGTTTCGCAGCCCGCATCCACGGGCTTCGGTTCGCGCCTGATCGAACGCATGCTCGGGAATGATTTCGCGGGAAAGGTGGATATCTCCTATCGCCCGGACGGCGTGGCCTGCGAACTGATCGCGCCGCTGTCGGCTCTGACCCATTCCGACAAGTTCATGCTGGCTACGCCCGGCTGAGCGGCGAAGCGCCGGCATGGCGCAAGTGTGGCGAGCTTTGCGAACCACGCCGAAATCCAGGACGTTTGCGGCAAGCCGTGCGAACGAACCCAATCCACATCAATTTGGGCTCGGCGAGCGACATCAGGTGAGTTTTCTATCGCGAACCGATCCTTAATCAGTTATAGAACAAAATAAGAACAATCGAATCCGGCAACCTCTCTCCTATGGCCAAATCCACCCTTTCCTTTGTCTGCCAGAACTGCGGCGCGGCGTATAACCGCTGGCAGGGCAAGTGCGAGTCCTGCGGCGAGTGGAATACGCTGGCCGAGGAGGACACGACCGGCGCGACCTCGATGCCGGTGTCGATCCGCTCAAAACGCAAGGGCCGGACGTTCGCGCTGGAGACCCTGACCGGCAAGAGCGCGGAGGCCCCTCGCCTGCCCTCCGGGATGGCCGAGCTCGATCGCGTCACCGGCGGTGGGTTTGTCAGGGGCTCGGTGTTGTTGGTCGGCGGCGACCCCGGCATCGGCAAATCGACGCTGCTGACCCAGGCCACCAGCCTGATGGCCCGTGCCGGGCATCGCGTGGTCTATATCTCAGGCGAGGAAGCCGTGGCGCAGGTGCGGCTGCGCGCCGAGCGGCTGGGTCTCGCCGACGCGCCGGTGCAGCTCGCGGCCGAAACCTCGGTCGAGGACATCGTCTCGACGCTGTCCGAAGGGACGGTGCCGCGGCTGATCGTGATCGATTCGATCCAGACCATGTGGACCGACACGGTGGAATCGGCGCCCGGCACGGTGACGCAGGTCCGCGCCTCGGCGCAGGCGCTGATTCGATTTGCCAAGAAGTCGGGCGCCGCCATCATCCTGGTCGGCCACGTGACCAAGGATGGCCAGATCGCAGGTCCCCGCGTGGTCGAGCACATGGTGGACGCGGTGCTGTCGTTCGAGGGCGAGGGCTCGCAGCAATTCCGGATCCTGCGCGCCGTAAAGAACCGGTTCGGGCCGACCGACGAGATCGGCGTGTTCGAGATGACGGGCCTCGGCCTGCGCGAGGTCTCCAATCCGTCGGAGCTGTTCCTGTCCGAGCGTGATCTCGGCAGTCCGGGCACCGCCGTTTTCGCGGGCATCGAAGGCACGCGGCCCGTGCTGGTGGAGCTGCAGGCGCTGGTGGCGCCGACCACGCTCGGCACCCCGCGCCGCGCCGTGGTGGGCTGGGATCCGAGCCGGCTGTCGATGGTGCTGGCGGTGCTGGAGGCCCATTGCGGCGTCAAACTCTCGGGCTACGACGTCTATCTCAACGTCGCCGGCGGCCTGCGCATCCAGGAGCCCGCAGCCGACCTTGCCGCTGCCGCGGCGCTGGTGTCGTCGCTGGTGAACGCGCCGCTGCCGACGGATGCGGTCTATTTCGGCGAGATATCGCTGTCGGGCGCGGTCCGGCCCGTGGCGCAGACCTCGGCGCGGCTGAAGGAAGCCGCCAAACTCGGTTTCGGCCGCGCCGTGCTGCCGGAATCAGCGCGTGGCGAGGCTGGCGGCGATTCCGGACTGTCGCTGAATGCCGTGGGCGGACTGACCACCCTGGTCGCGGAGATCGCCGCGCGCGGCAGCCCCAGAGCCAACCATGACGGCAATCGAGACAACGGCGCAGTGGAGAAAAATGCCACACCTGAGAGATTCCGGCGCCAGAAAGGCTAGCCGCAGGTGACGCCCCTCTTCCTCGCCGCTATACCACCCGCGCGCGGCCGGGATTATGCGATTTCCGGCCTTGCGGGGCCGGCATTATGGCCCTCACTTAAGCACGGCACCGACATGCCGATTCGCGGTTTGGAACTTACGGGCGGACCTGACTAGCCGATGCCGATAACGATACTCGATCTCGTCCTGCTTGCCGTGATGCTGATCTCCGGCCTGCTCGCGATGGTACGTGGCTTCATGCGCGAGATCCTGTCGATCGCGGCCTGGGGCACGGCGGCGCTGGTCACTCTCTATGCCTTCGGCAAGCTGCTGCCGACCGCCAAGACCTATTTCAACAACGACACCGTCGCCAGCGTGGTGGTGGTGGCTGGTGTCTTCGTCGGTACCCTGATCGTGGTTTCCATCATCACGGTGCGGATTTCCGACATGATCCTGGATTCCCGGATCGGCGCGCTGGACCGCACCCTCGGGTTCCTGTTCGGCCTCGCCCGGGGCCTTTTGATCGTCGTGGTCGCCTTCCTGTTCTTCACCTGGCTGGTTCCGGACAAGCAGCGGCCCGACTGGGTCACCCAGGCCAAATCCCGGGTGGTGCTGCAGGGAACCGGGGATTGGTTAATGTCGCTCTTGCCTGACGACCCCGAGAACACCATCTTGAAGAAATTCAAGAAGAATAAACCAGACGATGAGCAGACTGACACCGAGCCGGCTCCGCCGGCGTCCGGCGATGGCTACACCAAGCCTGCGCGCGACAGCCTTAAAAAGCTGATCGAGAAACCCGCGGCGAAATGAAGCCACGCCAAAAGAGAGGCGCGATGGACTGTAAACCGAGCCCTTCCGAAGACGCCGCACAACAAGAACTGGACCTCGGTCCGATCGACCTGACAGACCACGATATGGACGGCGATACGCTGCGCGAGGAATGCGGCGTGTTCGGCATCTTCGGCCATCCAGAGGCCGCCGCCATCACCGCGCTCGGCCTGCACGCTTTGCAGCATCGCGGCCAGGAGGCGGCCGGCATCGTCTCCTTCGACGGCACACGTTTCCATTCGGAGCGCCGCCTCGGTCTGGTCGGCGACACTTTTTCCCGCCGCGAGGTGATCGAACGCCTCCCCGGCCCCATCGCCGTCGGCCATGTCCGCTATTCCACGACCGGCGCAACCATCCTGCGCAACGTGCAGCCGCTGTTCGCCGAGCTCAATGCCGGCGGTTTCGCCGTCGGCCATAACGGCAACCTCACCAACGGACTGACCTTGCGGCGCGAACTGGTGCGCAACGGCGCCATGATGCAGTCGACCACCGACACCGAAGTGATCCTGCATCTGGTGGCGCAGTCCAAGCGCAATCGCTTCATCGACCGCTTCATCGAGGCGCTGCGCGCCATCGAGGGCGCCTACTCGCTGGTGTCGATGACCAACAAGAAGCTGATCGGCGCCCGCGATCCGCTCGGCATCCGCCCGCTGGTTATGGGCGAGCTCGACGGCTGCCCGATTCTGGCATCCGAGACCTGCGCTCTCGACATCATCGGCGCGAAATATGTCAGGGACGTCGAGCCCGGCGAGATCATCGTGTTCGACGAGCGCGGCGCGCAGAGCCACAAGCCGTTTCCCGCCAAACCGCCGCGGCCCTGCATCTTCGAATACATCTATTTCTCGCGGCCGGATTCCATCGTCGGCGGCCGCTCGGTCTATGACGTCCGCAAGGCCTTCGGCGCGCAGCTCGCGCGCGAGAGCCATGTCGAGGTCGACGTCGTGGTGCCGGTGCCGGATTCCGGCGTGCCCGCCGCGATCGGCTACAGCCAGCACTCCGGCGTGCCGTTCGAACTCGGCATCATCCGCAACCATTATGTCGGCCGTACCTTCATCCAGCCGACCCAGAGCGTGCGCGAACTCGGTGTGCGCATGAAGCATTCGGCCAACCGCGCCGCGATCGAAGGCAAGCGCATCATCCTGATCGACGATTCGCTGGTGCGCGGCACCACCTCGAAAAAGATCGTGCGCATGATGCGGGATGCCGGCGCCCGCGAGGTGCATTTCCGGCTCGCCTCGCCGCCGATCCTGTATCCCGATTATTACGGCATCGACCTGCCCGACCGCGGCGGCCTTCTGGCCGCGACCCATAGCCTGGAGGAAATGCGCGACATCATCGGCGCCGACACGCTGGCGTTCCTGACGGTCGACGGCATGTACCGCGCCATGGGCGAGCCCGGCCGCGATCCCGCCAATCCGAAATTCTCCGATCATTGCTTTACCGGCAGCTATCCGACCCACCTGACCGACCAGACCCAGGTCGAGCCGCAGCCACGGCAATTGTCGCTGCTGGCGGAAGCGAGCTAATAGCTCGTCATTGCCGGGCTCGACCCGGCAATCCATCCTCTTCGAAAGACTCTTGCGAAGGTGATGGATACGCGGGTCGAGCCCGCGTATGACACCGTGTTTGCTGTTCCGGAATTTGCCTCCATGACAAACCCCCTCGCCTCCCGCATCGCTCTCGTCACCGGCGCCTCGCGCGGCATCGGCTATGCCACCGCGCGCGCGCTCGCAAAAGCCGGCGCGCATGTGGTGGCCGTGGCGCGGACGCAAGCCGGCCTCGAAGAGCTCGACGATGAGATCCGCAAAGACGGCGGAGCCGCCACGCTGGTGCCGCTCAACCTAACCGATTTCGATGGCATCGCGAGGCTTGGCGCGGCGCTGCACGAGCGCCACGGCAAAATCGACATTCTCGTCGGCAATGCCGGCGTCGCCGGCCCCTCCTCGCCGCTCGGGCATATCGAATTGAAGCCGTGGAACGACGTGATGGCGGTCAACGTCACCGCGAACTTCCAGCTGATCCGCTGCATGGAGCCGCTGCTGAAACAATCCGACGCCGGCCGCGCCGTGTTCGTCACGTCGGGCGCCGCGAACAAGGCGCTTGCCTATGTCGGTCCCTATGCCGCCTCGAAAGCCGCGCTCGAGGCGCTGGTGCGGGTGTGGGCCAACGAGACGGCATCGACGCCGGTTCGCGTCAACCTGTTCAGCCCCGGCCCGATCCGCACCCGGATGCGCGCCACGGTATTCCCCGGCGAAGACCCGATGACGCTGGACACGCCGGAACAGGCCGCCGAATTCATCCTGCCGATGTGCGCGCCGGACTGGACCGAGACCGGCAAGTTCTATGATTACAAGACCCGCAAGCTGCTGAGTTTTCGCGCGCCGGCGTAAGAGAGCCTGTCATTCCGCGATGGTGCGTAGCACCAGACCCGGAATCTCGAGATTCCGGGTTCGATGCTTCGCATCGCCCCGGAAGGACGATTCTGAAACGGGCCTCTTTCCCGTAATTGACTCCCATTCCTCGCCGCGATTGACTGCCTCCCAAGCGGGAAAACCCGCGCGCTAAAAAGGGAGGATGCCATGACGCCGATACTCCATAGCGGTCGCTTCGTTCGTGCCGCTGCGCGATTTTCCAGAATCATTTCCCTCGTCGTCGCATCCGCCATCCTGATCGCCGCGCCCGCGCTGACGCGCGCTCTGCATGCCGGCGAAATTCCGACCTTCGCGGTCGATGCGTCCTGGCCGAAACCGCTGCCCAACAACTGGATCCTCGGCCAGGTCGGCGGCATCACCGTCGACTGGCAGGGCCATATCTGGGTCATCCACCGCCCGCGTTCGCTGACCGACGACGAGAAAGGCGCAGCACTGACGCCGCCGCGCTCGAAGTGCTGCGTTTCGGCGCCGCCGGTGCTGGAATTCGACACCGACGGCAATCTGTTGCGCTCGTGGGGCGGCCCCGGCGAAGGTTATGAATGGGTCGGCCGCGAGCACGGCATCGAGGTCGACGAAAGAGGTTTCGTCTGGATCGGCGGCAATGCCGACAATGACAACGCGATCCTGAAATTCACCCTCGACGGCAAGTTCGTGTCGCAGATCGGCCAGATCGCGCCGAGCAAGGGGAGCAACGACACCACGCAACTGGGCAAGCCCGCCGAAACCGCGATCGACAAGGAGGCGAACGAAATCTATGTCGCCGACGGTTACGGCAACCACCGCGTCATCGTGTTCGATGCAACCACCGGCGCCTACAAGCGGCACTGGGGCGCCTATGGCAACAAGCCCGATGACACCAAGCAGCCGCCCTACGATCCCAAGGCACAGGTGTCGCAGCAATTCGCCAATCCCGTGCATTGCGTGAAGATCGCCAACGACGGGCTGGTCTATGTCTGCGACCGCATCAACGACCGGATCCAGGTGTTCAACAAGGACGGCACCTTCGTGAAGGAATGGTTCTTCGAGAAGAACACTCTCGGCAACGGTGCCGTCTGGGATATCGCGATCTGGCCCGACCCGAAGCAGACCTATCTCTTGAGCGCCGACGGCGAGAACAACGAGATCCGGGTGCTGACGCGCGACGACGGCGCCGTGGTCGGCAGTTTCGGCCGAAACGGCCGCAACGCCGGGCAATTCCACTGGATCCACGCCATGGCGGTCGACCCCAAGGGCAACGTGTATACCGCAGAAGTCGATACCGGAAAGCGAATCCAGAAGTTTAGACTAACGTCGGATGCGCTACGATAACACGTTGCGGTGCAACGCAAGAAAGTCTATCGGGGATGGAGATCGTCTGTTCGATCGAGCCCTAGCGGGACAAGGCTCCGGCAAGAGAGCCTCCCGACAATCAGATTTGGAGGAATTTCCATGAGGACGACATTCGCGCGGCGCACCGCCGCGCTACTTGCGTGCGCGGCGGTTTCGCTCGCCACATCGGCATTTGCCCAGGACAAGACGGTCAAGATCGGCGTGCTCAACGACATGTCGAGCCTGTATGCCGACATCGGCGGCCCCAACGCGGTGGTCGCGGTGAAGATGGCGGTCGAGGATTCCGGCCTCACCAAGAAGGGCTGGAAAATCGACGTCGTGAGCGGCGATCACCAGAACAAGCCCGACGTCGGCGTCAACATCGCGCGGCAATGGATCGACAACGACAAGGTCGATGCGATCGCCGATACGCCGAATTCCGGCGTCGCACTTGCCGTGAGCAACCTCGTCAAGGAAAAGAACGCGGTGCTGCTCAATTCCGGCGCGGCTAGCGCCGACCTCACCGGCAAGGCCTGCACGCCGAACACGGTCTCGTTCACCTACGATACCTACATGCTCGCCAATGGTACCGGCAAGGCGCTGACCAAGGCCGGCGGCGACAGCTGGTTCTTTCTGACCGCCGATTACGCGTTCGGCGCAGCGCTGGAGCGCGACACCACCGCGGTGGTCACCGCCAATGGCGGCAAGGTGCTCGGCGGCGTCAAGCATCCGATCAATACGTCGGACTTCTCGTCCTTCCTGCTGCAGGCGCAGGCCTCGAAGGCGAAGGTGGTTGGCCTTGCCAATGCCGGCGGCGACACCACCAACGCGATCAAACAGGCGGCCGAATTCGGCATCGTCGCGGGCGGCCAGAAGCTCGCCGCGCTCCTGCTCTTCATCAACGACGTGCATTCGCTCGGCCTGAAGACAGCGCAAGGCCTGACCTTCACGGAATCCTTCTACTGGGACATGAACGACGCCACCCGGGCATGGTCGAAGCGGTTCTCCGCCTTGGCGAGCAAGAACCCGATGCCGTCGATGACACAGGCCGGCAACTACGCCATGGCGCTGCACTATCTCAAGGCGATGGAAGCGCTCGGCGGCAATCCGCATGACGGCGCCAAGGTCGTCGCCAAGATGAAGGAACTGCCGACCGACGATCCCCTGTTCGGCAAGGGCCCGCTGCGCGCCGACGGCCGCCGTCTCATTCCGGCCTATCTGTTCGAGGTGAAGAAGCCCGAAGAATCGAAATACCCGTGGGACTACTACAAGCTGGTCGCCACGATCTCGCCGGAAGACGCCGCAAAGCCGCTCGAGTCCAGCGACTGTCCGCTGCTGAAGAAGTAAGGGGCGTAACGGTCATTCCGGGATGGTGCGCCAGCACCAGACCCGGAATCTCGAGATTCCGGGTTCGCGCTTTGCGCGCCCCGGAATGACGTCTGCTTTATTCGCCGAACGAGCCGGACGGCGCGCCCCTCAGGATGAGGGATCGCTTTTCCTGATCGCAAATGTCCGCATCGCGAGCAGAAGCGCCAGCAGCAACAGCACCGCCGCCAGCAGAAACGGCGCGCCTGGCAGCCGCACGGGCGCGTCGGCCCCGATGAAATAGGCAAAGGTCAGCGTGAACAGGAACGGGCCGAGCATCTGCGACACGCTCTGCACGCTCGTTGTCGCGCCCTGCAGCTGGCCCTGCTGATCGGGCGCGACCAGTTGCGTCGTCAGCGCCTGCGTCGCCGCGCCCGCCACGCCCCATAGCGACATCACGGGGATGCCGAGCCAGAATAGCGGCCCCGTCGGCGCGACGCCGTAGACCAGGAAACCGGCGGCGCCGGAAAAAAGTCCCAGCAGCAGCGCGCGGCGTTCGCCGAGCCTTCGCACGATCGGCCCGATCGCAAGCCCCTGCACCACCATCGAGCAGACCCCGACCATGGCCAGCGTCAGGCCGACCGTCGTCGCGTCCCAGCCGTAACGATAGGTCGCATAGAGCACGAAGGTCGACGGCAGCACGACATGCGCGACCTGCGCCAGGAAGTTCACCACCGACAGACCCGTCAGCACGCGGTCGGAGCCCAACAGGCGCAGCGCTCCCAGCGGATTGGCGCTCTTCCAGTGGAACGGCGAGCGGCGATCTTCCGGAAGCGATTCTGGCAGGATCAAGAGACCATACAGCGTGTTGGCAAAGCTCAAGCCCGCCGCCACCCAGAACGGCAGCCGCGGATCCATCCCGCCGAGCAGCCCGCCGACCGCCGGGCCAAGAATGAATCCGGCACCGAAGGCCACGCCGATCTTGCCGAACGTCGCCGCGCGCTGCTCGGGCGGCGTCACGTCGGCGATATAGGCGAAAGCGGTGGAGACGCTGGCCGAGGTGATGCCCGAGATCACCCGGCCGATGAAGAGCCAGGTCAGCGACGGCGCCAGCGCCATCAGCACATAATCCAGAGCGAGGCCGAGATTCGACAACAGCACCACCGGCCGTCGGCCGAAGCGGTCCGACAGGCCGCCGAGAACCGGCGAAAACACGAACTGCATCAGCGCCCAGGCGGTGCCGAACAGCCCGAAAATCTCCGCCGCGCGCGCGGTATCGTTATCGACGAAACTTTCGATGAGTTTTGGCAGGATCGGCAGGATCAGGCCGAGCGCGAACATGTCGAGCAGAATGGTGACGAAGATGAAAGCCACCGCGCCACGCCGCGGTGCGCCCGAAAGTGGCGCCACGATGGTGTTCGCGGGCGGTTCGTCGCTCATGCTTTTCGCTTGGGTTTGCTGCGGGATTCGGCTACGGGGCGAGAGACTAAGCCATGCAGCCGCGCGGATGGCAATCCGCCGCGCCGCGGCCGCCAAAGGCCGTTCCAAGGCGGCGGCTTGTTCGAAAAAAGAGCCCAGCGCGGCAAGCGCTGGGCCCAAGTATGACACTTCGGAGGAAACTCCAAGTGTCGCGGCTTCCCGACCTGGAGAAGTCGGAAACGGTGATTTTCAGGGGATCGATGATGCCGGCGCCGGTCACCCCTGCGCGGCCGCCGTCTGTGGCACCAGAGCGCCGCCGATCACGCGCGAATGACCACGGAACTCGGCCACAACGGCATTTCCCAGGGTGACGCGAACGTCGTAGATTCCGGATCGCACCGAACGCACCACTTCGGTGGCTGTCGCTACCAGGCGGTCCCCGAGTCTTGTCGGCTGCAGAAATGCAATGCTGCAGTGGGACGCCACGGTCCGCTCATTGTAGCTGTTGGCGGCCAGAGAAAATACCGCGTCTGCCAGCGTGAAGACCGCGCCGCCATGCGTGATGCCGATGCCGTTGACCATGGATGGCAGCACCGTCATCGCGACGCGGGCCCCGCCCGCCTCGATCGCCAGTTGCTCGAGCCCGAGGCTGCGCAGCGTAACGTCCTGCCGCCACAGAAAATCCGCGCAGGCCAGCGCCAGCTTGCGCGAGGAAAGAACGGCCACATTGCTCACAGACAGATCCTTGAAAGATATTTGGGGCGCGCGGGAGTTTGCGCGTTGCGTCCGGATTTGGCGGGACCATAACGTCGCGCCACATGCACCGCGTCCTGCGGTTGGAGGAGCCACGGATAACGAATTTCTTAATTGTCGGCCGATCCGGACTGGTGCGCCATGTCCGTCGGCCGCGAGGCTGCCGTCACATGCGCGGCTGCGACCGTCAGCGGATTGGAAAAGCCGGCGGCGATCTTGACCAGGTCCGCCTGACGGCTGGCCCCGGTCTTGGCGAACACGCGGTGCAGATGGGTTTTGACCGTGGTCTCGGCGATGCCGAGGTTTTCCGCCGTCTCCGGCACGCCCCCGATCTCGACGATCGCGACCAGCACCCGCAGTTCGGCCGGCGTCAATTCAAAGCTGCGCGCGATCAGTTCGCCATAGCATCCGCTATGCAGTTCCACGCGCCGGACGAACAGCGCGGCAACGGCCTTGCACGCCGCGCCGTTGCCGCCGCGCACGAGTGCCTTCAGGGGCAGGATGTGCGCGACGTAACGACCGCCGTCATGCGCCGTCAGGGGCAACGCAATCGCCGTGGCGGCGGACAAATGATCGCCACCGGCGGCGAAGGTCTTGCGTAAGGCCTGGTTGGCCTTCGCGTCCCGGGCGACGAGGTGCCCGCCCAAGGCGCGCAGGAAATCGTCCGCGCCGAGCATCTCTTCAGCCGCGCTATTGGCGTGAACGATACGACAGTTGGCGTCGACCAGGAATATTCCGGCGCTCAGCCCGTTCAGGATATCCGTAAACGCCATCGCTTCGGACTGCCTGGACTCGATCGCCCGGTTGATCATCAAGGCGCGGTGCGCATGCGGCACGATCATCGCCACCCGCCGCCGCATGTCGTCATCGATCATGCGCTTGCCCGAAAGCACGGTCATGAGGACCGGACAGCTCGCGTTGGAGTTTTCAAGCACGACGTTGGCGGCGTCGATACAGCCCTGGGGCCGCAGCCACTCCTGATAGAAGCGGCCCCGGCGATATTCGTCGAAGCGGACGAGATCGGGGATGCTGACGACCTGCCCGAAACGGGGCAGGATCGTCAGCGGATCGAATTTGGAATAGGTCTCCGAATAAAGCTGGATAAAACGGGGATCGGCGCCGCAGTAATAATGCGTCACCCCGAACTTGCTGATCGAATCCTTCGAGAACAGTCCGCAGGCGCGGCCGCCGACGAAGGCGTTGATGCGGACGACGACATCATTCCACAACGCGGGTTGCAGCCCCGCATCATAGATGGCCTCGACGAGGTCGGAAAAGGCGCCGTCTCCGTGCATGGGCATGGGCCTGTCAATATCGGCTACCGTTCCCAATAACATCGCCTTGAGAGGCCATCATCCTCCGATCGGAGGATGCCACGATCAGCCCGCTTCCATAGATTACCCAACCGGAGATTGACGTCAAAACGCGACCCGCACGCCGCCCTTGGCTGTTCCAATTCGGCTCTGGTCGGACATCACCATGCCCTCGACCGCGCCGAACACCGCGACATTCCTGCTGGTGTGGTAGTCGAAGCCGCCGCCGAACACCGCGCCGACCGTCGAGGCCCTGCCCGGGGTGATGAAGGCGAGGTTTTGCCCGATCAGCACGGTGTTGACGGTGGTGTCGCCTACCCGCTGCAGCGCGATCACGCCGCCATGCACATTGGTCTTCAGGACATGGTCGCCGCCGAAGAACGTGGTCATCCTCGACAGGTCAAGTTCGCCGCGCTCCTCGACGTCCTGCAGCGTGCGGCTGCCGACCGACAGGCCCTGCCCCGAACCGGTCTCCGAGAAGCCGTCGAACCGGCCTGCGACATAGCGCACGCGCGCCGTCGGCGTCAGCACATAGTCGTTGGCGATGGCATAACGGAAGCCATAGGCCAGTTCCGGGCTGATGAACCAGCCGTTGTAGCTGGCCCGCGCCCGCTCCATGCCGCCGGCCGCGAGATCGTTCAGCACCAGCCGGTCCGACTTGTTGGCGATGTTGCCGCCCTGCAGGGTGAGGTCGAAGAACTGCGAAGCCCATTCGAAGCGGCTGTAAGCGCCGCCGAACACATAGTCGGTATTCACTGTCTGCGAATTGAGGTCGACCGACAGGCCGCCCTGGCCACCGCCGATGAAGACGCCTGCCAGCCAATCCGGCCGCACCTTGCGATCGATGCCGAGCGCGGCCCCCCATGCGGTGGAGGTGGAACGCAAGGTCGTATCCGTGGCGTCCTGGGTGCGCTGGCCGCCAAAGCTGTTGGCCCACACCGTGATCGGCGCCGGGCTCAACCAGCCGGTATCCCGCGCCGGAATCTTGGCGAACGGTCCCGCACTGCCGCTCTCGGGCACGTAGCTCATCGCCATCATCGCGCCGTTCGCGGAAGCCGAGGCACCGTTGAGCCGGCCCTGCACCAGCGACGAAGCCCCGCCGGTGAAATCCGTCAGGGTGCGGTCGGTCTGCGCCAGCGCGGTGGGGTCGAGGGTGGCGAGCTGCATGCCCGACTGCACCGACGGACCCGCAAAACCGCCGCCGGAGAAGCTGGTATTGAGCGTACCGGTGAAGTTGATGAAGGTCGGCAGCACGACCGAGCTGAGCGACGACACCTTGCTGCTTAGCGGTGAGATGTTGACGTTGACGACGTCATTGCCGAAGCCGAAGTCGACCACGCCATTGATCCGCGAACCCGGCAACAGCGTCAGCGTGTCGGCGGCGCTCGACAGCTTGATCGCGGTGCCGCCGGTGCCGGTGATCGTGCCGGAATTGGTGATGGTGGCGGCATCGAGCGATTGGATGGCGACGAAGCCTGAAATCGTACCGGTATTGGTGACTTTGGTGGTGACGCCGAAAATGCCGGTGCCATTTGCCGCGGTCGCCGCGATGGTTCCGGAGTTGGCAATGACGAGCGCATCGCCCTCGACTCCGTTCGAACTTCCGGTGATGAACCCCGCGTTCATCACGTGGACATTGCTGCCGAATACCGCGGCCTCGCCGCCCGAGAGGGTGCCGAAATTGGTCAGATCGATGTTTGCCACGCTGATGGCTCTGTTCACGCCTGACAGCACGCCGTAATTGGTCACCGCGATTGTGTCTCCGGTGATTCCGATGTCTCCGCTGGAGATCGTGCCGGTATTGAGGATGTTCCCGCTTGTCGCCTGGATGCCGAATGTCCCGCCGATGATCAGGCCGGCATTGTTAATGGTCGCTGAGTTGGTCGCGAGAATGCCGACCAAGCCCGAGATGCTGCCGGAATTGGAATTCGTCGCGTTTACGCTGTCACCGAAAATTCCGGCGGCCTGGGCGCCACCGATGATCGAGCTGGTATTGGCCACATCGGCGAGGCCATTGGCATGGATGGCATCGGCCAGAACGTTGGTGGCCCGAATCGTGCCATCGTTGCGGACGGTCGCATCCCCGTTGGCGAAGATGGCCAACCCGCCGGAGATCGTGCCGGTTGCCGTATTGGTGATGGTGGTGCTGGCGTGGGCTTCGTTGTTCGAAATGGCGATGCCCACATCTGTCCTGATGGTGCCGGAATTGGTCACGTCGGTGGTTCCATTCGCCGAGATGGCCGCGCTGCCGGTGGCTGATACCGAAATCAAACCGGTGTTGGTGACCTGGACGCCGCCTCCGCTAACGATCGCGACGCCAAGTGCGGCGATCGTTCCGGAGTTGGAAATATTGGCAAAATTGGAAGCGCCGACACCAAAGGTGCTGCTTTCGATCGTGCCCGCGTTGTTGACGTTGGCATTGCGGCCGGCGTCAATGGCGGTACCTCCCGATATCGTGCCGCCGCTCAGGTTGGTGACGTTCACGTCATTGATTGCCTTGATTCCGAATGACACTCCGAAAATGGTGCCGGAGTTGGCGGTCACGTTGACGTCATGACCCTCGATGCCGACGCCGTTCACACCGATGCCCGAAATGGTGCCGGAATTATTCACGGTGGCTAATCCGCTGGCGGAAATACCGGCTCGAGCAGCCTTGATGGTACCTGTGTTCGCGCTCACGTCGACATCGACACCTTTGACACCGAACGAATTGCTTGCCGGTATCGGGTCGCCGAGAATCTGGCCGGCATTGTTGAGCCGGATATTGCCCGCGGTGATGGCGTTGAACCCGCTGATGGTGGCGCCACCCAAATTGGTAACGGTCATATCGCCGCCGGTGATGCCCGCCGATCCGGTCCCATTGATCGTGCCGGCGTTACTGAAGACGGCGCCATTGCGGGTGATAAAGCCGAACTTGGTCCCGTCCACCGTCGCCCCGGCCTGGATATTGTAGGTATTGTTGTCGTCAGTATTGGTGCCGTAACCCGTACCGGCGTTCTGCTGATTACTGGTCGCACCGGAGCAGGTCACCGTGGCGCTGCTGACCGGCGATATCGGCGTGCATGCGGCCTCGGCGCGGCCGGTCGCCGCGAACGGCGCGGCCATCAACGCCAACGCAAGAACGCGACTTCGCGCAAGTCCGCGGCTTGTAAAACGCGGGTGCGCCAAGCCATCCCGAACTATCCGCTTCATTCCATTCCCCAATCTGAAAAATCGTCGTGCGCCGAAGAGTCGCCAGTGCATTCACCGTAGTCGCGGGGCACCGCAGCCCGCGTCCTCCGAATGCACGAGATGGCGATACGCTTAGAGCGACTTGCACGCGATTGTCGGTCGCTGTTGCAAAAATGCGGCACGTCGTGGGTTCGCAGCGAAACTACGAGGCCCACGCTCGCCAGCCGATATTTTCAGCCGCGATCTCGCGCCGGCCGGCTACTCAGTCGCTGCCCCAAAAAACATAATCGGCCGAAAACGGAACGCTCAGATAATTTCCCGCGCTGTCGCATGACCCCTTGGCCGTGCCGCCTTTGGTGTTGATGCGCTGAACCGCCGTCATCCCGTACATCGCGCCGCCGCCGCTTTCGCTGGTGACATCGAGCCTGAGCCAGGGAATGTCATCCGGCGTGGCGCCCGGCGCGCTCGCGGCGACCTTGCCTTGCACCGCGCTTCCATCGCGATGCTCCCAGCTGAATTTGCTTCCATCGATATGTTCCCAGCGCATTCCCGCGTAGTGCCGCCCGACCGTTTCTCCGTCGAGAATCAGTGTCGCGATCGGCTCGCGGGCTTGCCATTCGAGCTTTTTGCCGGAAACGGATTCGCACTGGTAGATCTGGGCGCCCTCCGCGTGGAAGCTCAGAACCGCAATTCCGCTCGGCACGGCGATCGCCGGCGGGACCTGTGCGAGTGACGGTGCCACGGACAGCGCGGGAATTGCACACAGCGCGATCGCCGCGAGCAGCGGTCCGGCCGGCAGCGTCGCTTTTGAGCGGCAATACATCGCGTCTGTTATTCCTTTCGATCCCTTCGATGGTTCGGCCGGAGGCCAGCCGAGGATGTTGCTACGCCAGAGCTTCCTTTGGCGCCGCCGTCTCGCCGTCATCGATCGAGGATCGATAGACTTCCCGGCGGCGGTCGTCCCTGACCCGTATCCAGCTCGCGCCATCGCGCAACTCCGATCGCTCGACGCGCAGGTGCCGCGCCAGTTCGTCGGCAGCCGCCGTCGCGGCGGCGGGAAGCTCGAACAGCATTCCGCCGGGGTCGAGGACGACGTAGCGGTCGTAGAA
>Ga0265340_10000904_pt1 | contig 16812 bp, 13 predicted proteins | sample 4CB225metaG_FD_202082 | JGI IMG/M metagenome (GOLD analysis project Ga0265340, IMG submission 202082) | Rhizosphere microbial communities from Carex aquatilis grown in University of Washington, Seatle, WA, United States - 4-CB2-25 metaG | ecosystem: Host-associated > Plants > Roots >...
ATCGTGGCGGCTTTGCTTGCCGCCGCGCTGATTTGTGGTGACCTGCTTCTCGATGCCGTGCCGACCTTCATTCTCGGCGGGCTTCTGACCTGGCTCGGTGCGACGCAACTTTTTCAGTGGCTTGTCGGCTCCTATCGGCGGCTCAGCGTTACCGAGTACGGCGTTATCTTCCTCATCTTCGTGATTATCGTCGGGGTAAGCTTCGCCGTCGGCATCCTCGTCGGCCTCATTGCCGCGGCCGTGCTGTTTGCCGTCGAATACAGCCGCATCGACATTGTTCGCCACGAGATGACCGGGCTCGAATACCAGACCGGCGCAGACGGCTCGGAAAAGCGCAACGAGCTTCTCCATCTCCACGGCGGCGCGATCCTGATCGTCCGGTTGCAAGGGTATCTCTTCTTCGGCACGGCGGACCGGCTACGACGGCGCGTACAGAACCGCATGAGCGGTCACGGTCAGGGCCACGGCCGTCATCAGCATCACTACCAGCGACGGCCGCGCTTTGCCGTGATGGACTTCCGCCGCGTGGCCGGGCTCGATTCCTCGGCGGTGGTCAGCTTCATCCGCCTGGCGCAGATCGCGGATCGCGAGGGCTATGTTGTCATGCTCACCGGCCTGCCGGCCTCGGCCGAGCGGGCGCTCGCGCGCGGCGGATTCACGTCTGCTGCCTACCCAAACGTGCGCATTGCGCCCGATATCGAGCGCGGTCTCAAATGGTGTGAGGACACGCTGCTGGCAGAGGTTTCGCCGGAGCTGTCGGTGGCACAGTCGCGTCCGCTCACCGCACTCATCTCCGACATCGTTTACGACGAGGATATGGCCCGCACCATCGCGTCCGCCTGCCGCCGCATCGAGGCAAAGACGGGCGACATCCTCATCCGGCAGAACGATCCATCCAACGACATCCTGTTCATCGAGGCAGGGCACGCCGCCGTTGAGATACCCTCGGAAGGCGAACAAGGCGTCATTCGTCTTGCGACGGTCGGTCCCGGCGCGATCGTGGGCGAGATGGCGTTCTATCTCGGCGAACCCCGCTCGGCCTCCATCGTCGCCGAGGAGCCGATGCTGGCGTGGTCGTTCACCCGGGCTGCGATGGAGAAGCTTCAGGCCGAGGCCCCGGCAGCGGCGCTTCGTTTCCATTCCGGCATGGCCGCGGTGCTCTCGCGCCGCCTTACCCGCACCAACCGGATCGTGCGGTTCCTCGCGGATTAGGCCGATCTCGACCTGGGTCATTCGCCGCCGCGACGCGTCCCCATGTCCCGCTCATTCCTGCGCAAGCAGGAATCCAGCCGACGCGGGCGGCGTTCGCGCCGCACCCGGATTTGCCTGACCTGCTGGTGGCCTTGGCATCTGGTCAACCGTCGGCTGGATTCCCGGTTGCCGGCCTCGCGCCGGCCCCGGGAATGAGCGGGTGCCGGTCAGGCGGCGCCCGCCGCTGCGCGGCGTGACCTACGCTTCGGTCGGTTCCAGCCGCTGCTCGATCCACCCGACCCTCTGATCCACCCGGTCAAGGTGCGTCGACAAACTCGCGTACTGGTTCTCAAGGATGCCGAGACGCGACTTCACTTCGCCCATATCCTCGCGCAGGTTATCGACTGCCCGCCGAATGCGCGGCAGATGTTCAAGAACGATGCTCTCGACTTCAGTCATGGTTGCGTGATCGCCGAAGCACGCGGGGACGTAAAGCCCCCTATCGCGTCAGCTTCTTGTACTTCACCCGGTTGTGGCTGACTGCGTCGGTGCCCAGCCGGCGAATCTTATCAGCCTCGTAGTCGGCGAAGTTGCCCTCGAACCATTCGACGTGGCTGTTGCCCTCGAAGGCAAGGATGTGGGTTGCCAGACGGTCGAGGAACATGCGGTCGTGCGAAATGATCACTGCGCAGCCCGCGAAATCTTCCAGCGCGTCTTCCAGCGCCGCCAGCGTTTCGGTGTCGAGGTCGTTGGTCGGCTCGTCGAGCAGCAACACGTTCGCGCCGGCCTTGAGCAGCTTGGCAAGATGAACGCGATTGCGCTGGCCGCCGGAGAGCGAGCCCACTTTCTGCTGCTGGTCGCCGCCCTTGAAATTGAAAGCACCGACGTAAGCGCGCGAATTCACTTCGCGCTTGCCGAGCTTGATGATCTCGGCGCCCTCGGAGATTTCCTCCCATACGGTCTTGTTGGGCGACAGGTCGTCCCGGCTCTGGTCGACGTAGCCGAGATGCACGGTGTCGCCGAGCGTAATCGTGCCTGAGTCCGGCTTTTCCTGGCCGGTGATCATGCGGAACAGCGTCGTCTTGCCGGCGCCGTTCGGGCCGATCACGCCGACGATGCCGCCGGGAGGCAGCTTGAAGGTCAGGCCGTCGATCAGCAGCGTATCGCCATAGCCCTTCGATAGCTGCTCGATATCGATGACGTTGTCGCCCAGCCGTTCTCCCGGCGGGACGATGATCTGCGCAGTGCCCGGCGCACGCTCCTCGTTGCGCTTCAGCAGTTCGTCGTAGGCGCGGATACGCGCCTTGGATTTGGTCTGGCGGGCGCGCGGGGAAGAAGCGATCCATTCGCGCTCGGCGTTGAGCGCACGCTGGCGGGCGGCTTCCTCGCGACCCTCCTGCTCCATGCGCTTGGCCTTTTTCTCGAGGTAGGCCGAGTAGTTGCCTTCGTAGGGAATGCCGCGGCCGCGGTCGAGCTCGAGAATCCAGCCGGTTACGTTGTCGAGGAAATAGCGGTCGTGGGTGACGATCAGGATCGCGCCCGGATATTCGCGGAGGTGCTTCTCCAGCCAGGCGACCGTCTCGGCGTCGAGGTGGTTGGTGGGCTCATCGAGCAGCAGGAGGTCGGGCTGGCGCAGCAGCAACTGGCAGAGCGCGACGCGACGCTTCTCGCCGCCGGAGAGCTTCGAAATCCCGGCGTCGTTCGGCGGACAGCCGAGCGCGTCCATCGCCTGCTCGACCTGCGCCTCGAGGTCCCAGAGGTTCTGGCTGTCGATCGTGTCCTGAAGCCTGGTGGCTTCCTCCGCCGTCTCGTCGGAGTAGTTCATCATCAGCTCGTTGTAGCGGTCGAGGATCGCCTTCTTGGCGGCAACGCCCTCCATGACGTTGCCCATCACATCCTTGGAGGCATCAAGCTGCGGTTCCTGCGGCAGGTAGCCGACGGTCGCGCCGTCGGCCAGCCATGCCTCGCCGCCGTATTCCTTGTCGAGGCCGGCCATGATGCGCAGCAGCGTCGACTTGCCCGAACCGTTGGGGCCGAGCACGCCGATCTTGGCATCCGGGTAGAAGGACAGCCGGACGTTTTCCAGCACCTTCTTGCCGCCGGCATACGCCTTGGTCAGCCCGTCCATGTGATAGATGAATTGCCGCGCCATGCTCACTCCAAAGGCGCCCCCCGACAGGGAACCGGCAGGCGCCAATCAATCTCAGGAAAGTGGCGCCGTTCTAGTCGAAGGCGGCGGCTTCCGCAATCAGCCGCGCGCGGGAGCGGACGTGCGTGGAATCAAGGGTTTGAGATCAGTCGCCTCGTCGGCCACGACCGCCGGCGGCGGCGAGACGCCGGCTGCGATCAGGCGGCGCCCGACCATATGATCCATCGCCTTGTTAACGGAATCGATCGCGACCAGGCGTTCGCCGGCATAATGGAAGACGGAGAAGGAGCCGCTTTCGGGCCGGCCGCGCAGCACGCTTGCATCCGCCGCCTGTGACAGGCCGACCATCTGCAGCTTCACATCGCCCTGATCGGACCAGAACCACGGCACCTCGCGGTAGGCTTCGCGCTTGCCCATAATCGTCGCCGCGGCGGCCTTGCCCTGATCGACGGCGTTCTGCACGGACTCCAGCCTGACCCTCCGCCCGAGATCCCAGTGCTCGAACGACACGACGTCGCCGATGGCGAGGACTGCCGGCTCACTGGTCTCCATGAACTCGTTGACCAGAATGCCATTGTCGACAGCGATCCCCGCCGCCGCCGCGAGTTCGATATTGGGCACCACGCCGATGCCGATGATGGCCAGATCGGCAGGGATCGCGGCGCCATCGGCGGTCGCGACACCCCGCACCTTGCCGCCATCATGCGCGATGTGGCCGACCGGCGTCTTCAGCCGGACGTCGGTGCCCCAGCCGCGATGCAGAGCCAGGAAATAAGACGAGATTTGCGGCGCCACCACACGGCCCATCAGCCGATCGGCGGCCTCCAGCACGGCCACGGTCTTGCCGAGAAGTCGCGCGGTCGCGGCAATCTCCAGGCCGATGAAGCCGCCGCCGACGACGACCACATCGTTCGCTGCCTCCATTCGTTCGCGGATAAGCCGCGCATCGGCGGCGTGGCGCAGGGTGAGGACGCCGTCGGCCTCGATTCCGGTGATCTGCGGCAGGCGCGGCCGCGCACCCGTCGCCAGCACCAGCCTGTCGAACTCGAGGACGGCGCCGTCCGAGAGCGTCACCGTGCGATCGCGCAGGTCAAGCGCCGTCACTTCGACGCCAAGACGAAGCGCGATGCGCTCCTTCTCGTAGAACGACGCCGGCCGGAGCGGGAGGAGGTCGTGCTTCGGGTCTTTGAGGAATGCCTTGGAGAGCGGCGGCCGTTGATACGGAATATCGGTCTCGGCCGACACCAGCGTCAGCGGGCCATCGTAGCCGTCGGCTCTCAGACTGGCCGCCGCCTGCGAGCCGCCGTGGCCGCCCCCGACAATCACAACGCCCTTCTCAAACACGGATCAATGACCCCGGACAGCTGTCTTTTTTGCGTTGCCCTTTGACCATACCGCCCGGCGATTTGCCAGCCGGGGACGATCGCTGAAATGCCGGGGAACATATCCGCGTGCCTGCCCGTTAGCAGCCACGAGGCAGGGATTTCACGAGGTCCCGTGGGGGGCAGTGCCCGAAAAGCAACCGCCCTAGAGGATAGATAATCATGTTGAAGCAGCTTCTCACCGCGACCGCTCTGGTCACCGTCGCAAGCGTGGCCAATGCGGCAACTCCGACGACTTCCGTGCCCGCTACTTCCGCCATGACCGCACCGGCGAGCGCCGGACAGGTATTCATGACGACCGCGACCGCTCAGGATCATTTTGCAAGCAAACTGATCGGGACCGATGTCTACGACGGTACCGCGATCAACGCACAGTCGATCGGCAAGATCAGCGATCTCGTTGTCGGGCCAGGCGGCGCCATCAACGCCGTCGTCGTTGGCGTCGGCGGTTTTCTCGGCGTCGGTCAGAAGAACGTCGCCGTGTCGTACAGCAACCTGCAATGGGGCGCGCATGAAGGCAAGCCGGTCCTTATCGCCGCTGTCAGCAAGGACGACCTCCAGAACGCCCGTTCCTTTGACACCGCGGCGATCGACCAGCGCGATCAGACCCTGCAGACCCAGGCCCAGCAGCAGATGCAGAACTCGGTGAACCCGCTGCCTGTGCCCGGCACGATGCCCGCGGCAAACAGCAACGCTGCCGCCAACAATAGCCCGGCACCGGCGACGCAGGCGATGCCGAACAGCAACGCGACCACGGCGCTGCTCGATACCTCCAAGATCAGTGCCCAGGATCTGATGGGGACCACGGTCTATTCGACGCGCGGTCGGGATATCGGATCTGTCGGCGATGTCGTCCTGACCAAAGACGGCAAGATCGACGCGATCGTCATCGACGTCGGCGGCTTCCTGGGGATCGGTCAGAAGCCGGTCGCCATCGCCTACGACGGCCTCGACATCCGCAAGGATGCCGATGGCAAGCTTGCCGTCTACACGCACTTCAGCCGCAGCCGGCTGGAGAATGCGCCCAAGTACGACAAGAACAGCTACACGGCCGAACGCGAGACGATGCGCCTGACCAATCCCTCGTAAATCGGCGCAGTCGGACAAGATATGGATATGGCGGCTCGCGCAACTGGCGCGGGCCGCCTTTCGCTGCGCCCGCTGCTTAAGCCGGCGGGTGGTGCAACAGGCCGCGCGTAATCGAGCCGGTCGTCGGCAGCAGGGGAATGAGGCACGCCTGAAGATCGTGGTAGAGATCCGGCTTGCCCTGGAAGAAGGGCGCAGCGCCCATCTCCGGTGCCTCCGAGCGCCAGCCGCCGTTGTCGCGGTCGATCAGGTGGCCGGCGATGAAATCCCAAATACGCCGGTACCAGCTTTCGTAACCGTCGCCGCCGTCGATGGCGTTGAGGAATGCCGCAGCGCCCACGCCTTCGGCCTGCGGCCAGAACAGCCGCCGCTTGACCTGAGGCCGGCTATGCCAGTCGAGGGTATAGTAAAAGCCGCCATGCCGCTGGTCCCAGCCCTCGGCCACGGCGTTGGCAAACAACAGCCGTGCCGCCTCGGGAATCCAGTCGTGTCTGCGGCCCCCCAATTCCCAGAGCTGAAGCAGCAAACGGGTCCACTCCAGCCAATGCCCGGGCGTGTAACCGGAGGGGCGAAAAACCGGATCGCCAAGGTAGTCGCGGTCGATCTCCCACCCTTCGGTGAAATGCTCCGGCACGCGGCCACCGCACGCCATGGCATGGCGGCGGATAATGAGACCGGCGATGCTCTCGGCCATGTCGAGCCACATACTGTCGCCGGTCGCCTCGTAGGCGGCCATCGTGGCTTCGGTCAGGTGCATGTTGGAGTTCTGGCCGCGATAGCCACCGGCGATCGGCGACCAGTCGCTGTTGAACTCCTCGCGCGATGCCCCGGCGTTTGCGTCCCAGAAGCGGGTCAGAATTACGTCAGTTACATCCGCCAGCAGCCGGTCGGCATCGGGATGTCCGGCAAGTTTTGCAGACGAGGCGGCGAGCAGGACGAAGGCATGAGCATAGGCCAACTTGCGATCGTCGCCCGGGCCACCCTTGCCCACTGACCAGACATAGCCACCGTTCACCGGATCACGATGTCCGTTCCAGAGGAACGCCATGCCGTGGTCAATGAAGCGGTCGGCACCCGGTCGCCCGAGGAGGCGAGCGATGGCGAAGCAATGCACCATCCGGGTCGTGGAGTGGATTTCACGCGGCGGCGCGTGACCACCATCGCTGCCCTTGAGGATCGGCTCGCCGCGATCGTCCAGGACATAGAAACCGCCGTCCGGGTCAATGCTGTGCGGTTCGAAGAAATCGAAAAGACCGTTGGCCTGATCCATCAGCCAGCGGCGATGATACGGGAGGGTGGTCCAGCGCAGCCCGGCAATACCCGACTTCATGCCGCGGCCGCCGCAAAATCATCGCGCGCGCCCATCATGTACTGGATGAGTTCAGGCGCGTCGGTATCCGATGTCTTCTTTTCGGCAACCTTGCGCCCCCTGTGCATGACGATCAGCCGGTCGGAGATGGCGAAGACGTCGGGGAGAATGTGGGTGATCAGGATCACGGGAACGCCCTGGTCGCGGAGGCGACGAATCAGTTCCAGCACCTTCTGCTGTTCGGGCACGCCGAGATTATTGGTGGGTTCATCCATAATCATCAGGCGCGCATTCCAGTATACGGCGCGCGCGATGGCGACCGCCTGACGCTGGCCGCCGGACAGGCTCTCGATCGGCTGCGTCAATGTGGGGAAGTGGATTTGAAGTGAATCGAGCGCGGTCTGCGATTCCTTCAGCATGGCGCGCTCGTCAAGCGTCTTGATCAGCCCGCCGAGATAGCGGTTCTTCATCTCGCGACCGAGAAAGATGTTGGCCGGCACATCGAGATTGTTGGCGAGCGCGAGGTCCTGGTAGATGGTTTCGATACCTTCGCGGCGGGCGTCGATCGGCGTGGCGAAGTGCACCGGCTTTCCCATGAAGAGAATCTCCCCGGCGTCGGGCTGGTGCACCCCCGAGATGCACTTGATCAGGGTCGATTTGCCGGCGCCGTTGTCACCGAGCAGCGCCACGACCTCGCCCGGCCGGATATCCCAGCTCACGCTCTTGACCGCGGTGAGGCCGCCGAAGCGTTTGGTCAGATTGCGAATGGAGAGAATTGGGTCGCTCACGATTCGCTCCCCCTGCTGGTGCGGCCAACGATCAGGTCGCGGGACTGGTCGATCAGAACGGCCACGATCACCACAACGCCGACGACGATGAACTGCCAGAACGCGGGCACCGACAGCATGACGAGGCCCGTGGTCAAGACGGCAATGATCAGCGAACCGATCACGGTACCGATGATCGTGCCGGCGCCACCAAACAGGCTGACGCCGCCGATGATCACCGCGGCTATCGACGACAAGAGCAGCGGGTCGCCGATGACGGCGGAGCCGCCGTTGTATTCGAGCGTCGAGAGGAAGCCGGCAATGCCGGCGGTCGTGGCCGACAAGGCGTAGATCGCAATCAGCCGGCGGTCGACCGGGATACCGGCACGGCGCGCGGCTTCGAGGTTGCCGCCAATGGCGTAGGTATGCCGGCCGAACTGGGTGCGATGAAGAATGAACATCACGATTGCCACCACCACGGCGGTCACGACCACCGGCCACTGCAGGATGCGGTCGAGCTGACGGAGCATGTCGGTCGGCAGAGGCGGCGGATGCAGGAAGTGGAAGCCGGCCTGATCGCCACCACCGCGCACGTAGTAGAACATCGCCTCGTTGCCGTAGGCGCGGATATCCGGGAGGCCGATGACGGTCGTATTTTCGGACATCAGCAGCGCAACGCCGCGGACGATGAACGACGTGCCGAGCGTGACGATGAACGCCGGTACCTTGAGCTTCGCGATGATGACGCCGTTGATGGTACCCACCACGGAAGCGCCGAGCGCTCCGGCGAAAAAGCCGATGACCACGGCGAGCCAGATCGGCGCGCCGAAGCTGGCGCTCCCGCGGATCGCCAGCGCCGAAAGAACCGAGCCGAGGCTCATCACCCAGCCGACCGAAAGGTCGATGCCGGCGGAGATGATGACGAACGTCTGGCCGAGGCCGAGCAGCACGATCGGTACGATGGCGACGAGAATGTTCTGCGAGTTGCGAATCGAGACGAACGTGGCTGAACCGACGATCGGCACGGCGACCACGAAAAACAGAACCATCACAGCCAGAAACAGCCAGGCCCATACGCGGCTCAGCAACAGCACGAGCCGCTTGCCGGGAGACAATCCGGCAACCGGCGGGCCCCCTGCTGCGGCATGAGAAACCGTCACGTCTTTTCTCCCCCGCTCACATCAAGAGACCGGAGAGCGCAGAGCGCCCCCCGGTCCGTTGGCAACGTCCGTTGATCGTCTAGTTTGCCTTGTAGATGAAGCGCGAGAAGTTCGGATCGCTCTCGTTGGTCTTGTCGAGAATGGCGAAGCCGGTTTCGACGTGCTTCGGAATGCTGGTCACGCCGGCCGCATCGGCCGCCGCAAACTCCACCGCGAGGTAGCCCATGTCGAAGGGCTTCTGCGCCAGAACCTGCGACACGAGACCCTTGTTGAGGTTCTCCATGTTGGCCGCGGTCGCATCCCACGAGGCGATGACCACCTTGCCGCCGAGGCCGGCGTTCGTAATTGCCGCCGCTGCACCCTGGGCGCTGAACACGTTGGTGCCGAATACGCCGGCGAGATCGGGGTGTTGCTCGATGACGGTCGCCGTCATCTGCGTCGCCTTCTGCTGATCATCGAGATCGTAGTCGGGCCCGATTACGGTGATGTTGGGGTGCTTCTCCTTCATCTCCTCGGTGAAGCCCTTTTCGCGAGCGCCGACCGACGACACGTTCGGGTTGGTCGAGAGCAAGTAGACCGTACCCTTGTCGCCGATCGACTTGGCCATGCCGTCGGCGATAAGGCGACCGCCCTGCTCGTTGTTGGAACCGAGGTAGCTCAGCGGAAACTTGACGGGTCCGTTGGCGTAGTCGCCGTCACCGAGGAACGTGTCGACGGTGATGATCTTGACGCCGGCGTCGTTGGCCGCCTGGAACGGCCCGATCATCTGGTCCTTATCGACCGGGGCCGAGATGATGTAGTTGAGGTCGCCGCGGGCGACCATCGCGTCGAGGAGCGGCTTCTCCTGCTCGACGCCCCAGCTCTGCGGAATCTGGGTCACGACATCAATGCCGAGATCCTTGGCCGCCGCCTCTACGCCCTTCTGCATGACCTGGTAGAACGGATCGACCACGCCTGGCAGGAAACCGATCTTGATCTTGCCGGCGGCGCTGGCGCCGGCCGGCATTGCCGCAACGGCGATAATCGCCGCGGCCGCAAGGAGACTCTTCTTCAGCATTGGATTTCTTCCTCCCATTTCTCTTTTATTTCGATGCCGCTCCGTCATTCGCGAAGCAAACACCTTGGCACGATAGATAATCGTGATACCGCTTTCAATGACAGTCGGATTGGGCCGATATCGACAAAGAACCAAATACACCGCGAGGTTGCGCATGGACGGGATGGAGGAATGCTTCCGCTGGTATGGACCCAACGATCCCGTGCCGCTCGGCCACATCCGGCAGGCCGGCGCAACCGGTATCGTCTCGGCGCTGCACGAGAACTATGACGGCTCGGCGTGGACCGATGCTGCCGTGGGCGAGCGCAAAGCGATGATAGCCGCGGCAGGTCTCACCTGGTCGGTGGTCGAAAGCATTCCGGTTCACAACTCCATCAAGATCGGAAGTCGTGACAGGGGCCGCTACATCGGCTGGTACAAGGATTCGCTGCGCGCCCTGGCACGGGCGGACGTTCGAACCGTCTGCTACAATTTCATGCCCGTTGTGGATTGGACTCGCACGAACCTTCGCTATCCGCGCCCCTCGACGGGCCTCGCACTGCGCTTCGACGCCGTCGATTTCGTGGCCTACGACACATTCGTGCTGAAGCGTGCGAAGGCGGCGAGTGACTATACGCCGGACCAGATTGCGGCGGCCGAGGCGCGCTTCAAGACGCTCAGCGAGAGCGACATCGGCACAATCGAACGCAACCTGATTGCAGGCTTGCCGGCGACCGAGCGCACTTACGACCGCGCGGGTTTCAAGGCCGCGCTTGCGGACTATGACGACATCACACCGGACGACCTCCGTGCGAACCTCATCGCCTTCCTCACGGAGATCGTTCCCGTTGCGGAGGAACTCGGCGTGCGCCTCGGTATTCACCCTGACGACCCGCCAATTCCGCTTTACGGCCTGCCCCGGATTGTCTCGACGGCGAGCGACGTCGCTACTCTCTTCGCCGCGATGGACAGCCCGGCAAACGGCTTGACGTTCTGTGTGGGCTCGTTTGGCGTGCGCGCCGATAACGACCTCCTGGACATGATCCAGCGCTTCGGCCACCGCATTCACTTCGCTCATCTGCGCAATGTCCGGCGTGAGGCCGACGGCTCGTTCTTCGAGGACGATCATCTGGAAGGCTCGTCCGACATGCCGGCGATCGTGATCGCGCTGATGCACGAGCAGGAGAAGCGCAAGCGAGCCGGCCGCGGCGACTGGCGCATTCCCATGCGGCCGGATCACGGCCACCTGCTCGCCGACGACATCGGCAAGGCGCGGATCAATCCCGGCTATTCGCTCATCGGCCGGCTCAAGGGGCTGGCGGAACTGCGTGGCGTCATGCGCGGCGTCATTGCGCTTTCCTCCGAAACGGCGGCCGTCTGATGGACGTTCGCTTCGATGGCCGCGTCATCCTGGTGACTGGCGCGGCGCAGGGCGTCGGCGCGGCGATCGCGGAGGCGGTCGCTGCGAACGGCGCGGCCGGCATCATGCTCAGCGACCGCGACACGGTGGGCGCCACAGCAACGCTCGCGCGGCTGCGCGCCAGCGGTGCTGCGGTCGGCTTCGTGGCGGCCGATCTTGCCGATGCCGGCGCCGCCGATGTCATCTTTGATGCGGCACTCGCGCAATTCGACCGCGTTGACGGTTTGGTCAACGCCGCCGGCATCACCAACCGTGGGGGGATCGCCGACGCAACACCGGCGACGTGGGATGCCCTGTTTGCGGTCAATGCGCGCGCGCCGTTCTTTCTGATGCAGCGCCTCGTCAATCATCTGCGGCAGCGCGCGACACCGGGCTCGATCGTCAACATCCTGTCAATCAACGCGCACGGCGGGACATCCGACCTTGCCGTCTATGCGGCGAGCAAGGCAGCGCTCGGCGTGCTCACCCGCAATCTTTCGCAGACGCATCGGTTCGATCGCATCCGCGCCAACGGCATCAACCTGGGCTGGGCCGAAACGCCGGGCGAACATCACATGCAATCGGTCGTGCTCGGCAACGGGCCGGGATGGATAGAGCAGGCACGGTCGAGTCAGCCTTTCGGGCGCCTGATCGTGCCGGAGGATGTCGCCAGGCTTGCCATCTACCTGCTCAGCGATGCCTCTGTTCCAATCATGGGGGCCATGGTCGACATGGAACAATGGGTGAGCGGCACTCGCGGCGCCGGCTGACCGTTGACACCATATTCGTCGGTGCCGTAGACGACGCGGAGCTGCGGTCGTGCGTCGTCGCGATGCATCGCCGCCGTAAGCGTTCACGTCAATCAACGCACCTGTCGGCTGCCGCAGGGGAGGAGCATTGGTCTTCGCGCCAGCGCCCCTCGCCCGCGCTTGCCGCCTCAACGTGGAATGCGAAGGCGTGTCTGCCACCGATCAGCCCGACGTTGCCTACCGCCGGGTTCTCATTCTTGCCGGTTCGCTATTTCTATCCTATCTCGCCATCGCGATGTCGCTGCCGACGGTGTCGATCTATGTCGTGCGCGATTTTCATCTCAGCAACGCCTTCGGCGGCCTGGCCGTCGGAATCCCCTTCCTTTCGACCATCCTCACGCGCGGTATGGCTGGCGGCAGCTCAGACCGCGTGGGCGGAAAGGTCGCGATGCAACGCGGCCTCGTCATCTACATGGTGGCCGGCGCGATCTGCCTTCTCGCGGCACTGCCCGGCCTTCCAATCCCTGCCGCCTACGCAATCCTAATCGTGGGCCGGCTGCTGCTCGGCATCGGCGAGAGCTACGGCCTGGTCGGAATGGTGAGCTGGGCGATCGGGCTCGCGGGTCACGCGCGCTCCGGCAGAGTAATATCTCTGGTCGGGGCCGGCATGTACGGGGCGTTCGCCGTCGGCGGGCCGCTCGGCCTGTTTCTGCTCAGCCGGATGGGCTTCGGCGGACTGATGGCGATCTGCGTCGTCCTGCCGGTGGTCGGCATCCTCATTACCTACCCGCTGCCGCCCGTGCTGCCGGTGGCCGGACGACGCGAATCGTTCCTGCGCATTGTCGGAAGCATCTGGCGCGAGGGCGCAGCGGTCGGGCTGCAAGGTGTCGGCTTCGCCGCGCTGGGGGCTTTCTTCACGCTCTATTTCTTCAGCCGCGGCTGGCCCTATGCCGGGCTCGGTCTCACCTTTTTCGGCGCCGGGTTCGTGCTGGTCCGCTTCCTGTTCGGCCATCTGCCCGACAGGATCGGCGGCGTGCCCGTAGCGGCGGTGTCGCTGGCGGTTGAAGCCCTGGGCCAATACCTTCTCTGGCTGGCCCCCTCGCCCGGGATCGCCCTGGCCGGGGCGCTGCTTACCGGGCTCGGTTGCTCGCTGGTGTTCCCGTCGATGGGGGCGGAGGTCGTCAAACGCGTGCCGCCACATCTGCGCGGTACCGCCTTCGGCGGCTTTGCCGCGTTCCAGGATCTCGCCTATGGCGCTACCGGGCCGGTCGTCGGGATGCTTGCCGACCGCTCAGGCTACGCGGCCGTATTTCTGATCGGTGGGCTCGCCGCGACGCTCGGCCTCTTGATGGTGTACGAAGTGCATCGGGCCGGCAGGCACGCCCTCGCCTCGCCGGAGGCGGGCCCGCCTTAGGCGGCGCGGACGAGTTTCCGCCGTTCCAGGGTGAACCAGGCAATGACCGCGGAGATCAGCGAGAGCGCCGCGGTCACATATGCTATCGCGGCAAAGGCGCGATCCGTCGCCGCCACTGCCCCGGGACTGAGTCCGCCCGATACCGGCGCACCGAACGACAGACCGCTTGCGACACCGCCCATCGCGGCCGCGAAGACCGCCGCGCCAAGCCACCCCATGCTGGCGACCGCGAGCAGCCCTGCGACGCGCGCGACGGCGTTATTGATGCCGGAAGCGGTGCCGGTATCGCGATCGACCACCGAGGTCATCACCGCAGTGGACAGCGGCGACACCACAAAGCTCATGCCGAGGCCGAACAGAAGCATGGTCGGCAGCACCACGCGCCAGAGGTCGTGTGTTCCCGCAAGAACGCCGAGCACCAGGAAAGCGAGAGCCACGACAGCACTGCCGATCGCAATCATCGGTCCCGGGCCAACGCGGTCCGACCAGCGGCCGGCGAGCGGCGACAGGATCGTCAGCATGATGCCGAGCGGCAGCAGCACCAGCGATACCTCTGCCGGGGTCACGCCCCAGCCGGCGATCAGCGTTGTCGGCAGATAAAACGTGATGGCAGCCAGCGCGAAATAGAGCGCGAAAGTCAGGCCCTGGGCACCGGCGAACGCCTTGTCACGGAACAGGGCAAGCGGCACCATCGGCGCCGGTGCCCTAGCCTCCCATGCCACGAACGCCACAGCGAATGCCAGACCAGCGATGGCGAAACCGCCGCGCCAGGCGGACGGCGTGCTTTCGCCGGTCAGCGCCAACGCGATCAGCAAAAGCGCCAGCGTAGCCAGCGCCGCGCCGGCAACATCCAGTCGCCTGCCCTCTTCCGGCCGATCGGCGGGCACCTTCCAGAAGAGCAGCGCAAGCGAGACCAGCCCCAGCGGCAGGTTTACCGCGAACACCAGCCGCCAGCTTGCGTTGCCCAGAGTCGTGAGCAGGAATCCCGCAACCACCGGGCCGGCGATGGTGAAAAACGAGGACGCCGATGACCATATGCCGATGGCCCCGCCACGCTCGTCGCGCGGATAGGCCTTGGCGATGATCGCGAGGCTCGAGGGAACCATGAAGGCGGCTCCCAGTCCCTGAACGGCGCGCGCGGCGATCAGAAAGCCCGGCGTCGGCGCCATCGCGGAGGCCAGTGATGCCACCACAAAAAGCGCTATGCCTCCCGAGAACACCGAGCGTATGCCGAAACGGTCGCCGGCGGCGCCGCCGAGGAGCAAAACGGAAGAGAGAAGCAGCAAGTAGGCGTTGGATACCCACTGTGCATCGGCCAGCGTGGCGCCCAGATTTTCACGGATGGCCGGCGTCGCGATCGAGATGACCGAGCCATCGATGAACCCCATGGCCGAGGCGAGAATCGCCGCCACCAGCACGTAAATGCGCCGCTCGGGCGCAACGAAGGGGATGTCCGTCGCCATGCCGCCACTCTAAGGGCCGGCGCGCGCCACCGATAGCGGGCCCTGTTGCGAAATCTGCTAAGGAAGAAGCAAGCAACGATGCATTGACCATGGCTTGTCCGGCCCTGGTCCGGCACGGACAAGAAGAACGAGGCCCCCATGAACGTTTCCCAGCGCCCCGCCCCGGTGGCCAACGAGGCGGCGACACTCCTGAAGAAGCTGGGCGTCGACGCCCGGCGGTTCGGGGACGACGCGCTTCCGGTGCATTCGCCGATCACTGGAGAGACCATCGCCCGTCTGAAGGAAGCCGATGCCGGCGAGGTATCGGCGAGGGTCGGCGAGGCGGTGGAGGCTTTCCACGCATGGCGGACGACGCCGGCGCCGCGGCGCGGCGAGCTGGTCCGTCTGCTCGGCGAGGAACTGCGGACGGCAAAGGACGATCTCGGTCGTCTGGTCACCATCGAGGCGGGCAAGGTGCTCTCGGAGGGGCTGGGCGAAGTACAGGAGATGATCGACATCTGCGACTTCGCGGTCGGCCTGTCCAGGCAGCTCTACGGGCGCAGCATCGTGTCGGAGCGGCGCGACCACCGCATCCTCGAGCAGTGGCACCCGATCGGCCCGGTCGGGGTGATCTCGGCGTTCAACTTCCCGGTCGCGGTGTGGTCGTGGAATGCGGCGCTGGCGCTGGTGTGCGGCGACCCGGTGATCTGGAAACCATCGGAGAAGACGCCGCTTACCGCGCTCGCGGTCGAGGCGCTGTTCAATCGCGCGGCCGCGCGCTTCGGCGACGCGCCGAAGAATCTGGTGAGCGTGCTCATCGGCGGACGCGAGGTCGGGGCAGCGCTCACCGACGATCCGCGCGTGCCGGTGGTCTCGGCCACCGGTTCGACCGCCATGGGCCGCATCGTCGGCGAGCGGCTGGCGAAGCGCTTTGGCCGCGCCATCCTCGAACTTGGCGGCAACAACGGCTCGGTCGTCTCACCCAGCGCCGACCTCGACCTGGTCGTGCGGGCCGTGGCCTTCTCGGCGATGGGGACTGCCGGGCAGCGCTGCACCACCATGCGCCGCCTCATCGTGCACAACGACGTCTACGACCAGATCGTGGCGCGGCTGAAGCGGGTGTGGGGGAGCGCTGTCGTCGGCGATCCGCGCGAGGCCTCCACGCTGGTCGGCCCGCTGATCGACGGCGCCGCCTTCGACAAGATGCAAGCCGCACTTGGCGACGCGGTCAGCCTCGGCGGCACGGTCAGCGGCGGACGGCGGGTGAGACAGGACGAGTTCCCCGAAGCCTTCTACGTCGCGCCGGGACTGGTCGAAATGCCGGTGCATGCTGGGCCGGTGCTCGCGGAAACCTTTGCGCCCATCCTCTATGTGCTGCGCTACGACGCCATCGATGAGGCCATCGCGCTCCACAATGGCGTGCCACAGGGCCTTTCCTCGTCCATCTTCTCGACCGACATGCGCGAGGTCGAGCGCTTCCTGTCAGCCATCGGATCCGACTGCGGCATGGCCAACGTCAACATGGGCACATCAGGGGCCGAGATCGGCGGCGCGTTCGGCGGCGAGAAGGAGACGGGCGGCGGCCGCGAGTCGGGCTCGGATGCCTGGAAGGGCTACATGCGCCGGCAGACCAGCGCCATCAACTATGGACGCGACCTGCCGCTGGCGCAGGGCGTCAAGTTCGACATCGCGTGAGTGCTGCCATGAGCGATCCCGTCAAGGCGAAGG
>Ga0265340_10000905_pt1 | contig 16806 bp, 18 predicted proteins | sample 4CB225metaG_FD_202082 | JGI IMG/M metagenome (GOLD analysis project Ga0265340, IMG submission 202082) | Rhizosphere microbial communities from Carex aquatilis grown in University of Washington, Seatle, WA, United States - 4-CB2-25 metaG | ecosystem: Host-associated > Plants > Roots >...
CAAGATATTCGGCGCCAAGGGCCTGAAGAAAATTTTATTTTTTTCTCTGCCCGTCGCTTTCCCTTCAATCGTCACCGGTTCCATTGTCGGTTTCAGCATCGGCTGGGAGGCCATTATCGGAGTGGAAATAATAGGTCTCTCTTCCGGTATCGGTCCTTTCCTGAATGTTTCTTCCGGCACAGCCGGTTATAGCAAGACTTTGATTTTAGGCATTTCGGCTTTGCTTTTGGTCGTGTTTTTGATTAACAGATTGGTCTGGATGCCGCTTCTAAAAAAATCACAATTATATGGAGAATAAAAAAACAATCATATCAGCTTTAAATCTTTCTTATAAGTACCAGAATGAGGAATCCGGTGAATATTTGGATGTTGTTAAAAATGTTTCCCTTAACATTTATCCTGGAGAATTTGTTTCTCTGGTTGGACCATCCGGTTGTGGCAAGTCAACCATTTTAAGAATTCTTTCTGGTTTGGTGAAAATGCAAAAGGGAAATGTAATTTCCGAAACAAAAAAGATATCTATGGTTTTTCAAAACTTCGCTCTTTTCCCTTGGCTTACAGTAAGAGAAAATGTTGAATTTGGTTTAAAAATGGAAGGATTTAAAAAAAGCGAAAGAGACAAAATTGTTTCTAAAAAAATCGAAGAAGTGGGGCTTTCCGGTTTTGAAGATAAATACTCAATAGAACTTTCCGGCGGGATGAAACAGAGGGTTGGTATTGCCAGGGCTCTATCTGTAAACCCTGATATTTTACTGATGGATGAACCCTTTTCCAGCTTAGATGTTTTAACGGCCGAAAAATTGCGCGCGAAACTTTTGGATATTTGGTTAAAGTATAAAGTGACCGTTATTATGGTCACTCATTTGGTTGAAGAAGCGGTGGAACTTTCCGACAGGATTTTTGTTTTTGCCCCCAGGCCCACTTTTGTGAAGGATGTTTTTGAAGTAAAAATTCCAAGACCTCGCAACGGAAGGTCAAAAGAGTATTACGATTTGGTTGACAAGATTAGTAAACAAATAGAATAAATTTGGTATAATAAAAATATGAAGAATACTTTGGAAGAATTCAAGAAAGCGTGGCCAAAAGACAGAAGTAAAATGAAATCTTTAGTTGGCAGTGCAAAAGATATCTTGGTTTCAGCGGAAATTAATGCTCAACAGGAGAACCTTAGACAAGGTAAAAAAGTTTTAGATAAAGAATTGTCAAAAGACGCCAAGTTGGTGATAGAGGAATTTGGAGATATTTTTAAAGATATAGAATTGGCTAAGAAATTTTTTAGTGTTATTCTAGAAAAATTAAAATGGGAAGATAGTAAAATTCGGGCTATGGTGGAAGTTTTGGCGCATGCTCTTTATGAATTTTATTTCAATACTGATATGTTAAGTGTTGATGAGCATGAGAAAAAAGTTGGTATGAATCCAACGGAAGAAGCAATCCTTCATATAATAAGCTCTGACTACGGAGCAGAGGTAATGATGGAAGTTAAACCGCTGGTTAGTTTTTGTCTTCAAAAAGTGTCAGAAACTTTGCGCGAAAAGAAAGGATTGGATGAATAAATTTGTTACTTTTTAAAAAGTATGCTATTATTTTAATCAAATTTAGGCCTCAAGGCTTTTTTATTTTATGGAGATTAGAAATATAGCAATTATAGCCCACGTTGACCACGGCAAAACAACTCTTACGGATGCCTTAATGAAACAAAACGGCGGACTTCAAGACGAAGGAATATCAATGGACTCAAACGCACTGGAGAAAGAGCGGGGTATTACTATTTACTCCAAAAATACTTCCATTACATACAAAGGCACTAAAATAAACATAGTGGATACTCCGGGGCACGCCGATTTCGGCTCGGAAGTAGAACGTGTACTCCGCGCCGTTGATTCTGTCCTTCTGCTAGTAGATGCAGTTGAAGGACCAATGCCTCAAACCAGATTTGTTTTGAAAAAATCTCTTGAATTGGGCATTAAACCCATAGTGGTCATAAATAAAATAGATAAACCGGCTTCTAATCCGCATAAAGTGCACGAAGAAGTTTTAGGATTGTTTTTTGAATTAGGAGCAAACGATGAACAAGCAAATTTTGAAACTGTTTATGCGATAGGACGCCGGGGGGTAGCCTTCAGGCATTTGGGTGATAAGTCGGAAGACCTTTCTCCTCTTTTGGATGTGATATTAGAAAAAGTTCCGCCGGCATCCTTAAATGAGAATAAGAAAATGTCCGCGCAAGTTTTTAATCTGGGTTATGACAATTTTTTAGGCCGTATGGCCGTAGCTCGAATTTACTCCGGGAAAATGTTTTCTCCGAGTTCTGTTTTTGTAAAAGGAGAAAATGGAAGCAGGGCAGGCAAGATAACAAAACTCTTTAGTTTCGAAGGAATAAACAGAAAGGAAATTGAAAGCGCGACGTCGGGCGACATAGTGCTTATAGCCGGGATTCCGGATATTTATATCGGAGAAACTATCTGTGAGGATGAAAGCGTAGAACCATTGCCTCACATCGCGATTGATGAACCCACTTTGTCGCTTAACTTTTTAGTAAACGATTCTCCGTTTGCCGGCCGCGAAGGAAAGTTTGTCACTTCCAGGCAGATTAAAGAGAGACTGCAGAAAGAACTGGAAATAAATGTCGGATTAAAAGTTGATTTTTCTCCGGATCAAGGAGACAAAATGGGCCCCAGTTTTTTTAAAATTTACGGTAGAGGAGAACTGCACATAGCCATACTGCTCGAAAATATGCGCCGGGAAGGATTTGAAATGCAGGTTTCTCAGCCGGAAGTTATTATCAAGGAGAAAGACGGCATTAAGACGGAACCCTATGAAGAATTGGTGATAGATGTCCCTATGGAATCTTCCGGAGGAGTCATAGAAAAAATAGGCAAAAGACGCGGCATAATGAAAGATATGATGGAGAAAGAAGGTATAGCGAGAATTGTTTTTGACATACCCACTCGCGGGTTGTTGGGCTATCGCGGGGAATTTATTATAGATACAAAAGGAGAGGGCATAATGTCTTCAAGGGTCACGGGTTTCAGGGAATATGCCGGGGAAATAAAAAGGAGGGAATATGGTTCTATGGTTTCTATGGTTTCGGGTAAGGCTGTGGCTTTTGCCATTGCAAATTTACAGGAACGTGGTATAATGTATATTGAGCACGGTACAGAGGTGTATGAAGGTATGGTCATCGGTAATGTTTTGAAAGGAGACGAGATGTCTGTAAATCCGACTAAAGGTAAACAGCTTAGCAATATGAGGGCCTCCGGCACCGATGAGGCTATATACCTAAATCCTCCATTCATTTTGAGTATTGAACGGGGCCTCGAAGTAATGAACCATGACGAGTATCTGGAAGTCACTCCAAAGTCGGTTAGAATACGTAAAAAATATCTGACCGAGCTTGACCGGGTAAAGGCAGGCAGAAAAAAATAAGATACACATTTGACATTAAGTTAACATAGGTGTATTATCAAAAGTATAGATTTTAGGTTTCGTTAATAAAAAATTATTTTATAAAAATATGGCAACAATATCTTTCAAACCAAAACAAGTCACAAAGAAAATAACTTCTAACCTCCAGGAACGAGCGCGCGATGTCATTATGAATCGTTTTGGTTTAAACGTTGACGCCGAGAGAAAGACTCTGGAAGAAATAGGCAAGAAATATAACATTACAAGAGAGCGTGTTCGCCAGATTGAAGACGCGGCTTTGGCTTTAATCAAGAAATCTTCGGCTTATAAAGAGGAGCAGGCTATTTTTGATGAACTTAAACAACTAATACATTCATTGGGGTCAATTGTGGCTGAAAGCGACCTTTTATCTCATATTTCAAAAGACAAAAACACCCAAAATCATATCCATTTTTATTTGGAACTGGGAGACCTCTTCAAAAAACACCGCGAGGATAACAATTTTAAGACTCGTTGGAGTGTGGATGATGAGATAGCTACAAAAGTACACGATTCTCTAAAGAAACTTTATGAAAGTTTAAGCGACCAGGACCTCATTTTGGAAGCGGAAATGATTAAAAAGTTTTTTGACCAAATGGGAATATTAGCTGAGCAGTATAAAAACGATGAAATAGCCAAAAGATGGCTTTCTATGTCTAAAACTATTTCCAAGAATCCGCTTGGTGAATGGGGTAAAACAAGTTCTCCGAATGTCCGGGCTCGTGGAGTGAAAGACTACGCTTTTCTTGTTATGAGACGTCATGGTTCTCCGATGCATTTTAAAGAAGTTGCAGACGCTATTTCCAAGACTTTCAACCGCAAAACGCATTACGCTACCTGCCACAATGAACTCATAAAAGACCCGAGGTTTGTTCTTGTCGGACGTGGTCTATATGCTCTGGCTGAATGGGGATACAAGACCGGAATTGCGCGGGAAGTTATACGAGATATTCTGAAAAGGGAGGGGCCGCTTTCAAAAGAAGACGTTGTGGAAAGAGTAATGAAAGAAAGATATTTCAAGAAAAATACCATACTGGTTAATCTTGTAAACCCTAAATATTTTAAGAAAAACAAAAACGGTCTTTATACTCTGGTCTAAATAAAATTTGTTTACTTTGACCATATTTTATACTAAAATACTGGTATGGTTGATGACTTCATAAAGGTAATAAAAGAGCTCGGGATATTTTTAGTCGCGATTGTTTTTGTGCTTATTGGTTATTTTGCTTTTAAATTTGACGTGGTAGCCCTTTGGGTTTATAAAATATTACTCGGAATTATACCAGTGGTTATCACAATGATACTTGCGTATACCGCTCATCAATTTTGGTTGCATTATGTGCAGGCAAATTTCATTTCCGGCATTGAATGGGTTTTACTGGAAATAGTTCCTCCGCGAGATGTTTTGAGGTCCCCAAAGGCGATGGAGCTTTTCATAACCAACGCCCTTTATCATTTCAGTTATAAAGGAGGACTTGAATCATATTGGCAAGGAGCAGTTTGGTTTTGGTTTTCTCTAGAGATTGCTTCCATAGAAGGACAAGTGCATTTTTATATACGTACACCGTCACGTGTGAAAGGTTTGATTGAAACTCAGATGTATGCCCAATTCCCTCAAGCCCAAGTAAAGGTAGTAGAAGACTACACTTTGGCCGTTGATGAAATTACTGACAAAAGTTCCTGGAAATTATGGGGATGCGAATTTAAACTGCTGAAACCTGACGCATATCCCATTAAAACTTATGTTGATTTTGGATTGGATAAAGACCCTAAAGAAGAATATAAAGTTGACCCTATTTCTCCGGTAGTTGAACTTTTCGGTTCAATAGGAAAAAATGAACAAATGTGGATGCAAGTCGTGGTAACTCCTTCCAAGAAAAAATATCGCACTAAAGGAAAAGGTCCTTCTATCGGAAACTTGCTCAGTAACATACTGAACCATGCCATGCTTTCTTGGTATGAGTATCATGATTGGATAAAGGAAGGAGAAGTAGTTATAAAAAAATCCTTGGAAGAGTTTACACGTTTTCATGCCCCGACTGTTCCAGGTGCTAAGCCCGCAAAAGAAATACGCGCTCCGGGTTTTATGGATGAATTGATAAAAGGAGCATCCAGGAAAATGTTAAAAGTTGCTTTTGATACTGGTATAAGAATATGTTATGTCGCCAAAAAGGAATCGTTTAATATAAATAACAGGAGAAATATACGTCTGATTTTTCGCCAGTACGCTCAGCCTTATTCTAATGAACTTTGGCGCATAAATTCAACTCAGGCTGACGCTTTCGGCAGCAATGTTATTTCTACCTTTTTCCCTCTTTCCGCCAAGAAAATAATGCGATTAGCAAACAGAATGCTTAATGAATATCGGGAGAGAGAATTTTTCCATCCCCCGATGCGTCATAAAATAAAACTTCCTTGGCCCCTTTCGCCTCTTATCTTTCCGAACTTTTTTCATCATCATATTAATGTTTTAAACAGCGAGGAAATAGCGACCCTATGGCATTTCCCTGGCCAGATATTAAAAGTCCCTACACTCGAACGTATAGAGTCAAAAGAAGCTTCACCGCCTACCAATTTGCCGATATAATTTATGGAAAATTTATCATCCTTAGACAGTAAATTTGGACTCTTAGTGTCTAAATTATACAAAAAACTATTTTATATTTTTGGCGCAATAACGTTTTTAATACTTGCATATTTTTTATTTTTTAGTGCGCCAAATAATTTTCCGGCGGGAACTATTATAAACATCAAAGAAGGTTCAAGCTTGAGGTATATTTCGAAATATTTGGAAGAGAATCATCTGATTCGTTCCAGGGTTGCATTTGAAACTTTTGCCATAATTTTCGGGGGTGAAAAACATATCGTATCAGGAGATTATTTGTTTGAAAGCAAGTTGCCTGTTTTTGAAGTTGCCAGACGTGTATCAAGAGGAGAACAGGATTTAGCGCCAATCAAAGTGACTATTCCGGAAGGTTTTAGCGTATCTGACATATCAAAAGTTTTTGCTTCAAAATTGACAAATTTTAATGAAGATAAATTTTTATCGGAGGCCACGAAAAAAGAAGGGTATCTTTTTCCTGATACTTACTTTTTTTTGACCACCGATAATGAAGAGAATGTGCTTCAGTCTATGGGTGATAATTTTGATAAAAAAATAGCGCCTATCCTGCCTCAAATAATCTCATCCGGTAAAACCGAGAAAGACATTATTATTATGGCTTCGATTATTGAGAAAGAATCCAAAGGAGATGTTGACCGCGCGTTCATTTCCGGGATTTTATGGAAAAGAATTAATTTGGGTATGCCTCTTCAAGTGGATTCGGACCCGGATACTTACAAAACTAAAGGATTGCCCAAAGACCCGATTTGTAATCCGGGTATGAAAGCCATAGAAGCCGCCATATATCCCAAGGTTTCAAATTACCTTTATTATTTACACGACAAAGACGGCAATATTCACTATGCTTCAAGTTTTGCGGAACATATATTAAATGAGCAGAAATATCTGAAATAAAAATATGAAAAAACACAATTTAGCTTTTATAGATATAGAGACCACCGGACTTGATTTGGTAAAAAATGAAATTATTGAGATTGGCTGTGTCATAACTACACCCAAACTTGAAGTAATTGAAAAATTTGAATTAAAAATTAAACCGGAACATATAGAAGATGCTAATCCTGTCTCCCTTAAAATTAATCATTATAGTTCTCTTAAATGGAAAGATGCCAAAATCTTAAAAGATGGTATGAAGTTTTTTTTAAGAAAAGTTAAAGATTGTATTATGGTTGGGCATAATGTATCCTTCGATTCTGCATTTTTGGAGTATGCTTTTATAAAAACTAAATTTAAAAACAGTATGCATTATCATAAGTTGGATACTATTTCCATAGCTTGGGCTAAGCTTCACAAAAAACCGGAGCTTAATCATTTTTCTTTGCGCGAATTATGTAAACTTTATGGCATAAAAAATGAACATGCTCACAGCGCTCTATCAGACGCTTATGCAACCTTTGAGCTTTACAAAAAGTTGATGGAATTGTAGATTTTAGATATGAAAAAAAAGGTTGTATTTGTGGGACTTTCTGGGGGAGTAGATAGCGCTGTTTCAGCGGCATTGTTAAAAAAACAAGGATATGAAGTCGTTGGAGTTTTTATACGTACCTGGCATCCGGAATATTTCTCATGCAATGAAGAAGAAGAGCGTATTGATGCTATGCGTGTTGCCGCACATTTGGATATACCGTTTTTGACTTTTGATTTTGAGAATGTTTATAAAAAAGAAGTTGCGGATTATATGATTGCGGAGTATAAAGTTGGCAGAACGCCGAACCCGGATGTGATGTGCAACAAAGAGGTAAAATTCGGCGCTTTTTTGAAGAAAGCAGTTTCTATGGGCGCTGACTATGTGGCGACAGGGCATTATGCGCAAAACAAAAATTTTTGCTTGATTAAAGGTATTGACCCTTCAAAAGACCAAAGTTATTTTCTTTGGACATTAAAGCAAGAACAGCTAAATAAAATTTTATTTCCAATCGGACATCTTAAAAAAACCGAAGTCCGCAAATTGGCCAAGAAATTTAATTTGTCGGTGGCGGAAAAAAAAGACAGCCAGGGAATTTGTTTTTTGGGAGCGGTGGATTTGAAAGAATTTCTGAAGCATTATATTAAAGAAAAAAAGGGGAAAGTCCGTAATGAATCCGGCGAAGAAATAGGGTATCACGATGGAGTAGTTTTTCATACTCTAGGAGAGAGGCACGGTTTTACCATTACTAAAAAGAGCCCGAATGATAGTGCGTATTATATAGTCGGAAAAGACGTAAAGAAAAATATTTTGATTGTATCTCAAAAGAAGTCTAAAAAAAATTCCTTAATGTTTTTTCATGGTCTGGCTGGGGTAGGGGACGGAGGGTTCCGAGGACCTGAAGAAAATATTAAGAAATACTTTTTATTAAATTTAAAAGGCACGAACTGGATTTATGGTATTCCAAAACCAGATAAAAACTATACCGCTCAAATACGCTACCATAGTGAATTCTTACCCTGCAAAGTCAAAATCATCAGCAAAACAAAAGCGAAAGTAATATTTGAAAACAATATTTTAGTGGCTTCAGGTCAATCTTGTGTTATATATGACGGAGATGTTTGTTTAGGCGGAGGGGTTGTTGTATAATATACGTATGTCTCAATTTTTTACACAAAATAGTGACCTTATTTTAAAACTAACCGTAGCGGTTTTGTTGGGTATGATTATTGGAGCTGAACGTCTTTTGGTGCATAAAGAAGCCGGTATGAAGACACATGCTTTAGTCTCTATGGGGTCGGCTCTGTTTATATTAGTTTCTGAGTTAATGGCTCAAAAATATATAAGCCTCCCGGGTTTTAATCCCACGCTGATTGCTTCAAATGTTATTGTGGGTATAGGTTTCTTAGGCGCCGGTATGATAATGTTTAGAGATTCCCGGACAAGAGGGCTTACGACTGCCGGCGGGCTTTGGGTTACGGCTGGCATAGGTATGGCTTGCGGTTTCGGACTTTTCAATTTGGCTATCATTTCCACCATTTTAGTTCTTTTAATTTTTGTTTTACTTAATATACTTGAAAAGCCAATTATGAAGATTTCTGATGATAATTTAATTAAAGAAGAGAGAAATGGTTAAACCATATGGATTCAAATGAAATCAGGTCAAGATTTTTGAAATTTTTTGAAGCTCGCGGACACAAGATAATTCCTTCTTCTTCTCTGGTGCCTGAGAATGACCCTTCGGTACTTTTTACGACAGCGGGAATGCAGCAATTTAAGCAGTATTATACTAATCCGAAAGACGCGCAAAAAGATTTCGGCATTTTAAATGTGGCCACAGTTCAAAAATGTGTACGCACGGGGGATATTGACGAAGTTGGAGATTCCACCCATCTGACATTTTTTGAAATGCTGGGTAATTTTTCTTTTGGCGGATATGGCCGCAAGGAGGCCATAGAGTATGCTCATGAATTTATTACCAAAGAAATGAACATAGAAATTTCTTATGTAACTGTTTTTAAAGGATTTGAGTCCATACCAAAAGATAGAGAATCAATAAAAATTTGGCAATCTTTGGGGGTGGAAGATATTCGCGAAGAGGGTATAGAAGATGTTTTCTGGGGTCCGACCGGAGATTCCGGACCCTGTGGTCCCACTACTGAAGTTTATTGTAAAAATGCGGATGGAGAAGACGTTGAAATATGGAACATTGTTTTTAATGAGTATTTTTGTGATGGTTCCCGCGAAAAGTTGGATAAAGGCGAAGCGGCCCTTAAAAAATTGGCTATTTTGGGTGTTGATACCGGTATGGGTTTTGAAAGATTGGTTTCTATCGTTCAAAAAAAGAAAAGTGTTTATGAGACAGATTTATTTAATAATGAAGAAACAAAAGAAGATAGAATTATAGCAGACCATATCAAAGCTGCTACATTTATAATTGCTGATGGAGTTACACCCACAAATACTCACAGGGGTTACATTTTACGTAGATTGCTTCGTCGTGCTATAAGATTTGCTGATTTATTAAAGATAGAATATGGCAGTAGTGGGGATATTCCTGGTATTTTTACTTTTGCAGAAAAAGTTATAGAAAAATATTATAATATTTACCCTGATTTATATAGTTCAAAGGATAATATAAAAGGAGAAATTATAAAAGAGGAATTGAGATTTTCTCAAACTTTAAAACAAGGTCTAAGAGAATTTGAAAAAGGGATAGATCCATTTATTTTAGCAACTACATATGGATTTCCGATAGAATTAACTGTTGAACTTGCTAAGGAAAAAGAAATAAAAATTGATTTAGAAGATTTCAATAAAAAAATGGCAGAACATCAGAAACTTTCACAGACTGCTTCCGCCGGAATGTTCAAGGGAGGGTTGGCGAATCATAATGAAAAGACAATTAAGCTGCATACGGCGCACCATTTACTTTTGGCCGGATTGCAGGCGATTGTTGGTAAAAATATAAAGCAAAAGGGGAGCAATATCACGGAGGAACGTTTGCGTATGGATTTCCTTTGCGACCATAAACTTACCGAGGAAGAAAAGAAAAAAGTGGAAGATTTTGTGAATGATAAAATAAAAGACGGGCTTGACGTTATTCGCCGGGAGATGTCACTTGCGGAAGCGCAAAAAATCGGCGCGGAAATGGAATTCGGAGCGAAATACCCCGATGTTGTATTTGTCTATTTTATTGAGGATAAAAATGGCAATGTAATTTCTAAAGAATTTTGCGGTGGTCCGCATGTTAAAAACACGTCCGAATTAGGTCATTTTAAAATTCAAAAAGAAGAAGCCGTGTCGGCGGGCGTCAGACGTATAAAAGCGGTAATTTTCTAGTTTTTGTGCTTTTATTTGTGGTATAATTAAGATATGGGAATCTTTTCCAAACAAAAAGATGAGAAGAGACTGATGTTGGTTTTTGATGTTGGTTCTTCTTCCGTTGGAGGAGCGCTTTTTGAGGTGCATAAATCCGGTGTTCCCAAAATAATTTTCTCCGTTCGTGAACTCATCATTCTTGAAGAGAAGATAGATACCGACAGGTTTTTGTTTTTGACTCTTAAATCATTAAACATAGTAGCCAGTAAAATATGTGTGGCAGGTTTCGGAAGACCATCCAATATTTTCTGCGTTCTTTCATCTCCCTGGTATGCTTCTCAAACAAGAATCATCAAACTTGAAAAAAATGTGCCGTTTTTGTTCACTTCAAAACTTGCGGATACTTTGATCCAAAAAGAAATTGCTCTTTTTAAAGAAGAACAGGCCAAAACTTTAGATATTGATAACAAAATTCGTCCTATTGAATTTAAAAATATCAAAACCATATTAAACGGTTATACTACCGCCGACCCTTTTAATAAAAAAGCCAGGAAACTTGAAATGATTGTTTTGATTTCAATGAGTGCTGAGCAAATCTTGAAAAAGATGGAAGAAACCATATTCAGGCATTTTCACTCCGAGGAAGTGAAGTTCTCTTCTTTTGCAATGGTCTCTTTTGCCCTTGTGCGGGATATGTTTGTGTATCAGGAAGATTTTCTTTTGGTTGATATTGCGGGAGAAATGACGGATGTATCTATGATAAAAAAAGATATTTTGAGTGATTCTATTTCTTATCCTTTGGGAAGCAATTTTATGATACGTAGAATGGCAAAAAGTTTGAATTGCGCTTTAAGTGAAGCAAAATCGCTTTTCTCTCTCTTTAAAGACAAGCATGCAGCAGAGTCTATGGAGAAAAAACTGGAACCGACTATAAATAAATTAAAAACAGAATGGTTAAAAAGTTTTCAGGAATCTTTATTCAAACTTTCCAGCGATATTTCTATTCCCTCAACCGTTTTCGTGACGGTAGACCAGGACTTGGCGGACTTTTTTGTGGATATTATTAAGACCGAGCAGTTCGGTCAGTATGCGTTAACCGATTCAAAATTCAAAGTTGTATTCTTGAGTCCGCAGGCGCTTCATGGTATTGCCGCATTCAAGGATAATATAAATCGCGACCCGTTTCTTACCATTGAATCCGTTTATCTTAATCGTTTTATTTGTTAAAATACAATTATGCCCAGAAATTTATTACAGGATATGATAAAAGTGAAAAAGACTGCCTCTGTGTCTTTTAAGGAAAAGCCTGCGCGAAATACTGAGGACATAATTTTTACAGAAAGAGTAAAAGAGAAAATTCCGGACAAAATAAAAGTAAATAACAAAGGACCTAGATATAGGCTTTATTTCGTGGCACTGGTTTCCGTTGTGGTTCTCCTTTTCGCCCTGTCTTTTTTATTTTCCGGGGCGAAAATCACGGTAGTTCCCAAAGTGCAGGATATACCTTTGAATGACAATTTATCCGCCACCAAAGACGGCAGCTCGCCGGATGTGTCTTTTGATTTAGTGGTTATTTCAGGAGAACAAAGTAAAACAATACAAGGCGGGGAAGTAAAAAATGTTTCAATAGCCGCTACCGGTACAATTATGATTTATAATTCCTACAGTTCTTCTTCTCAGAACCTTGATATAGATACCCGGCTGGAAGGTTCAAATGGCAAAATTTATAAGACAAATAAAAAAATAACAGTACCAGGAATGGCCAGTGGCAAGCCGGGAAGTGTTGAGGTCGGCATTTATGGTTCGGCCCCGGGTGAAGAATACAACAGTACCCCGCTTGACTTTAAGATTTTTGGTTTCAAAGGCACGCCTAAATATTCCAAGTTTTACGGCAGGTCGGAAGGGGATATAGCAGGAGGATTTAAAGGAGAGTCTCCTTTTGTCTCTTCACTTGATAAGACGAGCACAGTGAGCGAACTCAAAGCTACCCTTGAATCCAGTCTTTTGAATAAAGTCACAGACCAGATTCCAAGCGGCTTTATCTTGTTTAAAGATGCGACATTTCTCAATATTGACGATAAGGATGTTAGTTTTACCCCGGACAAAGATAATGGAGTATTGGCAGATATCAAAGGCACACTTTACGGATTTATTTTTAATGAAAAAAATCTGACGCAGAAAATAGCGCAGGATTCTATTGATAAATATGATGGAAGCGAAGTTTATATACCGAATATTCGGGATTTGACTTTTTCTCTGGCCGACAAAGATAATGTTTCTTTTGCCGATGTAAAAAGCATAGATTTCAATTTGTCCGGCACTCCGAGAATTGTTTGGAAAGTTGATGAAGCGAAATTCACCGCGGATTTATTAAATAAAAAGAAGACTGATTTTAATCAAATTCTAGCCCAGTATCCGAGTATTGATTCCGCGGTGCTAGTGCTTCGACCTTTTTGGAAAATTACTTTCCCCGACAAAAGCAGCAGTATCCAAATTATCGTGAATTATCCGAAATAAGTTTTTAGCTTGGTCATACATTGACCCGCAATTGTAAATTTAGTATAATTAGGAACCTTGATGAGTGATTTAAAAAACGAAAAAATTTTGACCGCGAGAGGAGTTGTCACCGAATCGTTGCCTTCCACTTTATTCAGAGTGAAAATACCTGCCCGCAATGCAGCTGATGCAGGCGGGGAAGACCAAAAGGAAGGAGAGAAAGAAATTTTGGCTTATTTGTCCGGCAAGATGCGTATGCATAGAATTAAAGTTTTAATCGGGGATTCGGTCGAAGTGGTGCTTGATTCCTACGGTGGAAAAGGAAGGATAGTTAAGAGGTTGTAATTTTTTTAAGAATGGTGTATCATACTAGTTACGGTTTATGAAAAGTAAAAAACATTGAAAAATAAGGGTTTTCCCCTTGTTTTTGTCTTGTTTTAACAAAGTTTGATTATTTGTTTTATATTTCAATTTTATGCGAGTTAGATCAACCGTCAAAAAAATATGCGACAATTGTAAGATGGTTAAAAGAGCCAGGCATTTGCGCGTTATTTGTTCTAACCCTAAACATAAGCAAAAGCAATAATTATGAGAATTCTTGGAATAACAGTACCAGATGAAAAGAGGCTTGAAATAGGATTAACAGTCCTTTATGGTATAGGCATTTCCACCGCTCAAAGAATTTTAAAACAAGTAAGCATAGATGTCGGTAAAAAGGCGAAAGATTTGACGCCGGAAGAAGAAAATAAAATTCGTACCATAATTGAGGGGATGAAAATCGAGGGAAATTTAAAAAGAGAGATTGCCGGCAACATTAAAAGACTGAAAGATATCAAAACTTACAGAGGCATCAGACATATGAAAAGATTACCGGTCAGAGGACAGCGCACAAAGAGCAATTCGAGGACCGTCAGAGGCAATGTCAGAAAAACAATGGCATCAGGTAAGAGAAAAGAAAGCAAGACATAATAATTAAAAAAATGGGAAAAACAAAACTTACAACTGAACCAACTGAAGAAATTAAAAAAGAGACTGCATCTAAGGAAGCGGAATTAAAAACAGTCGCGTCTAAAACGCCAAAGAAAAAAGTAACTTCCGGTATTTTGTTTGTTGATGCGACTTTTAACAATACCAAAGTCCTTTTTGGAGATAAATTAGGAAATACGTTGTTCTGGTCAAGCGCTGGGACACTCGGCTTCAGGGGAGCAAAAAAAGGAACTCCGTTTGCGGCTTCCAAAGTGGGTGACCTTATTGGTGAAAAAGCGGTTGCGCTCGGAGTAAAAGACTCAGGCATAGTGGTGAGAGGAGTCGGGTCCGGACGCGAGCCTGCCATAAGAGCGTTTATGGCTCACGGCATAGAAATAACTTCCATTAAAGATGCCACGCCGGTGCCCCACAACGGGCCTAAAGCCAAAAAGCCGAGAAGAGTATAATTTAATTTTTTATAAAATATGATAAGCAAACCAAAATTTAAAATAGGAAGAAGGTTGGGAGCCGGAGTATATGACAAATGTCAGACTCCCAAGTTTTCCGCTTCCTCCGGTAAATTTGCGGGTCCCGGAGCGCGTCGCCCGAAAGCTTTATCCGAATACGGGGCGCAACTCATTGAAAAACAAAAAATACGTTTTTCTTACGGTATTACGGAACGCCAGCTTTCAAATTATGTTAAAAAAGCTTCCAATATTAAAGGCGCGGGTACGGCCGAAAGATTTTATGAAGAATTGGAATCCCGTCTTGATAATGTGGTCTATAGGATGGGTCTCGCGCCCAGCAGACGCGCGGCGCGTCAGATGGTTTCCCACGGGCACTTTATTGTGAATAATCATAAGGTCACTATTCCTTCATACGAAGTAAAATCCGGAGATATTATAAAAATTCGCGAGGGTTCCAAGATTAAGAAAATTTTTGATAATTTAGCCGAAAGAATTAAAGATTATAATCCTCCATCCTGGCTTTCGTTTGACGCGGGCAAGATGGAAGGACTTATTTTAGCCAAGCCTAAAAATATAGAAACATTCCTTGATTTAAATGCCGTGCTTGAGTTTTATAGTCGTTAAATTATTATTATTAAATATAAAAATTATTATGCCTGAATATAAAATAATTATGCCTTCCAAGCCTCGTGTTGTTTCGGAAGAGGACAATAAGGGAATATTTGAAATAGACGGCCTATATCCCGGATATGGCCATACTTTGGGCAATAGTTTAAGACGGATTATTCTTTCTTCTCTTCCCGGCGCAAGCGTCACGTCTATCAAAATAGAAGGCATTTCCCATGAGTTCCAAACAATGGACGGAATCAAAGAAGATGTGATTGTGATGATTCTGAATTTAAAGAAGATTCGTTTTAAGATGCTTTCCGATGAACCGCAAATAGTGACACTATCCGTAAAAGGACCCAAAGAAGTGACAGCCAAAGACGTGAAAACCGGCGGGCAAGTGGAAATTTTAAACGGGGATATCCATATTGTGGAAGTTACCGGAAAGGTTAATTTGAATATTGAAATGAAGGTTGAAAAAGGTTTGGGTTTTATCTCCAAAGAAATTTTACAAAAGGAGAAAGTTGATATCGGCACGATTGCCGTTGACGGCATTTTCACTCCGATTCGCCGTGTTTCTTATGAGGTTGAAAATATGCGCGTCGGCGACAATACAAATTATAACCGTTTAAGAGTTTTAATTGAAACGGACGGGACTCTTACTCCGCGTGAAGCCTTTCATAGGTCTATTGAGATAATGATAAATCAATTAAAAGCAGTGATTGATTTCAAGGAACCGGAAGAAATTAAAGAATCCGCGCATGAGGCGGCAGGGCATGACGCGGGCAAAGAGAAGAAATCCGAGAAAGAAGGCGAAAAAAGAGCGGATGATTTTACCGATGTCTTAAAGACCCGCACCGACAGCTTAGACCTTTCCACCAGGACGTTAAACGCGCTTACTGCCGCGAACATCCGCACATTGGGAGGTCTTGCCAGGAAGAAAAGAGAAGACTTGCTTGAAGTTGAGGGTATCGGCGAAAAGGGCATTAGCGAGATTAAAAAAGTGCTCAGCAAGTTTGGTTTGAACTTAAAAGAATAACTACGAGCTTAACGCCACTAAAATTATATGCGACACCATAATACCAAAAGAAAATTCGGAAGAGATAAGAATCAGAGAAAAGCTCTGCTTTCCTCTTTGGCGCTTAATTTAATAGTGCGCGGAAAAATAAAGACGACTTTGCCTAAAGCCAAAGAACTGCGTCCGTTTATGGAGAAACTTGTGACAAAAGCAAAAAAAGGAGATATGGCGACACGCAGAGTTGTCATTTCCAAATTGTCAAATCGCCGTCCCGAAGTTAAGAAACTTTTTGAAGTTATCGCTCCGAAATATATGGATAAAAATGGCGGCTATACCAGAGTTTTAAAATTAGGGCAAAGGATTTCAGATGGGACTCCTATGGCTATTATAGAATTTGTGTAAATGTTCCGGATAGTTTAATATAAAAAAATGAAAAAGATTGATACAAAAACAATAG
>Ga0265340_10000908_pt1 | contig 16772 bp, 14 predicted proteins | sample 4CB225metaG_FD_202082 | JGI IMG/M metagenome (GOLD analysis project Ga0265340, IMG submission 202082) | Rhizosphere microbial communities from Carex aquatilis grown in University of Washington, Seatle, WA, United States - 4-CB2-25 metaG | ecosystem: Host-associated > Plants > Roots >...
TAGGGGCACGGAGAACTAGGGCCGGGCAATGTCATATTTCATCGACCGGCGTCTCAATCCCAAGGGCAAGAGCCTCGCCAACCGCCAGCGCTTCCTGCGCCGGGCCCGCGCGCAGATCCGCGAGGCGGTGCAGAAATCGCTGAAGGACTCCGCCGTCGCCGACATCTCTAAGGACCGCAAGGTCAAGATTTCAAGCAAAGGCACGCGCGAGCCGCGCTTTCGCCTCGACCCAAAATCCTCCGGCGAGCGCGACTTCGTGCTGCCCGGCAACCGCGAATTCACCCCAGGTGACGAGATCAATAAGCCCAAGGCCGGCGAGGGGGGCAGCGGCAAGCAGGCAGCCGATTATGCCGAGGGCGAAGACGATTTCGAATTCGTGATGCGCCAAGAGGAAGTGCTCGACATCTTCTTCGAGGATCTCGAGCTGCCGAATCTGGTACGCACGATGCTCAAGGAAACGCCCAACACGGTGTGGAAGCGCGCGGGCATCACCACCTCGGGTTCGCCGACGCAGATCAACCTCGTGCGCACCATGCGCAACGCCCAGGGCCGCCGCCTCGCGATGCGCCGTCCCAAGCTCTCCGATGTCAAGGCGCTTGAAGTAGAGCTCGACCGGCTGGAACGCGAAGACCCGCAGAGCGAGGAGACCCGCGCCCGCATCATCGCGCTCAAGGAACAGCTTGCCAGCTCGATCGCCCGGCGCAAATGGGTCGGCTTCATCGATCCCATCGACGTGCGCTACAATTCCTTCAATGAGCAGCCGGTGCCCACCAGCCAGGCGGTGATGTTCTGCCTGATGGACGTTTCGGGCTCCATGGGCGAGCGCGAGAAGGACCTCGCCAAGCGCTTCTATATGCTGCTGCACCTGTTCCTGAGAAGGCGCTACGAGAAGGTCGACATCGTCTTCATCCGTCACACCCACGACGCGCAGGAAGTCGACGAGCAGGAATTTTTCTATTCGCGCCAGTCGGGCGGCACTATCGTGTCGACCGCGCTCGACAAGATGCTGGAGATTCAGCGCGAGCGGTACACCACGGCGGACTGGAACATCTATGCCGCCCAGGCCAGCGACGGCTACACCCAATCGGGCGACGCACGGCACTGCGTCGAGATGCTGAACGCGGAGATCATGCCGCTTGTCCAGTATTACGCCTATATCGAGATCCTGGACGAGCGCGAGATGGAGGTCTTCGCCAGCGAGGATTCCGGTGCCGAACTGTGGCGGGCCTATCGCACGGTTGCCGAGCTGTGGCCCAACTTCGCCACCAAGCGCATCTCCAAACCCGCCGACATCTTTCCGGTCTTCCGCGAATTGTTCAAGAAGACGGAGAGCGCGGGATGAGTTCCCTGCTCTTCAGCGAAGCCGAATGGGACTTCGAGACGCTCGACCGCGCCTACAAGGCGATCGAGGAGATCGCGCTCAGCGATCTCAAGCTCGACGTATATCCCAACCAGATCGAGGTGATTTCCTCCGAGCAGATGCTCGACGCCTATTCCTCGCTCGGTATGCCGCTGATGTACAACCATTGGAGCTTCGGCAAGCTGTTCGCACGCGAGGAAACCATGTACCGCGCCGGGTTCTCGGCGCTCGCCTACGAGATCGTCATCAACTCCAGCCCCTGCATTTCCTATCTGCTGGAAGAGAACACGATGACCATGCAGGCGCTGGTGATGGCGCATGCCGCGTTCGGGCACAATCACTTCTTCAAGAACAACTATCTGTTCCGCCAATGGACCAACGCCGAGGGCATTCTCGATTATCTCGCCTTCGCCAAGCGCTACATCGCGGCCTGCGAGGAACGCCATGGCCGCGAGGCGGTGGAATCCGTACTCGATGCCGCCCATGCGCTAATGGATCAGGGCGTCTTCCGCTATCGCCGCCCGCCCAAGCCGTCGAAGGAGCGCGTGCTTGAAAAACGCCGCCGCCGCGTCGAATACGAGGAAGAGGCCTATAGCGAGCTTTGGCGCACGCTGCCCGCCGGTGTCGAACCGCCCGCCGCGCCGCCGACGCCCGAGGACGAGGACGAATTCGACGGCGACATGAAGCTGCCCGAGGAGAATCTTCTCTATTTCCTGGAAAAGCACTCGCCGACGCTGAAGGCCTGGCAGCGCGAAATCCTGCGCATCGTGCGAAACCTGGCGCAATATTTCTATCCCCAGCGCCAGACCAAGGTGATGAACGAGGGCTGCGCCAGCTTCGTGCATCACGCGATCATGAATCTGCTCTACGACCGCGGGCTGATCACGGAAGGGTCGCTGCTGGAGTTCCTGCACAGCCACACCTCCGTCGTGTTCCAGCCGGAGTTCAACGATCCGCGCTACAACGGCATCAATCCCTATGCGCTCGGGTTTGCGATGATGACCGACATCCGCCGCATCGCCGAAAAACCCACCGACGAAGACCGCGAGTGGTTTCCTGCCTTTGCCGGGTCCGGCGATTGGGTCGCCGCTCTGCACGACGCCTGGGCGAATTACCGCGACGAAAGCTTTATCGAGCAGTTCCTGAGCCCAAAGCTGATGCGTGAGTTCCGCTTGTTCGCGCTGTTCGATAAGGCGGAGGACGACAGCTACAAGGTCTCCGCCATCCACAACGAAGGCGGCTATCGCAAGGTGCGAAGTCTATTGGCGCGCCAGTACGACGTGGGAACCGCCGAACCAAACATCCAGGTGGTCGGCGCGGCACTCAAGGGCGACCGCACACTGTTCCTGACGCACCGGATGAATCGCGGCATCCCGCTTCACCACGGCACCAAGGAGCTCGTGGTCACGCATATTGAGCGGCTATGGGGCCACGACGTCGTTCTCGAAGAAGCGGCGGATTGACGCGCGCTTTTCGATCGCTTTCACATGGCAATCTCGCTCACGCGTTCGGATGACGTTTCGTCATGATCGAAGACGTGACGCGCGTTCTTATCCGACGTTGAACAGTGAGGTGTAGACGAAATACCCCACGCCTACGAACAAGGCCAATGTGAGGATTCCAACGCCGATCGTCCTACCGAAGCCTGAGGTCGAGTCCATCGTTCCTCTCCTAGCTGGATTGGTCGCGGCTCTGGGCGCCGCTTGTTAACCAACCATTATTCGGAAGAATAGACCCGCCACATTTGCGCCACAATAGATTTTCCGCAAGTTTCCGAGGAATGATCGACAGGTAACATGGGTCAGCGACTTCGCAAGATCCCGATCTTTTCATGTTGCGCCGCAGTAATCGGCACCGCGGCCGGCTCAGGCGGGCTTAAGAAGCCCGCCTGTTTCCGACCACCGTCACTGTTTCTATTGCAGGTCCGTCGGTCTGGACCGAGGTCACCTGCGGCGCCGGCTGATTGTGCGGGCCGGCCAGCGACGCCGTCAGGTACCCGCCGACGCCGCCGATGACGGCCAGCGTGAGTAAGCCCGCGCTCAAAGTCTTCATCGTGTTTGTCATAACCCTCTCCTAAATTTGGGGCCGGCCCGCAGCCTCGTTAGCCGCGCATTCACCAACCATGCCTGTCAGATGGGGTGTCGTACCCTATGGGCAATAGTTTTTATGCTGCGTTGCAGCGGATGGTGGCTATGCGGAGAGGGCATGGAGTCAAAGCTTGAAATCTGTGCTGGCTGCACTACTGGCTACTTCACAATAGCGTCATGAAGTTTTGCGCAGGCCGGTCAGCCGCCCAACCGGCCATCCGCTTCACGCCAGAAGCAAACCTTCACCTTTGCGGGGAGGTCGAAATGCGGAGCATTTCGGGTGAGGGCTAGGTCCGCTTTGCGCCATAACCTGCCGTTTGCCGTGCAAAGTGAAACCAGGGCCAAAGCGGCAGAAACCGTTTGGACGGGCAATAATAAACGGAAGGGACTGACTCTTCTCCTGCCGCATGCCTGTTGCCGTATCCGGTCTTCTTGGGCGCGATTTTCCCGTTGTATATTGCGTTGCCGAGCCTTCCAATGAAGGCAGTGGAGAGCCGGTCGTACCGGCTAGGGGGCAAGATGCTGGAATTTATCGCCGTCGCCTTTAGGCGCGTGCGCTCGCCGATGCTGATCGGCAGCATCGTCTCCGTGGTGCTAGGACTTTCGTTCGTCCCCGCCGTCGCCAGCCCCTCCACCCAGCCCAAGCCCTGCGTCGTGTTCCCGCGCACCAGCGCGGACCTGCCGCCCGAGATCGCCGCGTTTTTCGCCGATAGCGAAAGCAAAGTCCCCGCGAACGGCAAGTCGTGGCTTCACGGCGCCGCCGTCGAGCGATGTCAATTCTCGAAGGACGCGGTGATGGGCAGCTTTGCGTATACGCTACTCGCGCCTCCCCAAGCGCGGGGCGGCGTGTGCTACTTCTCCCGCCTCGACATCACGCCGATGTTTTCTGAAGACCGCAAGTTCCTCGGTAATGATAGGCCCGACCGCAACGGACCTTGGCCGCCGCAGCAAATGGTCGTGGCTGAGCCGCCGTGTCCCCTGCAGGACGATAAATCCTACTCCTATGTCGAGAAGGTGCCGCCGGGGGTGTTCCGCGGCTTAGTCCTCTTTTGGCGTGAAGCCTTCGCAAGCGACACTAACATGGATGCGGCGATGTCATGGCTCTCGCCCGAGCAGCGAGCGTCCGATGATTACAAGAACTTCCGTGCCATGGTGCGCCACAGGTCCGGCTTGGCACCGCAGCCTTTCAGGATAGGTTTAGCCGACAGCCGGCTGTACACCGGCCATGAAACAACAGCGTATGAGATCGACGTCGACTATTGGCACGTGGAAGTCGACCTCACTGACCAGGGTTGGCGCATTTTGCAGCTACACAGCGTCGTGTATTAGCGCTTCCGCTCCCTATCACAGGGAATGGCAAGTTCTGGCGCATTGCGGACATTCGGGCGGCCTTTCTCGATGCACTCCTTTGTTGGATGATGTTGCCTCCCAATCGCGAAAATAAATTCGCTGCGAGCTCTTGAACTGCGGGAATTTCTTCCCATTTCATATTTATAGCATCGGTTCGCGATGCTTCACCGACAATGGAGGCGTGCAACAGGTGGCCGACGGGCCGCCGGAAGATGAATTGCGATCGACGCGGAAACATACAGGGCAAGGATGCCGTTTCGCGTGCATCCGAACGGAACGTGGCGGAGAAGGTCCCGCCCCAAACATCTTGCGGCGGTTGAGCGTGTGACCGCGTTTCGCAAGGCGCGAGGAAAAGCGAAGGTGCTGAACGGTTTCCGCACGGCGGATTCCCACGGCCTGCCGTAGCTTTGCGCCGAAGGCGGGTTCGCCGAGCGTGTCGTCGCGCTCCGCGCGAAACCCGCCTTTTGTTAGCCCACCACCGGCGGATCTTGGAGGCGAGCGAAGAACTTCGCGGACTGGTCAGAGCCCTGGGCGTAGTGCTGCGCCGCCGAGAAATCGGCGATTCTTGCCCAATTCGCCGCCACGTCGTCGGCGCTCGCCTTGTGGCCGAGGTTGACACCTTCGGTTTCCTCGATCTGCGCCGCCGCGAAAACCCCCGCTGCCGCAGTCAGGATAACGCCGGTCGGCGCCTCTTCGCTCGCGAGGAACACCACGCCCGGCGTGACGAATTCCGGCTTCAGTATGGCGAGCATCGGGGGCGGCATGACGGTCTCGGTCATGCGCGTGCCGGCGACCGGACAGACGGCATTGACCTTGATGTTGTCGCGCGCGCCTTCAAGCTTCAGCGAATTCATGAAGCCGACCAGCGACAGCTTGGCCGCGCCGTAATTGGTCTGGCCGAAATTGCCATAGAGCCCGGTGGACGAAGTCGTCACCACGATGCGGCCATATTGCTGGTCGCGCATGATCTGCCACATCGCCTTGCACGGCTTGACGGTGCCCATCAGGTGGACGGCCATCACCGCCTCGAAATCCTTCAACTCCATCTTGCCGAAGCTTTTGTCGCGCAGGATGCCGGCGTTGGCGATCAGAATGTCGATGCGCCCGAACGTATCCATCGTCTGCTTGACCAGATGGGCGACGCCCGCATCGTCGGTCACCGAGGCGCCGTTGGCGATGGCCGTGCCGCCGGCCGCCTTGATCTCAGCGACCACCGCTTCGGCCGCCTGGCTGTTGGCCCCGGTGCCGTCCAGCGCCCCGCCCAGATCGTTGACCACGACCTTGGCGCCGCGCGCCGCGAACTCCAGCGCATGAGCGCGGCCCAATCCGCCGCCCGCACCGGTGACAATCGCGACTTTCCCGTCGAAACGAATGGCCATGATGGTTCTCCCGGTCGAAGACAGATCGTCTGTGTCCCCATCACTGCGGTCGAGTCAAGCGCGCGCCGGTTTCCTCTGCGCCAACATTCGCCTGAGCGCGGCGTTGGCCGGATGCTCGACGAAGATGGCGAGCAGCGCGCCCCAGCCGATGCATACCAGCACCAGCGCGAACGGCTCCGCCCAGAATATCAAATCCGCGAAGCGGTGGCCGAAGACGAGTGTGTCGGGCGGCGGATAAAGGCGCTGCTCGAAGGTGCGGATCGCCTGGAGCCAGAAGGTCTGTCCCATATAGATCGCGTACGACCATTCGCCCAGTTTGCGCGGCACGGCCATCGCCAGCGCGCGCGCCAGGAAGCCGCGGTCGAACGCCAGCACGAACACCATCGTGTCGAGCGCCAGCGCCGTCCAGATATCCTGGGGCTTGTGGGCCCAGCCGGTACGATAGATCGCCCAATAGAGAAATCCCAACGCCGCCAGCTGCACGATGGAATGGGCCCAATCCGGCAATCTTTCCGTGCCCGCCTTGTTCGCCTGCCGGAACAGCATCGCGAGCCCCACGCCGATGGCGAAGCCCGCCATCCCACGCAGAACGCTGTTGTGGAAGGTGATGTCGAGGCCGTGCCCCGACGTCTGCGCCATGAAGGTGAGCCCGGCAACCCCCGCGCCGATCATGGCCAAAGCGCTTAACCAGCCGCCTCGCGACAACAGGAGATAGAGCGGGAACAGCAGACACAGGAAAAACTCTACGCTGACAAACCATGACGCACCGTTCCAGGTCAGCCAGGGAAACAGGTTCCAAGCCTGCACCAGGAATAGATTGGCGACGAAGCTCCATCCCGTATTCATGGGGTGGTAGGGCTGGTGATAGATTGAGACGTAGCCGCCCCAATCCGCCAGCGCGTTCAGCGTCCACATCAGCAGCAGCATCGAGAACAAGGTGACGATGTGCAGGGGATAAAGCCGCGATAGCCGCGCCTGTAGGAAGGGCCAATAGGCCTTCCCGCGCCAAAATTCCCGCGCCCGCGATCCATAGACATGGACCAGGATGAAGCCCGAAAGCGCGAAGAAGAACTCCACCCACAGATAGCCCTTGCCCACGGGCAGATCGAACCAAGCGGCGCCGCGGTAGCCATGGCCCTCGCAGAAATGGAACAGCACCAGGATCAGCGGCGGCAGCGCCCGCGCGCCGGCCAGCGCCTTGATCTCGGTGGGGCGAATGGAAGCGGCCATGCTGGCACTTTCGAATCGGCGGTGTAGTGTAGGGCGGGGTTAAACGGCGGGGCTAGCGTGCTTCAATACCTTCAGAATCTCCAGAATCTACCATATGTGCAACCTGTCCTGAGCCAGCTGCATCTGCAGTCGCTGCTCGGCATCGTGGCGATCCTATTGCTGGCGTGGATTCTGTCCGAGAACAAGCGCGCCTTCCCGTTCCGCACTGTGGTGGCAGGCCTTGCCCTGCAAGTCGGCCTGGCACTACTGCTCCTGAAAGTGCCGGTTGCGCGCGAAGCCCTGTACAGCCTCAACGGAGTCGTTACCGCACTGACCACGGCGACCAAAGCCGGCACCTCCTTCGTCTTCGGCATGGTCGGCGGCGCCGATCCGCCGTTCACCGTGACCAATCCAAAGGGGATGGTGAACTTCGCATTCGGCATCCTGCCTTTGGTGATCGTGATCTCGGCGCTGTCGGCCCTGTTATGGCACTGGAAGATCCTCCCTATCATCGTCAAGGCTGTCGCCTTCGTGCTGCGCAAGCTTCTGGGGGTCGGTGGGGCGGTGGGGCTCGGCGGCGGTTCGATGGTCTTCCTCGGCAACGTCGAGGGCCTGCTGGTAATCCGTCCTTATCTGTCAAAGCTCACCCGCGCCGAGATGTTCATTCTGTTCACCGTGGGAATGGCGGTCTGTTCGGGCACGGTCTTCGTGCTTTACGCGATGATCTTGAAGGATGTTCTTCCCGCCGCGCTTGGCCACATCCTTGTGGCGTCATTTCTGTCTCTTGTGAGCGCCATCATCGTCGGACGCATCATCATTCCGAGCGAGGCCGGCATCGACGCGCCCGATTCAGGATCGCGCTATCGCTCCAGCATGGATTCAATTGCCCACGGCACGGAAGAGGGCCTCAAGCTCTATTGGCAGATTATCGCCATGCTGGTCGTCGTGGTGGCGCTGGTGGCCCTGGTCAATGTGATCCTCGCGAATTTTCCCCCGGTGTGGGGCGCCCCGCTGACCTTGCAGCGCGCGTTCGGCTGGCTGTTCGCGCCCGTCGTATGGCTCATCGGCGTGCCGTGGCAGCAAGCGCCGGCGGCCGGCAGCCTGCTCGGCCTTAAGACCAGCCTCAACGAAGTGATCGCCTATCTTAGCATGGCGAGCTTGCCCAAAGGCACGCTCGATCCGCGGTCCATGCTGATCATGGTCTACGCGCTGTGCGGTTTTGCGAATTTCTCCTCGGTGGGAATCCTGATCGCCGGCACCAGCGCTCTGGTGCCGGAGCGGCGGGACGAGATCGTCCCGCTGGCTCTGCGCGCGCTGGTTTCGGGGACGATGGCAAGCTGCCTGACCGGAGCGGTGGTCGGGCTGCTGCCGGTCGTCTGACCGTGGTGAAATTGACGATGGCCGACTAAACTTTTGAGGGTATCGTCAGCTATTGCAACGCCTTGTATCCCTAACAATGATGTCGCGGCTGGCGGATTTCTAAACCGGGTCTTAACCACGGGCGCGCGAGGCTTGGGCAAGATACCCGATTGATCAGCGCAAGTATGCCGACACCGATTTCCCCGGAATTACCGGTTTTGGACTCCGGCCAGACACCGGAGACGCTGAGCCATTGGATCGCGCTGGAGGAAATCGACAGTACGGTTCTGTTGCAGGGCTTTGCCTACTGGCGCGGTCTGTGCCGGACGCGAAAATTTCCGTCACGCCACGACGTGGCTCCGCGCGGACTGGCCGGCCTGTTGCGCCACACGACGCTGTTGCGCGTGATCGACGGCGGCGTGGATTACGAATTTCGCGTCGTCGGCGATGCTTATGTGATGGCGCACGGTACCTCGTTCCAAGGAATGTGCTGGAGCGAGACCGAAAGGCTTTCCCCCGGCTTTCACGCGATGATCAAGTCCACCTACGACCGCGTCGTCCGCAAGGGCGAGCCCGTCGCCACGCGCGGCTGGATCGATCGAGGCGGGCGCGGTTCGGAGCTGATCTATAGCGAGTATCTCTTCCTGCCCTTGGGCGAGGATGATGCGACGGTGGACCATATCCTCGTGTTTGCCGTCTACGTGCCGCACCAGCAATCAGCCAACCTGCTGAAGCGGAGCGATTTAGGCTAGACTCCTGGCGGCCAACCCGCAGGAGCAATCATGGCGCTCGCCACCCCGGCCCATTCGCGCGATACCAAGAGCGCTGAGCGCAGATTGGCGAAGCTTCTGCGCGAAATCCGCGCCTGCCGGATTTGTGAAGCGTATCTGGAGCCGCGTCCCATCATCCATGCGAGCGCCACGGCGAAGCTCTGCATCGTGGCGCAGGCGCCGGGCATCCGCGTCCATGAGACAGGGATTTCCTTCAACGATCCGTCGGGCGACCGCCTGCGCGAATGGATGGGTATCGGGCGCGATGCGTTCTACGACGAAAGCCGCGTCGCGATCATCGGCATGGGCTTTTGCTTTCCCGGCTACGATGCGAATGGCGGCGACCGGCCGCCGCGCAAGGAATGCGCCGGGGCCTGGCAGGACAAGCTTTTCGCCACGATGCCGAAGTTCAAACTGACGCTCTTGGTCGGCAGCTACGCTTTCGCTTGGCATCTGAAGGGCCGCGCGAAATCGAATGTCACGGAAACGGTGAAAGCGTGGCGCGACTATGCCCCGCGCTACATCCCCTTGCCGCATCCTTCTTGGCGCAACAATACGTGGCTCGCCAAGAACCCCTGGTTCGCGACGGAGCTTCTGCCCTATCTGCGCCGGCGCGTCGCGGCGGTGATCGGAAGTTCGAAGGGGACCGCGGGCAGACCTTCCGAATTATAGACATTGCAGATCGGGCTGTCGGCCCAGCAATAGCGCACGCTGGCGGCATCGGGGATCGCCTTCGCGTCGAGGTCAATCTCATCGTTGCTCAGCGTCGCGTCGACGAAACGGCAGCGTTTGGCTTTGTCGCAAAGCTCGAAGCCGACCGGACGTTGGGAACCGTAGAGTGCGAAACCCTTTGCCAAATCGGCAAAGTGCATAGCAATCTTATGGCCGCTGCGCCGCGCCGAGATGGGCGCCGGTCCGGAATCGACGACGTCTTGTAGATAGATCCAACGCTCGGCGATCAGCGCCAGGCGGCAGCCGATCTCCTGCTTGACGACCGGATGCAGATTGCGCCGGTCGCCTAGATCGATCGTTACTGCAAGTCCGGTGTGCGGCATTTCATCGGCGACGCGCCGTTGCGCCTCTCGCAACTGCGCCCAATCGGATTCCTCGGGAACCGTGGCGGCAGGTCCGTAGCTGGGAAGCTGCACGATTAGGAACGGCGTCTCGGCTCCGAACTGGTGGCGCCAATCCGAGATTAGGGCGCGCAGCTGAGGCGCATAACGATCCGCCTCGTTGGTGTTGGATTCGCCCTGATACCAGAGGATACCGCTGAGCGGTGTCGGCCCCAGCGGCGCGATCATTCCGTTGTAGAGCATCGTCAGGCCAAGCTCTTTGAGCCACGGCGTGTGCGGCATGCCTCCGGTTTGCCGGGCGGGCGCGGAGATGCGGTATCGCCACGCCGTGTCGAGCTTGACGATCGTGCCGTTGGCGAGCTTGAGCGTGCGTTTGTCGCTCGGCCCCCACATTCCGTCGCCGCCAAGCACACCCACTGCGATGACATTCTTGCCTTGGTGCAGCGTACCGGAGGAAATCGTGTAATCGCGCTCGGCATTCCAGCCTTCGCTGCCGCCGACGTCAGTGCCGTTGACCCACGTGGTATCAGCCTGGTCGATGGGCCCAAGCGAAAGCTGCGCAACGCCCTGTGCTTGGGCGGCGCTCAGCGTCACGGTTTTGCGGAACCACACGATGCCGTCGAAACTCTTCAGCGCCGGCACACCCCAGTCCTTCCACGAGCCGGTCGGGACGATCTCGTCCCACGCGGAATCGTCATACGTGGGATCGCGCCATGCCGCGTTGGGATCGTGCGCCCGCCACCATGCAGCGGTGATCTCCTGCCACTTCGCCCTGGCCGCATCGGGCGCGGTGACATAGTCCGACAGGATGTCGAGCTGCGGGCCATAGCCACCCAGCTTGGTCAGCGCCTCGCGGCTCATCCAGGGCTGGATCGGCGAGCCGCCCCAGATGGAACTAATCAGTCCGATGGGGACGCCGGCCTTGGGTTGCAGCTCGCGGCCGAAGAAATAGCACACCGCCGAAAAGTCCCTCACCGATGCGGGGCTGACGGCGGCCCAGTTCGCCTCGGCGCCGAAGCTGTCGCGCGGCGTGGCGCTGGCGAAGCGGTGAACCGTGAAAAGACGGATGTTCGCATTCGTAGCCCCAGCCGCATCGGCCTCGCCATGCATCGCCAAGTGGACGGGCCATTCCATGTTCGACTGCCCCGAACAAAGATAGACGTCGCCGACCAACACGTCCTTGGCCGTCTGGCTTTGGCCCGCGCCGGTGGTCGCCGTCAGTTCATAAGGCCCCCCGGCTTTGAGCAGCGCCAATTCCGCGTGCCATTTCCCAGAGGCGTCGGCTGTCGCGCTGGCCGTTTCGCCGGCAAGCGTCACACTGACCTGCGCGCCCGGAGCGGCCAGCCCCCAAACCGGGATAGGCCTGTCGCGCTGCAGAACCGCATGGTCCTGGAATGTAGTGTAAAGCAATGCCGCGGGAGGAATTTCGAGTTTGATTACTTTTTGGGGAAGCGGCGGTGACGCGCAGCCGGCTAGAACAATCGCCGCCAACGCCACTATCGACCAGCCTTTGCCCATCCGCGGTTGCCCTATATTCTTTGGCGTGCCGCGCTAACATACTCCATGCGGGGAAAGCCAGTGCGCGTCTTTTGCTGGGCGGGGAAAGAATGGCCAAGGCGGGTTTCATCATGGCGTGCATTCTTGCGGCCTCGCTTGGCGCTTGTGCGCCGATGACCGCGCCGCTCGGAATGGAGAACGACAAGCCGGCGCTGGAGGGCGACAGTTTCCTCACGCGCGACGGATTGCACCTGCCGCTGCGCCACTGGGACGCGGAGCATCCGCGCGCGGTGGTCGTGGCGCTGCACGGGATGAGCGATTACTCCAACGCCTTCGACATGCCGGCCGGATGGTGGGCGAGCCAAGGCATCACGACCTATGCCTATGACCAGCGTGGCTTCGGTAAATCGCCCAATCCCGGCATCTGGCCGGGCGGCAAGGCGCTCAGCGAGGATCTCTCCGATTGCCTCGATGCCGCGCGCGAGCGCCATCCCGGCGTGCCGGTTTTTGCGCTGGGCGAGAGCATGGGTGGAGCGGTGATCCTCTCGGCGCTGGCCGAACCCGATCCGCCGCATCCCGACGGTGTCATCCTGGTCGCCCCCGCCGTGTGGGCGCGCGTGGACATGCCGATCCCCTATCGCCTAGTCCTGTGGCTGGGCGCGCACACCATGCCGTGGCTGACGGTGTCGGGCAAAGGGCTGAAGATCTGGCCGTCCGACAATATCGAGATGATGAAGAAGCTGTCGCGCGATCCGCTGTTCCAGAAACAGACGCGCATCGATGCGGTGTGGGGGTTGGTCGATCTGATGGACGCAGCGCGCAAGTCGCCGGAGCATTTGGGCACGACCCCGCCCATTCTTTATCTCTATGGCGCCAAGGATCAGATCATCCCGCGCGAGCCCACCGTCGCCGTCGCCAAGGAATTGGGCGCGCGCGTCGAGGCGCATGAATATCCTGACGGCTATCACATGCTGCTGCGCGATCTCGACGGCCCTAGCATCTGGAAGGATATCGCCGCGTGGATCAAGGCTCACTGAGGACTAAGGCTTGATCGTGCTCGCATCCATATGGACCGTCGCGCTGGCACTGATGTCCGCAGACGAACTTCCGAGCGACACCGTGTAATTGCCGTCCGCGACCCGCCAGAGATCGGCGGTGCTGTCGAACGTCGCCAATAGCCGCGGATCGGCGGTAAACGATACACGGCGCGCTTCGCCGGGCTTGAGATCGAGCTTGCTCCAGCCGATCAGCCGCGCCACTCCGCCCGGCGGCGTCGCATAGACCTGCGCCGCGCCCATGCCCTTGAGCTTGCCGGTGTTGCGCATGTCGAAGGTCACGGTCAGCGCCGCGCCGCCGCCGGCTTTGAGAGCGGCATAATCGAACGTGGTGTACGACAGCCCGAAGCCGAACGGGAACAGCGGAATTTGGTTTTTCGTCTTGAACCATTTGTATCCGAGGTTGGCGCCTTCGATGTAATCGGTGTCGAACGGGCTGTGCGTGCCCTCCAATGCGATATGCGCATAGGCCAGTTCATGGCCAACGATCTGCGGACGCGGCAGCTGGCTCTCGCTTTGCGGGAAGGTGATCGGCAGCCGTCCGGACGGGTTGACCGCGCCGAACAGGATGCGCGCAATCGCATCGGCGCCACGATTGCCGGGATACCAGGCTTCCAGCACCGCGCCCACCTTGTCGAGCCATGGCATAGTGACCGCTGTGCCGCTCTCCACCACGACGATGGTGCGCGGGTTGGCGTCGGCGACCGCGGCGATCAGTTCGTCCTGGTTGCCCGGCAGCGAAAGATCGGGAACGTCCCAGCCCTCGGCGGTCCATTGCTGGGCAAAGATGATGACGATATCCGATACCCGCGCCAGCGAGGCAGCTTTCGCGACATCGCTGCCGTCGTAGAAGACGACGCGCGCCCATGGCGCCTGCGCGCGGATTGCCGCGTAAGGCGAGGGTGGATCGAGGATAATTGTGCCGGTCGGCGTCTGCTCGTTGCGCACCGCGCCGCCGGCCATCACTTCGAGCGACGGCGTATTGCCGATGGGAATGACCTGGGAGGAACCGCTGCCCGATAGGACGCCCAGATCGGCATATCCTCCGATAATCGTAATGCGGTGCGACGGGCGTTTGACGAAGGAAAGCGGCAAGAGGTCATGCGCATTCTTGAGCAGGACGATGCCTTCTTCCGCGTCGTGCTGGGCCACGGCGAGATCGGCCGTCGCATTGATTGGCTGCTTGACGACAGGATGGTCGAACAGGCCCTTGGCGAACATGGTTCGCAAGATGCGATGAACCATGTCGTAGAGGCGGGATTCGGGAACCGTGCCGGCGTCGATTGCCTGAGCGAGAGCCTGGCCAAAATAATCCGCCCGGTCATGGGTGTAGGAGGATTCCTGGTCGAGGCCGTTGTTCGCGGCGTCCACCGTCGAGTGCACCGCGCCCCAATCCGACAGGACAAAGCCCTTGTAGCTCCAATCGCTCTTAAGCACCTTGTTGAGCAGATAATCGTTTTCGCAGGCGTACACCGTGTTGAGGCGGTTATAGGAGCACATCACCGCGCCGGGATCGCCGTGCTCGACGGCAATCTCGAAGGCGAGCAGGTCGCTTTCGCGCATCGCCGCGTCGGAGACCGTAGCGTCCATCAACGAACGACCGGTTTCCTGGTCGTTCAGCGCGAAATGCTTGATCGTCGAGATGATGCGCTGGTCCTGGATGCCGCGGATCGCTTCGCCCACCATGGTGCCGGCGAGCAGCGGATCTTCGCCGGCATATTCGAAGGTGCGCCCGCCGCGCGGTTCGCGCGCCAGATCGACGCCGCCAGCCAACAGAACATCGAAGCCCTTGCGACGCGCCTCGGTTCCGATCATCGCTCCGCTCGCATAGGCCAGCGCGCCGTTCCAGGTCGCTGCGGTGAGCAGCGAGGACGGCAGCGCCACGGCCTGATCGCCCGGGCGCATGTGGCGGCCGTTGGCGACGCCAAGGCTGGCGTCGGATTCGGTCAATGCCGGAATGCCGAGCCGCGGAATACCGGGAACATATCCCGCCGAGCCGGGCAATTCCTTGCGGATCTCCGTGGGATATATTTTTCCGAACATCGGATAATCCACGCCGAAATAGCCGCGTACCAGCGTGAGCGCTTCGTCGCGCGTCATCTCCGTTTCCACCAGATTGGCGCGGATGTCCGCCGTCAGCGACGTGTCCATCCAGAGCGGGGCAACGGGAGAAATGGCGGCGGGCGGAGAGGCGACGGGCGGTGGCCCGGCGGCGGGTTGCGCCTGGGCAACGCTCGACGGGACGACCGCAAGCAAAGCAACAAGCGCAAACACGGCGGCGTACGCAACCTTACCGTTCATAACGGACCCCTCCGGAGGGCCGAGAGGCTAGCGTCTTTACGGGCGTCATTCGAGAGGCCGTTGCGTCGCGTTTTGGCAGGTTTTACTCGCTCGCAGCGGCCAATTTTCAGGCGGCAGGGATAGCCGGTTAGCGGATCAGACGCCGCCCTCTTTCCAGTGGCCGCTGCGTTTCAGCGCGTCGACGACCTCGGGCGGCATATATTTTTCGTCATGTTTGGCCAGCACCTGGTCCGCCTCGAACTGGCCGGAAGGTGTGAGCCGTCCCATCGCCACCACGCCCTGGCCTTCACGGAACAGCGACGGCAGGTCGCCCGTAAAATCAACCGGCACGCTCTTGCTCCCGTCGGTGACCGTGAAGCGGATCTCGGTCCCGGGTCCTTTGTGGACGCTGTGCTTTTCGACGAGCCCCCCGATTCGGAAGGCAACGCCCGGCGACACATGCTTCGCATAGACGTCGCTCGGGCTGTAGAAATAGAGGACGTTGTCCTTAAGCGCGCCGACGACCAACGCCGCCGCGCCCGCGCCGCCCAGCAGAAGAGCGGTCACGAACGCCATGCGGCGGCGTTTTCTGGCGTTCATGAGGTTTGCACTCCGGCTCTCATTATCGCTATAGCGGGTAACATGGCGGACGCATATCGTGCATAAGGAAGAGTCCTTATTATGCTCTCTTGGCCGGCCGGGGTAGGTTGGAGCGAAAGCTGACCTAGCGGCGCGCTGCTGTGACAAATGGCGTCGCTCCGGGCGGTAAATTTGAAGTATTCTAGTTCCGGTCTACGGGCCGCTTTGGTGGGTTTTTAGTGGGGAAAGGGCAAGAACCATGGCATTTGCGTATATGTCCAGGTTCCAGGAGATGCTGGCGGAACTGAAGCGCGAAGGGCGCTATCGGGTATTCGCCGATCTGCTGCGCAAACGCGGTTCCTACCCCGCGGCGGACCATTTTACCGACTCGTCCAAGCAGCCCGTCACGGTGTGGTGCAGCAACGACTATCTGGGGATGGGTCAGCATCCCAAGGTCCTGGCCGCCATGCACGAAGCAATCGATGCGGCGGGCGCCGGTGCGGGCGGCACGCGCAATATCTCAGGTACCACGCATTATCACGTCGAGCTGGAACGCGAGCTCGCCGATCTGCACGGCAAGGAAGCGGCCCTGCTGTTCAGCTCCGGCTATGTCTCGAACGACACCACGCTGGCGACACTGGCGAAGCTCTTGCCGGGCGTCGTCTTCCTGTCCGACGAATTCAATCACGCCTCGATGATCGAAGGCATCCGCCACGGCGGCTGCGAGAAGAAAATCTTCCGCCACAACGATCTTGGCCATCTCGAGGAATTGCT
>Ga0265340_10000910_pt1 | contig 16770 bp, 8 predicted proteins | sample 4CB225metaG_FD_202082 | JGI IMG/M metagenome (GOLD analysis project Ga0265340, IMG submission 202082) | Rhizosphere microbial communities from Carex aquatilis grown in University of Washington, Seatle, WA, United States - 4-CB2-25 metaG | ecosystem: Host-associated > Plants > Roots > Rhizosphere...
GCAGGCCCCGGGCGATGTCCTGTAGTTCGGCGGCGACCTGGGTGAGCTGATCGGTGGCATGGCTCACGATGCCGGTCAGCTCGGGCACCGGGGGCACGGGCTCCTCCGCGAGCGAATCGATCAGGGCGAGGATCCGAGCCAGCGCCCCGGTTTGCAGGTCGCGTTCCAGCACCCGCCGTTCGGCCTGCCCGGCCTCGACGATCCGGGCGTGCGAGGCCCGCACCTGCGCGAGCTGAGCCCGGGTCGCCACCTGCAACTGCGCGTTCTGGATGGCGAGCGCGCCGACCGATACGGCGGCGGCCACCAGGTCGGGGTAGCGGCGCAACGCCTGGTCAGCCCGGATCATCGCCAGCGGTTCATTGGCCGCGGTGGTCACCGGCAGCAGCAGGGAGGTGCCGTTCGGCGACCGGTCGAACGGCCGGCCGGCCCGGTCCACGTGATCCTCCAGGTCCGGCGACCAGTAGTAGACCCGCAATTCGGGATCGGCCAGCACCTGACGAAAGGCCTGCTCGACGTTCTCCGGGGTGGGCTCACCCCGCAAACGACCGACCAGGTCCGCGATCACCGTGCTGGCCAGTCGGCGCCTCAGGGCGGCGACCGCGAACGCGACCGGGACACCGAACAGCAAGGTCGACTGGACGGCGAAAACCTGGTTCACCACCGGTTCCGAGAACCCCGCTAGCTGCGCAATAGGGCTGGCCGCACTGGCAATCCCGCCGATCAGGGCGGCGACCACGACGGGAATCATCAGCCGACGGTCGAGGCCACGGATCCGCCGCACCCGCCAGAACCACTGGCCGAGAAAGGACACGGCCAACGCGGCTTCGCCGGCGGCCGACAGGTAGGACAGGATGTCGTTCAGCGAGTGGTCGGCCCGCAGGGTGGGCCACCAGGTGCTCGACGGGTACTCCTGCCAGGTCGGGTACGAGGTGACGACCACACTCAGCCGGCCGATGATGATCCAGAACGCCAAGGCCCGCAGAAGCCATCGTTCCCGCTCCCCGACCTGCCCCGCGTCGGGATAGCGGCAGATGGCCCAGGCGGTCAGGACCAGCGCGAGCGGGCTGCCGAACAGGGCCAGCAGCGTCCACGGCCCGTTGCCCCATTTCTCGATCCAGCCCAGCGGCCACAAGCAGCCGGCCACGATCAGGGCCCCGGCGGCCGACCGCTGCCCCGGCTCGCTGCGCAGAATGGTCCCGGCCGCGATCAGGGCCCCGGCGAAGAGGACGGTGGGCAGGGCCACCTGGGGGTCGGAGGTCCACAGCGGCCCGACGCAGACCGACGCGACCGCGACCGCGACAATCGTCGCGGCGACCACCACCGCCCAGCGAATCGGCTTCGGCAACGCCAGCACCGGTAGACGGAGCTCAGGCAGGTCGGCCGGATCCGCATGGGCCACCGGGCTCACCTACTCCAGCGTCAGCTCTGTCTACTCCAGCATCAGGTCAAGTCTCTGAGCGTAACCATGACAGAACTCGGACCAAACGGTTCATTCGATCCGCGGAGAGAATTCCCAGCACCCGAAGTACCTCGTCGATCTCCGCCCGGGCTTCGTCCGGGCCGAGGTTCACCGCTTCGGCGATCTCACCGTCCTGGCAGCCTTCGGCCAGCATCCGCAGAATGGTTCGCCGGCCGCTGGTCAGGACGTCGAGGGCGGCCTTGCGCCGGGTGGCGCCCATCAGCCGGGCCACGATCGAAGGATCAAGAACGGATCCGCCCCGCTGCAACCGTTCCAGGCAACGACGCAACGTCTCCGGATCAACCAGAGCGTCCTTGAGCAGGTAACCCCGCCGCGAAGCGCCCCCACCGAAGACCCGAACGGCATAGGCGGTCTCCGCATACGTCGACAGCACCAGCACCGCGACCTCGGGGGTGCGCAGTCGCAGCGCGTCGGCGGTGTCCAGGCCCTCCTCGGTGTAGGTCGGCGGCATCCGGATATCGACGACGACGGCGTCCAGGCCCAACGGGCCGGCCCGACCCAACTCGTCGACCCGACCCAACTCGTCGACCCGACCCAACTCGTCGATCTGGAGCAACTGGTCGACCTGGTCCAGAAGTTCCTGACCCGAGGCGGCCTGCAACACCACCTCCAGGCCGGCAGCGCGCAGCAGGGCGGCCAGTCCCTCCCGGAACAATGCGCTGTCATCGGCCAGGGCTACCCGCATGGGATCGCTACCCGCATGGGATCGCCGCGACCAGGAGAGTGCCCTCACCCCGGGGTGGGCTGGAGAGCATGATGTCCCCGCCCAGGGCCCGGACCCGGTCGATCAGGCCGCCGAGCCCAGTCTCCATTCGGGCGCCCACCGCCTGCCCGTCGTCCTCCACCTCGATCGTCAGCACCCCGTCGGACTCGTGCCCGCGTATCCGGACCCGGGTCGCCGCGTGCCGGGCGGCCTGGCCCAGCGCCGCGCAGATGATGAAATACGCCGTCTCCTCGGTCGCGGCCGGGAACCGGATCATGGGTAGCCGCGGTTCGATCTCCAGGTCCTGCCGCTCGACCACGGCCTCGACCGCGGCCGACAGTCCGGCCTGGCTGAGCACCGCCGGATGGATCCCGCGGGCCAGTTCCCGCAACTCCTCCAGGGCCAGGCTGATCTGCGCGCTCAGCGCGTGCAGGAACACCTTGGCGGTGGAGTGCAGCGAGCCGTCGTCGGCCGTGGCCAGCGCCAGCCGCAGGGCCAGCAGGCGCTGCTGGGCGCCGTCATGAAGGTCCCGTTCCAGCCGGCGGCGTTCGGCCACACCGGCCTCCACGGTCCGCAGCCGGGCCGCCCGCACCTGCGCCAACTGGGCCCGCACCGCCGCCTGAAGCTGAGCATTCTCCAGGGCCAGTCCCCCGGCCGCCACCGCCCCGGTCACCACCTCCGCGTGCCGGCGCAGATCGGGATTGGCGTCGATCACCGCCAGCGGCAGGCCGGTGCCGCTGTCGATCGGCAGTACCAGCCGCCCGCTGGCCCCCGGCAGCGGCTCGACGTGCAGGCCGGCGACGTCCACGTAGGAACTCAGTTCCGGCGCCCAGTAGGAGACCCGCAGCGTGGGGTCGTCCAGGGCCACCTGTAGCGACTGCTGGACCGCCTCCGGAGTCGGCCGCAACTGGACCTCCCGGACCAGGGTCAGCACCGCGGTCTTGGCCAACTGGCGGCGGATCACGGCCACCAGGAAGGAGAGCGGGACGCAGGCGATCAGCGTCGTCTCAACGGTGTAGACCCGGTCGAGGACGTGCTCGCTGGGGTTGGTCAACTGGAAGAGCGGAACCGCGGCGCTGACGATCGCGGCGGTCACCGCCGACACCGCGACCGGGGTCATCAGGCGGCGGTCCAGCCCCCGGACCTGGCCGAAGCGCCGCAGCCACAGGACCAGGAACACGCAGGCCAGGACGCCGTCGCCGAGGATCGCGACGCTGTCGATGTGGTCGCGCAGGCCGCGGTCGGCGTGGAGCGTCAGCCACCAGGTCCGGGACGGCGGCACGTTCAGCCATTCGGGCCGGGAGGTGAGATCGTGGGCGGCCTGGGTACCGACCACCCACGCCCCGACGAGATGCAGGAAGATCCGGTCCCGGCGATTGAGGCGTTCCGGATCCGGGAACCGGAAGATCGCCCAGCTGGCCAGCACGAAGGCGATCGGGCTGGCCAACTGGGCGGTGAGCGGGAGCGGCCCGTTACCCCATTCCTCTACCCAGCCGCCGGACCAGAACAGCCCGGCGAACACCAGTAGTACCGCGGTCTTCCGGTGCTCGGCCTCGGTGCAGAGGATCACCCCCGTGGTGATCAGCGTTCCCGAGAGCACCAGGGTCACCGCGGCCAGCAACGTCTGGTCGGCCCAGAGCGGACCCATCAACGTGCCGGCCGCGGCGGTGAGCGCGATCGACCAGACGAAGATGCTCCACCACTGCCGAGTCGTGGAACCGGACTCGGTCAGCGGGGTCGAGGACAGCGACCAGGGAATCGCGGACACGGGGATCGAGCTCACCGTCAATACGATCATGCAGGAACCAAGGTGGCCACAAGGGTGAAAACCCCTGATGCAATGCCTCAGGATGACATTTCAGGGTGGCATCTCTAGGTGAGTTCTCAGAATGGCAACTCAGGCGTCGCCCTTGATGAAGTCGAAGGGGCCCAGATTGACGTTGTGGGTGCGCACATACTCCTGAAGGTCGTCGAAGAAGGCCGCCGCGGTCGCCGAGCCGATGTCGACGATCACGGTCTGGGTCACGATGCTGCCGGTGAAGGTCGCGGTCGTGGACATCGCGTAGGGAGCGATCACCCCGGCCGCCTTGCCCAGGGCCGCCGGACCCACCTGCTGCGCGACCCCACCGAGGGTGTTGACCTCGGCCGCCGGGGTTCCGGGCAGGGCCGTGAGCGCGGCCGGGTCGGCCGGGGCGGGCTGCAGCGCCTTGCTCGCGGCCTCACCGATGCTCTGTTTCGGTGCCGCCACCCCGCTCATGGCTCCGAGGGCGGCCCCGAGCGCGGCCCCGACGATGGCCCCGACCAGCACCTTGGCCATGATGTCTTTCAGCCCGTGGTTCTTGCCGCCGGCGAATCCGGCGGCGAAACCCATCGCGGCCCCGTTGATCGCGCCGCTGACCCCACCGACCACCGCCCCGCAGAGCACGGTTCCGCTGGTCAGCCCCAGGCCACCAGCCACCGCGACACCGGCGAAGGCGGATCCGAAGGCGGCCCAGCCGCCGACCGCACCACCGACGACAATCCCGAGGAAGACGTCACCGGCGTCGCCGCCGGCCCGGGCGGTCGCGATCCCGCCGATCACCCCGCCGGCGACGATCCCGACCATGGTCGCGGCGAACACCGCGCCCCAGGTCACCGAGATCCCGGCCACCGACAGCGCGACCGCACCCGGCCCGGCCGCACCGAACGTGCAGACGGTCACCACGACGGCCAGCACGATGATCGCCACGGTGGCCACGATCGCGGCGAAGACCTTCCAGAACGAGCGCCCGGAGGGGTCGATGTAGCTGGTCGGGTTGTTCCGGCAGTAGGCGTACAGGTTCCAGGCGGCTGGGTCGTCCAGGTCGCCGACCAGGGAGTCGGGTGAGATGAAGCGGCCGATCCGGGGGCAGTACCAGCGGGCCCCCAGCAGCACCAGACCCGCCCCACCAACGCCCCCCGCCCCACCCACGCCCCCGGCGCCGTCCGGTTCACCGGTGCCGAAGCCCTGGGGCAGCACGGCGGTGCCGTTGCGGGTCAGCACCTGCCCGTAGGGGTCGTAGGTCAGGGCCAGGACGACGACGCCGGTCGCCTCCGTGGCCAGCACCAGCGATCCGAGGTGGTCCAGGTGCAGCCAGGTACGCTCACCGGCCCGCTCCCGGGCGACGATCCGGTTGCCGTCGCTGAACTGGAGCACCAGTTCGCCGTCCTCGATCCGCAGCAGCCGGTCGGGACTGAGCAGCTCGGAACCTTCGCCGCCGGCCGTCAGCGTCCGCCGGGCGACCAGCGCGCCACCGTGACCGTAGACGAAGGTTTCGCTGCCGCCGCCGGCCAGCGCGATCCTCCGCAACCGGCCTTCGGCATCGACGGTGTGACTGCCCCACGGCGCCGAGGTCAGCTGGCCCCGATCGTCGTACTCGAAAGTGTCCCCGCCGGCGCTGGTCAGGCAGGTGCTGGCGGCACCGGCCCCGTAGCCGAAGGCCCCCAGCCCGGAGGTCGAGGTCAGGTTACCGGCCGCGTCGTAGCTGTAGCCGTAGCTGGTGGGGCCGTTCTCGGCTCCGATCAGCCGGTACAGCTCGTCGTAGTGATAATTCCAGGACGTCGCACCGCCGAGACCATCGACCAGCCCGGTGACGTTTCCGACCAGGTCGTGCTGGTACCCCACTTGCCGCAGCGCACCCCCCGGCCCGGTCAGGGCGGAGGTCTGCCGCCAGCCGGTGAGCTGGTCGTGGGTGTCGACCTGCTCGGTGCCGTTGCTGTAGGTCGTTCGGGTGCACCGCCCGGCCAGGTCGTACTCGCGCCGGTCGATCACTCCCTCGAGCGCGGACAACCGGCCGGCGACGTCATAGTGGTAACGGGCCACCGTCCCGCCCGGGTAGGTGATCGAGTCGAGCAGATCGTCGCTGCGATGGCCGAGCGCCAGCACAAGTTCGGCGTGCCCGGTCGGGGTCATCGCCTTGCGCACCAGGCGCCCGCGCTCGTCGTAGTCGAACACGGTCGAGCCGCCCTCGTCGTCGATCCGGACCAGCCGGCCACCGGCGGTGTGCGCACCGGCATCGGCGGGCGCGGGAGACCCGTTGTCGTGGTAGGTGAACCGGGCGCTGGCCGGCGCCGCGGCGGTGTCGTGGTGAACCGCGACCGGGCGGTTGGCCCGATCGAAACTGCGCAGTACCCGGTGGGCGCCGTTGCGGGACTCGACCACGTTGCTCGAGGCATCCAGGACGGCGACCTGGGTCGACTCGGGACGCTCGATCCGCAGCGTGCGCCCGAGCAGGTCGTGGACGAAGCGGGTGGCCGCCCCGGTGCCGTCGATGTGGTCGATCAGGGCGCCTTTCAGGTCGAAAACATAGCTGGTGGAAATGGTCTCGAGGCCGAGGTCCTGCTCGACCCGGGTCACGTGGCCGCTCGGATCGAGGAACCGCCGGGTGTGGTTGTGCTCGGCGTCGACCTCCTCGATCAGCCCGGGCCGGTACTGGACCCCGGCCACCGCGCCGTCCGGTCGCACCGTGGTGACCACCCGGCCGAGCGGGTCGTAGCTCAGGCTGGTGTGCGGGTCGGTCCCGGCCGGGGCCAAGTAGAGCGCCGAGGTGGCGCGTAACGGCAGGTAGGAACGCACCGGCACCCCCCGCAGACCGTACGCGGTGCTCAGGTCGGCGATCTCACCATCGGCGTCGGTGCTGCGCTGCTGCACGATCCGGCCGTCGCCGTCGAGGAACTGCCGGCCCCGGACCGGATCCGTGCCCGGCGCCGTCGCCTTGGTCATGGTCACCGTGACCGGCAGGGTGCTGCGGTCGTACTCGTAGCCGATGGTCGGAACGGCGTCGCTGTCCCCTGGCTGGACCAGCCGGACCAGGCGGGCCAACGGATCGAACCCGGAGGTGGTCCGGGCCCCGGACGGCTCGGTCAGGGCCACCGGCTGGTACACCCGCAGGTCGAACTCGGCGGTCAGCTCGTTGCCCTGCTCGTCGTCGACCCGGATCGGGTAGCAACTGCTCGGGTCGAAGCTGAGGGTCGAGGTGGCGCCCTGCGGCCCGACGATCGTGCCGTGCAGGCCGCCGGCGTCGACGGTGCGCTGGTAGTGCCCGAGTTCGATCCACCACCCGTCGGTGCCGGTCCGGCGGGTGTAGCCCAGGGCGGCGAAGTCCGGCTGATCGACCCCGTAGACGGCCCCGGCCTGGGCATCGGTGATGGCCAGCGCGGCCCGGGAGGTGACCAGGCCCTGCCCCCCCACCGACCCGAAAGCCAGCCCGTCATAACCCGTGCGCAGGTCCGACACCAGCGCGCCGGTGCCGTCGCGCTGGCTGATCCGGGCCACCCGCTGACGGAACCGCCCGGACGGATCGACGGCATACTCGGTCAGGGTGTGCAATTCGCTGACGGCGACGGTGCCGTCCGGCCCGAAGCTGCGCTGCCGGGCCTCGAGCACGTTCTGCGACCCGTCCCAGGCCAGTTCCTCGGTCACGATCGAGCTGATCGGGGCCGGCCCGCCCTCGAAATTCGTGGCCGTGCTGACGGTCAGCCGGGGGATCACGGTGAGCCCCGGATCGCCGTCCAGCACCTGCCAGTTCTGCTCGAACCGGTCAAAGAGTTTCCCGTCGACCGACAGTCGCTCCTGGCGGTACATCCGGCCCCGGATCGCCCGGAAACGACGCCGCTCGTCACTGGTCACCGGCTCCCGGCCGGTATCGGTGAGGCCGGTGTCGGTGAGCCCGAGCTGGAACCACCGGGTAGTGCGCAGGGTCGGAATGCTGGCGTCGCCGACCTCGTCGGTGTCGACCCGCCCGAACCCGCAGACCTCCCGGAGCACGCCGTCGTAGCGCCCGTCGTGATAGGCGTAGCGGGTGATCGCGACCGGCCCGCTGACCGCGTCGGTCACGGTGGTCGCACTGACCACCGGCAGCACTATCGGCAGCCGGGTGGTCCACGGCCGGCCAGCGGCCCGGTCACGCTCGGCCTCCCGGGCCGAGGTCGACCAGTCGATCCGGGTGGTCCGGCCGATGCCGTTGTCGATGCCGGTCAGCAGCCCAGCCCGGACCCCGCCGAGCGGGTCGAGGGCGAACCAGCGGGACCGGCCCGAGGGCAGCGGCACGCTCCAGCCGACCGCGGGGGCGCCGGTGCCGAGCAGGTCGGCGACCCGGATGTCGCCCATCGCCCCGGTGGGCAGGTGCGCGATCACCCGGGGCGGCTGGAACCCGCTGCCGGCCCGGTTCGGCCACCAGGTCAGCACGCTGCCGTCCAGGTGCATCACGTCCGCGCAGCCGTCGCCGTCCAGGTCGACCACCATCACCCGGGCCGGATCACAATCGAACGGCAGGTGCGGGGGGTCGGCCATCCGGACCTGGTCACCGAAGATCCCGTAGCCGAGGTAGGGCCAGTAGCTGACTCCCGAACCGTCGACCCGGACCAGGTCGGGGGTGCCGTCGCCGGTCATGTCGGCGCACCAGACCCGCGGATCGGTCAGGTCGGTGGGCGGTCCACCCGGGGTAGCGGTCACGACGTCCGGTACGCCGGCCCAGCCGGCGTCCGTGCGGGCCGCCAGCATCAGCGCCCGGCCGTTGCTCCAGAGCAGGTCGGCCCGCCCGTCGCCGTCGAAGTCGGCCATCCGGGCGGACGCCGAACCGGGCGCCACCGCAGGCGCGCTCGCCCAGCTCACCGGCCGGGCAAAGGCACTGGACCCGGCGGCCGAACCGGCCGAGCGGGGCTGGAAGCCAGTCAGCGGCTGGTCGAGGCGGATGACGTCGGCCAGGCCGTCGCCGTCAATATCGATCAGCGCGCCCCGGGCCCCGGCACCGGCCAGCGCGGGCACCAGCCCGGCGGCCTGGGGCCGTCCCCAGGTGCCGGCGCGGTTGGGCCACACCCGGGCCGTTCCGTCCGGCCCGAACTCGATCAGGTCGGCCAGCCCGTCGCCGGTCCAGTCGACCAGCTCCACCCGGGTGCCCGGCCGGCTCGAGGTCCCGGCCCCGATCCCCGGCGGCATCGCCCGCTCGTCCTGGACCGGCATCCGGTGCAGGGCCGGTGTTCCCGGCGTGCTGTAGTCCAGACTCAGAACCGGGGCGTCCAGGCTCGAGCCGTCCGCGGCGAAGCCGGCCAGCGCGACCGACGTCAGCAGCGAGGCCCCGTTCGGATCGGCGGCGGTGTACCCCAGCGTCCACCGCCGGACCAGCGTCTCACCGGGTGGATCCTCACTGGGCAGGTGCAGTTCGATGCTGGTGCAGCGGTCGGTGGTCTCGAGCAGGAAGCCGCCGCGCCCCCAGCGCAACGGATCCGGCCGGGCCTCGTAGCCGAACCGCACTTCGAACGGGCCGTAGGCAATCCGGTCCAGATAACGCTGGGCCTGCGCGGCCCGCCAGCCGAAGGTGACCTGCTCCCCGAGGTTGTCCTCCATCTCGTGCAGCAGCCAGGCCCAGCTCTTCCCGCCGATTCCCGGGATCCGGCTGTCCGGGGTGGCGCCCAGGTAATACCGGGCCCCAGCCCGGTCGGTGGCCAGATAGCCGTCGCCCTCGGCGTCGTCATTGATCGCGACGATCGTCCAGTCCCCGGTCTCGACCTCGGGCCGGAGAGTGCCGTCGGGCCGGCGGACCAGCGGGCCCGAACCCTCCAGGACCAGGGTGTCGCCGTCGTCGTAACCGGGGCGGCCGAGCATGGTGCTGCGCATCAGCCGCGGTAGTGAGATCGTCCAGCCCAGTCCGAACGGGCCGTTCCCGGCCCCGGAGTCGTAGCGCAGGGCCAGTTTCGGCCCGCAGTCGTTCGGCCCGTTGGGCAGGTCGAGGCCGATCGTCAGGCTGCCGGTTCCGGTGGCCAGGTCGGGAGCGAAGGTCTCGCCCAGCCCACCCGGCCCCCCGCCTGCGGGCAGGGACGGCGTCTGGCTGGCGAACCCGAGGTCCAGACTCATGATCAGCCCCTCGGGGTGAAGGAGTAGCCGACGATCAGGGCGATGTTGTCGATGCCGGTCAGGTCCAGGACGCCGTCGGTGACCCAGCCCGGGTTGTCGGCGGCGTCGACCGCGATCCGGTAGTCGCCGATCGCGCTCTGCCCGGTGACGGCGGCGGCCAAGGCCACCGCGTCGACCGTCCCGTCCGCGGCGGTGGTGACCTTCACCGCGGCTGCGCCGGGAGCGGTGACGGTCAGCACCAGACCACCGGCCCGGGGATGCGGGGTGGTCGAGGCGACCAGGCTCAGCCCGGTCAGCAACGGTTTGGTCTCGACGGCGGCGAAGTCCCCGAAACCGAGCGCGAAGCCGAGGATCCCGGTGGCGTAGAAGGAGAAGAAGGCGTCGGCGAAGACCCAGCGCAACGGGATCGGCCGCTGCCGCTCGTGGATCTGGGGCCGGCCGGCCAGGTCGGCCAGCACCGCGGCCCGCAGGTCCGGGTCGTAGCGGGCCTCGTAGGTGAAGGTGAGCCGGACGTCGATGAGGGAGTTGTAATCCATTTGGTTGACGTCCATCGGCAGGTCGAGGGTCCAGGCCGAGGCCAGCCCGGCGCCCTCGAAGATCCGGCGGTGCCGCCGGTCGGGTTCGTCCATCAGGGCGTCCGCCCGCGGATCGAAATCGGAGATCACCTGGGCCTGCCGGTTCTGCACCCGATGCTTGACCCCGCCGGGCAGCACCACCGCGGCCGGCACCCGGTAGTGCGAGATACCGGCATTGGTGAGGGTTCCGCTCACCCCCCGGGCCGGGATGATGCCGTCGATGGCGATCTCGACGTGCTCGATCCGCCCGGCGTAGGTGCCGGGGTAGACCGAGTCGAAGTCGTCCAGGTCGGTCTGGAACTGCATGCTGCCGGTGCTGCGGAGCTGGGTCTCGAACAGGAACGGGTACCGCTGGGCCAGCGAGATGGTCTGCTTCACCGGCTGCCCCTGCGGCGCGGTCGACGTCACCAGGTCATAGGTGAACGACTGGACGTCGGCCATCAGCGAATCCGCGGCCAGCAGGCCCTTGATCGTGTCCGAGGCGTAATCCGGCCGGATCATGGTGAGTTCGACGTCGTTCTCGAAGTTGTAGGCCCGCTGCATCCGCTTGGCCACGTCCAGAGCCATCACCAGGTACCGCTGGGACAGGTCGCTCATCCGCTGGCCCAGCGCGTTCCAGACGTCCGGGGTGAAACGCTGCTGGTCGAAGGCGGCGACCAGTTGCTGGGCACCGTTCACCCGCACGGCGGCGGCGTTGGCGGCGGCGTTCGCCGCGGTGACCCGGGCCTGGGCGGCCACCACTTCCTGCCCGGCCTGGGCCGAGGCCGCGTCGAGTTCGTCGGCCTGGCGGTTCATGGTGTCGATCTCGTAGCCGCGCTGCAGCCGGGCCGCGGTCAGGCCTTCGGCGGCGGCCAGCGTGCCCCGGTCGCCGTCGATCGAATAGCTGGCCGCCGACATCTGGTCGGCCAGCGAGTTCAGCTCACCGCTGTCGCCGTCCTCACCCCCGCCCATCTGGGCCTGAAGCGCCTGGTGCATGGTCCAGTCCCACGACTTCGAGGTGTACTCGGCGGCGTTGGCCCGGGCGTCGGTGGCCCGGAGCTGGGCGGCGGTCTGGGCCGCCTGGTAGGCGTTGGCTTCGGCCTGGGCCGCCGCCACCTGACTTTGGACGGCGGCCAGCTCGGCCTGGGACTGGGCGACGTTCTGGGTGAGCTGAACCCGGGTCAGCTCACCGGCGTCGGCCTTCTCCCAGAACGACATCGCGTCCCGTTCGGTGCTGATCGCGAGCTGGCAGAAGTTGACCGTAACCGATTGCAGGTAGTCGAAGGTCCAGATCGGCACGTTCTGCGCCCAGTGCCCCCAGAAGTCCAGCCCGCCTTGGATTTTGGCTAGTTGAGCCTGGACGTCGAAGATCACCGCCGAGATGGCCGGGCCGGCCGTGATCGCCGCCGGGGTGGCCAGGTTGGCGATCACGTTGTTGGCGGCGTCCGTCGCCGGCTTGAGGCCGGGAATGGTGTAGAGCGGCGTGGCCGGGGCGGCGCCGTCGACGGTGAGGACCTTCTCGTAGACCGGCAGGGCCGAGGCCGCGTCGCCGGACCGGAAATAGGCGTTGCCCCAGTCGAGGTAGAGGGTGGCCAGCCGGGACCAGACGTAGGGAGCTTCGATGGCGGCGTTGAGATACTGGTAACCGGCCGCCCGCAAGTACCAGGTCTCGGCGTCGGTCCACGCCCCGAGCGCGTGGTAGCACTCGGCCAGCCCCAAAGCCGTTTCGTAGTACCAGGCATGGGCCAGGCCGATGGCCACGTCGGCCGCCTTGACCGGTTGCATCAGGACGTCGGGCAGCCGGGTCAGGGCCACCCTCGACTCGTAGACGGCCTTGATCAGCTCGTCCGTGGCCGCGCTCTCCCCCACGGTCCAGGAAACCTGCTGAACCTGGTCCTCGACCAGGAAGGCGTAGGTCCGCTTGGCCACGGTAAGGCCCGGCGGTACGGACACCGGAACCATCGGCAGATCGGCGGCTATCCCCTGCTTGCCGTTCGCGCCCGCTTCGATCTCCTTGATCAGATCGGGGGCCTGACTGACCGCCCGGCTGAGGAAGAACCGAGCCGACGCCGCGTTGCCCCGGGCGGTCAGGGTCTGGGCCAGTTCGTAATCCGCGACCGCCGCCGTTCCCACCGCATCGGTCGCGGCACTGAGCAGGCCGAGCACGGGGGCATCGATCTTGGTCACTTCCCGGGGCCGGACGCCCGCGATCGCCTGTTCCACCGGAAGCACGTTCATCCACTCGGCGCCGTACGAGATCAACGGCTTGATCAGGTCCCACTTCCAGGACCGGGAGTCGTCGAACTGGGCCAACGGGAAGAGCTGGGCCCAGAGCAGGCCGCGAGCGTCCTGGTACTGGTCGATCGCGTCGTTGTACTGCCGGTTGCGGTACGCCTCGCCGGCGGCAACGAGCAGTTGCTCAACCGTGGCCAGGGCCGCACTGTCACCGCTGGCCCCGGCCGTAGCGGTCAGGACCGCCTTGTCCCGCCGGTAGGAATAGGCGAGTTCGGATGTGAAGGAAACATTCATCGCGAGCCTCCAGGTTTACGTGCGGGCTGACGCACGTCGCTAGCTGAAGGAAGTTCGGCGACGCCTTCCTGATACGAATCTCGGCCAAACGGATGACGGCGTTTATCGAGCTTCCGCAGCCCTGGAACGGGATTTCACAGCGGTAAATTCAGGCTGACGAAACTGTCACAGCGCACGGTGCGCCTCGACTCCTCGATCCAATACGCGCAGGTCACGACCGTCCCCCGGCTGTCTCGGGACCGAGGAATCACGCCGAACCAGAAATTGGCAAAGCGAGGCTCCCGGCGCACCCCTTGATAAGGGTCATCGAATCGGGTCAAGATCCACGAGGTGACCAGAATGCGAAGGTTGTCGGACGGCGCCTCGAGTTCGGCCCAAATGTCAAGGCGTTCCAGAAATCCCTCGAGCCGCCAGACCGGACCCGGATCAGGCACGGGCCGACAGTCGGGCGCGCAGTTCTTCCTCGGTATCACCGCGCAGTGGATCCGCACGCCTGATCGTGGCCGCCGCCAGCCAGTTCCGGACCGCGTCCGAATCGAGCGGAACCTCGTCGTCGCTGCTCTCCGGGGCCCCGCTGGTTCGGAAGTAGCGGACCAGCCAGTCCTGCTCGATCCGAACGCTCTCGCGCGGCCGGCGACTGCTGTCGGCCCGCTGCCAGGGCATCTCGCTGTGGGTGAGATTCTCCAGGTCGCGCCCGGTGAGCGCGCCGTACCGGCTGAGCACGTACCCGATCGTGTTGAGCTCGGCCTCGGTCAGCGCCTCAGTGTCATGACCGGCAGGGTCATGACCGGCAGGGTCATGACCAGCGGTGTCATGACCGGCGCCGGGCGACCCCGCCTGCTGGCGTTCCTTCTCCTGGTACCAGAGCTGACCGACAACCGGGCCCATGTCCCAAGCCGAAATCACCTCCCCGAACAGCGGCTCGCCGAAGGCGGCCAAGTGGTGACCCTGGCAGTAGTAGAGGAGTTTGTGCAGCTTTTTGGCCGGCAGTCCCGGCAGACGCTCACGCAGGATCGCGGCCACGTCGTGTGCGGAGACGGTCATCTCCGTATTTTACGCGAACTGCACCCAGTTCCGATCTGCCGTTCCGTGGCCCTGCCGTTCCCTAGCGCTGACCGATCAGGCAGGATTGACCGGGTAGGCCATGGATGCGACCGCCCGCTCTGCTGACCCGTGAGGGTCCACCCGGCGAAGCCCTTTCTTCGTGACCTCGGTTCGAGACGACGTTCAGTCCGATGAGGAACGGGAAGGTGGTGATCGTCATGCCCAACTTGGGTGTCGCGGTCGTGAAGCAGTATGAGCGTGGGGTCGTTTTCCGGCTCGGCAAGATCCAAGGGATCAAGGAGCCGGGACTGCGCTGGATGATCCCGCTGATTGACATCATGCGGAAGGTCAGCGTGCGGACGGTGACCCTGCCGATCGCCTCGCAGCAGATCATCACCCAGGACAATGTGTCCATCGGGGTCGCCGCGGTCGCCTATTTCCGGCGGGTCGACCCGGTGAAGTCCATCGTCGAGATCGAGAACGTGTACGCGGCGATCAGCCAGATCGCCCAGACCACCGTGCGTAACGTGGTCGGGCGTTCGCCGCTGGACCGGGTACTGAGCGAGACCGATGAGCTCAATATCGCGATCAAGGATCTACTGGACAAGACCACGGAACAGTGGGGCGTCCTCGTGCACATGGTGGAGCTCAAGGACATCGAGCTTCCGGCCTCGATGCAGCGGGCCATGGCCCGGCAGGCAGAGGCCGAGCGGGAGAAGCGAGCCAAGATCATCGCCGCCGAGGGAGAGGCCCAGAGCGCCGGTAAACTGGGTGAGGCCGCCGATATCATCGCCAGCCACCCGATCGCCCTTCAGTTGCGTAACCTTCAGGTCCTGGCCGAGATCGCAGTGGAGAAGAACTCGACCATCTTGTTCCCGGCCCAGTTCCTCGACAGCGTCGAGCGACTGGCGAGCTTTGTCAGCCGGGAAACCTCTCAGGCCCTGCCGGCCCAGCCGGTACTGGCCCAGCCGGTGCTGGGCGAACCCGAGGCGTAGCCCGCTTCGGTAACCCAGCCGGCGGCGTCCGAATTCCAGGATGCCGGCCATCGTGACTGGTTAGCGTTGGCGACATGAAGCTACGTCCGACCGTCATTGAACTGGTTGTCTCCGACCTGGCCGCCACCCTCGCGTTCTACCGGCTGCTCGGTCTGGAGATTCCGCCCGAGGCCGACGCCCAATCCCATGTGGGCGTCGACCTCGGCGGTGGTCTCAGCCTCGCTTTCGACACCGAGGAGACCATTCGCTCTTTTGATCCGCATTGGTCACGGCCCACCGACGACGGTCACCGAATCGCCCTGGCCTTCGCCTGCGACAGCCCGGCAGAGGTGGATGCGGCCTGGCGTGAGGTCACCGAGGCCGGGTACACGGGTCATCTTCCGCCCTGGGATGCCTTCTGGGGGATGCGGTACGCCGTCGTGCGCGATCCGGATGGCAACCCGATTGATTTGTACGCTCGGCTACCGAAGACCTGACCCAGACGGGCCTGACCCAGACGCCCAGACCCAGACGGTTCGCCACTGCCCACTCCGGCACCGCCGTGAGCTACCTCGGCCGGGTCAACCCCTAATCTTGGCCCATGACTGCGGGGACGAAGACCTTCCGACGTGCGCACAACCCGGAACAACGCCGGCAGCGAACGGAGGCGATCCTGTTCGCAGCCCGCGAACTCGCCCTCCGGAAGGGAGTCCGCGCCGTCCGCCTCGCCGACATCGCCGCTGAAGTCGGGCTGCACAAATCGGCGCCGCTGCGCTACTTCGAGACCCGCGAGCAGATCTACCTGGTTCTGACCGCCGAGGAATGGCGAGATTGGGCCGATACGGTGGTCGCCGAACTAGCTGACCGCCCAGCCGCCATCGCCGAGATATTGTCCCAGACCCTGGCCGAGCGCCCGCTGTTCTGCGATCTGCTGGCCCACGCGCCAATGAATCTGGAACGGAACGTCTCCCGCACGGCGGTCTGCGAATTCAAACTCGTCGTCCTGGACGCCCTCGACAGTCTCTCGATGGCCGCGGAACGAGCGCTGGCCCCGATCCGACCCGGCTCCGGCCGTGAACTCATCGCCGCCGTCACCTCCCTGGCGGCCGCGCTCTGGCAGACCGCGCACCCGGCCGAGGCCTTGGTCGCGCTCTACGCCGAGGACCCCCGTCTCACCAGCGCCGCCGTCGACTTTCTCCCCCGCCTCGAGCAACTAACTGTGATCATGATCCGGGGTCTGATCGCGCGACCGCTCTAGAGTCGAGGATCTCCTCAGCGGTCTTCTCCCCGACGAAGAGCTGGGGACCCTCGTTCCCGGTGGCGATCCAGGTCTTGACGTCTGCCTCCAGAGCCCGGGCCGATCAGTGGGCGCCGCAGTGGATACCAAGTCACCAGAGCATCTCCGGCGAGGGACGCTACCGCGCCGACCCTCGGGCCCGGCCGGGCGGCCAGCTCCTCCCGAAACACACTCCCCGGCAGTGGGTTCGGCGAGTTTTCCACACCCCCGGTTATCCACAGGCCCAGAACTCGTCCTGGAGACATCCCCGGAAACGTAGTAGAGTCAACCTATTCGAACACCCGATCGAAACAAATCGGCTCCACTCGAATCGTGAGAC
>Ga0265340_10000914_pt1 | contig 16761 bp, 14 predicted proteins | sample 4CB225metaG_FD_202082 | JGI IMG/M metagenome (GOLD analysis project Ga0265340, IMG submission 202082) | Rhizosphere microbial communities from Carex aquatilis grown in University of Washington, Seatle, WA, United States - 4-CB2-25 metaG | ecosystem: Host-associated > Plants > Roots >...
TTGCGCGCATCACGCGCCGAAGGTCGGGGCCTTCCACGTATTCCATGCTGAGCAGTTGCCCCTCATCGCCATAGTCTTGAAACTCGTAGACCTGAACGATATTCGGGTGGTTCAAGCGGGTTGCCAGCTGGGCCTCTTCCGCGAACATGGTTCTGAATCGACGCGAAGAACCAAACTGCGGCAAGATGCGCTTGAGCACCAACAACTTGAACGTAGCTTCAGCTCCGCGCTTCTTGGCGAGAAACACTTCTGCCATGCCGCCCACACCCAGGCGTCGCAAGACTTCGAAGTCTGCAAGCTTCTTTGGAATTGAAGTGGGGTTGTCAGACATGGGAGCTAACAGCTGGGTCACATCCTATCGACCAAACGCAACGCGGGAAGACGAGGCAAGTCGTGCATTATCACCCTCGCCCGCGTCGGCGTGCCGCAAAGGCGATCCGACCAACGTCGACTGGTATCCTACCCGCAAATCAGGCAATGGGAAGCCAAGAGACCAGGTTTGAAGCTCACTATTGGCACCTTTGTTGCGTCAATCAGCGATTTTTCCGAGCAATCAGGTCTGAACGGGCCCCAGTGACCGGAAAACCAGCACCACTTTCCCCTGGTTGCGTGACTCGGCTAGGTCCACAGCCAAGCCCAACGCCCAGTCGGTGGGCTCTTCGGCATCGCACAGCGTTTGCTCCAGGTGAATGGTGCGGTCGTCTTTGGAGAGCACGCGCAGGTATTGAGGATGACGAGCCCGTGGATCCACAGAAAGCTCCGCGCATTGCTCGAAGTACTCAGCCATGCGCGTTGGCAATTCGAGCTCAGGGGTGCCCGTCAGCATCGACTGGGCGGTTGCGAAATCCGCTCGTGATAGGGCGCGCATCACGCCAAACACCGAGTTGCGGATCAGCACCATGAATGCCTTTTCGTTGCGCGTCAGATCGATCTGGTCTGCCGGCGTTGCCACAGAATCGACGGCCGAAACCGGTTCGGGCACGCCGCCGCGCTGCAACGCTTCCCACTCCTGAACCAAGCTGCAATCGGTCGACTGCACGATGGCCTGGAGGAACGTAATGATCTCGTCGACCTGCTCATCCTTTGCTTGGTCGGGCACGGTCTGCACTAGAGTCTTGTACACGTCGCTCAGGTAGCGCAAGAGCAGCCCCTCACTGCGTTCGAGCCCGTAGTCGCTGATGTACTCCCGAAACGACTGGAAGTTTTCGAACATCTCCCGGGCCACGGACTTGGGGCGGATGTTCTCTTGTTGGACCCATGGATGGTGTTCAGCAAACATGTTGAATGCGGCGTAGATGAATTCCGCATTGGGTTTCGGATAATCGAGTTTCTCGAGCTCCTCCATCCGTTGCTCGTATTCCACTCCGGCTGCCTTGAGTTCCCCCAGTTTCTCGGTCTTGATCTTGTCGAGCTGCTTGATCAAGATGGGCATTGGATCATCGAGGATTGCCTCGACAGCCGACAGTAGATCAAGCGTATAGAGCGGACTCTCGCGATCCAGCGCGTCGATGACATCGACCAAGAACAGCGATAGCGCATGATTGAGCGAGAAGTCCTCCTGCAGGTCGGTGTGGATGGCGACACTGCCGTCGTCCTGTACAGCGACGATGCCCGATTGGACCAGGCTCTGAAACATGTCACGCGCCGAGCGCGCCAATTGTCGCTTCTTGAACTTTGGCTCGTGGCAATCGTAGATTAGTCGACCCGTCGCGCGGCAGCCCCCACGGCCCCTGGCGAGCAGTTGTACGAGCATCCCGTGACTGACGTCGAAACGCGACACCAGCGGCTCGGGTTGGGCCGCTACCATGCGCTCGAACGCGCGCTCATCCCAGTTTACGAAGCCGCGTTCTGGCGGCTTTTTCTTGACGATCTTGCGGCGCTTGTTCGGGTCCCGACTGGCCTTGGCCTCGAGCTTGAGATTCTCAATCACGTGTTCGGGCGCTTGCGCCACCACGCTGCCTTGTACGTCGAACCCCCGGCGCCCAGCGCGGCCCGCAATCTGATGAAAGTCTCGCGCCTTGAGCAGAGCTGTCTTCTCACCATCGTACTTGCACAAGCGCGTGAACAGCACGGTGCGGATAGGGATGTTGACCCCGACGCCCAGTGTGTCCGTGCCAACGATGATCTTGAGTAGACCCTTCTGCGCCAGCTTCTCGACGATCAGGCGATACTTGGGGAGCAGGCCCGCGTGGTGCAAACCAATGCCGTGGCGCAGGTATTTCTGCAGATCTTTGCCATACGGGCTATCGAAGCGAACCCCCTTGAGCGCCTCGTTAATCGCCTGTTTTTCGGCTTTGGTGCAGTAATCGGTGCTCATCAGGTTTTGCGCTTCTTCTGCGCACAGCCGTTGCGTGAAATGCACTACGTAGATCGGCACTTTGCCTTGGCCAATCAACTCGAGCAGCGTCTCGTGTAGCGCTGTGAAGCGGTACTCGAAGTCGAGGGGCACGGGGCGCTCGCTTGATTGCACGATGCAGGTGGGACGCTTGGTGAGCTTGGTGAGTCGCTCCTCGAATGGGCTAGCGTCGCCTAGCGTTGCCGACATTAGAAGGAATTGGGCTTGCGGCAGCGCAAGCAATGGGATCTGCCACGCTGTGCCGCGGTCACGATCTGCATAATAGTGGAACTCGTCGCAAACCACCGAGTCCACATCGAGTGCCGCACCTTCGCGCAGCGCCATGTTTGCCAGGATCTCTGCCGTGCAGCAGATAATCGGCGCATCGGCATTCACGCGTGCGTCCCCGGTGATCATGCCCACTTGGTTTGGACCAAAGTCGCGGCAAAGCGCAAAGAACTTCTCGTTGACCAGGGCTTTGATTGGCGCAGTGTAGAAGGACCGCTTCTGCCGTGCGAGGCTCCAGAAGTGCATCGCGGTTGCGACGAGTGACTTGCCGGAACCGGTGGGCGTACTCAGGATGACGTTCTTGCCGCCGCAGAGTTCGAGCAGGGCTTCCTCTTGCGCTGGGTATAGTTCCAAGCCGGTCAGTCGAACGTACTCAAGAAACCGATCCAATACCTCGCCACCTGTCACAGCAGCGGGATCGGGTGCCAGCGTATAGGCAAGGTAGGAGAGGGGCGGTTCCCCGCTCGGAATGTTCATTGATTGACTCGCTGTAGTTCTAAACCTTGGCCACGCTAGCACGCGGGCGACTGATTGTACTTAGCCACGCGCGTTGACAGACACTGGGGCCCATGAATAATGCCGGCATGAAGAAGACGCCTCGGGGTGCAAACTGGGTAGCGCTGGTGTCCAAACGCCGAGGGCTGCTGGCAGCGGGTCTCGTTGTCTCTGCACTTTCCGCGTGTGACAAGACCGAGCAGAAAAAAGGCGCAGTTGCCTCAATCGCGTCGGAAACGCCCCGCGCTGCGGAGGCGGCGCCCGCGCCCCCTGCGCCCGCGGATATCGATGTGAACGCACTCAGCAACGATCTCAAGTGCTCGAAGACGGGGCCTAAGCAAGCGTGTCGCGTCATCAAAGAGTTTGCGCAGGCGCAGCGCTTCACCGCCCAAACGCCGTCGGGCGAGGGGCGATGGGTGGGTCAGGTTTTTACCGTTGAGAAGGGTGTTGAAACCGAGCGCCCGATCATTCTTTGGGCGAAGCGCGTGCCCACGAGCCAAGTGGGTCCGGGTGATTTAGCCGTCAAAGTTGGCTATGATTTCTTTCCCGATGAGCTCAAGGGGCACGCCGAAAAGATGGTGCGCGCGCTCACCCACGGGGACCCGCCGAGCCCCAAGAATCAGGCATTTCCTTTTGCCAAGAGCCTGGTACCGACCCAGCAGCGCGTCATCGTAAACACCAATGGCCAGTCCGTTCACGTGACTTCTGAAGAGTCCATTTTCATTCGCGCCAAGGCCCTGCGCAACGTCTACCTCGTCAACCCATCGCAGTCGCGCGGCGCGAACACAGGCGATGGTATGTACGCCGAGCTATGGCTAGCTGATTGGTGACGGTACCTGAGAGCTTGTTGCATCTTGTTGGGACGCCCGCCGATCTCGTCTGCTGGCTGCGTTTGCCTTGCGTGACGCCGAGGAATGGTTGGAGAACCACTCCGGTGCTCAAATCCCCAAGGATGTTCCGTGACGCCGAGGAATGGTCGGAGGACCACTCCGGTGCTCAGGCAAACTTCGCCAGCAAACGAGCTTGACGGGCGGGTCTACTGAGACGCCATGGCTTGTGACTCGCTGATTGGTGATGGGGCTGCGCGCACAGTACAGATGCGGCGCACGAGCGAGCTCAAACGCTACGTATCGGCTAGCGAAACGCCGTTTTCGGCGAGGATGCGCACTACTTCGAACAGCAGCGCGTTCTTGTCTTTGGACTCGGGCATGGTCACCTGCACGACTAGCGTGGCTCTGGTGCTGCTCATCGACTCGACCGTGACACTTGCGTCAGGACCAAACCCCGCAATTATCGAGGATGTTGCGTCAATGGCAGCTGCCAGCTTTGGATTGTTGACTAGGGTCAATACGAGCCGATGCAAGTTGCCGGCAGCGGTGCGCACCGGTTGCCACAGGAGCAGCAAGTGGGGCACACGAGCGGTGACACTGGCAGAGACCCAGATCCGTGTCTCGAATAACGTAAGTTCGAGGATTCGGCCTGTCACGTTTCCGACGCTCACCCATTGACCCACGGCGAGGCGCCTGGTGTAAAGCACGCGCATGCCCAATAAAACCGTGGTCAACAGTGGCGCGCAGGCCAGCAGCAGCGCTGCCACGGCAAGTTGCCCCAGCATTGCAAAGGTACCATTAGCGTTACCCGTCAATGCCGGCGCAATTAGCAGCAGCGTCAGCACCACCAGGCCGACGCGAACGATCAGGCTCGTGGGTGCGGCCAGTGTTGGGCTGATGTGATCGAGTCGGATCTCACCCCGCTCAACCGACGCAAAGAACAGACCAATGAATCGAAGCAGAATCAACAGACCGATGGCGCCGATGGCGACGATAACAGTTAGGGGTAGTAGCGTCGCGACGCGTGCGGTCAGAATCGAAAGTGGCGAGAGAATCCAGCTTGCCAGTCCGATAGTGTAGCCGCGAGTGGCGTCGAATCGCGATAACACGAAGATCAAGCAAGCGTAGCCCGTGGCAAAATATGCAAGCCACTGAGCGACGGCCAAGCTCACGAGCAGCGCGCCTTGTAGTACTGGAGAGCGCACCACCTCAATCGTCTTGAAGCGGATCGCCGGGATGCGCTGGGGATTGCGTTCGGCCCAATTCCGCAGTCGACCTGTCCAATCGCCAATCTTCTTGATGAAAAAGATTGCCACGACCGCAGCGATAATGGCCGACACAATCGAGACCACCGTGTGCGTCCATTGAGTGCGCTGTTCTTCTGCACGCAGCATGTCGGAGACGCGGGCTGCGACCGAGGCGCTGTAGAGTTCGAGCGAACCTTCGCCGGCTACGGCTGCATCGTCTGCAGTCAACTCAACCACGGGCTGTTCGGCGATGAACACTATTGAGCGACCCTCGCGCTGCTCCACGCGCACCGTTTTTGCGCTGGACACGCCCAGCGCACGCTCGATGGCGCGATTGGCGCGTCGAGCGCGTTCCGCGGCGGACATGCCGCCATCACTCAAGCGCAGGGTCAGCACGACCGTATCGCGAATTCTTACTTCAACCCCTGCGCCCCCGAGGGCAGCAACCGGTGCGGTACTTGACGGGGCTGCACTTGCCGGCGTACTCGCGACGCCTGCGTCGGCGGCCGTGAGCCCCAGCGAACCGGCACCTGCGTCCACTTTCGAATCACCGGCAGGCGCTACCCCCGCATCTGCTCGCTCACTTGACGCGTCAGGCGCAGTGATGACGCCTGCATCGTGCGACTTGGTTTTGCTTTCTAGCTTGTGCCGGCGCACAGATCGCGTCGGTTGCCGAGGCGCCGTGCTTGACGAACCGTCCCCTTCGGACTGTGGGTCATCAGTCGCGGCCTTTGCCGCTGCTGCGCCCACAAGAATTAGCGCCGCTGTCACCAGTCCAACGCTCAATCGGTCAGAACCGAATGCGGAAATGCCGCGAATCGCCGTGGGTCTTTGCACCGATGCAGCATCGCCGACAAGTCAACGCAGAGCAAGCCTGGCATGCATTCGCCGCTGATGTGCTCGATTACCGCACCCACCTCAAGCCCCGGCCCAGAGCTGAGGATACACGTGATGAGTGGTCAAGCCCAAAGGGGGAGAACTGCGTCGAGACTGCCCTATGCTATAGACTTTGCCCTGATTCTCGGACCCGCTAATGCTTGAACCAGACTTTCCCGAGGTATTAGTAGCGTCCGGCACTGAAGCGTACGAGGTAACTTGCCGTGCGCTCGCAGCCGTATCGCTCGCGTTCGTTCGCGGAGCCAAAGTGCTGCTCAAGCCGAATGCCGGGAGAATGACCCCGCCGATGTCCGGAGTGGACACGCACCCCGAAGTGGTGGCGGCGGCGATTGACGCCTTCCAGGCGGCGGGCGCTCGGGTATCCTTGGGTGACAGCCCGATCGCGGGCACGCGCGCGCTCGAGGCCCTGGAAATGTGCGGCATTGCCGCTGCCGCGCGCGCCCGGGGCGTTCCCGTTATCGACTTTGACGCGCGCCCAGCCGTTATCGTTCCCATTGAGAATGGTCTTGCCATCAGTGAACTGAAGGTTTGTGCGGCGGTGTTGGAGCACGACATCGTGGTGTCGATGCCCGTGATGAAGACCCACATGCACACGGTGGTCACGCTTGCTCTCAAGAATATGAAGGGGTGCCTCTGGCGCCGCAGCAAGACCGAACTTCACATGCTCGAGCCCGTGGCCGGGCATAGCGACCGCTCGCTGGACATCGCGATTGCCGACATGACCACCGTCCTACGTCCGCACTTTTCGATCATTGACGGCATCGTGGGGCTCGAAGGACTTGGGCCCGGCGCTGGTACACCGAAGCCCCTCGGTGCAGTCGTGGTCAGCCACGACGCGTTTGCTGCGGACTTCGTAAGTTGCCGTTTGATGGGCATTGACGCAGCGCAAGTGCCTCATTTGAAACTTGCCGCTGATCGAGCCGGCAGAACCATTGACTTGGCTCGAATCCGTGTGTCGCCCGAGCATTGGGTCTCATTCGCCAGTGACTTCGCGCCACCGCCCACCGAGCTGTCACTCAATTTCCCGGGCGTACAGGTACTGGACTGCAATTCATGCAGCGCCTGTCAGTCGACGTTGCTCATGTTTCTCAAGCGCTACGGCAATGAACTCTTCGACTACTTGGGTCCAGAACGGCCCGTATGCGTAGGAATTGGCAAGGGTCACGAAGAAGTTAAGCCCGGCACGCTCTGCCTCGGCAACTGTATGATTGCCCACCGCCAATCCGGGCCCTTCGTACCCGGTTGTCCACCGGTTGCCAGTGAGATTCAGAGTGTACTTGAGAGGAGCAGCAAGAAAGCCGAGTAGCGTTTGGATTGCGTACCGGTAGAAGTCCACGCTCGTTACGGGGCGCTCGACACGGATGCGCACGACCATTGACCGGTGACGCACGAGCAAAGGCAATAGCGCGGGATGCCATTAGCCATCATCACCACGCACCTCCGGCAATGCCGCCACCCTGGCCCATGCTCGAGGTGATGACGACGGAGGTTGCCGCGCCACCCAATGACGAAGCATCGCGATCCGATATCTGGCCAAGCCCAAGTGCACCCGAGTCCACGGATGATCGAGCGCCACAGCCAATTATCAAGACCACCCCAGCCAAGGAAGCACGCCAAAGCATGGGTAATGATAGTACCCGATGCTGAGCAGACCATATGCAAACCCGGCGCAACCCGAGATGCTCGTTAGTGCTGGGCTATTGAGTGTGTCGGTGCTGGCAGCAGCGGCAGTAAGCAGCGGCAGCAAGGCAGCAAGCAGCATAGATCGTACGCTCGATGACCTTCACCTTGGGTTGTAGTCTGCGAATACCCAGGCGTGCTAGAAGTCTAGTCAATGCTTAGAGTCGCCTGGGCCTGCCTAATTGGAGTGCTCGTCATCTCCAATAGGAGCTTGGCGCAGTCCATATCGATGGACGAACCCAATCCACCGCAACCAGCGCCCAGCTCCATTGCTCCAGTGCCGAGTGCCACGACGCGTGTGAAGCAGGTGGTTTTACCCGTTGCAATATCGACCTCGGTTGGATATCCCGAAGGGGCGAGCGGCGAGCAGGAAGTGCTCCTGTCAATCATGATTTCGAAAGCGGGTGCAGTGGTCGATGCCACAGCGCTCAAGGGTGAGCCGCCATTTGCGACCTACGCTGCCGAAGCTGCGATGAACTGGACGTTTCATCCGGCGACCCGCGATGGAAGACCCATGGCAGCCAAGATCCAGTTCTTGGTCAAGTTCGTGCCAATTGAAGATGAGTCACCTCCAACGGCGTCGGATCGTAAGGAACCAGCATCGTCAACGCGAAAAGAGACTGCGGTGCCCAGGGCTAGCGAGTCCGAAGAATACCAAATTCTCGTTCGTGGCGAACGGGCACCCCTTCGACACCAATTGGGGCAAGCGGAAATCCGCGAATTGCCGGGCGCGTTTGGTGATCCGTTTCAAGACGGGCGCCGACAATGGCAACGTGCACGTCACCAATCAACTGCTGGGTTTCCGATCAGAATACCAGCAACGCAATGAGGCTGGAACCGAGTTGCGTGCAGGCGCGGACATTCTGTTCGAGAATCTGGGTCAGAAAGTCGATACGAACGATTCGAGTGTGAGCATTTCCAACTCATAGTTTCCACAGCTCACATGCTCGCTCGTGTGGCACCAATCGTCGCAAAGCGTTGGCGCAATCGGGTAGTCGCCTTCACAGGACAGCGATTGACACGCCACGGCCGCAAGTGCCATGGCGTTGCGCAATCGATGCGGGGCTTGGAGGCCGTTCACTGCACAAGATTAGCTACATTCGCTGGCTAGGCCAAGTGGGACGTGGCTATTGAATGCCTAGTTCCGCACATCGACTTGCGCCACTGGACCCGGCGAAGCCTCGGACTTGTGCTCCTTGTGCGTGCCCAGCTGGATGACAAGGCTACCCAGAAGCACCAGCGAAACGCCGATCCAGGTTGCGGTCGAACCGCGATCCCCAAAGAAGAATCGCCCGAACAGCATGCTGACCAGCGTGAACCAGCCGATGTAGGCGCCAATCATTCGAGTGAAGTCGAGGCCACTCAAATTGACCAAAACGCCATACGAGCCAAGCACGACGAACCCAAGTATGACGAAGAAAAGACCTCCGCCGGTGATGCCTCGTCGAATCAACGCATCACCACCAACCTCGAAGGCGGCGGCCAAAAGCATCAACCCGAATTGTGCGACGTTTGACATGCAACGGGACATATTGCACCAAAGAGTGGAACCGCAACCCGCACGTTCTTTGGGGGGCAAAGCCCAACAGTCAGCAACAACGATGGTCTACTTCGCGTTCGGTTCCGCGGCGTACTTGCGACGCAGGGCAGCACATACTTCCGGAGGTGCGTAGCGCTCGATATTGCCCCCGTAGCGCGCAATCTCACGCACGAGCGACGCGGAAATGAATCCATAGTTGGTACGGGTGGGAAGAAATACAGTGTCGATTTCCGGCGCTAGATCCGCATTGGCATGGGCGATCTGCAGCTCGTATTCGAAATCAGTGGCAGCCCGCAGACCACGGACAATGACACGCGCTTGCACCTCGCGTGCATAGTCGACACCGAGCCCAGTAAAGGACACGACTCTCACGTTGTCGAACGGTCTACACACCTGCCCGAGCAGTTCGAGACGCTCCTCGATGCTGAACAACGGTACGCGAGATGGGTTGATACCAATTCCGACTACCAAGTGGACGAACAGCCGCGAGGCTCGTTCGACCAAATCGAGGTGGCCGTAGGTTGGTGGATCGAAACTTCCGGCATAGATCGCAGTAAACTCATGAGTCATAGCGGCGAATACCTGCGATTTGCCACGACCGGCGGCCTGCAGCGACCCAAGGCCGAGAAATTCGTGTAAACTTCGGGTCTGGGCAGCTCGGCTAGTGATTGAGTGGAGCGTTGACCGAGGAATTCCCTGGGCTTGTACTAGTGCCACTCGGCTTGGACGCCGGAGCAACGAGTCTTGGGGCTTCCGCCGCCGGGGCATGGTTGGCTGCATTCGTCGCCGGAGCTTCACTAGGTGCCGTTCCATCAGGCGGACCCAGTGCCGGATCAACCGGCATCGGCTCTAGCCAAAGCGCCTTGCCGTCGTCGGCAATGGTGACGCGGAAGGGTGCCAAGAGACCCGCGCCAATGATGCCGTCGATGTCCATGTCCACGGGCTTTTCAATATCTTGAATTGGCACGCCGCTTACCGCAGGCACTTCGGGAATTTCGAGAGCACCAAAGTCAAACACCGGAACGATGCCCTGGCTCATGCCGCGGCTGCCAGTGAGCGGCTGCAAGTCGGATAGCTTCTTGCCGGCTTTCTTCCAGCCACCCTCGTCGAGAGCCAAAGGAACGTCCATTGAGGTGTCAACGAAGAAGCTGCCGGGCACGGCTGCGTTACCCGCGCCAAAACCGCCGCGCAGAAGCATGCCGCCGCCGCGGACGTACGAAAGCGGGATCGTGGTTGCCACCGGAGGCGGCGGTGGTTCGAAGTTTCGCACCACGAATTGGCCGCCAAAAAGATCCATCGTGGGATGCAAATGCCGCAGCAGGTTCACGCCCAGCATGATCTTGATGGGGGCGTTGAGTTGGCGCGATAGTGAAGAAAGGTCCTTGGAAAGACACGGTACGTCTTTGACTTCGATTCGCTCACCAAACCGAAGGCTGACCCATTTAGGTCCGGTGCCGCCGCTCGAGTCGATGATGGTTTCCGATACACCCGTGGCAATCATGCCGAGGGCTGGTTCACCATCGACCTCGACGGGCGCCAAAAGGGAGCGGCCCACTCGAGGCATGTCCATTATGGCGACCCTGTCGCCGGTCATCGTAAAGGGTTTACGACCCACACCACGACGCGCAAGCTTGGCAATATCCACCGCCCACGAGTCATGCACGTCTGGGTTCGCTACCAGCCGCTCGAGGGTATCGGCGGCTTCCTGAACGCGCCCGGCATACCAGAATGCGCGACCTCGCAGACTCAGCCCTTCGAGGTCCTCCATCGCCTCAGTCAGCTGAATCACCCGGTCGTACTGCAACTGAAACAGCGCGACCTTGGCGGCAAGCAGCTTCACGTCTGGCCGTTGAGGCTCCAAGCGTATTGCGTTGTCTGAAGCCAGCTCCGCGTCTTGTACGTCGCCCACGCGCAGACTTGCAGCTGCGCGGTCGTACCACTTCTTGGCAAGGGGTGGGAAAGCAGCTCCTTGGTTCGCGGTAGTGCCTGCGCAGCCCAATAGAAGGGCGCACAACAATGAAGTGGCCGTGACGCGAGAGCGCTTGCGGCTCGACGGAAAGGCAGTGGACATGGGCCCTGCCCATAGCCCATTGCCTGCTTTTGCGCGAGTCCTTCCTTGCCAAACCGCGGCGTCAAATTGGGCGGCGACTGGCCGCTCCCAGGGGCCTCGCGCGCTATTTGCCGCGGATTCTAGCTGGTCGGTCCTGGTCCCATGCGATGGGCATTCCAAAGCGGTGCTTTGGGGTTATGATGCACGTCCATGAGTACCCTTCAAAAAGTCATTCGCTGCGCCCTGCCTGCTCTCTGCGTTGCTGCACTTTCCTGGGCTTGCGCGTCGAACACCCCAAAGTCAAAGACGCCCAGCGAGGATCCGGCTAGCGGTTCCGAGCACGGTGCAGCGGGCGACGCCACTGCGACCAAAGACGGCCCCGACATTGCTGAAGACAACGTTGATAACAAATCAGAAGCATCAACCAAGTCCGCCGACGAAGCCAAGTCTAAGGGTGACGATGGCAAGAAGAGCACGGCTGCACCGGTTGATGATTCTCGCACCACCGCTTCGATTCAGAAGCTCATCAACGAGAATCGGCCCAAGTTCAAGAAGTGCTACGAGGACGAACGCAAGAAGGTGCAGGATCTCAAGGGCACCGTGGTGTTGGAGCTAACGCTCGATGCAGACGGCAAGATCAAGAAGTCGGGGACCAACGCCGACGAGAGCACCATCAAGGTCAAGGCCGTAACCGAGTGCATCGTCAAGGTCGCCCAAGGCCTGACGTACCCAGCCTCGTCAAAGGGTCTAGACAAAGATTTCCGCTACGAATTTGGTTTTAATAACCACTAAAAGTTCGAGACAGTGGGCGCAGATCTGAGCCGGGGCTAACTAAGTCCCGGCATCGTCAACGCTGCTGCCGCCTGCTGCTGCCGCCTGCCGCTGCTGCTGCCGCCTGCCGCTGCGGACTGCCGACTGCCGCTGCGGACTGCCGACTGCCGCTGCGGACTGCCGCTGCGGACTGCCGCTGCTGCGCCTGCCGCTGCTGCTGCCGCCTGCTACTGCTGCTGCAGATGGGATGAGTCGATCGTCAGCTCATCGGAACTGATGATGTCCATATCGTCACTGACGATCAGTTCCGTGGTGCTGATGGTCGGGTTATTGGCACTGATGATGTCCATATCGTCACAGATGGTCAGCTTATCGGTACTGATGGTCGGGTTATCGGCACTGACGATGTCCATATCGTCACAGATGGTCAGCTCCGCAGTGCTGATGGTCGGCTCATCGGTACTGATGGTCGGGTTATCGGCACTGATGATGTCCATATCGTCACAGATGGTCAGCTCCACAGTGCTGATGGTCAGCCCATCGATACTGATGATGTCCATATCGTCACTGACGGTCGCTGGGTGGGGAGTGATCGTGTCGCTACTGCCATCCGCTGACCTCTCAATGCCACTCGTGATCCCGCGTGTGAAGCTGTTGCCGTCGCTCTGTGCACTGACAGCGCCCTTCTGGCCAATGATTGTGAGATCCCGAGGACGGGTCCTTTTCACTTCGGCGATGTGAGCCTTGCCTTAGGTGCTCATTGTATTCTCGGAGCCGCCAACAGCGGATCCACTAGCAGCCACGACTGCAGCTCACACGCTCGGAGTCAGTTACCGATTCAGAGTCAGAAACCGAGTCCGGTTCTGGATCGGGATCCGGGTCAGACTCTGACTCCGAGGCAGGCACTCACATCCAGCGGCGGCAGGGCTGCGGCGGGCGACAACTAGAACGAACTGACATCAAAGGTTACGAGCTCAGAGGTTACGTTGCACGCGTCGAGCTTCTGCAGAGCGGCGGGTTGCGATGCTGCCAATTGACCCTGCACGAAGACCTGAACCGTGAAGGTGCCCGGGTGGCCATTGAGCCCTTGGAACTCGCAGACGGTCCCACCATCTGAAGTACCGGTTCCCGATGCTTCGAGGGGATACTGGTTGCTACCGTCAGTGGCGCTGACGGTAACCGTGTCACAGGACGCGGCGCCAGTAACGTTCACCAACAGCCCACCGCTCATGGGTGTGCAATCAGAGGAGCACCCAATGAACAAAAGCGAAATCGCGGAAAGAGCTGCGAAAGCACCACCGAGTCCGACTACTGGGATTGCACGCATGGCGCAGTATTGCCATGGCTACTGGCTCATGGCCAGCTTGCACCTGCTCATGCATCACGTCTCGGAAATCCCGCTCATCGAAGGACCATGCGCTGAATTCTCGGGCCTGGTACTAAGGTTCACGCTGTTTGTTCTGACTCCGCAGCGTTGTCATCGCGAGGCTTCGCATATCGAATGTAGAGTGTCGGCAAGGCAAAGAGCGTAGCCAAGGTGCTCGTAATGAGCCCACCGATGACGACCGTGGCCAGCGGGCGCTGCACTTCCGCCCCCACACCCGTGGCAACCGCCATAGGAACGAAACCAAGGACGGCCACGAGCGCGGTAGTGAGGATGGCACGAAAGCGCTCAGCAGCGGCACCAACGACGGCTTCGACACGTTCGATTCCCCTGGATTCATGTTGCAAAATGGCGGCCACCAGCACTACACCGTTCAGCACTGCCACCCCAAACAACGCGAGAAATCCCACGGCAGCGGTGATGGAGAAGTCCAACCCTCGCGCTGCGAGCGCGAGCAAACCACCCACGGCCGCAATCGGCACGTTGAGATAGATGATAAGCGCCGGTCGCAGACGTCCGAAAGTGAGATAGAGCAAGAGGAGAATTATCGCGAGCGTCACCGGTATGACCAACAGCAGCCGCTGCGTGGCTCGCGATAGGTTTTCGAACTGACCCCCGTATTCGACGAAATAGCCGGTGGGCAGTTTGAGCTGCTTGACCCGATTCTGAAGCTCTTGCACGAAGCTGGCGAGATCGCGTCCCCGCACGTTGCATTCAACCGTGACGCGGCGGCGGCCCTGCTCGCGACTCACTTGAGCAGGTACGTCGAGCACTTCCACATCTGCCACGTCTCCCAGCATCACCGGGCGACCCTCATTCAAGATGAGCCGTTGGTTCTTGAGCGATTCGACATCCGGCGTTGGCGGCTGCCCCAGACGGAGCATGACAGCGAACGAGCGTTCTCCCTCGCGCATCATGCCCAAATGTCTGCCGCTTTGCATCAGCTCGGTGAAGCCAAGGAGACTCTCGGTGGGAATACCGAGCCGCCCGGTGCGTCGAGTGTCAGGACGAATGTCAATGACTCGCAACCCCAGTTGCATGTCGATCCGAGCATCGGCAGCACCGCGTGTAGCGTTGATGGTAGCCATCACCTCTTCGGCGAGGCGATGCAGAGTGTACAGGTCATCGCCATACACCTTCACGCCGACATCGGAACGGACCCCTCCAATCAACTCTTGCACGCGCATCTCGATCGGCTGCGTGAAGCCAAATACAGTGCCTGGCAGTGCGCTACGCAATTTTGGCTGAAACGTTGCGGCAAAGCTGGCAGCGTCGTGACCCGAAACCCACTGCGAACGCGGTTTGAGCGTGACGAGCACGTCGCTTTGCTCAATGCCCATTACATCGGTAGCAACGTCGGGACTGCCAGTGCGCGAAATCACTCGGTCTACGTCGGGAAACTGGCGCAGAACTTGTTCTATATCCGTGGTGCCGCGCGCAGCTTCTTCGAGCGATACACTTGGGGGGCGCGTTACCTGTATCGCGAGGGCGCCCTCTTCGAGCCGTGGAATGAACTCAGCGCCGCGAGTACTTGCAACCAAAACACCCAACCCGAGACTGACGAGGACCCCTGCAGCCACAACCCGGTGCTTGGGGGCCAGTTGTCGAAGGCGAGGCACGTAGCAGTTCCGCATCCAAGCAATGATGCGTGGTTCCTTGTGAGATAGATACTTGAGGCACAGCACACCCGCTGCCGGAATCCACGTGAAAGTAAGGACCAAAGCCATGGCCATGGCAAAGAGCACCGTCAATGCCATGGGGCGAAACATCTTTCCCTCGACTCCGACCAGAAGCAGAATCGGCGTGTACACGATACCGATGATGACGACAGACATCGTGATGGGGCCGCCCACTTCACTCGCTACGCGCCCCACCGCTTGCTTGGCGGTCAAGTGGTGCACACCCATTGCCGAAACCACGCCCTCTATGAAGAACACGGCTCCATCAACGACTAGACCAAAGTCGATTGCGCCCAGGCTGAGCAAATCCCCGCTCAGGTTGTTGTAATACATCAGCGCAAATGCTCCGAGCATGCTGAGTGGAATCAAGCTCGCGACCAGGAGGCCTGCTCGCCAACTGCCCAACACCCAAAGCAGCACCAGACCTACAATCAACCCGCCTTCGAGCAGGTTTTTCTGTACGGTGCGCAGTACCTGACCCACAAAGTTGGCTCGATCGTAAAACGGGCGGAGCTCGACACCGGGAGGCAGTGAAGGTGTGACCTCGGCAATGCGTTCTTTGACACGTTTGACGACTTCGTAGGCATTGCCCTGGACGATCATCTGCGTCATCGCATAGACGGTTTCACCCTTTCCGTCTGAGGTGGCCACGGCAAAACGTGGAGCAGCTCCATCTTTCACGTCAGCAACGTCTCCCACGAGAATGGGGCGACCTTCCCGGGTCGTAACGACCTGTCGTGCTACGTCATCGAGCGTCTTGTAAGTCGCCTCGGCTCTGATAAACGTGCCCTCTTCGCTACGCTGAATGAAGCCAGCGCTCACCGTGCGCCCTGAGCCAAGCACGGCCTGCGCCACTTGTTCGGGCGCTACGCCCGTCGCAAGTAGTGCTGCTTCCCGGAGGCGCACTTCGACTTGACGCGTGTCGCCACCCCAAGCATTGACCTCCACGACCCCCGGTACGGTCCGTAGGCGCCGGGCGATGTCCCAGTCGAAGATAGTACGGATCTCACCCAACGAGTGACCGGGCCAGTGGATCGTGAAGTGATAGACTTCACCGAGACCGGTAGTCATTGGGCCCAGGCTGGGACGCCCAGCGGATTCTGTAATGGCCGCGCGCGCGTCCGGCAAGCGTTGATTGACGAGATTGCGCGCTAGCTGCAGGTCGGTATCGTCCTCGAAAATGATGGTCACTGCGCTTACCGCGCTCCGCGATACGCTACGAATCCGGCTCACGTGGGGAATACCGGTCAGCGCAATCTCGACGGGGCGCGATACCATGCGCTCGACTTCGAGCGGTGAGAGACCGGGTGCACTGGTGAGCACTTGAACCTGAACGTTGGTAACGTCAGGTATCGCGTCCACGGGCAGTTTGGCGTAGCCGTAAACACCGGCAACGAACAGGATCACTACCAAGAGCAGCGTGATGAACGGGAAGTTAACACTGAGCCTGACTAACTTGGCAATCATGACTTACTCGAGTCGACTTCGTAACCACTCGCCTTTGAGCAACAGCACGCCGGTGCAGGCCACTCGATCGCCCGGGTTCAGGCCCTTATCGACGAACA
>Ga0265340_10000918_pt1 | contig 16731 bp, 15 predicted proteins | sample 4CB225metaG_FD_202082 | JGI IMG/M metagenome (GOLD analysis project Ga0265340, IMG submission 202082) | Rhizosphere microbial communities from Carex aquatilis grown in University of Washington, Seatle, WA, United States - 4-CB2-25 metaG | ecosystem: Host-associated > Plants > Roots >...
CCGTTCCGGTGTGCATCCAAAATTGACTGAAGGGCTTCAAACCAGTAAACGCTTCAGATTGGGCTATTTCACTTTCATGATGCGGGAATCTCAGGTCGCTGCCGCCGCCATGAATGTCAATCTTTTTATCAAGGTATTTGTAAGCCATTGAGGAACATTCGATATGCCAGCCAGGTCGGCCTTTACTCCATGGACTTTCCCAGAAAGGCTCATCTTTTTTACTTTGTTGCCACAGAATAAAATCTAGCGGATCTTTCTTGTTGGGATCATCTGGATTTGCTCCTCGTTCTGCCGATAGCTGTAGCATTTGGTTACGATTATATTTCGAGAGTTTGCCATAGTCTTTATCTTTTTTGACATCAAAATAGACATTGCCATTTTTTTCATAGGCATAACCGTCTTCAACAAGTTTTTTTATCAATTCAATGATGGTTGGCATTGTTTCTGTTGCTTTGACATAATGCATTGGTTTGACATTATTGAGTGCTTGCATATCGGCTACATATTTATTTGTCCAAAATTCCCCTAGTTCTTTCCAATTATCTGATAGTGCTGGATTCCCGCTTGCGCGAGAATGACGGTGGTTTTTCGCTGCCCGTTTTAAAATATCATCGTCGATATCAGTGACGTTTTGAGTGTAATTTATTTCATAGTCCTGAAATTTGAGAAATCGATATAACACGTCAAATGCAGTATAGGTGAATGCATGTCCTAGATGTGTTGTGTCGTAGGGTGTAACACCACAAACATACAGAGTGATTTCGTTGGGTTTTAAAGATTTGAATGTTTCTTTGGAACGTGAAAGTGTGTTGTAGAGTTTCATAAAAACAAAAAACTTACCATAAAAATGGTGTGTTAAGTATACCAAAAAAGTTTTATTACCGCTTTATCTCCACGCGCCCAGAATTGCACCCATAATACAGAAAATTACCAGGTGATATCCTGTGTTGATGAAATACAATTCTTTTGGTCTGCCGTTAGAAAACGCCCAGGAATTAAGTATTTGAGCTGTGGTTGTAAAACCGAGCCAGCCAAGAAATCCTATTCCAAGTCCGCCTGTGAGTGTTGTTATGTTGAGCGCATTTATAAACCAAGCAAGAACATAGGCGCTCACTAATCCTGCGATTAGTGGTGGCAGGTACATCCTGGCACTCATACCTTTGTTATTTTTCATAAAATCTTCTGCTTTTATTCCCATTGCCTTAGACCAAGGTTTGGCAAATAAGATTGGAGAGTACCACATGGCACCAACTGCGACATTTACAACTGCGGCGACAATAATTGCTAAATAATTCATGTATTTTTCACCTCCTTTCTTAAACTATTCTTAATTTGATAATACAGCGGAATATCTGAAAACTCAACGGTGAAGATTAATTTTAAACTTGAGGTTTAAAAACATTTTTGATTTTCCATGTATCTTTCTCATCGATAATTAATTGGTACACTTCCCCGTGTTGGATGTAATTGTTTGTTTTAAAAATATAAAATGAAAGTTTTTTATTTTGAGCAATTGCTTTGACAATCATAATTGGATCTCCGTGACTTACCACTGCGATATGCTTCCCTTCATATCTCTTGGCTATTTTTTTAATAAATTTTTTCATTCTTTCTGCGATTTGTTCGATTGTTTCATCCGTTTTTTTCAATGGTTTTAGATACACTTCGGATTGAAGTGGGTCAAGTTCACTCTCATACGTTCCTTGGTATGAGGTTTTTATCTCGATGATTTGTTGAGAAATATGTATTTGAGAAAGCCCAAGTTTATTATTAATTATTTTTGCTGATTGTCGTGCCCGAAGAAGTGGGCTTGCATACAGTACATCTATATGTTTATCCTCAAAAAATTCAGCCGTTTTTTGTAATTGTTCTTTGCCTTTCTTTGTTAATCCGAATCGCGGCAATCTTCCATATATTATTCCTTTCGGATTATATATTTCTCCATGGCGGATAAGATAGATTTGTGTTTGCATAAAAGCTTATGCAATTATAGTATAATGCGTGTATGAATACCAAGCACTTGGCGGTAATTCTCTACCATACTTGTCCCCTTTCTGATGAAATTGATGCTGAAATCGGCGGGGCAAATGTGTATGTCCTTGAGCTTTCTAAGGCTTTGGCAAAAAAAGGTTACTTTATTGATATTTTTACGAGATCACAAAGCGAAGAAAGTCCCCGTGTGGTGCAGGTTAATGAAAGGCTGAGAGTTATCCATGTCCCCGCAGGTCCCCAAGAACCAATGTCTAAAAAAGCGATTGAATTATATATTCCCGAATTTCTGGAATATTTATATTCATTTGTGCAAAAAGAAGGTATTTCATACAGTACAGTAAGTTGTCACTATTATCTATCGGGGATCGCAGGAATTGAGATTAAAAAGAAATTCGGTATTCCACTCGTCATGACATTCCATACGTTGGCATTGATGAAAAATCTGGTTGCTCGAAGTGAGGAGGAACGCGAAAGCAATGAAAGAATAGAGACAGAATTAAAGCTTGTAAAAGAATCAGATTTAATTGTTGCAACAGGCGAAACTGATTCGCAATATATACAATATTTATATGATGGAGATCCTAAAAAAATAGCTATTCTTACCCCTGGAGTAAATCTTGATTTGTTTAAACCAATGGATAAAATAAAAGCGAAGAATTCTATAAAAGCAAGTCTTGATAAAAAAATGATTGTCTTTGTAGGAAGAATTGAGCCGCTAAAAGGGATTGATGTTCTTCTCTATGCATTAAAAATTCTTCGAGGGACTCATCCAGAGCTTAAAGTTTGTGTATGGATAGTTGGTGGTGATATCTCTAATGATGCAGAGGAATGGCCTCCTGAATTAAGAAAACTTTCAGAAATTCGCGAAATACTTGGTATTCATACATCTGTTAAATTTGTTGGGAGAAAAGAACCTAAGCAGTTGCCGACATATTATAACGCAGCGGATCTTATGGTGATGCCTTCTCATTACGAGTCGTTTGGTATTACGGCCGTTGAATCAATGGCCTGTGGCACACCGGTTATCATGACAGATGTTACGGGAGTATCACATTTGATTGATAAAAAACATTCAATTCTTATTACCTCTGCCAATAATCCTATCATGTTATCGGAGCGAATCAGCTCTCTTCTCTGTGACAAAAAAGAGTATGAAAAGGTGGTCAGTTCCCTTCCTCAAAATGTGCAAGATTTGAGTTGGGATAATACGGCAGATCATTTTGTCGAACTTTGCAAAACTTGTTCAAAAGACAATAACGATTTATCTTTGTAAACTATTTTTGCTTTTGTTAATTCCAAACAGAAATTTTTCAAGGATGTTTGGGAAAAGATATTGCACTCCTGAAACGTCAGAACTTTATTCTTAAATTCGACTGGATTTTGTGCATAGAGATGGACCGTGGTTATAAAAAATTGAGAGGTATATACAATAAACGTGAATGTGACAATCGTTAGCATGACTGAAAGGTAGGGATTAAACGATTTAGTTGAATAAGAAGGGTGTATAACTTCAGAAAAGTCTGAGAGTAATTCTCTTACTATACGTATCATAAAACAAAAGTAATTATGCCGCTAAGTCGATAATTCTGTCAAGTCTTTGATTTTTAATTTCAGTCTCCAGGTTCATGTTGCTCTTGAGATGAAAGAAGAAAATTGATACAATCCATAATATGCGGGCGTAGTTCACTGGTAGAACGCCCCCCGCAATGCGGGGGAAGGCAATATGCCGTTTACCTATATTTTACAAAGCTTAAAGGACAAGAAATTTTATATTGGTTCAACAAATGATATTAAAAGAAGAAAAGAAGAACATGATTTAGGGAAAGTAAAAGCAACTAGATATAGAAGACCTTTAAAAATAATATATACTGAAGAATATACTCTACTTATAGATGCAAGACGGAGAGAATTTGAAATTAAACGAATGAAAGGTGGAGTAAAATTTAAAGCATTAATTGCGGGCGTAGTTCACTGGTAGAACGTCTCCTTGCCAAGGAGAAGGCAGTGGGTCCGATTCCCATCGCCCGCTCAAGATATATCGTTATTGTAAAAAAGTGCTACAATCAACATAGATGAAACTTCTTTTGATGCTTATTGCTATCGGGATTATAGGGGTAATAGCATATTTTATTTCTTCAAAATTAACTCATGGCAAAAAGAGCAAAAAATATAATTGGAAACCACTAAGTATTTCTGCTGCAGTGGTTGTTGTTTTACTAGCGCTTTATGCTTTTGTTTTATATAAAGCAGCAACACAACCAGATATACAATGTGGTACAATGCACACCGCAACTTCTACTCCTCCAAGCGCATTGCAAACAGCAACCGACTATTTCTCTCAAGGAGATTACGATTATGATAGTGGGAATTGTCAGCAAGCATTACTGGATTACACCAAGGCTATTACGCTTAATCCAAACTATCCCCAAGCATATAACAACCGGGCTTATACCAATATGAGAATGAGAAATTATAGCGCAGCACTTCCTGATTTAAATAAAGCCTTGGAATTGAAACCTGATTATATTCAAGCATTAATGAATCGAGGAGATATACACAATTATTACTATCAAATTGACAGACAATCAGCAATTACGGATTACAAAAAAGCAATTTCTTTGGGAGCAAATCAGGAGCAAACAAGTGTTTGTGGGCATTTATTCTTGGCAAAACATAATGGTTGGACACTCGGAGCATATATTGGCTACTTTACCGGTGAGTGGGCCTCATGTAAATAAAAATATGAAACTACTAGTATCAATAGTCATTGGAGTAGTTGTGGGAGTAATTGGTGCACGTTTCCTTTTTGTTGGTTCTGCACTTAGTCTTATTCCTTGGAGTATTGTCGGACTTGTCATTGGTTGGTGGAGTAAACCTCTTAAAGGAGCTTTAGTTAATGGAGGTTTGTATGGGTTTTTTCTCGCCTTTAGTTTTATGGCTGCAGTATATCAAGGGAGTGCACCAATAGTGAGTCGTATCCCCTTCTTTGCGACATTGGGTTTAGTAGGTGCGGTATGTGGACTCATTCTTTCAGTAATAGGAAATTTTGCTAAAAAGAAATTAAATCCCCACAATAAAGTTGTATAAAAAAGAATGCTGTTGCGAAAATAAGAAGCCCCTGGATAGTTCCACATTATTGTAATCCTTTTTGTATGATAATCCATAAAGCAAAATTTTATTAAGTTAAAGAAGATACAAAAAATTATCAATACTGATTTTAGACGAATAATACTTAATGGAGATAATTTTTAGTCCTAAAATGTTAGTTTTATATGAATTTGTGAAAATATATTTACTCTATCTCAATTTCTTTTGACCTTGGCATCATCCCTTCGCAATAATAGGAAACGGATGCTCCAATTTTTTTTGTTTTGTCTTTTCTTTTATATCGCATACTTCCAATAATATAATGCATATTGTTTGGATGTATAATATTATCATTATTAGTATGACTAATAAATGGTTGTCCATCATTCACATCTGAAATATCTTGCATACTACGATCTACAGACCCGACCAGTTCTATGTTGTCAGTGAATTTGCAGGCAATCCCAAAGTAACGTGCAATAGCGCGTCCTTCATTTTTAAAAGAGAAAGTAATTTCTCTCATCTCAGGATCATTTCCTGGATAATCTCTTGTAGAATAAATGAGCTCCAGTAATGGTTTTTGTCTTCTCCCAAACATATCCTCTAAATCAAAATGTTCGAGGCGATAAAATCCTTCAGTACTTCTTTTATAATATTCTCTCTTTGCAAACATCCCTCTGTGTGGTGTTTTTTCGCTTTGTGGTATAAAACATTTAACATAGCCAACTGCAGGTAAATTAGCACTTTGAATTTTCTCAATTAAAACGTTATCTACGGTTGGTTGAACAAACGTTAACAAGCTAGATTTAAGACTTCTAATGAACTCGTCAACATTGGTTATTGGTTTTAATTCTTCAGCAGATTCATCTTGTCTATTTGTTTTAATTCCCCAAATGAGGATTCCACCATCTGAATTTGCAAAACCTGAAAGGGCTCTGGAGAAGTTAAATTTATCGTCCTCATGCAGAAGTCCGTCTCTAGTATCATGCTTTTGTTTAAATTCTAAATACAAGTCTTCCTTAATATTATTAGAGATCATGTCATTGAGATGCTCTTCTGTTTTTATTGAATGATAATATGAGGCTAAGTCTGTCATAATATGTGTATTATAACAAAAGGAGATATTGATGAGATGAGGGTAGTTATGTTAATGTCTGTTTGAACTTTTGATTTTTTGCCCTCTAAAAGGATTTATTCAAGATGGGGCTCCTGGAAGAAGGTTATATATTAATGGGCTCCGAAAAGCAGTTTTAACAGATCTAATAGTAGGGTGAGCAGTTGAATAAGAAGATTTGTATTATTTCCTCCTGGTGTGCTACCAGTAGGAGTACTTGTGGGTGTTCCACTTGGGGTGTTTTGTGGCGTTTGTGAGACAGTGCCAGAGATAGTTGCTCCAGGTGCTGGAGTTGTGGATGGACAGGTGTTGTTTTTCGTACAATCGCCTATCGCGCCAAAAGTAGGAGTTAATGGAGCGACTGTTGGGGTAATTTGTGTGGTTCCTCCCGTTCCTCCAGTGCCTGTTGATACAGGTACTGGTTGTGCAGAAGAGCCTGTTAAGATTGTTTTTAGAGCTTGTCCTTCTGCAGTAGGTGTTCCATTCCAGTCGCTTATCAACGATGGGAATCCACATCCACCTGCAAACCAGGCCCATCCGGTATAATTTTGTCCTATGGAATTAAGCCAATTAAATACTGATTGAACATAGGACCCACCACAATCAGTTTCTCCGATTTCAGTTCCAATAAGCGGTACAGCAGTTGCTACGGGTTTAACTTGGCTATTCCAACATGATGTATTATTACAAGCATTAAAATTATATGAATGCCAGGCAGCGCCAATATTATTGAGTGGATCTGTCGGTTTATTTGCCAGCCAGCCTGATAAATCATCGGACCAGGCAAGTCCTCCCATAATGACTAAATTAGTTGCTCCCGTTGCTCGTACAGAATTAAGCATGGTTTGCATTCCAGCATATCCAGTACAACCATTTTTCCAGCAGTCCCAGGAAATATCGTGGGGTTCATTATAGAGTTCAAAAATAACAGAGCCATTGTTTTTAAACGTATTTGCAACAGAGGTCCAGAATGCTGGCGAATGATCTGAATCCGCCATATTTTGTTGTGATGTTGCCTTTGTGGCGCCTGGAGCATTCCAATGTAAATCAAGAATAACTGCCATGTTATTAGTGGTGAGAAGATTGACATAGCCTTCAATAGCGGTCTGATATGCACTTCCTCCAGGGTTTGCTCCGTTTATACCGAGCCAACAGTCTTCGTTTAACGGAACACGCACAACATTGATATTCCAACTTTTCATGGCTGTTATCTCTTGTTGATTAGCTGGATTTGCACCGAAAGCACCGCCTCCTTGAACGCAACCAGTTTCTGTTCCTGAAGTACTTACCCCTCGCAAAAATATTTGCTGGCCCGATTTTGTTACAATTTTATTCCCACTGGCGTGTAAACCGACAAATACTGTGGCAGCAGAGGTATCTTCATGTGTTTTTTGCTTTGCGGCAGAGATGGTGAAAACAAGACCGATAAGTAAAAGCACTATAATAATAAAAGCTAATACTTTTGTATCTTTTTGTTTTTTATTTTTCGTTTTTTTCAGCATTCTATGAGTTTTTTTATCCTAATAGTAGAGGATAAACATAGTCTAGTTTGCTTTTTGGAAAATTGCAATGTATTCTTGAGTAAATTCTGTTTCAAGCTTTCTGTTTTAAGTTTTAGTATAATAGGATAATGATAACGAGACCAATTCATCGTGCGCGGTTTACCAAAGAAGGATACGAAAAATTACAGCTGGAATATGAAGATCTAAAAAAAGAACGGCCTGGTGTTATTAAAGATGTACAAAAAGCCCGGGAATTAGGAGATCTGAAAGAAAATGGCTATTATCAAGCATCAAAATCAAAATTGCGCTCCATCGATTCACGTATGATGTATCTTACGTATACACTCAAAACCGCAAAGATTGTTGATGATGAAGTTTCAGACCGTGTGGGGATTGGCAGCACTGTGACACTTGCAAATAAAGAAAGAGAAATGACCTATCAATTTGTTGGAGATATGGAAGCAGATCCGGGTGAGAGGAAATTGTCACTGCTTTCCCCTATTGGAAGAGCGGTTGAAGGGAAAAAAGTGGGAGATGAAGTTGAGATTCAGACTCCAACTGGAAGTGTTTCATATATTATAAAGAAAGTTTTATAGTTTTTTTCTTTAGTACTTTGTGCCGACAAAGTACCAAAATTCTCGGCAAAGCTGTCCTCGCTAAAAATCTTTTACATTTCGCTAAAAATTTTGCAATTTTTTTAACGCTCCATTTCAAAGATTTTTTTAACACTCCGTGCAGAATTGCCAAATCGCGCATTAATGCATAAAAAATATTATTTTTTTTATTTTGCTATAATTGGAGAATGATTGTTTTATCTACTCCTGGTTGGGAGGAATATGAGCTTTTGGATACTGGAGATGGCAAGCGGTTTGAGCGGTTTGGAAAATATCGTCTTGTTCGGACTGATCCGCAAATTATTTGGCGGCCTCGGTTAGATCCATCTGAATGGCAACATGCTGATGCTGAATTTGATCTTGAAACGAAGAAATGGATTATTAAAACGAAAATTCCTGATAAGTGGCTGATTCATTATAAGGATATTGGATTTTACGCAAAGCTTTCTCCATTCAAACACACAGGTGTTTTTCCAGAACAGACATTACAATGGGAATGGATTTCATCAGTTATGATGTTTGATATGATGGCTAAACAAGCCCAATCAAAAAATAATTTTTTACAAGATTCTAAAAACAGTCTTCAGATATTGAATCTCTTTGGTTATACAGGTATCGCGAGTTTAGTTTGTGCTGTCGGAGGCGCAGTAGTTACTCATGTTGATGCTTCTCGTCCAACAATTGGTTGGGCACGGGAGAATCAAGCTGCTTCCGGTTTGCAGGATAAACCAATCCGTTGGATTTTGGATGACGCGATAAAATTTGTTTCAAGAGAGGTGAAACGCGGAATTAAATATGATGGAATTATTATGGATCCACCAGTTTATGGACACGGACCAACAGGTGAAAAATGGGATTTTAATGAATCTTTTCCCAAATTGTTATCTCTTTGCCGATTAGTTCTGTCACAAAAGCCATTATTTTTTCTGATAAATGCTTACGCAATTTCTTCATCCGCATTGATGTTGAAAAATGTTCTTGAGGATTATGTTTCAGATTTGGGTGGAAAAATAGAATTTGGAGAACTTGCGCTTGAGGAAAAATCAGCAAAAAGACTTCTTTCCACTGGCATTTTTGCTCGCTGGTCACAAAAATAAAAAAACAACAAATATAACTCCAACAATAAATTGTTACAGTTTTTATTTGTTGTTTATACAGATTTGCAATTATTTATAGTATGATCTAATTTGGTAAATAAGATAAAATCCAATCAAAGCTCCAATAATTGCCGAGATAATTGCCATTGACACCAAACCGCCAATCAGGCTTACTACTTCACTCCAAAATAATAATTTCCACCCTTTATATTTGTGTGCTTTTAGTCCTGGATAGGACATCAATAATAAAGCCGATCCGACCAGATAAATTAGTGCTACGACAAAACCAGTACCATAGCCGCCATATCCTCCTAAAAATGCAAATGGCGAAAATACTGTAAGAATTCCAAGTCCACTGATGCCGACTAAGATACCTAAAATTCCAAAAATAAGAGATATCACAGGCGCGATTTTGACTAAAACTTCTCTTCCATTTTTTGGCATTGCCGGAAACTTGTCAAACCACTCCCCCATTGTGTCAATAATATCAGCTGATTTATTAGTACTCATGTGCTCACCTCCTTTCTATAAAACAGATTATAACTCATCTTTTACGAATAAGTATCTTTATTATTGATTAATTGTTTTCTCAAATGCAAGAGGCATTAAGAGGTATCAAAGGTATCAGAAGCCTGTTTTTGCTATCTCTGATACTTTTTCTGTATTTTCATTACCTTTTTTGCTATACTTGAGATATCTTATGCTAAGCAGCTTATCAGGATTTATTATTCATCTTATTCACTCTGCGGGGTATTTTGGCGTATTTATTCTCATGATGCTTAATAGCGCTCTTGTGCCAATTCCTTCTGAAGTGACCATGCCGTTTGCAGGATATCTTACACAAATAGGAGCTTTTTCTCTCCCTCTGGTTATTTTGTTTGGTTCATTAGGTGATCTCACTGGTGCTCTTATCGCCTATGCTATTGGTTATTATCTTGAAGAAACAGTTATTCTAAATTTGATCAATAAATACGGCAAATTCATTTTGTTGTCCGAGCATGAATATCTCAAAGCGGTCAGCATGTATAAAAAATATGGAAGCGGCATTACTTTTTTCAGCAGATTACTTCCTGGAGTAAGATCGTTTATTTCCGTTCCTGCAGGACTTTCAGAAATGAAACTCCCTAAGTTTATGCTCTTTACCTTTCTTGGATCACTCGTATGGACAACTATTCTTGCTTTAGTTGGTTATTATTTAGGTGCTCACTGGGATTCAATCGCACCTATTTATAGCAAATTTCAGCTTGTTATTGTAGTAGTTTTTGTACTTCTTGTTGCTTATTACATTTACCACAAACTAAAAGGAAATAAGAAGAAATAGACTCATCTTAACGTGTATGTTGTCTATATAAAACGACAATTATTACATATTTCTCATATTTTTGTATTAGGATTATCTTGTAATATGAGAAAAGATAATTTCATTGTTGTCGCAGATGATGATCCGGCCATTTTGGATGCGATGAAAATGATATTAGAATTCTATAATTTTACGGTTGAAACAGTTGCAGATGGCTTGTTACTTCCTCAGTTGTTGAGACATAAACCCCAATTACTTTTTCTCGATGTTTGTATGGCAGGCCTTAATGGCGGAGAAATTTGTAAGGCATTAAAGAAGAATGTTGAGACCAAAAATATTCCTGTTGTTATGATATCTGCAAACACTGATTTAGTGAAGACCGTTAAACAATCAGGCGCGGATGATTATTTAGCAAAGCCTTTTCAAATAGAAGATCTGATCTCCAAAGTGGATAAATTTTTACTTAATTGAATATATATACAATGTATATGAATTATTTAGTAGTTGCAGATCTAATAGGTTCTAGCATGCCAGCACTTATATTTCTATTTCCTGGATAAGCAACAACTTTTATCTCTCTAATACCACGAGCTCCATTTCTTCTAAACGTATTTATTCCTTCTGCTAAGCTTGCAACAGCAGCTTCAGGAGTCTGCTCAAATGCACTCCGCCTAGATCCTGTCCTTATCAGCGGCACTGTGACAACGGCTCTTTGGTCAAAGGGTAAATTTTCTTGTCCTCTAACTGCAACAATTCCTTCATCCAATACTTTTAATCCGTTGGGAATAACCGTGCTTAAAGGATCAGTTAAGTCATCCATTATAAAAGCGACTGCGTCAAATGGTAAATCCGAGAATTTCCACGTACCAGATATACCTATATGACTATAATGTTCTCCACCTTTACGACGCGCCCAATAAGACTTAGGATCAGCAATAGCGCTGGGTACAATATGTAGATCTCCCTCACGCAAACCAGTTCGTCTTGCAGCCGAATCAAGATTTGGATGAAAACCAGTTTGACTTGCAAGTGAAGCAAGACTTGGATGAGAATTAGCTTCTTTACTTGTCAATCTCTTCAATACACGATCTATCGAGCCATTCCAATTACCATCTGTACCCACGCATGTAACAAGGAAATCAGCAGGAACAGTTGTAATATCTGCTTTTATAAGGCTTAGACCAGGAACAAGAATTCCTGCAGCTTCTCTTTTATCTTTTCCGCCTGGTTCAGTTACAGTCATGAGAGTTATTATACTATGAGTTTATCTTTTGTCAAGAAAATTATTTATTTGTGCTACTAAGTTTTCCTTCTGAAGAATTAAATATTAGATAATACACAACCGGAATAAGGAACAACATAATCGATCCGGAGAATATAAGTCCTGCGATAATTGCTCCTCCCAGTCCTTGCCAAAGAGCATTGGATAACGTAATCGGGATCAAACCCAAAATAGCTGCAAATGTCGTTAATGCAATTGGTTCCATTCGACTTTCCGCAGCATCAACGATTGAGAGCTGGAATTCGAGCCCTGCACGTAAATTCTGATTAATTTTATCGACGATAAGAATCGAATTTTTAACGACAATTCCAAATAAGGCAAGAATGCCAATAAGCGCTGGGAATGAAAGCGGCGTTTGTGTAATAGAAAAGACAATAAATACACCCGAAATAGACAGCGGAATAACAAGCATAACTATCAACGCTTTTCTGAACGAGTGAAATTGAAGCACCATAGTAATAATAATTAACATAAACGATAAGATCATTGCTTCAAGAATTGAAGTAACCGAGTCATTATTTTGTTGATTTGCTCCACCGGTTGACCATGAATATCCTTCAGGTAAATTAAGTGAATCGGCATATTTTTCGAGTTTGGTATTAATATCTGTCGCGTTATATCCTTTGGTTACACTTGCCGTGACTGAAATTGTTCTTTTCCCATTTTCGCGAGTGATAAGGGTTGGATTGGGTCTAATTGTTATTGTTCCCAGAGAAAGAAGTGGGACAGGACCCTTTGATGTGGGAACTGTGATTGCACTAAGACCCTGAACTGTCTGTGGGTTAGTATTAGTTCTAAAAACGATATCTTGATTTTGAGAATTGCCTTCTTCTATCTGGACATTACTATCGAGCGTAACGCCACTCGCATACGTACGAAGCCATTGTCCAATTTGATCTTGTGTCACTCCGGCGTCAAGCATTTTTTGATAATCTGGAACAAATACAATTTTACTTGTTCCTGTTTTGACTGATTTGTCGACGTTGGTCACTCCTGGTTGTTTTTGTAAATATGCTTCGAGTTTGTTCGCATATCCATCTAGTGCGGATAAGTCTCTTCCGAAAAGTTTGATCTGTACGTCTGCTCCCGCGGGTGGACCTCCGCTTTCTTCAACTACAGAAAGTGTTCCTTTTTGGTAATTTGCATATTTGTCACGGATTCTTTGAGCAAGATCAATTGAGGATATTTTTTGTTGACTTGGATCAGGAAGAACGATAGAGATAGTCGCAATATTACTTCCACTCCCGCTTGGTCCATTGCCTGTGTCTGCTCCCTGACCTAGACTAAGTTGTACGAGTTCTACTTCCGGCAGTTTCCGAACGTCGTTAAGAATAGTAATTGCTTCTTTTTGTGTTTCCTCTGAGTTGGTTCCTGATGGCAATTCAAGTTGTAACTGAATCTCCGATTGCGCACTGGCTGGGAAAAATTCATTTTTCACAAATCCTAACGGTAATAGCAAATAGGAAAAGATTGAGAAAATAATAACCATTGCGAGTGTTTTACGTCTATTAGTTTTACTCGATAAAATTGCGTTGATGATATATCGATATTTTCTGCTAAAGATATCAAAAGGAATAATTCCACTATCGAAATATTGTCGGAAATTAATTTGTCTTGCAGGTTGGGCTTGTCTTGTTGATGTTGATCGATTTCGTTTGAAAAATCGCTCTTTTATTTTTGCGAATAACTGATTTCTCACTTGGAAATAGATGAAAATATTGATAATAAAAAGAATAAATGCGGGAACAAGATAGATTCCTTTTGGCGCGATTGCGAAAAAGAGTGCAATAACCACAAGAAGAATAAGTGATCTGAGAAGAAACAGTACTCGATATGGGACATGAGGTTTGAGAATAATGATAACAATCGGCAAGGTGATAAACATCGCAACGCCGAATGATGTCAAAAGAGATGCCGATACAACGACTGGAATTGGTTTAATAAATTCTCCGATAATTCCTGAGGCTAAAAGTAATGGTACAAACGCCCAGACGGTTGTAAGCGTTGTTGTTGATATAGCTGTCTTAAAATCACGCCAAACAAGTAGGCCTGCTTCCATTGGTGTGAATTTGCCTGTTCGATAATATGCGGAAAGTGCTGAGATAATAACAATCGTATCATCGACCAACAGCCCTAGTGACAAAAGAAGCGAGAAGAACGCGATAAAACTCAGATCAATTCCTGTTCCATTCATCACAATAAACGTGATAAGAAATGTCATTGGAATTGCGGATGCCGCAACGAGTGCTTGTCGTGTTCCCAAGAAGAGAACAATCACAAGAAAAACCAAACAAAATGTTAAGATAAGATCACGAACCAGGTCATCAAATTGCTTATTGATCATATCTCCTGTGTCTACAACAGAAGAAATTTGGAACTGATTGGGATATTGGGAAGCATACTTTTGTACGGCATTATGCGCGTCTTGATCCGCATTGGTGATATTGGCGGTACTTTTTTTGAAAACACTAAATGTCACCGTTTGTTCGGCTGTGTGATTTGGATACGCAACATACGAATTACTCACTCCAGGTTGGGGTCTATATGCAATGTTTGCGATGTCTGAAAGAAGGACACTTGTGCCGTTACCAACGCTTATTCGTAGGTTTCGCAAATCCTGAACACTTGTCACAGTCGGATCAATCGTTAATGAAAATGAAGATTGTGCTGTATCAATATTTCCCGCAGGTTGAGAATTAATTGCTGAAGTGATGGTTTGAGATAATGTCTGTGGATTTATGCCATAAGCTGTAATCGCTTCAGGCTTAACGGTGACTTGAATTTCTTGATTATCAAGTCCATCAACTGAGATTGTATTTAATGATGTGACATCTTTCAGTGCATCTCGTAATCCTCGACCAAACCTGATGAGTGAGGCAGGATCATGACCTGTTACGGTAAAAATCCATACAGGCGTGTTTTGAAAATCAAGTTTCTGAACATGGGGAGTTGTTGCGTCTTTTGGTAAATTACCCACACTTTGAACGGCAGATTGGACATCAGATGTTGCTTTGTCTGCATCAACGCCTGAGAGAAATTGGATTTCAACAACTGAACTTGAATTTTGTGACGTTGAGGTCATTGTGTCGATGTTTGAGACATTACTGACTGCCTGTTCGATTGGCACTGTCAAAAGCGATTCGACATCATCAGGACCTGCACCTGGAAGGCTTGTTGAAACAATGACAATAGCAATATTGATGTTAGGATTAAGGACTTTGGGAAGACTCATGAAGCTTGAAATACCTGCAATCAGCGCAACAAGAACAATAAGAATGACAAGACGAGGATTACGAAGATATTTCGCAATAAGACTATTATTTAGTTTCGGATCGAATTTGAGTTGTTTGAGATATGATGTTATTTCCATACATAATTTAAGCGGAAAGCGTTAAGGGTAAAGGGTTAAGTCTTTTTATTTTTTACTTTTCCCTTGACGCTTTACCCTTTTCCCTTAATTCGTTTTCACTTTGTCTCCTGCTATGACGCTCCTGTCTAAAATTACCTGATCGCCATAATTTAGTCCTTTTGTAATCTCTATGAAATTTCCATCGACATCTCCTACCGTAACCTGGCGAGTTACCGCTTTATTATTTTCATCAACAAGAATATAACTTGAACTTTGGGTTTGGTAGACAGCGTCAATCGGCACAAATGGTATTGTAGCTCCCGTTTTTACTGTCCCGACAGGGATATTGAAATTTATATATTGACCATCAGTTATTAAATTTGTTACTTCAGTTGGAAGTGTATAAAAAATTGAATATAAAAGACCATCTGTTGCGTCTGTTGAGATATAAAATGGTTTTATCTGATAGGTTTTTCCAGCAATTGTTGCTTCACTTGCTTCAAGTCTGGAAACATTTTGCGCGATTTCTTGCGGCACCTCTACAACAGCAACTGTTTGTGAGCTATTTTCATCTGCGGAAATTACGGCAAGCTCTGTTCCTGGGGATACTTGATCTCCTGGATGAACAAAAACTCGCTCAACTACTCCATTGATCGGACTTGCGGGAAGCATAGAATCAGCATTTACTTCTGCAAGACTTGCTTGCAAACTTGTTACTTCTTTATTTAGCTCCAGTGATTTTTCTTGGACGTTGAGTTGATCAAGCGTCAACTGCTGCTGTGACGACGCGAGTTGTCCAGGTGGGTTGGTAGAATTGGTTTGCACATTGAGATTGTCGGCCGCAGTTCGTAGGCTATTTTGCGCCCCTTGCAATGAATTGATTTCAGATTGTTCTGATGTGATTGTTGCCGATGGTGAACCGTTGTTTTGATCAGTTATTAATTGTTGATTGAGAGAACTCAGAACAGTTTGATTGCTATTTATGAGTGATGATGTATCATTTGCGGACGCTGAGGCTATTAACTGTTGAGAAAGATAATTGTTAAACGTTTCCTGAGCGATATTTCTTTGTTGCGCAATTGCATCTTGTTGTTGACCATACGTATCCAGAACATTTTGATATTGAGTTTGAGCGATTTGTGCTTGAATTCCTGGAGCGCTGCCTCCTTGATAATTTGAGGCGAGCGTCATGATTTGTTGGCCTTTTTTGACAGTTGTTCCTTCGGTGACTGAGATATTTTGAACGATTCCTGAAGTTTGCGCGATAATTTTTATAACTCCTGCTTTTTCAATTTTTGCTTCATAGGCAACTTTGGGTGTTTGTCCAATACTGTAGAGTTGCACTTGGGTGGGTGTTGCTGGAGGTATCTTTTCTACTTTTGGTTGGTTTGCAA
>Ga0265340_10000919_pt1 | contig 16726 bp, 15 predicted proteins | sample 4CB225metaG_FD_202082 | JGI IMG/M metagenome (GOLD analysis project Ga0265340, IMG submission 202082) | Rhizosphere microbial communities from Carex aquatilis grown in University of Washington, Seatle, WA, United States - 4-CB2-25 metaG | ecosystem: Host-associated > Plants > Roots >...
ACGAATTGTCGCAGGTCGGCTTCGCCTCCTGGTACGGTTTCCCGGTCTACGAGCCGCGCACCTTCATCACGTCAGGTTATCAGGGCACACTGGGCTCCGGCTTCCCGACCGCGCTCGGCGCCAAGGTCGCCAATCCCGACCGGCCGGTGGTCGCGATCACAGGCGACGGCGGCTTCATGTTTGGCGTGCAGGAGCTCGCCACCGCCGTGCAGTTCAACATCGGCGTGGTCACGCTGGTATTCAACAACAATTCGTATGGAAACGTGCGGCGCGACCAGCGCGAGCGCTTCGAGGGCCGCGTGGTGGCGTCCGACCTGGTCAATCCGGATTTTGTCAAGCTCGCGGAATCCTTTGGCGTCGGCGCGGCGCGGGTGACCTCGCCGCAAGGCTTTCGCCCCGCGCTGGAAAAGGCGCTGGCGCAGGGCGGCCCCTATCTGATCGACGTCGAAGTGCCCCGGGATTCCGAAACCACGCCGTGGACGTTCATCCATCCGGCGAAGCCGTAAGTCTCTCCCATCATTCCGCAAGGCGCGTGGTGCGGTTGCGCGCGGATCAGGCATTCGAGGGATCACCTGACGCGGGGGCCTTCACGCCGATGTCGACCCCGCGCCGTTCGTGGATCTCGGATGCCGCCGCCACATCCAGCGTCTCGGCCACGACACGGATTCTGAACACCGGCTTTCGGGACTCGTCCAGAAGCTCCATCCGCCATTCCGATTGCTGTTTCAGCTTGCGGGAAATGCCGCCGACCAGATCGCCGCAAACCCTGGTCATTTCGGTCCAGGCGGCATCCTTGTCGGCAAGGTCGAATCCCTCGCCCGAAGTGCCTGAATAATCTCCATTGCAGATTCGGAAGTAAAACCGGGGCACCTGACGTCCAATGTTCTGAGCTGACCACGGGGCCGAACCGATCCAAAAATGTCAGACGGCTAGATTGCCTGGGCCGGTTGCTCTTCAACTTTCGCGTATGCGCTGAAAAAACTCATCTTACGAATGAGTCGGCACGAGTGTCCACAACCCCTAATTGGATATTTGAAAAAATACTCGTCTACGCCTCGTCGGCGGCCGCCCGCTCGCGGCATCACCCGTGGGTTCTGTCCATGTTCACGGCCCACTGGCGCTATCCGGCATGAGATAGATCAAAATGTCCCGGGGCAAGGCAGCGCATAATTCACGCAATCCAAAGCCCTCCCAACCAGAAAGCGGTCGAGCATGTTGAACGATATCTCCGTCCTTCTTCCCGTTGACCGGCCTGCCGGCGCTTTGATCGATTGCGCCGCTTCGGTCGCAGCGCTCTTTGAAGCGCATCTCGATGGCATCGCCTGCGTCTATCAGGCCTTGAATCCGATGATCGCCTCCGAGGCCGCCGCCGTCGTCTTGGCCGCCGAGTACGAAACCGGTGTCGAACAGGCATCCCAGGTGCTGGACCAGTTCGAAATCGTCACCAGGAAGCTCGGCATTCCCCACGACGCCAAGAGCACGTTCGACGTTTCCTATGCGGCGACGCGCACCTTGACGCAGATGTCGCGGCTTTACGATTTGAATATCGTCGCCCAGCCCGACCGCTCGAACCCGAGCCAGACCGATTTCCTGTCGGAGGCGGTGCTGTTCGGCTCCGGACGGCCCATGCTGCTGATTCCCTATATCACCCGCGCTCCCATCAAGACCGATCGCGTGCTGATCTGCTGGGACGGCGGCATCCCGGCGACGCGGGCCGTTCATGATTCCATGCCGTTTCTTCGCAAGGCGAAGACGATCGACATCGTTACCGTCAACGAGAAGGACGGCGCGAGCGAGGCCTCCTCGGCGGCATTGATCGCCCATCTCGCCCGGCGCGACCTGGCCGCAACGCCTTACCGGGTCACGGCCGACACCCCCAATATCCACAATGCCATTCTGTCTCTGGCGGCCGACAACAATTCCGACCTGTTGGTGATGGGCGGCTACGGTCATTCGAGGCTCCGGGAATTCATCCTGGGCGGCACGACCCGCGGCATGTTCGAATCCCTCACCGTCCCGGCGCTGATCTCGCACTGAATCGGGGACGATGTGACCTATCGATCGCTGCTGGTGTATCTCGAGCTGGAACAAGGCAGCGAGCCGGCCTTGCGGGTCGCGCGCGAACTGGCCGATCGGTTCAAGTCGAAGGTGATCGGCGTCACCGCCGGCCTTCCGCCCGCACCGATCCATGCCGACGGCATGATCGCCTCGAGCGTTCTGGAAGTCGACTACGAACAGCTGAACCAGGCCATCGGCCGTTGCGAAGCACGCTTTCGGTCGGCGCTTGCGGATCTCGGCAGCTCGCTGCAATGGCGCTCGGCCGCCGAGAATCCGGCGGACTTTCTCGCCGCGGAGGCACGTTCCGCGGATCTCTTGGTGGTCGGCCGTTCGGAGAATTACTCGGCCCTCGGACCGCAACAGCAGCTCGAGATTGGCGATGCCGTCATGAAGGCGGGCCGCCCGGTATTGGTGGTGCCACCTCGCCGCACCAGCTTGGCGCTCGATCGCGTGCTGGTGGCCTGGAGGGATACCGCCGAATCCCGCAAGGCGGTCTCCGCCGCACTTCCGCTGCTGCGAAAAGCCACAGAGTTGACGATCATCGAGATCGTGTCCGACGAAGGTGAGCGGGACGCAGCGACAGCGCGTGTCGCCGACGTGGCCAACTGGCTTTCGCGCCATACTATCTGGGCGGCGGCGCGGGTCGAATTGTCGGCCGGTGACCCCGGCAGCCAGCTCGACGCGATCGCGTCCGAAGCCCGCATCGATGTCATCGTGGCCGGCGCTTACGGACATGCCCGTCTGCAGGAATGGATCTTCGGCGGAGTAACGCGCCATTTGCTCCGGCAAAATTCGGCCTGCGCTCTCCTGATGCACTGACGCCGGCGCGCATGCGGCAGAAAACCGCGAAAACGCCTTCATCGACGCAACCGGCCAGAACGATCATGGATATGAGAGTTGCACCGACCGACGTCCCGGAAGCCGCCGCAACGCCGGCCGCATCCGCTCGCCGGCTGCCGGTCTCGAAGCTTGCGATCGCGGCGGCCATCGTCGTCGCCCTGCCAGCCGTCGTCTGGTGGCTGTCGCGAGGACCGGCCGTTACGGTCGCCCATGTCACCCGCGGCGCCGCCGCGGAAATCGTCTATGCGACCGGCGCGGTCGAACCGGAAACGTGGTCGCGCTCGACCCCGCTGGTGCGCGGCCGCATCATCGAGCGCTGCCGCTGCGAGGGCAGGATCGTCAAGAAGGGCGATCTGCTCGCCCGCCTCGACGACAAGGAAGCGCTGGCCACACTGAACGATCTGCGCGCGCTGGAAGAATTCCAGAAACGCGAGTTCGACCGCCAGTCGCAATTGCTGGCGCGCGGGGTGGCAACTTCGCAGGCCTATCAGCGCGCCGAGAGCGACCTTGCGCGGATCCAGGCGCAGATCGCAGCCCAGACCCAGCGGCTGGAATATTATAAGCTGGTGTCGCCGATGGACGGCACCGTACTGAAGGAAGATGGCGAGGTCGGCGACATGGTGGACCCCGGCACCATCCTCTACCGCATCGGCCTGGAAAGACCACTATGGGTCGTCGCCGACGTCAACGAGGAAGACATTCCCCGCGTCCAGGTCGGCCAGAAGGCGCTGCTGCGCACCGATGCCTTTGCCGGTCGCGTGCTGCCCGGCTTCGTCAAGCAGATCACGCCGGCCGGCGATCCCGTATCCAAGACCTTCCGTGTCAGGATCGGGTTGCCAGACGACACCCCACTGCGGGTCGGGATGAGCGTCGAGGCCAATATCGTCAGCCGGGAGAAGGCGGACGTGCTGCTCGTTCCCGCCAATGCCGTGGTCGACAGCAACCTATTGATGATCGAAGACGACCACGCGCGCTTGCGCAAGGTCGAGATCGGCATTCGCGGCACCGGCTTTGTGGAAGTCGTCAACGGGGCCAGCGAGGGCGAACTGGTTGCCTCGCCCGCCACCACCAACATCAAGAACGGATCGCGCGTTCGGCCGGTGCCGAGCGAGCCGGCGCCGCCATGAACCTGATCCTGACCATCGCCTGGACCCATGTGCGCTACCGCGCCCGTCAGACGCTGGTGGCGATCCTGGGCGTCATGACCGGGGTCGGATTTTCCATCATGATGGCGGCGATGATGGAGGGATCGCAGGACGATTTCATCAAAACGCTGGTCGATGCCTTGCCGCATATTTCGATAACCGACGAATTGCGGCAGCCGACGCGGCAACCGGCCGAGATGACCTATGCGGCGGCCGAATTTCACGGACTCACGCCGGAAGTCCGGCGGCCCGGCATCAAGAATCCGTTCGCCACCATCGCCTCGCTGCAGACCTGGGTGCCCGGCACGCTGACGCCCTCGGTGCAGTCGAAGGCGGTGCTGCGCTTCGCCGGCCGCAACCTCACCGTCTCCATCATCGGCATCGACCCCCGCACCGAGGCCGACGTCTCCAACCTGGCGACCCACATGAAGCAGGGCACGCTGAAATCGCTCTATCGCTCGTCGAACGCGATCCTGCTCGGCGACCGGCTCGCCAACAAGATCGGCGCGCGGGTCAACTCCAACATCACGCTGGCATCCGCCGAGGGCGCCACCATGAGTTCGACCGTCGTCGGCACCTTTCACTCCGGCTTTCGCGCCACCGACGAAACCACCGGCTATGTCCTGCTCAAGACCGCGCAGATCCTCGAAAGGCAGACCGGCATCGTCAACGAGATCCGGGTGCGCACCTCCGATCCGATGCAGGCGCGCCTGATCAGCGAGCGGATCGGCGAGCAGACCGGATACAAGTCGATCTCCTGGCAGGAGGCGCAGGAAGATTTGTTGTCCGCGATCACGCTGCGCAACGTGCTGATGTACACCATCGTCGGCGCGATCCTCCTGGTCGCAAGCTTCGGCACCTACAACATCATTTCCACCATCACCCATGAGAAGACGCGCGACATCGCCATCCTGAAGTCGCTGGGCTTTCGGGACCAGACCATCCGGGCCATCTTCATCCTCGAAGCGTTGTTGGTCGGACTGGTTGGCGCGGCGCTTGGCTGGGTGCTCGGCTATCTCCTCACCCGGGGGCTGGCGTCGCTGGAATTCAAGACGCCGTTCTCCGACTACAATCACCTGCCGGTGCTGTACTCGGCCAAGCATTATCTGCTGGCGACCGGCGTCGCGCTGTTTTCGAGCCTGGTGGCCGGTTATTTCCCGGCCCGCGCCGCCGCGCGGCTGCATCCAGTCGACATCATCCGGGGCGCAACATGAGCACGGCACTGATCGAGGCCCGCAAGGTCACGAAGATCCTCGGCGGGATCGTGCCGGTAACGCTGGTTCAGGACATTACGCTTTCCATCATGTCGCGCGAATTCATCGCCATTACCGGCCCGTCCGGCTCGGGCAAGTCGTCGCTTCTGTATTTGCTGGGGTTGCTCGACCTGCCTACCAACGGCGACGTGCTGATCGACGGCCGGTCCACGACGGGGATGACCGAGGCCGAACGCGCCGAAGTCCGGCTGACCCGCCTTGGATTTGTTTTTCAGTTCCATTTTCTGCTGCCGGAATTCTCGATCACTGAGAATGTCGCACTGCCGATGCGCGCGCTCGGAAAACTGTCGTCGCGCGGCATCATCGCGCGCGCTGAAGAACTCTTGGCATCGCTCGGTCTCGGCGATCATCGTCACAAGACACCGGATCAATTGTCCGGCGGCCAGCGCCAGCGGGTGGCGGTCGCCCGTGCGCTCGCCAACGATCCGCCGGTCATTCTGGCCGACGAGCCGACCGGCAGCCTGGATTCTGCCGCCACCGCGCAGGTATTCGGAATTCTCGGGGATCTGGTGGTGCTGCACGGCAAAACCGTGGTCGCCGTCACGCATGATCTCAATCTCGCGTCGCAAATGCAACGCCGTATCCGCATCGTCGACGGCCGGCTGGCCGGCGATGAAAAGGTCGTGGCGTCCGGCGTTGGCTCATAGCACGAGACAATTCCGTGCGCGGCGCTTTCACTCATCAAAGGCCGGGGGCTCTGGCTTGCTGTCGTCCGGATCGATGCGCTCGACCGATTGATTGTCTTCGGCGGGAATGTCGCGCTCGATCTCGACCTCTTCCCGCTCGATCAAGCCCGGGCCTTCCTTGGTCTGTTCGGAGGGAGAATTACGAGGGTTCCGGGGAGGCGCCAGCATTTGCAAAACCTCTTCCGCTTGCATGCCGCATCATCTCGTGTCTCGGCGTTGAAATCGATTTATACCCCGAACGGATAGGTATCCGGCAGTCCCTTGATTTCGGCCGTATCCAGCGGGGTAACGGCATGAGTCTCGTCGAACCAGACATACTCGTCGAACTGGCGCGGCAGGTTGGCGTGGAAGTAATGACTCTCGCGCTCGGTTTCGGGCCGGTAGATCACGCCGATCGCCCGTTCAAGGCGCTCCTTGCCGAGTCCCCCGGGGCCGCGAAGATCGCCGCGCCCGCGCAAACCGATCATGAAGCGCGCGAGGCCGCTGGCGTGACACAGATGCTCATAGCTGTGGGCAATCGCCGGCCGGACCTTCTTGATTTCCACCGGACCGTCCCATTCGGACGCCGCGGCCACCGTACCGCTGTTGGTGCCGAAGCCGATCAGATAGGCGCCCTCGCCGAACTCCGCGCGGCAAAGCTGGCCGATATTGTACTCGCCGCGCGCCGCCATGTCGGTCGCCTCGGCGTTGCCGACATGGGAATTATGCGCCCAGACCACCGCCCTGGAGTCCGCGCCATGAAACGCCAAGAGGTTCTTCAGCGTTTCGAACATATGGGTGTCGCGCAGGTTCCACGATGCGCGTGAACCGTAATACATGATGCGATAATAGCGCTCGGCATTGGCGACCAGGCGCGCATTCTGCTCGGCATCGAGGAACCGCTCGCCGTCGTGTTCGGCATAGGCCCGGCGTTTCGCCAGGAGGTCCGCGAGCGTGCGCGCCACATCGGATTCGCAGATCGGGTACGATCCGGTTAATGCGGCATGGCCGTAGGTCGCGGGATCGCGCTGCCACGGCGTCAGGCAGCCATAGCGTTCGCGGGCGACCTTCGCCGATCCCGGATCGACCTCGTCGAGATAATTCAAAACCGACCGGATCGAATCGTAGAGGCTGTAGAGATCGAGGCCATGAAAGGCGACACGTTCGCCCTGCTCCGCCGTGCCGTTATATTTGCGCAGCCAGCCGACGAAATCGCGCACCTCGGTGTTGCGCCACATCCAGGTCGGAAACCGCGCAAAGGCCGTCCACTCCGATGCAGGATACTGGAAATGCCGCACATAGTGATCGACGCGAGCGGCATCCGGCCAGTCGGCCTCGATCGCGACGAAGCGAAAACCCTTGCTGACGATCAGCTCGCGGGTGATGCGTTCGCGCATCCGGTAAAATTCAGAGCTGCCGTGGGTCGCCTCGCCGAGCAGCACGATGCGGGCGGAGCCGATTCGCTGCAACAGCGGATCGATATCGGCGGCCTCGATCGAGGCGAACGATTCGGCTGCGTCGGCGAGATTCCGCACCAGCGCTTCCTCGCCCGGAGCAACCGGCCGCGGCGCCCGGCGCCCCGGCGCGCGGTCCGCACCTTTCGCACTCTCCCAGCCCTCCTCGCCAATCAAGGGAACGAAACGAACGTCGGCGATATCCTCGCTGTGATACTCGTCTTTCGAAATCCTCACGACCCGCACCAGTTCCTGGGTGCGCTGATCGGCACCGACCGGAATCACCAGCCGGCCGCCGATTTTCAACTGCTCCTTCAGCGACTCCGGAACCTGCGGTCCGCCGGCGGCCACGACAATGGCATCGTAGGGAGCATGCTCCGGCCATCCCCTGGTGCCGTCGCCGTGCAGGACGTGAACATTGCCGTAGCCGAGTTCGGCGAACAGCGCCGCAGCCTTGTCCGCGAGCTGCCCGAGGCGTTCGACCGTGTATACATTGGCCACGATCTCCGACAGCACGGCGGCGGCATAGCCGGAGCCGGCGCCGATTTCGAGAACCTTCTCGCCGCCCTTCAGCATCAGGGCTTCCGCCATGAAGGCGACGATATAGGGCTGGGAAATGGTCTGCTCCCCGGCGATCGGGAGCGGTGAATCCTCATAGGCGAATTCGCGCAGGGCTTTCGGCAGGAACAGCTCGCGCGGTACTTTGCGCATGGCGGCGAGGACGAGTTGGTCGCGCACGCCGCGCGCGGCGATATTGCACTCGACCATTTCGGCGCGGAGTTCAGCGTATGGCTTCATCCCGCCGGAGCGGCTTTCCCTTGACGGAGATCCCATGATGACGGCTTCCACATCTCAGCAGCCCTAGCGACAATCTACGCCCCTTGCCGGCTCACCGGGTTGATCGGCATCAACGGTCAAACAGCCGCGTTACTCAGCTGCCTGGCCCTGCGCCGGAACCGGGCGCAGCGGCGCAAATTCCTCCGCGGTCAGGGTCTCCTTCGCGATCAAAAGCGTCACGCCCGCGTCGAGATCGGTCCGGCGCTTCTCGAGAATGGCGCGCGCGCTGGCGGCGCCGGCCTCGATCAGGTCGCGCACCGCCAGATCGATTTCGCGCCCCGTCGCCTCGGCTGCGCTGACGACCGCATCCTGTGCCGCCGGCAGGAACGTCTGCGGCCGCGGCGCGTAAGTCCGCTGGCCGACCTTGGCGTCCATTCCATATTTCGTCACCATCTCGATGGCGATCTCGGTTGCGCGCTGCAGGTCGTCGGCGGCCCCGGTCGAGACGTCGCCGTCGAAGATCATCTGCTCGGAGGCGCGGCCTCCCATCAGCACCGCAATTCGGTTCTTCAGTTCGCTGACCGCGAGCAGGAAGCGGTCCTCGGTCGGACGCTGCATGGTGTAGCCGAGCGCGCCGACGCCGCGGGGAATGATCGATACCTTCTGCACGGGATCGACACCCGGCAGACTGGAGGCGACCAGCGCATGCCCCATCTCGTGGTAGGCGACCCGCCGGCGTTCTCCCTTGCTGAGCACCCGGCTCTTTTTCTCGATGCCGGCCACGATCCGCTCGATCGCGACCGTGAAATCGTCGAAGGAGACCTCGTCGGCCTTGCGCCGGGTCGCGGCGATCGCCGCTTCGTTGATCAGATTGGCGATATCGGCGCCGGTGAAACCGGTGGTGAGAGCCGCGACCTTGTCGAGATCGACATCCTTGGCGATCTGGATCTTGCGGACATGTACCTTGAGGATGGCGACGCGGCCGCTCTTGTCGGGACGATCCACCAGTACCTGGCGATCGAACCGCCCTGCCCGCAACAGCGCGGGATCGAGAATTTCGGGCCGGTTGGTGGCGGCGAGCAGGATGACCCCGGCTGAGGGATCGAAACCATCTAGCTCGGCCAGCAGCTGGTTGAGGGTCTGCTCCTTCTCGTCGTAGCCGCCGAACGCGCCGGCGGAACGGCTGCGCCCGAGCGCATCGAGTTCGTCGATGAAGATGATGCAGGGCGCCGCCTTGCGCGCCTGCTCGAAGAGGTCGCGAACGCGCGCGGCGCCAACGCCGACGAACATCTCGACGAATTCGGAGCCGGAAATGGAAAAGAACGCGACGCCGGCCTCGCCGGCCACCGCGCGCGCGAGCAGCGTCTTGCCGGTGCCGGGCGGCCCGACCAGCAAAATCCCCTTGGGCACGTGCGCACCGAGCCGGCCGTAGCTCTTGGGATCCTTCAGGAAAGACACCACTTCCTGCAGTTCGAATTTCGCTTCCTCGACGCCGGCCACATCGGCGAAGGTGACCTTGGTGTCCTTCTCGACATAGACCTTGGCGCGCGACTTGCCGATCGACATCAGGCCGCCAAAGCCCTGGCGATCCGCGAGCTTGCGCCCGAGGAACACCCAGATCAGGTAGAACATCAGCGCCGGCACGATCCAGGCCAGGATGGTCTGGAACAGCCCGCCCGACGGCACACCGGTGACGGCAATGCCCTTCGCCTCCAGCTTTTCGGCCAGCGCCGCATCGACGCGGGCGGTGACAAAGGCCGATTTTCCGTCCGCCAGCTTGTCTTTCAATTTGCCCTGGATCGTGTCCTGACCGACCGCGACCTCGGTGACGTTGCCTTTGGCCACGAGCTGCTCGAACTCGCTATAGGGAATGGTATCGACCGTGTTGTAGGTCGTCAGCGCCCATTGCAGCAGCACCATGCCGATGGAAGCGGCAAAGATATAGCCGATGGTGATGGCCTGCTTCCGTGACGATGAATCCGATTCCATTGCATTCTCCGGTCAAATCGGAAGAAAAAATGACGACATGCCCCGACAAATATGGGCACGGTCCCGAAAGCTATTAGCAGCCCCGGGTTCCATCAGCTTGCTCTGGATCAATCGGGTGGGTTCCCGCGCGGGTTACGTATTGTTGGCTGTCTGGCGCGGTACCGGATGCGCAGTAAATTGCCGAGGTGGTGGCTTGCCCTACGAATCCATCGAAGACCTGCCTCTACCGGTCCGGGCGCATTTGCCGCCGCATGCCCGCGAGATTTATCTTGGCGCCTTCAACAATGCCTGGGTTGAATATGCCGACCGGGGCCCCACGGAGCGCGAACGCACCGCGCATCGCGTGGCTTGGGCAGCAGTAAAGCGCAAATACACCAAATCCGGCGACCAATGGGTGCCGCGCGAGCTCGATTGATGCCTTGCGAGCCGGGCCGGCCGCGGCCCGATTGATCCCGATCAATATCGGCGATGCCGAACGGTGTCACCTAGGACTCCGCCGAAGGAAACGAGATCATGATTGGAATCACATTAACGTCAGAGCAGATCCGGGCCGCTCCGCCGGAAGTCAGGCGATGGGTCGAGCGCGAGGTAATGGCCGCGTTCGGCCAGCAGTCCCCGCCGGCGGAGGAACCCCATAGCGAGCATTTGGCGATTTGCAGCCAGGCGCAGGCCGCCGCGGTGCTGGCGCAAATCCAGGGCGTGTTGCCTGTCGCCAACGTGTTCTTTGAACTCGGGCGGCAGGGCGCGATCTTCGGCCAGCCCAACCTCGAGGCGTTTCGATTGCTCGACATCGTCCACCATACCCGCCTGCCGGATGCGGATCAGGTGGTTGCCTGTCTCGACATCATCAACCAGGCCTACAGCAACGCGTGCGGCGACGTGACCGCGCGATTCTGCGCGCTCGACCGCGAAGGCCATTGCTTCGTCGCGGTTCAGACCCAACAAAACGTCCTGCGGCTATGGCAAAAGGTGGTCGCCCGCCAGCAGCTTGTGCTCGAGGAAGACCCCGAGGCGGCCCCGGAGTCCGCCGGTGGCCCCAGCACCGCGCCGCAAGCCGAACAACAGACTTTCGATGGCAAGGAACCAGCCGCCGGATTGTGAGTATTCGTGAGTATTGTGTGTGTCTGGCGTAAGCACAGCAGCCCGCTCGTTCTGCTGTTCGCGGTGTTCATGCTGATCGCCGGTTCGGCGATCGACGCCGCGTGTGCGAGCATCGCGGTGCGGATCCAGCTTTCGCGGCAGACCATGAGCGTCGCGGTCGATGGCGCTGATTTCGCGACCTGGCCGGTCTCGACGGCTAGGCGCGGCTATCGGACCCCGGTCGGCCGCTACAGGCCCTATTCGCTGGCGGCGATGCACTACTCCAGTCTCTACGACGATGCGCCGATGCCGTATTCGATCTTCTTTCGGGGCGGCTACGCGATCCATGGCACCACTGAAATCCGCAATCTCGGACGCGCCGTTTCCCATGGCTGCGTCAGGTTGAGCCCCGACAATGCCAGATCGCTGTTCGAACTGGTGCAGAGCCAGGGACGGCAGAACACGACAATCGAGATCGTCCGGTAGACGTTGCCGGCGAGGCGCTCTCAAGGCTCCCTCAGCCAGCGCACAATCCCCGGCCAGTATTCCCCGAGCGTGCGCTTGCCCATGAACAGGCCGAGATGATTGCTGGGCGCGACCTCGCGGCGGAGATGCTCCGGCGGCGTTCCGACCAACCGCTCCAGCGCCAGCAATTGTTCGGGAGCCACCACTTCGTCGGCGCTCCCGGCCAGCAGATAGATAGGAAGCCGCAGGTGCGAGAGTTCTATCTTTTGCCCGAGGGCGACAAAATCGCCGGTGGTCAGTTCGTTGCGCCTGTAAAGTTTCTCGACAACTTCGAGGTAGTACGTCCCGGGAACATCGATGGTCCACGAATTCCACCTCTTGAAGATCGCTTCGAGCCGCGTGAATTCCGGCGAACCGATCGGCTCCGATATCTGCAGCGATTGACTGATATCGCTTGCGTCGACGGTGACGTTTCCCCACAGCCGGGCGACGTCACGGCCGATCACGCGACCATCGCCTGAAGAGACGAGGCCCTGGAACACGGCCAGCGGCGTTGCCGCGGCCATCGCCGATAATCCGGATAGCTTGGCGGCGATATCCACCGGCGCGCCGGCCATCACGAGCTTGCGCACCTTGGCCGGGAACCGCGCGGCATAGACCAGTGAGAGCCAGCCTCCCTGGCAGAGGCCGACGAGATCGACGACCCCGCCGAGATGATCGACCACGACGTTGAGCGCGGCAAGATGGTCATCGATGCCGAGAAATCGCATGTCGGCGGCCGCCGAGCGCCAGTCGGCCATGAACAGCCGTTCGATTCCGGCGTCACGAAGCGCGGCAACGAGGCTATGACCAGCGGCAAGATCGGCAACGACGGCGCCGTGCAGCGCCAGCGGCGTGCACAGGAGAGTCGGAACGCCGCTGTCGCCCGTGGTGAAGTCGCGCAGCCGCAGGAAATGCAGATCGAGCACGATCTTGTTGGGCGTGGCGCCCTCGGGCTCCTCTGCGGTCCGGTCGCCTTCCGCCCCCTCCGATACTTTCAGAAAATGCCCTGCGATCGACGAGGCCGTTTCGACCGCGGATATAGCCGCAAGCGCCGGCCAGAAGAACGCCGCGTACGGGAATTGATCTGCGGGAGGCTGAACCATTTGTTATAACAATGCCGCTTTGCCCTCTCCGACTTGAGCCAGATCAATTCATCCATCATTCCCGGATCCGGACCTTCAACATGGCAACGATGAGTGCGGGCATCCTGATGTACCGTCGCGGCGACGGCGGCCTCGATGTTCTGCTCGTTCATCCAGGCGGACCTTTTTGGCGAAACCGCGATCTTGGCGCCTGGTCCATCCCGAAGGGTGAATTGAACGACGGCGAAGCACCGGAACAAGCGGCCCGCCGAGAATTCGCCGAGGAACTCGGGATCAAAGCGACGGGCCGGCTGCGACCGCTCGGCCAGGTGCGCCAGCGCGGCGGCAAGCTCGTTCTGGCCTATGCGCTGGAAGGCACGCTGGATGCCGACGCCGTGCGCAGCAACGAAATATCGATCGAATGGCCGCCGCGAAGCGGCCGCACGATATCCGTTCCCGAAATCGACCGGGCCGAGTGGTTCCCGCTGGCGCTGGCGCGAGAGAAGATTCTCGCCAGCCAGCAGCCGTTTCTCGATCGTCTTGAGCGGCCGTAGCGCACTGCCGCAGCGCTGCGACGCCCAGGATTGACGGAGCGTCTTCCCGCCGCCGTTCTAGGCAAGCCGCTTCCGAATTCGGAACCTGGCGCCGATGCGGGCGGACAAGCCATATTCCCTCGCAAATCAAGACGTTTGGCGAAGGGTTGATATCGCTCAACCAGCGCCGCGCCGTTTGATCTACTTCTAAAAAGATGATGGCGATGACGATGACAATCCTCATCACGAGGGTCGAGGCGGCGGCCGGCAACCGCACCGGGATGCCGGCCGCCTCTGATCGAAACGGAGCGGGACAGTGAAGGTAGAAGATCAACAACGTCCTGAGGACGACGCCGCGTCGGCGCGCCCGCCGGATCCCTCTCGCACGGCTGCCGTGGCGACAGGCAATGGCGCCACCCTCTTCCCCGCGCTTCCGGTACCTTACCGCCAGCGCCGGCGGTGGCGGTGGACCTCGATCGCTGCCGGGCTTGTCGTGCTCATTCTGGCGGCCGGCGGCGGTGCATATTGGTGGCAGCTGAACCGGGCCGAGCTGCCTGTCGGCATCGTCCAGGGCAATGGCCGCATCGAGGCCGATGAAATCGACATCTCGACGAAATTTGCCGGCCGCCTCGCACAATTGCTGGTCCAGGAGGGCGACATGCTCAGCGCGGGCGAAGTCATCGCCCGCATGGACACCCGGGATCTCGAGGCATCGCTGATGCGCGCCGAGGCGCAGCTGCAGCAGGCGCAGAAGGCGGTCGAGGAAGCGCGCGCAACCCAGGAACAGCAACGCAGTCAGGTAGCGCTGGCAAAGCAGCAGCTAGACCGCACCACCTACCTCGTACAGCGGGGCAATGCGACCCAGGAGTTGCTCGATCAGCGGCAACAGCAATTGGATGGTTCAACCGCTATCCTCAACGCGGCGACCGCACGCGTAGCCCAGGCCGAGCATGCGCTGGCCGCGGCGCAACATGAAGTCGATCTTTACAATATCAATATCGCGGACAACTCGCTCGTCGCTCCCCGCGATGGCCGGGTGCAATACCGTATCGCCAATATTGGCGAGGTGCTGCCCGCCGGTGGCAAGGTCGTCACCATGATCGACGTCATGTCGGTCTACATGGATATCTACTTGCCTACCCTGGAAGCGGGTCAGGTCAAGGTCGGCACCGATGCGCGGATCGTGCTTGATGCCTATCCCGCGACCGCCATCCCCGCGAAGGTGTCGTTCATCGCGGTGCAGTCGCAGTTCACCCCGAAGACGGTCGAGACTCAGACCGAGCGCGACCGGCTGATGTTCCGGATCCGGGTGCGCATCGATCCCGCACTGCTCAAGGCCCACGCGCAGGCCGTGCGCAGCGGCCTTCCCGGCGTCGCGTATCTGCGTCTCGATCCGGATGCGCAATGGCCCGCCCGCTTGCAACAGATGAAGGGCTTATGAACCGGCACGGTCATCCGATCGCAAGGCTCTCCAGCGTCACCCTGACGTATCACAACAAGCGCGCGCTCGATTCAATCACGCTCGACATTCCGTCCGATTGCATGGTCGGATTGATCGGGGCCGACGGCGTCGGCAAATCATCGCTGCTCGGTCTGATCGCCGGCGCTCGCCGGATCCAATCGGGCCGGGTTGAAGTCCTCGACGGCGATATGGCCGATACCGGGCACCGCAACAATGTCTGCGCGCGTATCGCCTTTATGCCGCAGGGCCTCGGCAAAAACCTCTATCCCGATCTAAGCGTGAAGGAAAACATCGAATTTTTCGGCCGGCTGTTCGGCCTGTCGCGTGCCGAGCGTGGGCGGCGCATCGCCGAACTGCTCGAAAGCACGGGTCTTGCGCCCTTTCCGGATCGGCCGGCCAAGAAGCTCTCCGGTGGCATGCGCCAGAAGCTCGGGCTCTGCTGCGCGCTGATCCACGACCCCGATCTGTTGATCCTCGACGAGCCCACCACCGGCGTCGATCCGCTGTCGCGCCGCCAGTTCTGGGACCTGATCGGCCGGATGCGCGCCCGGCATCCCGGCATGAGCGTCATCATCGCCACGGCCTATATGGAGGAAGCCGAGCGCTTCGACCGGCTGATCGCGATGGATGCGGGCAAGGTCCTGGCTGTCGGATCGCCCGAGGAATTCATGGCGTCGACCCGCACCACATCGCTTGAGAATGCCATTGCGGCGATGTTGCCGGGTCAGCGGGAGGAGCGAGCATCGATTACGGTTCCACCGCGCGCTCCGGATCATCGCGAAATTACCATCAGTGCTCGCGACCTGACTTGCCGCTTCGGCGATTTTACCGCCGTCGATCGCGTCTCCTTCGAGATCGAGCGCGGTGAGATCTTTGGCTTTCTCGGACCCAACGGCTGCGGCAAGACCACGACCATGAAAATGCTCACCGGCTTGCTGCCGGCGACCGATGGCGAGGCATTCCTGCTGGGCAGCGCGATCGACGCCGGCGACCTCAGCTCACGCAATCGCGTCGGTTACATGTCGCAGTCGTTTTCGCTCTACATGGAGCTGACGGTTCAACAAAATCTCTCGCTTCATGCCCGGCTGTTTCGCCTGCCGCCCGGCAAGGCGAGGGAGCGCATCGCCGAGCTGGTGCGGGATTTCGGACTTCACCACTACCTCGATCAGCTTGCCTCGCAATTGCCGCTCGGCATCCGACAACGGTTATCGCTCGCGGTCGCGATCGTCCACGAGCCCGAGATGTTGATCCTCGACGAACCCACTTCCGGGGTTGATCCGCTGGCAAGGGACGCATTCTGGAGAATTCTGCTCGATCTGTCGCGAAACCGGAATGTGACCATCTTTGTCTCCACGCACTTTATGAACGAGGCGGCTCGCTGCGACCGGATCGCCCTGATGAACGACGGCCGGGTGCTGGCAACGGACACCCCGGATGGATTGATCAAGGCACGGGGGGCGGCAAATCTCGAAGCGGCGTTCATCAGCTATCTCGAAGAGGCGGACGGCCGCCAGTTGGTCGTTCCCGATGGCTCGCCAATCGACACCGTGGCCGCCGAGAACCCGGTCGAGCCAAGCGCGCCCACAAGACTCAGGCAACCCTCGTTCAGCCTGCGGCGCATGCTCGCTTTCACCATCCGGGAAACACTGGAGCTGCTCCGGGATCCGATACGGCTGTCCTTCGCACTGCTCGGTACCGCGTTTCTCATGATCATTTTTGGATTCGGCATCACCACGGATGTCGAAAACCTCTCTTACGCGGTGCTCGATCGCGATCAGAGCCCGGCGAGCCGCGCCTATGTCAACGAGCTCCGGGGCTCGCGCTATTTCATCGAGAAACCGCCGATTGCCGACGATGCCG
>Ga0265340_10000924_pt1 | contig 16685 bp, 13 predicted proteins | sample 4CB225metaG_FD_202082 | JGI IMG/M metagenome (GOLD analysis project Ga0265340, IMG submission 202082) | Rhizosphere microbial communities from Carex aquatilis grown in University of Washington, Seatle, WA, United States - 4-CB2-25 metaG | ecosystem: Host-associated > Plants > Roots >...
GACGATCGTGGCGTCGTCGAGGTGGAGACGATCGGTTACAACCAGGACGGCACCGTGGTCTGTATCTTCCGGCGCAAGGTGATGGTGCCGAAGGAGAGCTACCTCAAGGCTCGCGGCGGCGACCAGCCCGCCCGCCCCCAACCCCTCCCGTGATCGCCGTCCAAACCCCTCCCGTGATCGCAAGAGGTTTGGCGCGGCGGCTTGACCCGTGGCGTCAGGCAAGAGACCGTCGGCAGTGTGACCGTTCTCCGCACCTGCCCACGCTGCGGTGCAGTGGCGCGCCAGCCTGGGTTGTTCTCCAGTTCCTGGCTGTGTGACGAGCACGGCGAGATCGTTCCGGTCGGCCCGGCCAAGGCCCCGACCCCGGATCTGATTCACCGGCTGGCGCCTGACTGTCTGGTACCGGTCTGGGTGCCGAAGCCGATGCCGGACAACTGGCTGCTCACCGGTCTGCAATGGGCCGGGGACGACGCCGGCGGCACGGTTGCCTGCGTGGTCGCGGTCTCCGGGCCGCATCCGATGCCGGAGGTCGGCGATGAGGATCCGACCGCTGACCTGATGTTCGTCGCCGAGCAGCCTGGGATCGGTCTCGGTGCTCATCTGGCCGGGCTGCACGGAGTCGACCCGGGTCCGATCCTGGCTGAGAAGGTGCGGCACGATCCAGCCGAGATCAAGCTGGAGGCGGAAGGGCACGAGATCCCGCTCTGGTCGGTCCCGGTCGAGGGCGGGATGGCCTATGTCGGCGAGGCGGCCGGCGTCTGGCTCTGGTTGCTGGCCTGGCCGGCCCCGGCCGCCGTCGTGTTGCTGACCCGGTTCTCCCTCGTGGACATGCGTGATCGCGGTGAGGAAGTAGACCTGCCCTGCGGCGCGCTGACCCCCCGTTTACGCTGATCAGGTGCCAATCGACCTGCATCTTCACTCCACCGCCTCGGACGGCATGGATTCTCCGGCCGAGGTGATCGAGGCGGCGGTCGCGGCCGGTCTGGACGTCGTCGCGCTCACCGATCATGACAGCACGGCGGGCTGGGCCGAAGCCGGTGAGACCGCCCGCCGGCTCGGCCTGACGCTCATCCCCGGCGCGGAGATCTCCTGCGAGTACGGCGGTGGGATCGGCGTCCACATGCTGGCCTACCTGTTCGATCCGGCGGATCCGGCGCTGCTCGAGGAGACGTCACTGACCAGGACGGACCGGGTTGACCGGGCCCAGCGGATGGTCCAGCGGATGTCCCGCGACCTGGACATCACCTGGGCCGACGTGCTCGAGCACGTGGACGCCACCGCCACCGTCGGGCGCCCGCACCTGGCCGACGCGCTGGTGGCCAACGGGGTGGTCTCGTCCCGGGACGAGGCCTTCGCCACCCTGCTGCACGCCCGCTCGCCGTATTACCTGCCGCACTACGCTCCGGACGCGGGCCGGATCGTGCAATTGATCAGGGCCGCCGGGGGAGTGCCGGTGATGGCTCATCCACGCGCCGGTCGCCGGGGCCGGCTGGTGAGCGTGGCCGACATCGCCGAACTCGCGGACCTCGGTCTGGCCGGCCTCGAAGTCGATCACCGGGACAACGATCCCGAGGATCGGCAGATCCTGCGCGAACTGGCCCGCGACCTCGACCTGCTGACCACCGGTTCCAGCGACTACCACGGCAGCGGTAAGCAGAACCGGATCGGCGAGAATCAGACGTCGCCGGAGGTGCTGGAGGCGATCATTGCGCTGGGCAGTGCCGACCGCGTGGTTCGCCCGTGATCCATGCGCTTCCGGCCGGGCTTGCGTCCGCGCCGCCGATCGCCGCTGCCTGGCCGTCGATGGCGGCCCTGCCATCGACGGTCGCGGCAGTGCCGGTGCAGAATCTGTTCCCGGGCGGCCCGGCCCAGCTTTTCGGCGAAACCTTCGTCACCTACTGCTGGCCGGGCCCGGCGCGATCGTCGCGACCATGGTCTTCGTCAGCCGGGCCCACGGCGTCCTTGATCATCTCGCGATCGGGGCCGGAATCATCGCCGTCCACATCGTGCTCTTCACCGTGATGCGGTTCGCCAACCTGTTCCATCGGCTGCTGCGCGATTCCGGGGTTCTGCTGCTCAGCCGGATCGCGGGGCTGCTGTCGGCGATCGCCGTGCAACTGGTCGCCGACGCGATCCGCGCGTTCATCGCCGGGGAAGGCTGATCATCATGCCGACCAGCGATCCCGCCCAGACCGGCCCCGCCCAGACCGGCCCCGCCCAGACCGGCCCCGCCCAGACCGGCCCCGCCCAGACCGATCCTGCCCGGACCGATCCTGCCCAGACCGATCCTGCCCGGACCGATCCTGCCCTGATCAACGATCAGCTCGAGCTGATCGGAATGCCGACTCCGCTCTACCCCTGCACCCCGACCCGGCTGAATACCTGGCAGGACTGTCCCCGGCGTTACCGGTTCACCTACCTGGACCGGCCGCAACCACCAAAAGGGCCGCCCTGGGCGCACAACAGCATCGGTGCCGCCGTGCACTCCGCGCTCGCCGACTGGTGGCAGTTGCCGCGGCCCGAACGAATTCCGGCGGCGGCCCAGCGATTACTGCGCCGGCGCTGGCTGAAGGACGGATTCCAGGACGCCGACCAGTCGGCCCAGGCCGGACAGCGGGCCGTCCGGTGGATGATCGACTACCTGAACGGAATCGACCCGGCCGCCGAGCCGATCGGCATCGAGCGCACGGTCTCGACCACCACCAGCACCCTGATCCTCTCCGGCCGGGTGGACCGCATCGACGTCATTCCCGAGGCCACCCCGGCCGCGGGCGCCTTGGTCATCGTCGACTACAAGACCGGACGACACGTACCGGATGCGGACGACGCCCGCGCCAGCCTCGCGCTCGCCGTCTACGCGGTGGCGGCGGCCCGCACTCTGCGCCGGAAGTGCACCCGGGTTGAGCTGCACCACCTGCCCAGCGGCACCCGGGCCGTCGCCGAGCACACTCCGGGCGACCTGAACCAGAAGGTGACCGCGGCCGAATCGATCGGCCGGGGTGCGGCGGCTGCGGACACCGCCTACCGGGCCGGTGCTCGGGGGGACACGGTCTTCCCGCCGAATCCGTCGGCCCGGTGCTCGTGGTGCGATTTCCGGCGGCACTGTCGCGAAGGGCAAGCAGCCGCGCCGGATCGCGAGCCGTGGTCATCCGTGGTCACTGACCAGCCCGGGTAGTGCCAGCACTACCCGGGGCGGGAGGGTAGCCTGCCCATCGGCTGGGTAGCGAGCGGCAATGACCGCATCGGAGGATTTCGACAAGCTCGACGCATGATGACGAACACCACCGCCCCCGTAACCACCACCGCCAACAAGACCACCGGCTCGCTGCGGGTCAAGGCGCTCGTGCTGACCGTGTCCGCCGTCCTGGCCGGCTCGGGTGCAGTCGCCGCCGCGGCCGCCGCGTCCGCGCAGCAGCCGAACTCCTCCCGGCCCGGCCGGACGGCCGCACAGAACGGTCCGATGCGGGACGTCGCTGCGCAGGTGCTGGCGGCCGGCGCCCCTGGATACGTAGCCCGGATCAACGACGGTCACCGGGTCGCCATCACCCTCGCCGGCCTCGCCGACACCACCACCCGGCGACCGCTCACCAGCCGCGACCAGTTCGAGGTCGGCAGCAACACGAAGACCTTCATGTCGACGCTGGCCCTGCAACTGGTCGACCGGGGCCAGCTCGACCTGAACGCACCGGTCTCAAAGTACCTGCCCGGCGTCGTTCCGAACGGCCGGAACATCACCGTCCGGATGCTGCTCAACCACACCAGCGGTCTGTTCAGCTACACCGCCGATGCCGACTTCTTCACCAAGCTGAGCGATGACCCGCAGCACGTCTGGACCGAGCAGGAACTGCTCGACGTGGCGTTCAAGCACGAGCCGAACTTCGCGCCGGGCACGAGCTGGTCGTACTCGAATACGAACTACATCCTGGTCGGGATGATCCTGCAGAAGCAGACCGGCAAGAGCCTTCCCGACCTGGTGCAGCAGCGCATCGCCGGCCCCCTCGGCCTGAAGCACACCTACTTCGCCAACCCTCGGGCGACCAACACCGGCCCCGGTTACGCCCACGGGTACGCGGTCAGTTTCGCCGGAACCAGCCCGACCTACGCCGACACGTCGAGCTGGCCCATCGGCGGCTGGGGCGGCGCCGCGGGAGCGATCATCTCCACCCCGACCGAGCTGTCCCGGTTCTTCTCCGCCGTCCTCGGGGGAAAGCTGTTCTCCCAGCATCAGCTCAACCAGATGAAGACCACCGTCGACGTGCCGAAAGACTTCCCCATCGAGGGTGGCTACGGCCTGGGGCTCTTCAAGATCAAGTCTCCGTGCGGCACGGTCTGGGGGCACGGCGGCGACACCCTGGGCCATCACAGCACCGCCGTGGTCTCGGCGGACGGCCGGCGCACCGCGGTCAGCGACACCACCGCCGAGCCCAGTGACGAGGAGTCGAACGCCGGTGTAAACCGCTTCGTCCAGGTCGCTTTCGCCGCCGAGGACGTGACCATCTGTCAGATGCTCGACAAGCCCGTCCCGGCCGCCGTGCTCCAGGCCCTGCACGGCACCACCCCCACTCCGGCCCCCACGGCCACGGCCACGGCCGTGAAATAGCGCGGACCAAAGGGCGGAAGGAGAGGCTATTGGAAGCGCAGCCCCTCCTCGGCCAGGGCCACCAGCAGCCGTGGCGGGGTGAACCGGTCACCGTAACGCCCGGCCAGCTCCCGGGCGCGGGCCGCGAAGCCGGCCGGCCCGCCCTGGTACTGGTTGATGTACTGGAGCACGCCGCCGGTCCAGCCCGGGTAGCCGATGCCCAGGATCGAGCCGATGTTGGCATCGGCGACCGAGGTCAGCACGCCCTCGTCGAGGCACTTCACCGACTCGATCGCCTCGATGAACAGCATCCGCTCCTTGAGATCCTCGAACGGGACGTCGGCCCCGGACTGGCCGAGATCGGCGGGCCGGCTGGGGTCGGCGGGCCGGCTGAAGTGCTCGCGCAGGCCCGGCCAGAGCCGGCTTCGCTGCCCGTCGACGTAGTCGTAGAAGCCGGCCCCGCCAGCCCGGCCCGGCCGGCCGAACTCGTCGATCATCCGGTCGATCACGAGGTCGGCCGGGTGCGTCGTCCAGGTGCCGCCGTCGGCCTCGACCGCGGCCCGGGTCTCGTTCCGGATCTTGCGGGGCAAGGTGAGGGTGAGTTCGTCCATCAGGGCCAGCACCGGCGCCGGGTACCCGGCCTGGCTGCTGGCCTGCTCGATCGAGGCGGGTGGGATCCCCTCGGCCAGCATGGCGACGCCCTCCTGGTTGAACGTGCCGATCACCCGGCTGGTGAAGAATCCGCGGCTGTCGTTGACCACGATCGGGGTCTTGCGGATCAGCCGGACCACGTCCAGGGCCCGGTCCACGGTCTCGGCGCTGGTGTTCTCGCCCCGGATCACCTCGACCAGGGGCATCTTGTCGACCGGGGAGAAGAAGTGCAGCCCGACGAAGTCCGGCTGGCGACTGACCCCCTCGGCCAGCGTGGTGATCGGCAGCGTCGAGGTGTTCGAGGCCAGCAGCGAGTCCGGCTCGACGATGCCGTCGATCTCGGCGAAGACCTTCTGCTTCAGCGCCGGATCCTCGAACACGGCCTCGATCACGAGTTGGACCCCGGCCAGATCGGCCGGGTCGATGGTCGGGAGAATCCGGGCCAGGACGGCATCCCGTTTCGCGGCGGTGAGCCGGCCGCGGCTCACGGCCTGGTCCAGCAGCTTGGCCGAGTATGCCTTGCCCCGTTCGGCCGCGGCCCGGGAGACGTCTTTCAGCACCACCTCAACCCCGGCCTTAGCCAGCACGTAGGCGATTCCCGCGCCCATCATCCCGGCCCCGAGCACGGCGGCCCGGGTAATCGGCCGGCCCGTCGCGCCGGATCGTTCCGGAGCGGTTCCGCGCGAACTGGCCGCCTTCAGGTCGAAGAAGAACGCCTGGATCATGTTCGTGGAGATCTGCCCGCAGGCCAGGTCAACGAAGTACTGGCCCTCGATCGTGAAGGCGGTGTCGACGTCGACCGCAGCCCCTTCCACCGCGGCACAGAGAATGTGATGCGGGGCCGGGTACGGAGCACCCTTGAGTTGCTGGCGCAGGTTCGCCGGGTAAGCGGGCAGGGTGGCGGCCAGGGCCGGCGTGCTCGGCGAGCCCCCCGGTATCCGGTAACCGGGGGTGTCCCAGGGCTGCCGGGCCTGCGGATTGTCGGTGATCCACTGCCGGGCCCGCGTGATCAGCTCGGCCGGCGTGGCGACCAGTTCGTCGATCAGTCCGAGCGCGAGCGCGCGGTCGGGTCGGTGCCGCTGCCCCTTGAGCAGCACCTGGGTAAGGGCAACCGGCAGGCCGAGCAGCCGGACCGTCCGGACCACGCCGCCGCCACCGGGCAGCAGACCCAGTGTGACCTCGGGGAACCCGAACTCGATCCGGGGGTCGGCGACGGCGATCCGGTGATGGCAGGCCAGTGCGAGTTCCAGGCCGCCGCCGAGGGCGGAGCCGTTCAGGGCCGCCACCACCGGCCGGCCCAGGGTCTCCAGCCGGCGCAACTGGGCCTTGATCGTGGCGATCCCGGCGGCCACCTCGGTCAGGTGGGCCCGGTCGGCCTTGATCAACGTGTCGAGGTCGCCACCGGCGAAGAAGGTCTCTTTCGCCGAGGTGAGGATGATGCCGGTGACACGGTCCAGGTCGGCGGTCAACCGGGCCAGGACGTTGTCCATCGCCTCGACGTAACCGGGGTTCATCGTGTTCACCGACCGGGCCGGGTCGTCCAGCGTCAGCAGCACAACGCCGTCGGGTCCGTGGTCGTGGCGGATCAGGTTCTGGGTCAACTCAATGGTCCTTCCGACGTGAAGGGGGGATCGAGCGATGAACCGCGGGGCCGCGGCCGGACGTGGTCACACTCGCTCGATCACGGTGGCGATGCCCATCCCGCCGCCGACGCACAAAGTGGCTAGCCCGTAACGCTTTTCCCGCCGCTCCAGCTCGTCGAGCAGGGTGCCGAGGATCATCCCGCCGGTGGCGCCGAGCGGGTGGCCCATGGCAATCGCTCCGCCGTTGACGTTGATCCGGTCGAGCGGGAGGTCGAGGTCGCGGGCAAAACGCAGGACCACGGCGGCGAACGCCTCGTTGATCTCCACCAGGTCGATGTCGTCGATGGCCAGGCCGGCCTTGGCCAGGGCTTTGCGTGCGGCTGGGGCCGGGCCGGTGAGCATGATCGTCGGATCGGCTCCGGAGACGGCGGCCGCGACAATCCGGGCCCGGGGGGTGAGCCCGCCGGCGATCCCGGCCGCCTCGCTCCCGATCAGCAGCAGCGCGGCGCCGTCCACGATCCCGGAGGAGTTGGCCGCGGTGTGCACGTGATCGATCCGCTCGACCCAGTGATACTTCTGCAGCGCGACGGCGTCGAAGCCGCCGTCCCGGCCCAGTTCGGCGAACGACGGCTTCAGCGCGCTCAGCGAGGCGAGTGTGCTGTCGGCGCGGACGTGCTCGTCGCGGTCGAGGACGAGCTGGCCGTTCCGGTCTCGCACCGGTACCACCGAACGGCTGAAGTACCCGTTGGACCAGGCCTTGGCCGCCCGGAGCTGTGACTCGACGGCGTACCGGTCGACGTCCTCGCGGCTGAACCCCTCCAGGGTGGCGATCAGGTCGGCCCCGATTCCCTGGGGCACGAAACCGGTCGCGAAGTTGGTTTCCGGATCGAGGGCCCAAGGGCCGCCGTCCGACCCCATCGGCACCCGCGACATCGACTCGACCCCGCCGGCCAGCACCAGATCTTCCCAGCCGCTGCGGACCTTCTGGGCGGCGAGGTTGACCGCCTCGAGCCCGGAGGCGCAGAACCGGTTGAGCTGGAAGCCGGCCACCGTGTCCGGCAGACCGGCGGCCAGCGCCGCGGTCTTGGCCAGGTCGGCCCCCTGGTCGCCCAGCGGTGAGACCACGCCCAGGACGACGTCGTCCACCGCGGCCGGATCCAGGCCGGGATGCCGCCGCCGAAACTCGTCGATCAGGCCGACCACGAGCGACACCGGTTTCACCCCGTGCAGCGCTCCGGTTTGCTTGCCCCGGCCCCTCGGCGTGCGGATGGCGTCGAAGACGAAGGCGTCGGTGGCCATCTCGGGCTCCTCTCGTTCGCCGGGACGGCCGCACCGAGCCGGCGGCCGGAACCCTCGAGCAAATGCGAATTGCGGTTAACTTTTGCTCACGATTTGCGGAGCTGTCAAGGCATCCCGAAGCGGCATCCTGACGTGCGGGTTACGCTGCCGACCAGAAGCCGGGCGGTAAAGTGGCCGCGCGCGAGTCAGGTGCGGGTTGTCCAAGCTCGTCCGATCAGGGAACAGCGAGGGACGCGGTGGGGGCAACGGATCCGGTCGGGTCGTGCTCGGTCCCCCGCGCAGGGGAGCCGGTCGGCCCGCCCGTGGTCAAACGCCCGAAGAACCGCAAGGCCCAGATTGCCCTGGTGGCGGCCGAACTGTTCTGCCGGCGCGGGTACCACGGGGTGGGGGTCGACGAGATCGCCGCCGCCGTTGGGATCTCCGGGCCGGCCGTCTACCGGCACTTCCCGAACAAGTACGCGATCCTGATGCAGGCCACCCATGACCTGGTCGAGGCCGCCCAGGCCGTGGTCGCGGACGCCCTCGACGGCCCGGCCGCGGCCGCCGATCCGCACCGGCGACTGGACGACGCGCTGGCCGGTCTGACCCGGCTGAGCGTCGACCGGCGCAAGGTCACCGGCCTGTACCAGTGGGAGGCGCGCTACCTCACCCCCGAGCACCAGTTGGAGTTTCGGGCCGAGCTCTCCGAACTGGTCGGCCGGCTCGCCGAGGTGCTGCGGCAGGAACGTCCCGACCTCACCCACTTCAGTGCCCGACTGCTCACCCGGGGAGCGTTGAGCGTGATCAGCAGCCCGGCCACGCACCGGGCGGCGCTGGGCCGCGGCCGCGGGGAGCCGCTGTTGCGACGGGGGGCCTGGGTGGTGCTGACCGCGCCCGGGTCGGACATCCTCGAGCCCACCTCGTCCGTCGCTGCCCCGGCGACCGGTCCCGAGGCCGTCACTGCCCTGGCTACCGGGTCCGGGTCCGGGTCCGGCAGTGGCCTGGCTACCGGGTCCGGCAGTGGCCTGGCTACCGGGTCCGGGCCCGGCAGTGGCCAGGCGGCTGGGCCGGGGGGCGGCGGTGGTCAGGTGGTCGGGCCGCGCGCCGGCGGTGGTCAGGTGATCGCGCCGCCGGTCGGCGTCAGTTCCCGGCGCGAGATCCTGCTGGCCGAGGCGATCACGCTTTTCCATCGGCAGGGGTACCACTCGGTCGGGATCGAGGACATCGGCCGGGCCGCCGGGATCAACGCCTCCAGCGTCTACCGGTACTTTCCGAGCAAGGCCGACCTGCTGGCGGCGATCTACTACCGGGCGGCGGAGCAGGTCACGGCCGCGACGTCGGTCTCGCTGGCCGAGGCCTCCGACCTCGAAGACGCTCTGTGGCGGCTGGTCGGCCGGTACGGCGACCTCACCTTCCGGCAGAGCGAACTCGTCGCTGTCTATCAGGCCGAGAACAACAACCTGCCGGCCCCGGACCGGCACGAACTGCGCAAGGTGCAGCGACTCCAGGTCGAGGAATGGGTCCGGCTGGTGGTCGGGATCCGCCCGGAGCTGACCCCGGCCGATGCCCGGGTACTGGTACATGCCGCGTTGAACTTGATCAATGATCTCGGGGCTGGTGCCCCGGCCCCGCCACCTCCCGGACTGGAAGCTCAGCTCGCCGGGCTGGCGCTGTCCGTCCTGCGCGAAAGTTAACCGCGAATCGCATCGGCTCTACCAAAAAAGTTAACCGTCGTTTACAGTCTCGACATGACCGATGGACTGTTCGATGACACCGCCGTCATCCGTCGCGTAGTCCGCGAGGGCGTGCTACTGGCCGGTGGTGGATGCGCCTCGATCCTGCAGATCGCCCACCCTGGCGTGGCCCAGGGCGTAGCCGATCACAGCAGCTATGCCGAGCGTCCCCTGGACCGGTTGAAGAACACGATGCAGTACGTCTACGGCGTCGTCTTCGGCACCGAGCAGGAGGCGCTCCTGATCAGCCGGGCCGTGTACGGGATGCATACCCGGGTCACCGGTCCGGGTTACAGCGCCAACGACCCGGATCTTCAGGTCTGGGTCAACGCCACGCTGTTCCATACTGCGACCCGGATCTACCAGGAGATCTTCGGCCCGCTGACCGACGTCGAGGCCGACGCCTGTTACCAGCAGTACGCGGTGCTGGCGACGTCCATCGGCTGCCCGGCGCAGAAGTGGCCGGAGAATCGCCGGGAGTTCGCGCAGTACTGGAACCGGACGGTGGCCTCGCTGGTGCTGAGTCAGGCCGGCCAGGAGATCGCGCACGAACTGCTCCACCCGCGAAACCTGCCGCTGGCGCTGCGCTCCGCCTCGCCGGTCAACCGGTTCGTCACCGTCGGCCTGCTGCCCGATCACGTTCGGCGGCAGCTCGGCCGGCCCTGGTCGCCCCGCAAGGAGCAGATCCTGCGGGCCGGTCTGCGGGCCGGGTCCGTGATCTATCCGCGGCTGCCGCTGGCCGTTCGACAGGCCCCGAAGACCTACTATCTCGGGGCCCTGCGCAAACAGGTGGCCCGACGCCGGCCCGCCACCCCGGTGAGCTGAGGCCCGAGCTAGCCCGCTGGCGGCCCATCCTCGATGACCTGCCCGAGCTGCGGCAGATCGTGATCATCGACGAATCCGCCCGACCGGCTGGGGATCAGCGTTTCCGGTCGCTGCGTGAGGTCGAAGCGGCCGGGGCCGCCGCCCACGAGCGCGATCAGGCGGTGTTCGAGAAGACCTGGCGCCAGGTTGGGGCCGACCAGGCGGTGACCCTGCTCGGTGATCTGGCCTGAATCGGTACCTCCGCAGAGGCTTTCCGGAGGCACACCGACTGCGCCCGCACCCGTGAGGCACTCGCTCGGCATGTCACATGTGAACCGGTGAGCGGGGAACACTCGAGCCTGCCTATGGCTTGAATTTTCCCCGCTACCTGCGCGGCACCAGATACTGGCTCCTGATCGCGGACCGGGTCGAGTTGCTCGATCCGGCGCAGCCAGGGGTCGCGGGCCATCTCAGAACCCCAGCGATCGCCCAATGAGGTCTTTCATGATCTCCGTGGTGCCGCCGTAGATGGTCTGGATCCTGGAGTCCAGGTAGGCCCGGGCGATCGGATACTCGCTCATGTAGCCGTACCCGCCGTGCAGTTGCAGGCACTGGTCCACCACCCGTTTCTGCAGTTCGGTGCACCACCACTTGGCCATCGCCGCGGTAGCCGCGGTGAGCTGCGGCTCGACCACGCAACGGTCGATGAAGGTCCGGCCGATCTCGATCTCGGTGGCCATCTCGGCCAGAGCGAACCGGTTGTGCTGGAACGAGCCGATCGGTTTGCCGAAGGCTTCCCGCTCCTTGCAGTAGGTGCTGGTGAACTCGAACACGGCCTCGGCGACGGCGATCGCGACGGCGGCGATCGAGAGCCGCTCGAACGGCAGGTTGCGCATCAGGTTAGTGAACCCGCTGCCTTCCTCGCCGAGCAGGTTGGTCGCCGGCACCTGGACGTCGTCGAAGAACAGTTCGGCGGTGTCCTGGGCCTTCTGGCCGATCTTGTCCAGGTTGCGGCCGCGTTCGAAGCCGGCCATACCCCGCTCGACCATCAGCAGGCTGATGCCGCGATGACCGGCCTCCGGATCGGTGCGGGCGACCACGATCACCAGGTCGGAGAGAATCCCGTTGCTGATGAAGGTCTTCTGCCCGTTCAGGGCGTAGTGCCGGCCGTCCGCGGACCGGATCGCCGTCGTCCTGATGCCCTGCAGGTCGCTGCCGGCCCCGGGTTCGGTCATCGCGATCGCGGTGATCAGCTCGCCGGCGCAGTAGCCGGGCAGCCAGCGGGCTTTCTGCTCGTCCGTGCACAGTGAGGTCAGGTAGGGCCCGACGATGTCGTTGTGCAGCGAGAAGGCCGGCCCGTTGGCTCCGGCTCGGGCCATTTCCTCGGCCAGCACGATGTTGTAGCGGAAGTCGTCGACCCCGCCGCCGCCGTACTCCGGCGGGACGGCGAAGCCCAGCAGCCCCTGCCGGCCGGCGGCCAGCCAGACCTCTCGGTCGACCAGGCCCACCTCCTCCCAGCGCCGGTGGTGCGGGGCGATCTCCTTTTCGATGAACGTGCGGACGGACTCCCGTAGGGCCTCGTGCTCGGGTTCGAAGATCTGTCGTTTCATGTCGTCAGCTCCCATCTCGGTTCAGCCGCATCAGTGGCTCGCGGGCTCGGACTGCCGGGCCACGCCGGCGGCGAGCAGGTGGTCCGGCTGCTCGATGCCCCAGTCGGTGAGAATCGCCCGGGTGTGGGCGCCGGGCCGGGCCGGGGGCGAGTCGATCTCGGCCGGGGTGTCCGAGAACCGCGGCGCCGGGGCCGGCTGGACGATTCCGTCCTGCTCGATGAAGGTGCCTCGAGCGGCCAGGTGCGGGTGGCCGGCCGCCTCCCGCAGCGAGAGCACCGGGGCGACACAGGCATCGCTGCCCTCGAAGACGGCGAGCCATTCGGCCCGGGGCCGGCCGGCGAAGGCTTCGGCGAAGCGCCGGCGCAGCACCGGCCAGCGGGCCCGATCGGGTTGTGCCGGCCAGCCGTCGTTCCCGGTGTTCGTGTCGTTCTCGGTGTTCGTGTCGTTCCCGGTGTTCCCGGTGCTCATGTCGTTCTCGGTGCGGGCGTCGTTCTCGGTGTCCGCGTCGTCCTCGCCCTCGGGGTTCGTGCTGACGGCCGATCGAAGCCGGGTGATGAACGCGGCGAAGAACCGCGGCTCGAGCGGGCCGATCGCCAGGTACTCGCCGTCCGCCGTCCGGTAGACGTCGTAGAACGGCGCCCCGGTGTCGAGCAGGTTGACCCCGCGCCGGTCCTGCCATTGGCCCTCGGCCAGCAGGCCGTGCATCAGCGTGGTCAGGTGGGCCGCGCCGTCCACGATGGCGGCGTCCACCACCTGGCCGCGGCCTGAGCGCTCGAGCGCCCGCAGGGCCGCGAGCACGCCTACGGCCAGGTACAGGGAACCACCGCCGAAGTCGCCGACCAGGTTGAGCGGCACCTGCGGTGGGCCGTCCGCGCGCCCGATCGCGTGCAGCCCGCCGGAGATCGCCAGGTAGTTGATGTCGTGACCGGCGGTCGGAGCCAGCGGGCCGGTCTGGCCCCAGCCGGTCATCCGGCCGTAGATCAGCCGCGGGTTGCGGGCCAGGCAGGCCTGCGGGCCGACGCCGAGCCGCTCGGCCACGCCCGGGCGATACCCCTCGATCAGGACGTCGGCCCGCTCGACCATTTGCAGCACCAGTTCGGCCCCGAGTTCGTGCTTCAGATCGATCTCGATCGAGCGTTTGCCCCGGTTGAGCAGGTCGAACCGGGGATCGCCGCGCAGCGGGCTGCCGTCCTGGCGGTCAATCCGGACGACGTCCGCCCCCAAATCGGCCAGCAGCATGGCGCAGAACGGACCCGGGCCGATCCCGGCCAGTTCGATCACCCGCAGCCCGGTCAGCGGGCCGGTCATGCGCAGGCCCGGCTACGTCGTCCACCGGGTCGATTCGGTGTACTGGTCATCCTGCTATTATTTTTGATATTTTATTCTTGTCAACGGTTTGATGATGGACGGCGACACTCCAGGGTTGGCGACTCCAAGATCGACGATTCGGTATTGACGACGACTCCGGTTTTGACGCCGGGACGAAAGGAATCAGATGACCAGCCCTGCCCCGGGTACTTCGGACGACGGCCTGGCCGGACCAGAAGCGGTCGGCCCCACCGCACGGTCGGACCGGCTCGCGGACCGGCTCGCGGCCCGGCTCGCCGGTCGGCCGAACCGGGCCCGCCGGGCCCGTCCGCAGTTGTCCGAGGAGGTCGCCACCCACCTGCGCGAGCTGATCATGTCGGGGACGATCCGGCCGGGGGAGTTCATCCGGCTGGAGGAGGTCGCCGAGGAGGTCGGGGTCAGCATCACCCCGGTTCGGGAGGCGCTGCTGACCCTGCGCGGTGAGGACATGGTCGAGCTGGAGCCCCGGCGCGGTTACGTGGTCGCCCCGCTCTCCCGGCAGGACATCGACGACCTGTTCCGGTTGCAGGCCGACATCGCCGGCGAGATCGCCGCCCGGGCCACCGCCGTCATCACCCCGGCCGAGCTCGCCGAACTGGGCCGGATCCAGGAGGCGCTGGTCGCCGCGGTCGGCTCGGCCGGGGTGGAGGAGATCGAGCACCTCGAGTTCGAGTTCCACCGGATCATCAACCGGGCCGCCGAATCCCGGAAGCTGTCCTGGTTCCTGCATGCGGCGACCCGGTACACGCCGGCCCGGTTCTACTCCTCCGATCCGGGCTGGCGGACGGCGATGCTCACCGATCATCGCTCACTGCTGGCCGCGCTGGCCGAGCGGGACGCGGACGCCGTGCGCGGTGAGATGATCCGGCATTTCACCGACGGCGCCCAGCGGCTCACGAAACATCTTGACGAGCGCGGCCTCTGGGCCTGACGTGCCGGAAACGGAACAGCTTCCAGGCCAGCTCGACCGACTTCGGCTTCCGGTTGAACGTCATCAGGTCGAGCGGGGCCTTGAAACGCTGGACCGTCACCGATTTGGGCCGGCTGAACTCCCGGAGCCCGTCGGCGCCGTGAACGCGCCCGAAGCCCGAATCGCCGACGCCGCCGAACGGCAGGGCCGGGATCGCGGCGAAGCCCAGCACCGCATTGACCGAGGCCGAGCCGACCCGGAGCCGGCGGACGACGTCCAGCCCCTGCCGCCGGCTGCTGAACACCGAGGCCGCGAGCCCGAACGCGGTGCCGTTGGCCCGCCGGACCGCGTCGTCCAGGTCGACCACCCGGTTCACCACCAGGGTCGGCCCGAACGTCTCCTCGGTCACGGCCGAGCTGTCCTCGGGCACGTCAGCGAGGACGACCGGGTCGACGTACGGTGGCCGGACCGAGTCCGGGCCACCCACGATCGCGTGGCCACCGCGCTTGATCGCATCGTCGATGTGCCGGGCGATCACGCCGATCTGGCTGGGCATGGTCATCGGGCCGTAGTCGGCGTCAGCGTCGATCCCGGCCCGCAGGGGCGCCACCCGATCACGGACCCGGGCCAGGAAGTCGTCGTAGACCGCATCCACCACGTAGACCCGCTCCACCCCGACGCAGGTCTGCCCGGAATTGCCGAGCCCGCCGAACACCGCCGCCGAGGCCGCGGCGTCCAGGTCGGCGTCGGCGGCCACGATCAGCGCATCCTTGCCGCCGGCCTCGATCACCACCGGGGTGAGGGTTTCGGCGCAGGCGGCCATGACCCGCTTGGCGGTGGCGGTGGAGCCGGTGAACGCGAGTTTGTCGACCCCGGCCCGGCTGAGGGCGGCCCCGGTCTCGCCCCGGCCGATGACGACCTGTAGCACCGGCTGTTCGGGGAGGATCTCGGCCCAGCGGTCGGCCAGCCAGCGCCCGACCCCGGGGGAGTACTCGCTGGGCTTGAAGACGACGGCGTTCCCGGCGGCCAGCGCATAAGAGATCGACCCCATTGGTGTGTAGACCGGGTAGTTCCACGGCCCGATCACGCCGACGACACCGAGCGGCTGGTATTCGATGGTGCTGCGGTGGTTGGCGGCGAGCAGGCCGGAGGAGACCGTGCGGGCCTTCAGCACCCGATGGGCGTGCCGGGCCGCCCAGTCCAGGTGCTCGACCGCGAGCATCACCTCGAAACCGGCGTCGCCCAGGGGCTTGCCGGTCTCGGCGTGGATCAGCGCCGCCAGTTCGCGGGCGCGCCCGGCCAGTGACTGCTTCCAGAGCAGCAGAAAACGCCGCCGCTGCGCCGGTGACCGGCTGCTCCACCAGAGGGCCGCTGCCTGAGCCCGGCTGAGCGCGGAGCGGACCGCCGCATCGTCGGCGATTTCGTACTCGCCGACCAGGTCGCCGGACGCCGGATCGAGCGAGCGGAGGACCGTCGGGGTAGGCATAGTTTATTTTTGATATTTTACTTCCTGGATGTCAACCCTAGGGAGAACCAAAGGGCGAGGGCAGCCGGGGGACCGAGGGTGAGGGAGTCGTCACCGCCCCATGATCCCAAAGTGAAACATTCGCCGCCGGGACCCGGCCAGACGATCGACGCCGAGAAGTAGTGCCCCGAGCACACCGATCTCGACCCCGAGTTGGAGAAGCTGGAGCACGACCCAGCCGTAGCCGTGCTGGGTGGGGTCGAGGAAGGAGTACGGGTAGCGTTCCGGGACGGTGGGAAAGACGATCGCCCGCAGCACCGAGGTCAGGCCGTATCCCAGCGGGAAGGACAGCCAGGCCGGCAGGTCGCGCCAGCCGGCCACCCGGTGCGGCCCGAACGTGACCCAATCGACGACGGCCATCACCGGCACGACGTAGTGGACGAGGAACAGCGACCGGTTGGCCAGCAACGTCGCCGGATCGCCGTGCCCGAGGCCGGGCAGCGGGTTCTCCCCATGGTTGAGCAGGAAATGCGCGACCAGACCGGTGACCAGGATCCACAGCGTGACCGCCCCGCGCAGCCGGGGGGCGGCCGGGTCGACGCTGCGGCGCCGCCGCATCCAGTAGAGAACTCCGAGGTAGTAGCCCAGGACGATGACGTTGCTCTGGGTCGTGTAGTAGGCGATCCGGTGATCCCCGGTGAGCAGGCCGAGGGCTCCGGCCGCGA
>Ga0265340_10000925_pt1 | contig 16675 bp, 18 predicted proteins | sample 4CB225metaG_FD_202082 | JGI IMG/M metagenome (GOLD analysis project Ga0265340, IMG submission 202082) | Rhizosphere microbial communities from Carex aquatilis grown in University of Washington, Seatle, WA, United States - 4-CB2-25 metaG | ecosystem: Host-associated > Plants > Roots >...
CGGCAAGGGATCGGTGCAGACGATCATCCCGCTTGGCTCCAACAATGGCGCGCTGAAACTCACGACCGCGCGCTACTACACACCGTCAGGCCGTTCGATTCAGGCCGAAGGCATCGCGCCGGATATCGTGGTGGCGCAAGGCGACGAAACTCAGACGCCGAAGATTCTGCGCGAGAGCGAAGCCGATCTACCGGGCCATATCGCGGGAAACAACGCAAAAAAGCCACCGGTCGAAGTCATCAAGCCAGCGCCCGGCAAAAAATACGATGACTTCCAGCTCTCCTATGCGCTCGATGTGATGCGCGGCAAAAACACCGTCGCGTTCATCAAGAGCGCGTCAGCGGACTGATCTCATCCATTGGCGAATCTTATCCGCCTCGCGAGGACAAAAATGACAAAACCGCTTCCGCTCGCGATGGCCGGCGCCGTAGTAGGCTTCTGCGCCGCCGCCGCTCTTTCGCATTTCGCTTACGGCGAGTCCAAAAGCCCCTCGTCGTACAGCCAGCTCGATCGCTTTGGCGCTGCGTTCGCAAAAGTGCGCGCCGCATATGTCGATACGCCGGATGACCGTCTACTGATCGAAAATGCGATCGGTGGGATGCTCACCAATCTCGACGCACATTCGAGCTATTTCGATCCGAAGACTTTCGCCGACATGCAAGTGCGCACTGAAGGTCAGTATGGCGGCATCGGCGTCGTCATCGAGTCCGACAAAGGCGCCATCAAGGCGGTAGCCGTTGTGGACGGTGCGCCGGCATCGCGCGGCGGCATGAAGACCAATGATACAATTTTGGAAATCGACGGAACGCCCATCACCGGCGCCAAGCTCGATGATGTGCAGAAGAAGATGCGCGGTCCCAGCGGCTCCAAAGTGACGCTCACCCTTTCGCGCGAAGGCGTGAAGGATCCGATCGAAGTGAAACTGGTGCGCGGACTTGTTCCGGTTGAGCCGGTCACGTCCCGGCGCGAAGGCGATGTGGGATATATCCATGTTCCCGCGTTCAACGATCACACCGACAGTGGCGTCGAAGCCGCCGTTGCAAGCCTCAAGAAGCAGATTGGCCCCGGCATCAAGGGCTATATCATGGATCTGCGTGACGACGGCGGCGGCGTGCTGGAGCAGGCGACCGGCCTTGCCGACGACTTCCTCCAAAGCGGCGAGATCATGTCGATGCGTGGCCGCACGCCCGATGATACCGAGCGCTTCGATGCGCATCCCGGTGACATCATCGACGGCAAGCCGCTGATCGTTCTGATCAACGACGGTACGGCGAGCGCCTCCGAAATCGTCGCCGGTGCGCTGCAAGACCATAAGCGCGCGACGATCGTCGGCCTGACGTCGTTCGGCAAAGGCTCGGTGCAGACGATCATTCCGCTCAACAATGGCGATGACGGCGCGCTGCATATGACGACAGCGCGGTACTACACGCCATCGGGCCGCTCCATTCAGGCGCTGGGCATCACGCCGGATGTCCAAGTCGCCGAGGGTAACGAACACGCCGACAGCGACTCCGCTTTCGAAGAGCGCGAGGCCGTGCTGCCGCATCATCTGGAAGCCGAGGGGCCGAAGCCGCTCGCATCCAACGTGAAACCGATCCAGCCGCCGCAGGGCAAGAAGATCGACGACTTCCAGCTGCACTATGCGGTGCAGATGCTGGACGGCACGGTTCTTTCCAGCCTCGACAAGCCGGTGAAGCCCGCGAATTAACGCGCCCGTAACCATGAGAAGCGCTATTCTGCGCCCATGGTTGCGAGCGATGTGGCCGAAGATGGCGCCCTGACGGGCGGCGCTGTGCGCCGCGGCGTTCCTATCTTGCTCTACGCCTGGGCCGTGCTCGCTGCCGTTCTGTTGATCGCCGCGCTCTGGATCGCATTTCTCGGCAAAGCTTCCGATGGCGAACCGTCGCTCAGTTTCGATCTTGCGCCGCGCGCCGCGCACAAAGTGGCGCACGTGCAAAAGCCGACACACATCGCCAACACCAACCTCATCAACGCAGGTCCGCAGCCCGCAATGCCGCTGGCGAACAATCCTGCGGCCCAACAACCCTTGGCGTCCACAAAACTGCCGCCCGCAATCGTCCCGCAGACCATCGCCAAACAGGTCTATGCCGGTGCCGCGCTTGTCGCCGATCCCGCGCTGATCGAAACGACATCGAGCGGCCCTCTGCCGCGTATCGCCGATGATGGCCGCACACCGATGGCGGCCTACGCACCGCCCGCCGCAAAAGCATCAGGGCCCCGCATCGCCATTGTGATCGGCGGCTTGGGCATCAGCGCGAAAGCAACGGCTGCTGCCATCGCCAATCTCCCGCCAGCCGTCACGCTATCCTTCGCACCCTATTCCAACGATGTGCAACGCTGGGTCGCCGAAGCGCGCAAGCGCGGACATGAGGTGCTCTTGGAAGTGCCGATGGAGCCGTTCGATTTTCCAGACAGCGATCCCGGCCCGCACACGCTGCGCGCAGGCACCGGCGAAGATTCCAATATCGACCGCCTCACCTGGTCGATGACACGCTTCACCGGATATGCCGGAGTCACCAATCTTCTCGGCGGCCGCTTCATGGCGGATTCCAATGCGCTTGAGCCGGTGATGACGTTCCTTGCGCGCCGCGGCCTGATGTTCTTCGATAGCGGACAGGGTACGCGCTCCGCCGCGCCAGATGTCGCGCGCGACACCAGCACGCCCTTCGTGCAAGCCGTTTCCAATATCGATGCCATCCAGACCGGCATGGAGATCGACCAGCGCCTGTCCGACCTCGAAACACGGGCGCGCCAGAATGGCTTTGCCGCAGGTGCCGGATTCCTTTATCCGGTAACCATCGAACGCGTGGCGGTGTGGGCGCAGGGTCTTTCCGGACGGGGCTTTGTTCTGGTTCCGGCTTCGGCCATAGTTCAGAGCGGAAAATAATTCGTTCTGGTATATGCCCCGGCACAGCCATTTGCGTCATGAAGATCTGCCCTATCGCCCTTGCGTCGGCGTGATGCTGTTCGACCGCGAGGGCCTCGTTTTCGTGGGCAAACGCATCGATCAGACCGTCGAAGGCTGGCAGATGCCGCAAGGCGGCATCGACGACGGCGAGACACCACGCCAAGCCGCGTTTCGCGAGATGGAAGAAGAAATCGGCACCGCGAAAGCGGAATATCTGCGCGAGATGGACGAGTGGCTGGCTTACGACTTGCCGCAACATCTTCTCGGCGTCGCACTGCACGGCCGCTATCGCGGGCAACGTCAGAAATGGATTGCGATGCGTTTTACGGGCACCAACGCCGACATCAATGTTGCGACCAAGGAACCGGAATTCGAGCAGTGGAAATGGCTCGCGGTCGAGGCTTTGCCGCGCCTCATCGTTCCGTTCAAGCGCGATACCTATATGAAGGTCATCAATGAATTCCGCGATCTCGCGGTCCCGACCGCCTGACAGCAACGGATGGCGCGCCCCAAGGTGAATGTTGTGATGATCCACGGTGCGTTTTGCGGACCGTGGGCATTTGAGCATTGGCGCAAACCCTTCGAAGCGCGCGGATACAAACTGCATCTTCCCACGCTGCGCTTTCATGATTGCGGCCGGAATCCTCCGGCGGCTCTCGGCACGACAAGCCTGCTCGACTACGCCGCCGATCTGGAACATCTGCTCGACGACATCGACGCGCCCGCAATTCTCGTCGGACATTCGATGGGCGGATTGCTGGCGCAGATGCTGGCCGCCAAGCGCAAGGTTGCAGCGTGCATTCTTCTGGCACCGAGCGCGCCCTATGGTGTGTTTCCGGCCACACCTTTCGAGATCGCTTCGGCACAAGCGCTCTATCTCGCCGGAGATTTCTGGAACAAGCCTCTGAAGCCTGAGCGCTGGATCGCGGCGAACAACGCACTCGACATGCTGCCCGAGAAAGAACATGACGCGGTATTCGCGCAATTCGTTCCAGAATCCGGGCTCGCAACTTTCGAGATCATGCAATGGGCGCTCGATGGCAAGCGCGCCAGCGCTATCGACGCGGCGGCCGTGAAATGCCCGATGCTGTGTCTTGTGGGATCGCGCGATCGCGTGAACTCGCCGGGCACCGTTCGCAGCGTCGCGCGGCGCTATCGCGATCACGCGACATTCGAAGAGCTGAAGAGACACAGCCACTGGCTGATCGGCGAACCGGGTTGGGAGAAGATCGCCGACCGCGCACTTGGCTGGCTCGATTCTGTTCTCACCGTGAAACCTGCGCGCTAGATCCGCTTCATCGACGGTGTCATCGGATCGTTGATTCGACTGATAAAACACCTTTCGATTGATCCTCGATTTTTGCCTCCTGCATTTCGCGCTTCTATATCTTGTGGTCGTTAGAGCCTCGGCGCATTTGAATTCAAGAATCGCGATACCCCCTCCCCCTCTCCTCTTCCCGCATCTTCTTTGTTCATTTCGCGCACAACGCCTTGGCCGCGCCGAACGCCGGCGCATTTCGCTCTTGGATTTCGAATAGTCCTATAATAGGTATATTTGCTGACAAGTCAAGGCTTGCGTTAGATGTGTATTATAATTGACGCCGCTGTTTTCCATGTGTATTCTGATACACATGCTCGAAGTCCGGCAGACACCGGCTTTCACGAATTGGCTGGCCAAGCTGGCGGACCGCAACGCGCAAGCGCGCATCGTTGCGCGGCTGCGCCGGTTCGAGATCGGCAGTCTTGGCGATGTGAAGCCCGTGGGCGCTGGCGTGACGGAAGCACGGATCGATTACGGCCCGGGCTACCGGCTTTACTTTGTGCAGCGCGGCGACGTTCTGATTGTCATGCTGTGCGGCGGAGACAAACGGACACAGCGGGCCGACATTCAGAAAGCCAGAAAGCTGGCGAAGGAGTTTTGAGTGGCAAACGAAACAACAAAATTCGACGTCCAGAATCATCTCAAGACACGCGCGGAACGCATCGCGTATCTTGAAGCCGTGCTGGAAGATGGCGATCCCGGTCTTATCGCGGCGGCATTGGGCGACATTGCACGCGCCGTCGGCCCTTCAAAATTCGCACGCGAGACCGGCCTCAGCCGCGAGACGATCTACAAGGCGCTCAAACCCGGCGGTAATCCCACGCTGGATACGGTGTCGAAGAGCGTGAAAGCACTTGGGCTTAGGTTGTCGCTGGCGGCAAGATGAATTCGACCAAATGCAGGGAATAGGCATGCTGTCGCCAGAATCCAAGAATGAGTTCGGCCCCTCCCCGAAAAATTCTGCGCTGCGCTTCGAATTTTCTCGGCCCTCCCTCAAGGGGAGGGGGTATAGCGAAAGGACAAAGACCTAACATTTTCCGAAATGTGTTGCTTGCCCGCATCCCGATTCGATCAGTTGCGGCTAACTCGGAGCATCACGTAGGACAGAATCTCCAGAGCGATGAATCCAACAAGCAGCCCATAAAAAAGGTGCCCTTGTTCCGGAGTCACATAGAGCGGACCGTGAGCTGGTATGTAGAAAACGCGCATCGTCTTTGGATCAGGTGTGGTTGCGCCCGTTGCATAAAAACGAGCCAAAAGAAATATCGCGGCAAAAAAGAAGCCCACGCCAATTCCACCAGAAAACCGCGAAAAAACATCGAATTTTGACTTGTCCATAGGAGGCCCTCAACAGTGTGGCGCCGATTGAAGCGCATTGCGAACTCCCGTAAGCGCTGCTCCGAGCACCGGATGCCCTTGCTGCGTCGGAAAGCGTCTTTAGGGCGGCCGTCTTTAGGGCGACAGGATACATATTTCCGCGCGAACGAGGAGCCAGATCAATTCGAAACCGGCGTCTCGTAGTGCTTGCGGAAATCCTGCATGAAGGATTCCAGCGTATCGACGGAGGCGATCTGCCCCGCGAGATCGCGGAAGGCGGCGCCTTGCAACTGAATATTTTGCGTCACCACAGCAAACGCGTTTGAATCCGCGCTGGCTTTCATCTTCGCGGCGAAATGATCATGCAGGCGGTCGAGACTCGTCTGATCGTTCGCCAGCGAATAGGCAATCGCGGCACGCATCACTTCGTGGCGATCTTCCGCCGACAGCGCCGAATCGCCATTCCAGCGATCCGCGAGCATCTCTTCGGCCTTTTGGCCGGCGACGGCCCAGTTGCCGCTTTCCCAATAGACATCGGCGCGCAGGCGTTGGGAATCTGGCGCTTCATCGACAGCAATGACATCCAAGGCCTGATCCCACTGCTTCAGGGCCGCGAGCGAGCGCGCTTCCAAAATCATGCGCTGATGGTTCACATCGTCCGGCAATCCGGTAATGCGCGTCGTGTTGATCGCGGTCAGTGCATCTTCCGGCTTGTGGTTCATCAGATCGACCATCGCCAGCCGCGCGGCCACTTGCGCACGCGCCGCGCCATCCAGACGTTTGGTTACCTGGTAGTTCAGCAGCGTCGCCGCCGGATCGAGCAGATCGACCGCCATCAGGCGATCGGCCATGCGCCGGATCATCTCGTCGCCATCCGCACCGATGGGTGTCATGTCGATGAAGTCGTAGAACAACGCCACCGCCTGAATCGGCGGCATCGAGTCGGCGCCGCCTTTCAGATAAAGCTTCACAAACGCGCCGCGCATATCGTCCTGCGCCTGACGCGAGAGCTCGTCTTCCGGGAAATCCTGGCTCGCGATGCGTAGCGTCTGCAAGCCATCGCGCCAGCGCTTTTGCGAGAAATAGATCGCGCCGAGCTTGCGCAAAGTCTTCAATTCCAGCGCATCGCCGCGCCAGCGAAAGCGCAGCTTCTCCAGCATATCGATGGCGACGGCCGGCTTCATCCTGTTGGCGGCAAGACCGGCTTCGACGTGATCGTAGATCGCGTTGGCTTCTGCGCGCTCATCGCCGCTTTGCTCCACGGCATCGAACAACGCGAACGCATCGCGCAAACGGTTTTCGCGCGAATACAGCTTGGCGCGCGCCAGCTCGGCATCGAGCAGAAGCGGCTTGGGCATATCGTGCGGCAGTTTGGAGAGCGCAGCGTCGGCTTCTTCCAGGCGCCCGATAGCGAGCGCGGCATTAGCCTGCGCCGTGCGCGCACGGCTTTGCCAATCGGCGGGATAATGCGAGAGCATCGTCTCGGCGAGCGTGAGCGAGTCGCGTGCGCCTTGCTGATTGTCGAGCGCTAATTCGATCAACCCGCGCCACAGCGCAGCATGCGCGTCGCCATCGAACATGCCGCTGGCCAGCACATTATGCGCATCGTGATAGCGGCCCATCATATAATCGGCGGCGGCACGGATCGTCTGCAATTGCTTGTCGCCTTGCAGCGACGGGTCGGTCGCCTGCATCAGATCCACAAGACCGAGCGCCTCGGCGGCGAACTGATTGGCGATATAGAAACGCGCGAGAGCGAGGCGCGCGATGTTGACCTTGTCCGGCTTCTGCTGCGTCACACGCAGGCGAAGTTTGCGTTCTGTCGCAAGGAAGTCGCCACCTGTTGTTTTCTTCCAGTTGGCGAAATCGATGAAGGTCGGACCTTGCGATGCCTGAATGAGCGCGGCGGGTGATTGCGGCGTCGGCGCGGCGATAGCGTTGAGGGACAAGCCTTCGGGCCGCGAAATGCGAATACGCGATTGATCGACGGTGACGGCGAGATCGTCCGCCAGCGGAGAAATCACCAAACCTGAAACGGTCGGCACCACGCTGAAATCCACGAAGTCACGTTGTGTGACGATGCCGCGGCCGGGAATGGCCGGGATGACGGTGAGTGTGTCGCCGACGACCGGATCGCTCAGCGTGATCGCGCGCGTAGCGCCTGGAACGAGCGTGGTTAAATACGAGCCGTGCGGATCGTCGTTGCGGACGAAGCCGAAGGTTGTCGGCGGTGTGCCCGGCTGCGGCGAGATCGTGACTTTCAGATTGCCGGCTTGCGCGCTCGCCGAAACGGATTCAGTTTGCTTCAGACCGATGCGCAGGACGCTGACACCTTCGCCCGTCGAAACATCGAGCGACGCCGGAAAATCACCGAGCGATGCTTTGAGTTTCATCGTGTCGATGGGCGGCGCGCCATCGAGCACGACCCAAACTGTGTTGCCGCGTTCAAATACAGCCGATGGATGCGTGGCAGCATTCGCGAACATCACGATGGCGCCGTCGCGTGTGCGTTGACCGCCCGCCGTTACAGGCTGGGGCAATGGCAAAGCGCCGGCTGTTGGCGTGGTGGCTGGAGCCGGCGTAGCGGCAGCCGTCGCGACATTTGGCGCGGGCGTATTCGACGCAGGCTTGTTCTGCGCGTTCACGAGCGCTTGCGCCTGTTGCGCAGCCGCGGTTGCATCCGGTTTCGCGGGCGCGTTGGCATCAGAGACAATCGGCTTGGCTTTTACATCGAGCTTGTCGAGACCCGGCGGCTTGTAAGCATCAGCATCCGATTGGGGCGAAACGATATCGAGCACGACATGCGTACCATCGCGGAAATCGTGATAGCGCGAACCAGCATCGGTATCGAACTCCAGAACCGTGCCGCGATTTTCGACGCGCCATCCGGCATCCTTGATCCAGGGCGGCGCGATGCGCTCGAACGCGGTGAAATCCGGACGCGCCATCGCTTCGAAGCGCACGGTGATGTGGCTCGATCCGGGGAACACGGTGTAGAGAATGTTTTTTGGCCAATCGAAAACGATACGCGAGAAATTCGAATACGCGCCCGCGCGGATCGTAAGCGCGGGAAGCTTTGCGATATCTGTGGCGGCGGCTTGAACTGGCGGAGGCGGCGGCAGATCCGGCGGCGTTCCCGCGTAAGTGGCCGGAGCCAGATCGATCGCAAAGCGATTGCCGGAATTGCTGGTGTGCAGTTTCGCATCCTGCGCCAAAGCGATACGCAACGTCTTGCCATCGGGATCGAGGCGCGCGCTTGCGACGTAAGCGCCAAGACCATGCGCAATCGAATCCGGATCGAGCGTCACTTTGCGATTGAAGCTGACGGTGACGACGCCGCTCGTCATCGCGGCCGTTGCATGCGCTGGCGTGTCGAAAGAAAGGATCACGCGGCCAAAGCCGCCATCGGAAGATTCGCTCACGCTATCTGCTAGCGCCGGTGCGGATGCGACAGCGCAACCGAGCAATGCGCCCGCCGCTATCGTCTTTGCCACACCCATCTTCATAGACTTGGCGCCTCTTCCAGAGCCGATTTTGCGTGATTCGCGCAGGCGCGTCGTTAGCTCAGCCACTCTTCGGCTTGGTTGGGACTTGCGGTTTCGCCGCAGCTGGTACTGCCGGTTTCGGAGTCGTGCTCGCCGCTTTCGCCGGAGTCTGCACAGCCGGAGTCGTTGCCGCTTGCGGCGCTGGAATCGGCTGCTGCTGCGCCGGTGTCGCCGGCGCGGGTTGCGGCGCTGACGGCGGCGTCGCTGCTGGCGTTGTTGGCGGAGTTGTCGAAGCCGTCGCCGGATTGAGCGCAGCGACTTGCTGTGGCGTTGCTGGTGCCGTCGCAGCCGCCGCGGATGCTGCCTGCGCATTCGGATCGGCGATGGCAGCGGCTTTCGGATCGGGCAACTTCAAACGATTGGCGAGGCGCACCGTGAGTTTCTGCGCGGCGCCCGGCTCCATTTTGCCGAGGATCGCGCCCAGCACGTCGGACTTCATGCCCGCCGCGACGTTGAGTTCGACCGTCTCGTCCAGATTGTTGAAGATGCGCGCGGCATCGGCCGGCTTCATCGACGAATAGGTTTTCACCAGACTGTTGAACTGCGTCTGATCGGCGGTATCGCGCTGGCCGAGCAATTGCTGCATCGTCGCCTGAAGCTGCTTGAGGCTCGCGATCTTCGTATCGACGCGCGCTTCGGCAGCCTTGATGAGATTTTCCTGCATATTGAGCTGCTGCTCGCGCGCATCGAGCGCGGCGCGGCGCTTGGAAAGGCTTGTGAGCACATCGACTTCGGCGGTGCTCGTCGCTTCGGAATCGTCCGCTGTCGGGTCGGAGGCGAGCGCGACCTGCGTTTCGGTCTGCGGTTGCGGGATTGGCAACTGGCCCGTCATCGCATCCTGCGCACGGGCGTCATGCACAAGGCCGACGCTCTTGACCGCAAGCATCACGCCGCAACTCAGAATAACGGCCGGGAAGAGTCGCAGGAAACGCATGATCTATTCCTTAGCGGATATTCCGCGATGCAGCGGGTTTCAGCGATTCCAGTCGTGCGCCGAGTGTGGCCGGCATGATGGCGTTCGGCCTGGACTGCGTGCTGCGATCCATGCGCTCGGCGATACGGTCGCCAGACGCAACAAGCAGCGACAACTCATCGGCAATGCCGCGCGCACGCGACAAGCGATCATCCAGCGCTTCGGCGGCGCCGGCAGCGGTAGATTTCAGCGCGCGCATCGAAGAACCGGCCGAAACGATCGCATCGTTCAGCAATGCGATCGTCAGCTTCAATCCGTCTTGCCCGCTGCGCAGCGCAGCCAAGCGGCGCTCCAGCAGAATGCAATAGACGAGAGTCGCCAGCAGCAGAACGGAAAGTGCGCCTTCAGCAATTAGAGAGATGTTCATCATATCCAGTTTCCTCAGAGCTGACGCGATGCGTCGGTGCGTTCCACAGCTTCGTCAATGCGCACAGAAACCGCCGAACCGACACGGCCCATGCGCCCCCGCAGCAGCGGAACGCCGCCGCAACGCAATTCGATTTTCGATTCCGGCGAAGCGTTGAGCATCATCGTGTCGCCGACCTGCAGATTCATCACCTTGTTCAGCGACATGATCTGCTCGTCCAGAATTGCGTCGATATCGACTCGCGTGGACCAAAGCTCTGTCGCCAAATGGCTTTCCCAAATGGAGTCGCGGCCGAACTTCTCTCCCATGAACTGCTGCAGCAGCAGCTTGCGGATCGGTTCCAGCGTCGCATAGGGAAGTAGCAATTCGGTGCGTCCGCCGCGATCTTCCATGTCGATGCGCAGCTTCACGAGGATCGCCGCGTTCGCGGGACGGGCGATGGCGGCGAAGCGCGGATTGGTTTCGAGGCGGTCGAGTTGGAAATTCACCGGCGCCAGCGGCTCAAACGCTTGCGACATATCGTTCATGATGACTTCGGTCATGCGCTGAACGAGCGTGCGCTCGATGGTGGTGTAGGGGCGGCCTTCGATGCGCATTGCGGCAGACCCGCGGCGACCGCCGAGCAGCACGTCCACGATCGAATAGATGAGATTGGAGTCGACGGTGAAGAGACCGTAATTATCCAGCTCTTCCGCGCGAAACACAGCCAAAATCGCCGGCAGCGGAATCGAATTCAGATAATCGCCGAAGCGGATCGAGGTGATGTTGTCGAGGCTGACTTCCACATTGTCGGACGTGAAGTTGCGCAGGCTCGTGGTCATCAAGCGCACGAGGCGGTCGAAGACGATTTCGAGCATCGGCAGGCGCTCATACGACACCAGCGCCGAATTGATGATCGCGCGAACACCGCTCTTGTCCTGCAACTGTTCATCGTTGACGTCGAAGCCCAGAAGACTGTCGATCTCGTCCTGGTTCAGAATGCGCTCGGCAACGCCGCCGCTGCCGCCACTTGAGGCTTCACCGTCAGCAGCTTCGGCAGCCGGTGCGGCGGCCTGCTCGTCGAGATTCTGTTCGGTTTCGTCAGCCATCACTGCACAATCATTTCTTTGAGAAGGACGTCTTTCACGGTGAAAGGCGCAGTCGCGACATTGATGCGGCGCAGAAGCTCTTCCTTCAGGCGCAGCACACCGGCGGAGCCTTTGAGATCGTCGACGCGCAATTCGCGCAAATAACCCTGAAACTGATCGACCACACGCGGCATCAGCGGCTGGATGCCAGCCTTCTCATCTGCACCCGTAAGCTCCAGCGAAACGCCGAGCTTCAAATAGGCCGGATTGCCGTCGGCCGACTGAATGTTCACGACCATGTCCGGCATGTCGTAGAAGGCGACTGTCGGCGGGACGATGGGCTGCGGCGGCTCATCAGCAGCGGCCATTTTCGTGCCGGCAGTCTTTGCGCCATGCGCAAATAAGAAGAAGTAAGTGCCGCCGCCCGCGCCCAGGAGAACGACAAGCGCGCCACCGGCGATGATCATCAACATCTTCTTGTTGCCGAGCAGCTTCTTAACGAAACCTTGCTTGCCCGCATCATCGGTAACGGGTTCTTCAGAGTCCTTCTCGCTGGCAGCGGCGGGCTCCTTCTTCACGACTTCCTTCGCCACGCGTGGAATCCCCTCGTCTCGCGCGCTTCTCGCGCTATCCGAACGAAAACTTATGCGGACGTGGTTAAGGAGTGGTTCAAATCGCCTGCCACAGGCAGCGATCACCCGGCAGAGTTTGCCGGAGCACTTCGCGAGGGGCTCAGAAAACTCATCAAAACCGCGCTTTTCCGCATGGCATGGCCGCTGCACTGAAGAACGGCGCGGAGGACCAGAAAGGATCCGACGGCGCCATGGATAATACGCTACTCGTCAGTTTGTCTTCGCAGCTTGCGTCCTATCGCTCGATGGACGTGATCGCCAACAATATGGCGAATGCGAGTACGCCCGCTTACAAGCGCGAAGAAGTCAAATTCGAAGAATACATTCAGAACGTCACGCCGGCCGAAGGCGAAGTTGGAACGCAAGCGATCAGCTTCGTCGCCGACAAGGGCACAATGCGCGATCTCACCGAAGGCGCGATCAGTCAGACCAGCAATCCCTTCGACCTGTCGATCAGCGGCAAAGGCTATTTCACGATCAACACGCCGAACGGTCCGCGCTACACGCGCAACGGTCATTTCACGCTGGATCCGAATGGCCGCATCGTCACCGAGAGCGGCGATCCTTTGCAGGGCGACGGCGGCGATCTGACGATCACGACGGACGATGGCAATGTGCACATCGCGCAGGACGGCACGGTCACCGGCGTTCGCGGGCAGATTGGCAAAGTTCAGCTCGTCAACTTCGACAATGAATCCGCGCTCGTGAAACAGGGCGCCAGTCTTTACTCGACGACGCAAACAGCGAACCCTGTCGAAACGCCGAACATCACACAGGGCGCGCTGGAAGAATCGAACGTCCAGCCCGTGCTGGAAATCTCGCACATGCTCGATGTGCTGCGCGCCTATCAAACCACGGCGAGCCTCACACAATCGCAGCAGGAATTAGAGCGCAACGCCATCGACAAGCTCGCAGAAACGCAGAGCTAAGGAGACAGATCATGAGAGCTCTTAGTATCGCCGCCACGGGCATGCAGGCCCAGCAGACCAATGTGGAAGTGATCGCGAACAACCTCGCGAACATGAACACGACGGGCTACAAGCAGCAGCGCGCGGAATTCCAGGATCTGCTCTACCAGAACGTCGAACAACCCGGCGCGCAGACATCCGACTCCGGTACGGTATTGCCTTCCGGCATTCAGCTCGGCGCCGGCGTGCGCACGGCCGCTGTCGCGCGCATCATGAGCCAGGGCGATCTGTCGTCCACGTCCAATCCCTACGATCTTGCGATCCAGGGCGCAGGCTATTTTCACATCACGATGCCGGATGGCACCGACGCTTACACACGCGCGGGCAATTTCGCGCTGTCGCCGGAAGGCCAGATCGTTACCGACAAGGGTTACACGGTTGCGCCGGGCATTGCCGTTCCATCGAACGCAACCAGCGTCACCGTGAACGCACAAGGCCAAGTGCAGGCGACAATTCCCGGTCAGACCGCGCAACAGACTTTGGGCCAGCTCGAACTCGTTCGCTTTCCGAACGAAGGCGGCCTTTCCGCGCAAGGCGACAATCTCTTTACGGAGACGGCGTCATCCGGTTCCCCGCAAGCAGGCGTTCCCGGCGCAACCGGCTATGGCACGATTCAGCAGGGCTTTCTCGAAACCTCGAACGTCAATCCGGTCGAGGAAATTACATCGCTGATCACCGCGCAGCGCGCTTACGAAATGAATTCCAAGGTCGTCACCGCAGCCGATGACATGCTGCAGACGACATCGCGCATGGGAGGCTCATAATGATCAAGGCCCTGATAGCAGCGATTGCCATTCTCGCCCTGCCCTTCTTTGCCAATCTCGCGCTCGCAGACGATGGCGGCACGATGCGCATTGTGGTTCCGGCACACGCCATCGCGCGCGGCATGACCATCGGCGATTCCGATCTTGCCTATGTGTTGGTCCCGGCCGGTCAGGTTGGGCCAAGCATCGTCACCTCGATGAACGATCTCGACGGCATGGAAGCGCGCCGCGTGCTGCGTGAAGGCGAGGCCGTGCGCACCGATGACGTTCGCCATCCGGTACTGGTGACCAAAGGCTCGACCGTCACCATGACATTCACCGCGCCAGGCATTTCGCTGTCCGCGGTCGGCAAAGCCATGACCGAAGGCGGCATCGGCGAATCGGTGACGGTGCTCAATCCGGTTTCTTATCGCCAGATCAGTTGCGTCGTGACCGGTGCCGGAACTGTGCGCGCTGGCGACATGACCGCCACCATCGCCTCCAGCAGCGAAATCCAGATTGCAGCTTCGCGTCCGTAAGAAAGACAAAAAATGAAAGCGCTCAAACAGACCGCATTCTTCGTCGCACTCACCGCTGCGCTGTCAGGATGCAGTGCAGTCGATCGCATCGAGAACATCGGTGAAAAGCCGAAGCTTGCGCCGATCGAAAATCCACTGACGCAGGCGAATTATCAGCCGGTGACGATGCCGACGGAGCAAAGCCCGTCCGGTCCACACAGCCAGAACTCTTTATGGGCACCGGGAGCGCGAAGCTTCTTCCACGATCCGCGCGCTAGCCATGTCGGCGATATCATCACCATTGATATCACAATTGCCGATGCGGCGCAGATTTCCGACACTACGACGCGCACGCGCACAAATTCGGACGACGCCAACCTCACCAACTTTTTCGGTCTGGAAGGCTCATTGCAGAAAGTGCTGCCCGCTGGCGCCGATCCGTCGAGCCTTGTGAAGATGGGATCGGACACATCCAATGTCGGCGCGGGATCAGTGAACCGTTCCGAAACCGTGAACCTCACACTTGCCGGCGTCGTCACACAGGTCATGCCGAACAGCAACCTCGTCGTAAGCGGCCATCAGCAGGTGCGCGTGAACAACGAGTTGCGCGATTTACAGATCAGCGGTCTCGTGCGTCCGGAAGACATCACCAGCGACAATACCGTGAACCTCTCGCAAATCGCGGAAGCACGCGTATCGTATGGTGGCCAGGGCCAGATCACCGACATGCAGCAGCCGCGTTACGGTTCGCAGCTCTTCGACATCATCATGCCGTTCTGATTTTACCGGGCCTGACTTCGTCGGGAGAAGGGACAAAGCAAAACGGCCGGACGCAAGATCCGGCCGTTTTCGCATTCAAACAGGAACGATCAATCGTCCTTGTAAACTCTCTCCCGGCGCTCATGACGCTCCTGCGCTTCGATCGACAACGTCGCGATCGGACGGGCATCGAGGCGCTTCAAAGCAATCGGCTCGCCTGTCTCTTCACAGAAGCCATACGAGCCATCATCGAGACGGCGCAAAGCGGAATCGATTTTCGCAATCAGCTTGCGTTGGCGATCGCGCGTGCGCAGTTCAAGCTGACGTTCGGCTTCGGTGGAAGCGCGATCGGCCAGATCGGCAAACGGCGTGGTTTCGGCTTGAAGATTCTGAATCGTCTCGCGGCTTTCGCGAAGGATCTCTTCTTTCCACGTCGACAGCTTGCGGCGGAAATATTCGCGCTGCCGCTCATTCATAAAGGGTTCGCTTTCCGATGGCTTGTAGCCGGACGGAAGTTCTTTACCCATAGAAACACCCCAGTCGGTTGAATCGCCCTTCACTGAGCGGGCGGGTTTATACAGGCGCCCGGTGTCCCCGGCAAATGGAATTGCGGCGCGAGAGATTCACAAATAGCTATTTTCGGACAAATACTTAGCTGGAGAGCTGATCGGCTTGTTCAAGCTTGGCGAGCTCGACGCGGGCGCGCAGCTCGATCTCATCGAGAACGTTTTGGAGCTTGGGATCGGCGAATCCGTCCTGCCGGCGGCTCACGGCCGTCGCGAGACGATTGAGTGTGGCGCGCGGAATGCCGCCGGCGAGAAGCCCATCGCGCACTTCATCGAGCATATCGAGAAGCCGCTCGCCATGATCCAAACCGCGGGAACGGCCGCTGGTAGAATCATCCAAACTTTGCAGAGTCAAAATACTTTCGACCGATGCGATCGGACCCGGCGCTGCAACAGTTTGCGCACGCGGTTGTTCGGTGGTTTCGGCGACGTGGAACGAGTCGGATATCGATGCGCTGCCGCTCGAAATGCGGCGCACACTCGTCGAACTAACACGTCCGGTGCTCTTGATCTCCATGGGCCTGACATCCCATTACGACAGGTCACCATCGCCGCTCATGGTTAATATACGGATAATGCGCGCGCGATCAGCCGCGATGATATGGGTGATTGCCGAGGATCGTGAGCGCGCGATAGACCTGCTCCGCCAGCATCGCACGCACCATCAGATGCGGCCAGATCTGCTGACCGAAAGCGAGACTGCGGCCAGGTTTGATACTGGCCGGAAGCAAAAGCCCGTCAGGTCCGCCGATGATGAACGCCAGATCGCGCGCTCCGGCGTCGCGCATGGCGCCCAGCATCTCGGCGAAGGCCTCGCTGGTCATGCCTTTGCCCTTCGCATCCAGCAATATGACATGTGCGCCTTGCGGGATTTTCGCAGCGAGACGTTCGCCTTCTTCGGCAACACGCGAGCGCATTTCGCGCAGCTTCGATACGTTGATCTCTTCCACGCCCACGGACGTGAAGCCCA
>Ga0265340_10000928_pt1 | contig 16665 bp, 20 predicted proteins | sample 4CB225metaG_FD_202082 | JGI IMG/M metagenome (GOLD analysis project Ga0265340, IMG submission 202082) | Rhizosphere microbial communities from Carex aquatilis grown in University of Washington, Seatle, WA, United States - 4-CB2-25 metaG | ecosystem: Host-associated > Plants > Roots >...
AGCGACCTCGCGGCTGCGGTGCGCAGTGTCGCGGCCGATCTCGACGGCTCTTTCGTCCTGGTCGTCGTGCATCGCGACGAGCCGGATCTCGTGGTCGGTGCGCGACGCAACCTGCCGTTGGTGGTCGGCCGAGGCGACGGCGAGAACTTCCTGGCCAGCGATGTCACCGCGTTCATCGCGCACACCCGCGACGCGCGAGCGGTCGACCAGGACCAGTTCGTCGAGTTGCGCCGCGACGGCGTAGTGGTCACCGACGTGAGCGGTGCACCGGTCGACGGCGAGGAGTTTCACGTCGACTGGGACGTCGCCGCCGCCGAGAAAGCCGGCTACGACTACTTCATGCTCAAGGAGATCGACGAGCAGCCCGAGGCCGTGCGCGAGACGCTCGGCGGGCGACTGGATCCGAACGGCCGGCTGATCCTCGACGAGCTCGCGATGAGCGACGAGGACATCCAGGGACTCAACCAGGTGATCGTGGTCGGCGCCGGCTCGGCGTACCACTCTGGCCTGGTCGCGAAGTATGCGATCGAGCGGTGGGCGCGGCTGCCGGTCCACGTCGAGATCTCGAGCGAGTTCCGCTACCGCGATCCGGTGCTCGACCGGCACACCCTCGTGGTGGCGATCAGCCAGAGCGGCGAGACGGCGGACACGCTCGAAGCCGTGCGCCACGCACGCCGGCAGCGGGCCTGGGTGCTCGCGGTGACCAACACGGTCGGGTCGTCGATCGCGCGCGACAGCGACGCCGCGTTCTATACCCGAGGCGGCCCCGAGGTCGCGGTCGCCTCGACCAAGGCGGTCATGACTCAGCTTGCCGCGGTCTACCTCGTCGGTCTGTACCTCGCGCAGGTTCGTGGCTATCGCGACACCGATGAGATCCGCTCGCATTTCCGCGACCTGGAGCAGATGCCCGCGCTGATCAGCGCGGTGCTGTTGCGGATGGACCCGGTCCGCAAGCTGGCGCGCGAGATCGCCTCATCGGAACGGGTGCTGTTCATCGGCCGGCACGTCGGCTATCCGATGGCGCTCGAAGGCGCCTTGAAGCTCAAGGAGCTCGCCTATGTGTCGGCCGAAGGCTTCCCGGCCGGTGAGATCAAGCACGGCCCGATCGCGTTGATCGACCGCGGGACACCGGTCGTCGTCATCGCCCCCCGCCATGCGCTGACCCCGAAGCTGGTCACGAACGTGCAGGAGATCCGGGCCCGCGGGGCGCGCACGATCGTCATCGCGACCGACGGTGACGAGAGCATGGTCCCGCACGCCGACGACCTGATCGTCATCCCGGACACCAAGTCGTTGCTGTCGCCGATGTTGATGCTTGTGCCGATGCAGGTGTTGGCGGCGGAGTTCGCGATGTCGCGCGGCCTCGATGTCGACCAGCCGCGCAATCTCGCGAAGAGCGTCACCGTCGAGTGACGATTGTCGGCATCGGCGTCGACGTCGTCGATCTCGGACGCTTCGCCGCTGCCCTCGACCGCACGCCGCACCTCGGCGACCGGCTGTTCACCGCCCGGGAGCGCGCGGCCGCACCGGAGACGGTCGCGGCGACGTTCGCCGCCAAAGAGGCGGTGGCGAAGGTGCTCGGTGCGCCCGGCGGCCTCGGCTGGCACGACGTCGAAGTGCACCGCAATGACGTCGGCGAGCCGACGCTCGTCGTGACCGGGACGGTCGCGGCCGCCGCGGATGCGGCCGGCATCACCCGCTGGCACGTGTCGCTGTCGCATGATGGCGGCGTCGCGATCGCGATGGTCGTCGCGGAGGGTGCGGGATGAGAGCGGCTTACGACGCGGCGACCGTTCGCGCCGCTGAGGCGCCGCTCCTCGCCGCCTTGCCGGAGGGCGCCTTGATGCAGCGGGCTGCGGCCGCGCTTGCCCGGCGCTGTGCAGCGTTGCTCGACCACGTGTACGGGTCGCGGGTGGTGGTGCTGGCCGGACCGGGTGGCAACGGCGGCGACGCCTTGTACGCCGGCGCGCGCCTCGCGAAGCGAGGCGCACGGGTCGACGCGCTCCTGCTCAGCGAGTCCGTGCTGGAGCCCGCGTTGACGGCGCTTCGGGACGCCGGTGGCCGGGCCCGATCGGCCGGCACCGACACCGATCTCGCGCTGCTCGCCGCCGCCGATCTCGTCGTCGACGGGATGCTCGGCATCGGCGCCATCGGCGCGCTGCGCGCGCCGATGGCACGCCTGGCCGACGCGCTGGTCTCCGGTCCCGCGACGGTCGTCGCGGTCGACGTACCGAGCGGGGTCGACGCCTCCACCGGCGAGATCGCCGGGACCGCCGTCCGCGCCGACGTCACCGTGACCTTCGGCGCGCTGAAGTTCGGGCTGGTCGTCTCGCCGGGCGCGGCCTGCGCCGGCCAGGTCGAGCTGATCGACATCGGGCTGTCCCTCCCGGACGCCGGGGCAACGCTGCTCGACGCGGCCGACGTCGCGGCGATGCTGCCGGAACCGCGGGCGGAGAGCGACAAGTATCGGCGCGGCGTGGTCGGTATCGCGGCCGGCAGCGACACCTACACCGGCGCTGCGCAGCTCGTCGTCGGCGGCGCGCTCGGGCTCGGCGTCGGAATGGTTCGGTACGCCGGCGTCACGCACCCGACCGAGCTGGTCCGGCAGCGTTGGCCCGAAGCCGTGGTGACCGACGTCGCACCCGGCGACGGAGCCGCGGTCCTGGCGGCGGGTCAGGTGCAGGCGTGGGTGGTCGGGTCGGGCCTCGGCACCGACGCCGCCGCCGGTTCGGTGATCGAGGCGGTGCTGGGCGCCGAAGTCCCGGTGTTGATCGACGCCGACGCGATCACCTGGCTGGCCGACCATCGCGACGTGTTGCGCGACCGCCGGGCGCCCACCGTGTTGACCCCGCACTCGGGGGAGTTCGCCCGGCTGATGGGCGTGGATCGCGACGAGGTCGACGCCCATCGGCTTGCCGAGGTCCGCGCCGCCGCCGCCGATCTCGGCGTCACTGTGTTGCTCAAGGGCTCAACCACCGTGGTCGCATCGCCGAGCGGTCAGGTGCGGATCAACAGCGCAGCGACGCCGTACCTCGCGACCGCCGGAAGTGGCGACGTCCTTTCCGGGGTGTGCGGCGCGTTGCTCGCGGCCGGCCTCGAGCCGCTCGACGCCGCCTCCGCGGGGGCCTTCCTGCACGGGCTGGCCGGACTGCTCGCAGCGGGCAGCCCGGCCGCGTCGATCACCGCGATGGACATCGTTGATCGGCTGCCCGACGCGGTCCGTGCAGTACGCGCCTGACCCCCCGATGACCCGCTAGGTGCCCAGCGTCTGGCGCCACATCGCGGTGTCGTGATGGTTGGTCAGCTTCACGATCTTGCCGGCGCGCACGGTGAAGACATGGACGAACGGAGCGTTCATGGTGGTGCCGGTCGCCTTCGCGGTCGCCACGACGCGACCACGGACGATCACCGTCTCGCCGTCGCAGAAGAAGTCTTCGGGCACGAGCTCGAAGGAGTCCCAGTGCTCGGGCACCGCAGCGAAGACGTTCTGCGCGATCGCGTCCGGGCCGACGTGGGTTCCACGCCCCGGTACGTCGTCGGCGTCGGTCTCAACCCATTCCGCACTCGGATCGATCACGGCCAGTACGGCGGGGATGTCGCCGACGGCGAATGCGGCGTAGGCGGTCTTGATCAGGTCGATCGGGTCGTTGGACATAGCCCAGATGCTGGCTCAGCTCGAGCCTTTCTGGCAACGATTACCCGCGCTCGATCCGATCGAGCAGCTCGCGCCGGCGCAGCTCGAGCTGGCCGATCACCGCCTCTTGCCGCTCGGCGCCTTCGATCGCCGCGGTCTTGTCCGAGGTTTCCTCCAGGTCACGGCGCGCGTCGTCGGCGATTCCTTGCAGCTCGGCGATCTGTGCGTCGAGCTCAGCAAGCTCGGCGCGCAGGGCGTCAGTGGAGTCCGGCGTCGTCATCTGACCTCTTCGTGGGCTCGGGGCGTGGTCGTGCGGTCCCAGGATCGCACGCCCCACCTGAGACAATGACGGGGTGACTGTCTCAACGGCGCGAATCGACCTCGATGCGATCCGGGCCAACGTCGCCGAGCTCGACCGGCGCGCGGGCGATGCAGCCGTGATGGCGGTCGTGAAAGCCGATGGCTACGGACACGGGTTGGTGGAGTCCGCGCTCGCCGCCCTGGACGGTGGCGCGACCTGGCTGGGTGTCGCGATGGCGGACGAGGCACTCGCGCTCCGGGCCGGAGGGATCGAGGCGCCGGCGCTCGCCTGGCTGCTCGGGCCGGCCGACGACTGGACCGCTGTCGCGACCGTCGACGTCGACCTCGGGGTCAACGCCGGGTGGGCGCTCGACCAGGCGGTCAAGGCCGCCGCCGCGACCGGACGACCGACCCGGATCCACCTCAAGGTCGACACCGGGCTCGGGCGAGCGGGCGCGACCCCGCACGACTGGCCTGACCTGGTCGAGGCGGCGGCCAAGGCCCAAGCCGACGGCGCGGTCGAAGTGGTCGGGATCTGGTCACACCTCGCGTACGCCGACAGCCCGGCGCACCCGACCATCGACCTCCAACGACAGGTCTTCGAAGACGCGCTCGAGGTCGCGGGTGCGGCGGGGATCCAGCCCTCCGTACGCCACCTGGCGAACTCCGCGGCCACCTTGGTGCGGCCCGACACGCACTACGACCTGGTCCGGCCTGGCGTTGCGGTCTACGGCCTCTCACCAGGCCCGGAGGTCGGCGCCGCCCGGGACCTCGGCCTGCGGCCGGCGATGAGCCTGACGAGTCAGGTCGCGCTGGCCAAGCGGGTGCCGGCCGGCCACGGCGTGTCCTACGCCCATCGCTACACGACGACCAGGGAGACCACGTTGGCCCTGATCCCGCTCGGCTACGCGGATGGCGTGCCGCGACACCTGACCAACATCGGCGAGTTGGCGATCAACGGACGCCGCTATCGAATCGCCGGGACGGTCTGCATGGATCAGTTCGTCGTCGATGTCGGTGACGACCCGGTCGCGGCCGGCGACGAGGTCGTGCTCTTCGGCTCCGGAGCAGGCGGTGAGCCGACCGCCGAAGACTGGGCGCAGGCCATCGGCACGATCAACTACGAGATCGTCTCGCGGGTCGGTGCGCGGGTGCCCCGGACCTATGTGGGGCAACGATGAGCACCCGCCGCCGGTTCGGGCTGGCCGCGGTGGCCGCGGGGGTTGCCGGCGCCGCCGTCGGTGGCGCGATCGCCGCCGAGCGCCGGGTCGTCGGCCGCGCGCGCAACCAGCCGGATCCGTTCATCGACGAGCCGTTCGGCTCGCTGCACACCGACGGGATCGACGTCGTCGCGACCGACGGCGTGCCGATCCATGTGGAGGTCGACGGCGACCTGCATGCGCCGGTGACGATCGTCTTCGTGCACGGCTTCACGCTGTCGATGGACTCGTTCCACTTCCAGCGCCGCGACCTCGGCGATCTCGGCCGGCTGGTCTTCTACGACCAGCGCAGCCATGGCCGCTCCGGGCGCTCGGCTCCTGAGCACGCCACGATCGATCAGCTCGGCCAGGACCTGTACGACGTACTGCAGGCGGTTGCTCCCAGTGGGCCGGTGGTCCTCGTCGGTCACTCGATGGGCGGCATGACGATCCTGGCACTCGCCGACCAGCACCCCGAGCTGTTCGGCGAACGGATCGTCGGGGTGGCGCTGCTGGCGACATCGACCGGTGACCTTGCGAAGTCGTTGCTGGGAATGCCGGAGTGGGCGGCCCGAGTGATCGATCCCGCCGTGCCACAGATCGCGCGGGTCGTCCGGAGGCGGGCGAACCTGATCGAGAGCAATCGCAAGTTCGGCAGCGACCTCGCCTTCATGGCCACCCGCCGGTTGTCGTTCGGCACCGACGTGCCGCCGTCGCTGGTCGCATTCATGGAGCGGATGCTGAGCAGCACCTCGGTCGAGGTGATGTCGGAGTTCTTCGACACCTTCCTCTCGCACGAAAAGCTGACCGCCGTCGACGTGCTGCGCGACATTCCGGTCCTGATCTCCTGCGGCGAGCGAGATGCACTGACGCCGCTGTCGCACAGCGAGGTGATCGCGGCCGCACTGCCCGATGCGGAGATGCAGGCGATCGCCGGCGCGAGCCACATGGCGTTGATCGACCGGTATCCGGCGGTGAACCGGGCCTTGCGTCGGCTGGTCGCCCGTGCGGCCGAGTCGTCGCCGAGCGCCGTCGCTGGATGAGCCCACGGGTTGCCGATCCGCAGATCGCCGCGATCGCCGCGCGGGCCTCGTCCTGCGACGATCTCGAGTCGATCGCAGCGGTCGCTCGGACCTGCGTGGCCTGCCCCGAGCTGGCCGACACCCGGACGACCGTGGTGGTCGGCGATGCGCCACCGTCGGCGTCGCTCCTGATCGTCGGCGAGGCGCCAGGAGCGACTGAGGACCTCGCCGGCCGCCCCTTCGTCGGCAAGGGCGGGCAGCTACTCGACGAGTTGATGGCCGCGGCCGGGCTTTCGCGCCGATCGACCGCAGTGCTCAACGTGCTCAAGTGCCGGCCGCCGGCGAACCGTACGCCGACCCGGGCCGAGGCACTGCGGTGCGCGGGTTGGCTCGATCGCCAGGTCGAGCTGATCGCCCCGTCGCTGGTGCTGACCCTCGGCCGGACTGCGCTCACCTGGGCGCTCGACGGCCGCTCGACGCTCGACCAGGTCCGTGGCCGGGTGCACGAGTGGCGCGGTCGAGGTCTGGTGGTCTCCTACCACCCCTCGGCGGCGATCCGGTTCGGTCCGAAGGGTGCGCCGCGGGCCGCCCTCGAGGCGGATCTCCGCCTGGTTGCGCAGGCGCTGGCATGCGCCTGAGCATCGAAACACCCGAGGCGATGCGTGCACTGGGCAAGCGCCTGGGTGCCCAGCTGCGGCCGGGGGACCTGGTGGTCCTCAGTGGCCGGCTCGGCGCCGGCAAGACCACGCTGGCGCAGGGAATCGGCCACGGCCTCGGCGTGACCTCGGCGGTGTTGTCCCCGACCTTCGTGATCGCCCGGGTGCATCGGGACGGCCGGGCGCCGTTGGTCCACGTCGATGCCTACCGGCTGGCGACGATCGCCGAGGTCGACGACCTCGACCTCGATGCCGCGCTCGACGAGTCGGTGACCGTGGTCGAGTGGGGCGAGGGGTTGGTCGAAGGATTGTCCGCGGACCGTTTGCTGGTGACGATCGAACGGCCGGCCGAGGACTCCGACGAGACCCGCACGGTCGACGTGGTCGGGGTCGGGCCGAGGTGGGCCGGCGTCAGCCTGCCGTGACCCGCTGCCGCGCGGCCCGCGCAAGGTCGGGAAGCGTGTCCATCAGTGCCTGCGCCTGGGCCTGATCCCGATACCGCGCGGTCGCAGTGAAGCGATGTCCGGCCGTGTCGAGGAAGAGGTTCGCCAGCCGGAGCCGGCGTACCCATGGTCCTTGCGACCACCGGACGCTCTGCACCTTCTCCAGCGGGACGATGACCGTGTCGGGCCGGAAGCGGCCGGTGCAGCAGGAGACGTACCGGTCGTCATGGTGGATCCGGGCGTAGCGGCGCGCGAGCGGTGCCCGCCAGATCGAGCGGGCCGGCGCGCCGGCCGGTGGCGGGAGCTCGCCGATCGCGCCCGGCAGCACCCGGCTGAGCAGCCACCGCGCCTCCTCGCGCGAGCCGAGCGGAAGCAACGCGCGCGAGGTCGTCCCGGACTGCCGGTCGCCGCGCTCGGCATTGCGGCGGCGCGCCACGTCGAACTCGAGCCGGACCCAGCCGAACGGCCGCCAGGGCAGCGGCTCCACCCACCGGACCGCTTGCACCCGACCGTGCGGGATCGTCTCTGCCCGGGTCTGCAGGAGGCCGCTGCGAAGCCGGATCCCGTCCGGCGCCTCCGCAATGTGGAACTCCCACTCGGCGGCGATCTGCCGCCAAGTGACCAGCAGGTCGCCGAACACGATCGGGACCGACCCGGCGAGGATTCCGCCGGCCGCGCGCGGGAACGATAGCGCGGCGATGATGACTCCGATCACCAGCAGTACGCCGAAGGCAAAGCGCAGGCTCAGCAGGTTGGCGATCAGGATCTGGCTGCCGCGGACGGCGAGGATTTCTCGCTCCGGCGGCTCCGGGGTGTCGTCGGCCAGGCCGTGCGCCAGTGCGAGCAGTTGGGCCCGGACCTCGATCGCCCGGTCCTCGTTGAGGTAGGCGAGCCGGGCCCGGCCGGTGTCGTGCCCGGCCAGGACCAGTCGAAGCTCGGTGACCCCGAGCATTCGGGCGACCAGCGGGCGGACCAGGTCGATTCCTTGGATCCGGGTGACCGGCACCCGGACCTGCTGCCGCCGGATCAGGCCGGTGTCGATCTGGAGCTCGCCGCGGTGCACCCGCCATCTGGTCACCCGCCAGTAGACGACCCCGGCGCCCGCGGCGAGCACGACCGCCACGAGGTCGAACACCGACGGGCGGTGCTCGGCCGCGCCGTTCGCCACAACCAAGGTGAACAGGCCCGCCGCGGCCCCGCCGGCCCGCACGACCGGCGAGAGCGGATGCAGCCGGGACCAGGCTTCGGGAAGCGGTGCGTCCTCGCTCACAGCCCGGCGGCCTTGGCCTCGCCGAGGGCGGCGAGGCGATCGCGCAGCCGGGCCGCCTCGTCGCGGTCGAGGCCGGGGATCCGGGCGTCGGTTGCCGACGCGGCGGTGTGCAGCTGCACCGTGGCCAGCCCGAAGACGCGGTCGACCGGGCCGGCGGTGACGTCGACGAACTGCATCCGGCCGTAGGGGACCACCGTCAGCCGTCGGATCATCACGCCTCGACGCACGAGCAGGTCGTCGGCTCGTTCGGCGTACCCCCAGGCGCGATAGCGCCGCCAGCTCAGCAGGGCAAACCCGGCCGAGCCGGCCACCACGACGGCTGCGGTGATCAGTCCGGCGGCCGCTCCGAACGGGATCCCGATCGCCAGGCCGAGCCCGATCAGTGCGACGCCGCCGATCAGCCCGACCTGGGCCTGACGAGCCCGCCACATCCGCGGCGAAGGGGACAGCCAGGTCGGATCCACGCGTCCTTCCTACCGCACCCCATTAGCGTTGATGGATGCTCGTGCTCGCCTTCGACACGTCGACGCCGGCCGTTACGGTCGCGGTGGCCTCGGTCGATCCGGCCTCAGAGGGGGCCTCGACCCTCGCGGCCGCAGTCGAGGTGGCGGCAAATCACCACGGCGAGCTGCTCGCGCCGCTGATCGACACCGTGCTCGCGGCGGCCGGAGTGGTGGTGTCGGACCTCGACGCGATCGGGGTCGGGCTCGGCCCCGGCCCGTTCACCGGGCTGCGGGTGGGGATCATGACCGCGCGCGCGATGTCCGATGCGCTCGGTGTGCCGGCGTACGGCGAGTCGTCGCTGCGGCTGCTCGCGCGCGGTCGGGCCGGCGTCGCGACCGACGCGCGCCGCAAGCAGGTCTATTGGGCGATCACCGGTGATGCCGGCTTCGAGGCGGGCCCGGATATCGCGACGCCGGCGGAGGCGGCGGCGCGCTTTGCCGAGGCCGGGATCCAGACGGTCGCTGGCGAGGGTCCGTTGCGCTATCCAGAGGCCTTTGCCGGGTTGACCGCGGCGCCGGGCGCCACCTATCCGCAGGCCGCACTGCTGATCGAGCGGATCGCGCACCGGGTCTGCACCGCGGCGCCGGCCGATCCGCTCGCGCCGATGTACCTCCGTCGCCCCGACGCCCAGCCACCGGGCCGGCCGAAGCAGGTGACGCCGGCATGAGACCGATGCGGTGGTGGGACATCGAGCCGGTGATGGAGCTCGAACGCGAGCTGTTCGGCGACGAGGCCTGGACCGACGCGATGTATTGGTCGGAGCTCGCCGAACGCGACTCGCGCTACTACCTGGTCGATGAGGACGACGGCCGGATCATGGCGTGGGCCGGCCTGTGCACATATGCACCGCACGAGGCCTACATCCAGACCATCGGGGTCGCCCCGGCGGGCCAGGGTCAGGGACGAGGGACCACGCTGCTCGTGACGCTGCTCGACGAGGCGCGCCGCCGCGGGGTCGCGCACGTCGACCTCGAAGTGCGGGCGGACAACGACGCGGCCAAGCGGCTCTACGAGCACCACGGCTTCGCCCAGATCGCGGTCCGCCGCAAGTACTACCAGCCGAGTGGTACCGACGCGATCGTGATGCGACGGGAGCTGCACGAATGAAAGCGGCAGCGGCGCCTATCGTGCTGGGGATCGAAACCTCCTGCGACGAAACCGGCGTCGGCATCGTGCGCGGCCGCGAGCTGCTCGCCGATGCCGTCGCCTCCAGCGTCGAGGAGCATGCCCGCTTCGGCGGCGTCGTACCGGAGGTGGCCAGCCGCGCGCACCTCGACGCGATGGTGCCCATGATGCACCTCGCGCTCGAGCAGGCCCAGCTGACCCTCGACCGGGTCGATGCAATCGCCGTCACCGCCGGCCCGGGTCTGGCCGGCGCATTGCTGGTCGGCGTCGCGGCCGCGAAGGCGTACGCGATGTCATTGGGCAAACCGTTGTACGGCGTCAACCACCTGACCGCGCACGTCGCGGTCGACCGGCTGGTGCACGGCGATCTGCCGGAGCCGTGCGTGGCGTTGCTCGTCTCGGGTGGCCACTCTTCGCTGCTGCTCGTGCCGGACGTCGCGGGTCCGGTCGAGTCCCTCGGCTCGACCGTCGACGACGCCGCCGGCGAGGCCTTCGACAAGGTGGCCCGGGTGCTCGGCCTGCCGTTCCCGGGCGGGCCACAGATCGACCGGGTCGCGCGCGAGGGTGACGCGGCCGCGATCGAGTTCCCACGGGGCGTCGTGCGCGACGCGGCGTACTCGTTCACGTTCTCGGGGTTGAAGACCGCGGTTGCGCGCTGGGTCGAGGCGCGGCAGCGCGCCGGCGAGGCCGTCCCGGTGGCGGACGTCGCGGCGTCGTTCCAGGAGGCGGTCGCCGACGTGCTGAGTGCGCGCGCGATTGCCGCCTGCCGGGACCGCGGCGTCGACACGTTGGTGATCGGCGGTGGGGTGGCCGCGAACTCGCGGTTGCGGGCGCTCGCCGAAACTCGTTGTGAGAGCGCGGGAATCCGGCTACGGATCCCGCCGCCCAAACTGTGCACCGACAATGGCGCCATGGTTGCCGCGCTCGGCTCGTTGCTGGTCGAGCGTGAGGTTGATCCGTCATCGCTCGACCTCGCGACCGACTCGTCGATGGCGCTGGTGTGACCACGCCGTCGCCGATACCCCCGCCGCGCCTGCGGCGCGGTCCCGAGCCCGATCCGAGGAACGGCCGGCGGGTGCTGATCGGCGTGTTCGTCTTCTTCTTGTTGCTGGTGACCTTCGTCGTCGTACTGGTCGTGACGATCGGGCTCAACAACCACGGCGTGAAGATCCCGCCGGGACCCGCGCCGCACGCGACCCAACCGTCCTGACCCACGCTGGCTGATCGTTAGCAGGCGCAATAAAGTTCGGGCCATGACATACGACGCGATTCTTGCCGAGACCGTGATGATCACCGGTCACGACGGCGACCCGATGCAGGCCTACTCGGCCCGCCCCCTCGACGGTGGCTCGCGCGGCGGCATGGTGGTCATCCACCACATGCCCGGCTACGACTCGGCCACCAAGGAGATCACCCGCACCTTCGCGGTGCACGGCTACAACGCAATCTGCCCCAACCTGTACTGGCGCGAGGCGCCGGGCGCCGCGCCCGACGACGCGGCCGCGACTGCGCGGGCGGCCGGCGGCGTGCCGGACGAGCGGCTGGTCGGCGACGTCCATGGCGCGATGCTGTGGCTGGACAACCTCGGCAACAGCAACGGCAAGGTCGCAACGATCGGCTACTGCTCCGGCGGGCGCCAGTCGTGGCTGGCCAACGGCAGCCTCTCGCTCGCGGCGGCAGTGGTGTGTTACGGCGCGTTCATCATCGGCGAGGTGCCGGAGGGAATGCCGGCCCGACCGCCACTCGGCCACCTAGCGGCCACCCAGTCCGGCCCGGTGCTCGGGTTGTTCGGCAACGACGACAAGTACCCGACGCCCGAGCAGGTCGACGAGCTCGAGGCGCTGCTCAAGCAGGCTGGCAAGCCGTATGAGTTCCACCGCTATGACGGCGCCGGGCACGCGTTCTTCTCGGTCGACCGGCCGTCGTACCGGCCCGAGGCCGCCGTAGACGGATGGGACAGGATCTGGGCGTTCCTCGACAAGCACCTGGCCGGCTGAGGTGTGCACCTACCAGACCGAGCTGCTCCAGGTCGCCGGCAGCGGCAAGGGGCCGGCCGGGTGGCTGCGGGTCACCGACGCCAGCGTGTACGTCGACCATCCGGTGCACGCGCTGGCCGGCCACACGCTCAACATCGACCTCCGCAACCCGGCAGAGGGCCCGGCCGCCCGGGTGGCGCTCGAGCTGCACCCGGACGCGGCGCGCTCGCTCGCGGAGGCGATCCTGCGCTCGCTGGACGCCGTACCCGACGCCGTCCTTGCCGCCGGCTGAGCAACTCGCGTGGCCCATGCGTGGGCCGATAGCCCCACCAATGGGCCATGCGTGGGGCGCAGATTGACTCGGTCTCGGTCGCTGACGTAACTTGGCACTCGGCACGGCAGAGTGCCAGCCGTCCACTTCTTCCGCAGGAGGTCAGGCCGTGGCCACCGCCACCAAGACGAAAACACACATCAAGCCGCTCGAGGACCGCATCGTGGTCTCGGTTCAGGACAGCGAGCAGACCACCGCGTCCGGCATCGTGATCCCGGACACTGCCAAGGAGAAGCCGCAGGAGGGCCTCGTGCTCGCGGTGGGCCCGGGCCGGTTCGAGGACGGCGCCCGCGTGCCGCTCGACATTTCCGAGGGCGACACGATCATCTTCTCCAAGTACGGCGGCACCGAGGTCAAGTTCGGCTCGGATGAGTACCTCATCCTGTCGGCGCGCGACGTGCTCGCGATCGTCCAGAAGTAGCCAGCCACACGCCAACGCACGTCGAAAGGGCCCGCAGCTGACGCTGCGGGCCCTTTCGCTGTGCCGGCCACCCGCGACCCGTTGCCGGGGCGGTTTGAGTCGTTAGCACTCGACCGGCTAGAGTGCCAGTTATGTCGAAGATTCTCGAATTCCACAGTGACGCCCGCGACGCCCTCCAGCGAGGTGTCGATGCCCTCGCCGACGTCGTCAAGGTCACCCTCGGCCCCAAGGGCCGCAACGTGGTGATCGACAAGAAGTGGGGCGCGCCCACGATCACCAACGATGGCGTGACCATCGCCAAGGAGGTCGAGCTCGCCGACCCCTACGAGAACCTCGGCGCCCAGCTCGCCAAAGAGGTCGCGACCAAGACCAACGATGTCGCCGGTGACGGTACGACCACCGCGACCGTGCTCGCCCAGGCCATGGTCCGCGAGGGCCTGCGCAACGTGGCAGCCGGCGCTCAGCCGCTGAGCCTCAAGCGCGGGATCGACGCTGCAGTCGTGGCGGTCAACGCCAAGTTGCTGAAGATCGCCCGCGAGGTCAAGGACCAGTCCGAGGTGGCGAGCGTTGCCGCGATCTCTGCGCAGGACCCTTCCATCGGCGAGCTCATTGCCGAGGCCTTCGCCAAGGTGGGCAAGGATGGCGTCATCACGGTCGAGGAAGCCCAGACGATGGGTCTCGAGCTCGAGTTCACCGAGGGCATGCAGTTCGACAAGGGCTACATCTCGCCGTACATGGTCAGTGACCCGGAGCGGATGGAAGCGGTCCTCGACGACGCCTTCATCCTGCTGTACCAGTCCAAGATCAGCTCGGTCTCCGAGCTGCTGCCGCTGCTCGAGAAGGTCGTCGAGTCCGGCAAGCCGCTGCTGATCATCGCCGAGGACGTCGAGGGCGAGGCGCTGTCGACCCTGGTGGTCAACAAGATTCGTGGCACGTTCGCCGCAGTAGCGGTGAAGGCGCCTGGCTTCGGCGACCGCCGCAAGGCGATGCTCGCCGACCTCGCCGTCTTGACCGGCGCCCAGCTCGTTTCCGAGGAGATCGGGCTCAAGCTCGACTCGGTCGGCCTCGAGGTGCTGGGCAAGGCCCGACGGGTGACGGTCACCAAGGACAACACCACGATCGTCGACGGTGCGGGCGCGGCGAAGGAGATCGAGGGCCGGATCCGCCAGATCCGGCACGAGATCGACGAGACCGACTCCGACTGGGACCGCGAGAAGCTCCAGGAGCGGCTCGCGAAGCTCTCCGGTGGCGTCGGCGTGATCCGGGTCGGTGCGCACACCGAGGTCGAGCTCAAGGAGAAGAAGCACCGGCTGGAGGACGCAATCTCGGCGACCCGGGCCGCGATCGAGGAAGGCATCGTCGCCGGTGGCGGCGCTGCGCTGGTCTCGGTCGTGAAGTCGCTCGACAAGGACCTCGGCCTCACCGGCGACGAAGCGACCGGTGTCTCCGTGGTCCGCAAGGCGCTCGTCGAGCCGCTGCGCTGGATCGCCCAGAACGCCGGGGTCGAGGGGTATGTCGCGGTCGCGAAGGTCCGCGACCTGCCGGCCGGGCATGGCCTCAACGCCGCCACCGGCGAGTACGTCGACCTGATCGCTGCCGGCATCGTCGACCCGGTCAAGGTGACCCGGTCGGCCGTCCAGAACGCCGCCAGCATCGCCGGAATGCTGCTGACCACCGAGACGCTCGTCGTCGAGAAGCCCGAGGAGTCCTCGGCCGAGGCCGGACACGGCCACGGTCACTCGCACGGCCCCGGTGGCCACAGCCACTGAGCCGCAACCTCAGGCTGACCGACACGGCTTCGGTCCCGCGCGCGCAGCGCGCGGGTCGCTAGCCTTCGGCGGGTGGAACCCGATCTTGCGACCCTGCTCGCCTCCGGTGAGCGGGCCACGTTCCACGGGCCACCCGGGTCGGCGGTCAGCGATCTCGAGCGTGCCGTCGGAGTCGCCCAGCGTGATGGTCGTCGGGCCGAGGTAGCTGCCGCGGCCTGGCTGCTCGGCGTGGCCCTGTCGGCCTCCGGACGGTACGGCGGGGCGCTGCGGGTGCTGGTGCCGCTGATCGAGGCCGGCGAGGGGGGCGGATCGGACGATCTGGCCCCTGAGCTACGGCTGTTCGGCTCCCTGGCCGCGTCCACCGCGGCCAGCGTGCACCGCGGGCTTGGTCGCCACGACGCTGCCCGCGAGCTCGATCTGCGCGGCCTCGCGCTCAGCGACGACTCCGACGAAGCCGTCTTCGACAGCGTCGTCGGGCTGGCTGCGGACGCGGTCGGGTCCGGTGACCTGGCCGAGGCACAGGTTCGGTTCGAGCGGGCCAAGGCCGTCGTCGACGCGCACGGCGGCGACTGGTGGCGGCAGCGGGTTCGGCTGGACTGGGCCAGGGCCGACATCGCCCTGCTCGACGAGAAGCCGCACGAGGCGATCCTCGCCGCGGGCGGGGCGGTCAGCGGCGCGGAGGCGGCTCGCGCGCCGCGGCACGTCGCGAAGGGCCTGCTGTTCCAAGGGGTCGCCGAGCTGCACGCCGGCTCCGACGACGCGATCGCGACGCTGCGGCGGGCCGCCGGCCTGGCCGAGGGCCTCGCGGCCCTGCCACTGGTCTGGCAGGCCACGGCGCTGGTCGGCGCACTGCTGGCCGGCGACGAGTCCTCGGAGGGCGCCCGCTCGCTCGCGACGGCCCGATCGGCCGTGCTCACGATCGCCGCCGATCTTCCCGATGACCTGCGCGACGAGTGGCTGGCCCGGCCCAATGTGAGCGCGTTGCTCGAGGGCTGAGCGTACGAGCGTCGTCGGACACGCTCAGGCAACTCTGCGCACAGCGGTGAAGTCGGTGGGGGTTTCTGCCGATGTACTCGGTTGTGACAAGCGTGCTGATCTGTGACGACCTGCGCGCGGTGCGCGACGGGCTGCGCCGCGCGGTGGAGTCCTTGCCTGGGATCGACCGGGTCGACACCGCCGGAACGGGCGAGGAAGTGCTCGCACGCTGGCCCAAGGAACGCCACGATCTCGTGCTGATGGACGTCCAAATGCCCGGTTTGGGCGGAGTTGAGGCGACCCGGCGCTTGGTTCGCGACCACCCCGAAGCCAACATCGTCATGCTCACCGTCGCCTCGGATCGCGAGGCTGCCGCGGCCGCGATCGCCGGCGGCGCGCGCGGCTTCCTGCACAAGGACGTCTCCCGCGAGGAGCTCTGCGCGACGCTCGCCAACGTGCTGACCGTGACCGCCCTGTCCCCAGGCGTCGCTCCGACGCATCCTGCTCGCCCTTTCGACGCGGACGCGCCGGTGCTCACCGAGCGCGAGCGCCAGGTGCTCACCGGCATGGCCGGCGGCAAGAGCAACGCCCAGATCGGCCGCGAGCTCTACCTCTCCGAGGACACGATCAAGACCCACGCGCGGCGGTTGTTCCGCAAGCTCGATGTCGGCGACCGCGCACACGCGGTTGCGGCCGGCTTCCGCTACGGCCTGGTCAACTAAGCGCCGTACGTCCGGCTAGTCCTGTTCGTCGGCGGTCAGTACGCCGTCGACGAATCCCCGCGCGTAGTCCCAGCTGACGTAGTCGGCCGGATCCGGGCTGTAGGCGGGCTCGTGCACGTGCGGCGCGCCGGCGTCAAGCAGGCTGCGCAGGTTGCCCCGAAGCAGTTCCCAGGCGAAGAAGTGCGGCTCCTGGCAGTCGTCGCAGTCGACGACGAGGCCGCGGACGCCGCGCGGCTCCAGTACGGCCTGGAAGGCGTCGAGGTCCTGCATGTCCTCGAGCAGGTCCTGACGTTCCTGGTCGGACAAGGGCTCTTCGGG
>Ga0265340_10000931_pt1 | contig 16622 bp, 12 predicted proteins | sample 4CB225metaG_FD_202082 | JGI IMG/M metagenome (GOLD analysis project Ga0265340, IMG submission 202082) | Rhizosphere microbial communities from Carex aquatilis grown in University of Washington, Seatle, WA, United States - 4-CB2-25 metaG | ecosystem: Host-associated > Plants > Roots >...
CAATGATGCCGGTGCTGTGATTTTGGATCAAAATGGCAACTCAGTGCCCCTGGTTTCCCAACAGGCGGCAGATGCACTCGTTAAAGGTGATCCTTATTTCAACGATGGTGCCGGTCATATTGTAGGGTATACAACTTCCAGCGGAACTTGTAATGCGGCAGTGACACCAGGTTATTGCCACCAAACTGCTACACCCTTGCAGGATTCCATCACTGCCGCGCCAATCGGTGCGACAATCTCTATTGAATCGGGATTCTACAATGAAGATGTGACCATTGCCAAGCAAGTCATCCTGACCGGCTTAGATGCCGGGGCAACTTTGAACAGTTTCACTCTTAACAGCGGAGCGGATACAACGGGGTCGAGCAATATATTCGCCCCGATTGTCAACGTGAATGCCGGAGCCATCGTTCAGAACGGTGTCGACCTGGCGGCAGTGGGGGGAACGGTTAATGTAAGCCCGGGTAATTATCGCGGACAAGTGGTAATCAACAATAAGAATATTACCCTGCAGGCCACCGCTCCGGGTGTTGTTATAGCGGCTCCGGATCCGGCGATACCCGGGCAGCCTTCACTCCCTCTCTGTGATGCAGTATCCGTCCGCAGACCGGTCATCTGTGTCGATAATTCATCCAATGTAATCATCAAAGGTTTGACGGTTGATGGTCGCGACCAGGGAGATAACAACTGGAGCCTGGTCGGGATCGACTACTTTAATGCAGGCGGCACGGTACAAGAGAATACAATCAAAAACATTCGCAACAGTAGCTTTAGTGGTACTCAAGCAGGTGTAGCCATGTATGCATATAATCTGGACGGCACACCGCGAACCCTTAATGTGTTTGGCAATACCATTTTTAACTATCAAAAGAACGGTATGGCGTTGAGCGGCAATGGTCTTACCGTCAACGTACAAAATAATACCGTTACAGGAGCCGGTCCTACATCTATTACTGCTCAAAACGGTATTCAGGTGAGTTATGGCGCGGTGGGGACGATAAGTGGAAATACGGTCAGCGGCAACTTCTGGACGGGTACCTACGGCGGGAGCAATGACCCGATCTCAGATCCAAATGCGGATGGTGCAGCAGGCATCCTTATATATCAACCGGGGGAAACCGCAATCCAGGTTTTCAATAATGAGGTATTGGGAAACCAGTTTGGGATCGCTGCTTTTGATACAACCAGTTTTAATATTCACGATAACACCATCCAGGGGATACCCCATACGGGTTTTGGCTACCCTGCCGGCATCGTACTTTCGAATTCAGATGGCACTGTTCAGAATAATACCGTCACATTAAATGATTATGGCGTTTTGGTATTCGATACTCCTGACCCGGTCGGGGTCCACAATAACTCAATTACCGCGAATACGCTGTATGGCGTTTGGAGCAACACCCTGACGGATGCCACAAACAACTGGTGGGGTGATGCAAGCGGTCCAAATGACAATTCAGGTGGGACAGATGCATGTGGACTAACAATAAATAATCCCACTGGGTCAGGTAATCCTGTCAGTACCTGCGTCATGTACGACCCCTGGCTGACAAAGGATCCATCTACCGCTGCCGGAACAAGTGGAGAAACCGGTGAAAATGGTCAAGGAAATAATGCAGCAGCGAAAATTACCACGGTGATTCCGGTCACCGGTGGCCAACCGACGACCCTAAGTTGCAGTAGCCCATCTGTAACCATGCAATTAGGCGATATTCAAGTCACCTTTACGGGCCTGTGCGGCTACGACGTTGTCCTGAATTTGGTAGCGAAGACTGACCTGCCCGGTGACCTGGGCCCTGGCAATTCATTCGATGACGGCCTTTCGATCAGCCTGCTGAAGAACGGCAAAGAAATCGAGACCCTGCCTGCCGATACCAGCATCCAGGTATCTTACCCGAAACCCACTTCCGGCAGCCCATCAGTAATGACGTGGAGCGGCAGTGCGTGGAGAGATCAAGCTTCTTTGGTTGAAGGGAACAACATTATATCGATACTGACGGCTCCTGCTACGCTTGTGTTGATAACCCACTAAACCATTAATATTAAAGTAAAGTCCTCCCTCGGATAGAGGGAGGACTCTTTTTTTAATTTGTCGATGTCTTCGAATCACCATCGTGCGGCGTTATAATTTGATGGAAACGAATGATAAAAGGTTGGACAAGATGAAAAGAAGAAATGGGGAAAATCTTTTTCCCATTTGTTTGTACGAATTGTTGAGGACACTTATGTTTGATCTCCCTGATAATGAAATTCTCCCCCTGTCTAAAGAGCATGTCTTTTGGACGTGGTCGGCACAATCCAACGTCAACCCGATCGCGGTGAAATCGGCAAAAGGTGTTTACTTCTGGGACCTGGATGATAAACGTTATCTCGATTTCAATTCGATGACGATGTGCGTCAATATCGGGCATGGGGATACGCGTGTGATCGAAGCCATGGTCGACCAGGCGCGCCAACTTCCTTATACGGCGCCGGGCATGACAAATAAAGTACGGGCGCTGGCCTCCAGGCTGGTCGCTGAGGTTTCACCGGGCGGCCAATTATCGAAGGTGCTGTTCACGCTGGGTGGGGCGGATGCCAATGAGAATGCCATCAAACTGGCGCGTGGTAATACGGGGCGCTTCAAGATTTTGACGCGCTATCGCTCGTACCACGGGGCGACGGCGGGCGCTATGGCTGCGACCGGCGACCCGCGCAGAGTAGCCTGGGAGCCGATGCTGATGCCGGGGATCGTACATTTCCTCGATCCATACCGATATCGTTCAACATTCCATCGGTCCAACCCCGATATTTCCGAAGAGGACTTCACTCACGATTACCTGAATCATCTTGAAGAGATCATCCAGTATGAAGGGCCTGAAACAATTGCCGCGATATTTATCGAATCTGTGACCGGCACGAACGGGATCATTATTCCACCCGACGGTTACATGCAGGGCGTGCGCGCTTTGTGCGACAAGTACGGCATTCTCCTGATCGCAGATGAAGTGATGAGCGGCTTTGGCCGCACCGGTAAATGGTTCGCAGTGGACAATTGGAACGTAGTGCCAGACATCATGACGATGGCAAAGGGACTTACGTCTGCCTATGCCCCGCTTGGCGCGGTGGCGATGAAACCCGAGATTGCAGCCCATTTTGATAAGACGCCCTATAAATCAGGGTTGACATACACTTCACACCCAATTTCATTGGCTGCGGCAATCGCCAACATTAACGTAATGAAGACTGATAAGCTCGTCGAACATGCGGCTCTTATGGGACCGGTGTTGAGACGCATGTTGAATGACCTGGGTGAGACGCACCCTTCGGTCGGAGAAGTCCGTTCGATCGGCCTTTTTGGGATCATTGAATTGGTAAAAGACCGAAATACCAAAGAGCCTATGGCGCCCTGGAATGGAACCAGCCCAGAAATGACCGCCTTTAAAAAATATTGTCTCGAGCGCGGGTTGTTCCTTGATATACATTGGCACACCGCATTGATCATTCCGCCCCTGATCATTACCGAGGAACAGCTTGCAGAGGGATTTGAGATTCTCGATGAAGCGCTGGCGATAACGGATAAGGTCGTGAAACGGCATTCTTAAATATTCAGGGCAATACGTATCGCCTTGGATATTTGATCGGGGGCCATGGAGATATCAATCAGCACAGCATCCCGGGGTTCTTCCAGTGTGGCGAACTGGTCAGCCAGAAGGTCGCTCGGCATGAAATGATCCTGTCGATAGGTAAGGCGTGCTTTGATTTGCTCGAAGCTTCCTTTAAGATAAATGAATTTAACATTGTCGTTCACACTCAGGGAGGTACGGTATATTTCCTTGAGCGCTGAACATGCGATCACAATCTGCTTCCCACTCTTGAGACAGTCGAGGATCAAGGCTTGCAGCGATTGGAGCCAGGGTTGGCGGTCTTCGTCGCTCAACGCCAGGCCGCGCGACATTTTCGCAATATTCTGCGTTGGGTGGAAGTCGTCGGCATCATAAAAATCCCAACCCAGGTCATTTGCGAGAAGCTTGCCGATGGTTGTCTTTCCGGAGCCGGAAACACCCATCAAGATAATGATCATGGAGCCATCCCTTGCATTCGATGACTATAAACCGGAAGATAGTTTGCTGCAAGCTAATACTTTTTTGGTCCGATGAATTCCTTTGAGCCTTTATCTGATACAATGCGAGCGGGTAAGTTACGACTGCCTGAGTGCGTCAATACACAGGTTAATAAATATCATTCGGGTGTTTGATCAAATGGCAAATAATTCAAATAATGGAAATTCAAAACACGTACAAGTGCTGGTGCTTGGTTCCGGGCCGGCGGGGCTTTCTGCTGCATTATATGCGGCGCGTGCAGAACTTGCGCCGATCGTATTGACGGGCATTCAATTGGGCGGGCAGGCTGCACTAACGTACACCATCGAGAACTATCCCGGTTTTCCGGATGGGCTGGGCGGTGCGCAATTGGGTGAGCTGTTCCAGAAGCAGGCCGAGCATTTCGGGGCAAAGGTTGAATTCGATACGGCTAATGAAGTTGATCTTTCCCAGCGGCCTTTCAAGGTTAAGACCGATAATGGCGAGTATCTGGCGGATACGATAATCGTCTCGACCGGAGCCGACCCGATCCACCTCAATGTCCCTGGTGAGAATGAGTTAACCGGACGCGGCGTTTCGTACTGCGCCACCTGCGACGGCTGGTTCTTCAAGGATAAGAAAGTCGTGATCGTGGGCGGCGGGGACAGTGCACTCGAAGAGGGATTGTTTATCACGCGGTATGCCTCGTCGGTAACGATCGTCCACCGCCGAGAAGAGCTGCGCGCCAGTCCATTACTGCAGATGCGTGCCAAGGAGCATCCCAAAGTTAAATTCATTTGGAATTCGGTGATCACCGAGGTGTTTGGCTCCGATAAGGTTGAATCTGTACGATTGAAGAACATCAAGACCGGCGACGAATCCACCTTTGAAACAGAAGGTGTATTCATTTTCATCGGGCATACACCGAACACTGGATTGTTCAAGGGCCAGTTGGAAATGGATCCGCGCGGCTACCTGAAAATCGACGAGAAAATGCAGACCACCAAGGCTGGCATATTTGCAGCCGGGGAGGCCGCTGATTCGAATTTCCGGCAGGTGGTCACATCGGCCGGCATGGGAGCTGCAGCTGCCATTCAGGCGACACGCTTCCTTGAAGCAGAGTCCGGCTGAAATCCAGGAAAGTGATAAAAAGAGGACTTCCAAGGCTTTTTTTTTAGCCTGTGGAGGTCTTTTTGTTTGCCTTAAATCGGATTATTATATGTATTGAATTATGGGATAAATCATGCTTTTGGCTTAAAATATCGTCAGATGAGGTAACATAGGTAACCGCAATCGTTCAATCGGATCTTCAGTTCTTCCTGGTATTTTTTCAATGCAATAAACTAAAACAAGCAACCTTTATATTACATATCTGGAGGCTTAATGAATAAAATCTCGATTATAGGCGCCGGCATGACGGGTTCGACAACCACCCATTGGCTCGCTGAACGGGAACTGGCGGACCTGGTGCTGGTGGATGTGGTCGAAGGGATGCCCCAAGGCAAGGGGCTCGATATGCTCGAAGCCATGCCTATCATCGGCAAAGACGTTGATATTGTCGGATCGAATGACTACGCGGCCACCAAAGGCTCGGACCTCATTATCATTACAGCGGGACTGCCCCGCAAACCGGGTATGAGCCGCGACGATCTGTTAACCGCAAACGCGGCAATCGTTGGAAAGGCTGCTACCGAAACACTTAAATATTCACCGGATGCGATTTACATCGTGCTGACCAACCCGCTGGATACGATGGCCTATTTGACCTTGAAGTTGAACAAATTGCCGCGCGAACGGGTGGTTGGTCAGGCGGGCATTTTGGATTCGGCCCGAATGTGCGCCTTTGTAGCCATGGAGACCGGTGTGAGCGTAGAGAATATTAATTGCTATGTGCTTGGTGGTCACGGCGATGAGATGATTCCGTTGACTCGCCACTCTAATGTAGCCGGAATACCATTGCGCGATTATTTATCCTCCGAAAAACTAGATGCAATCGTCAACCGCACACGCAAAGGCGGCGGTGAGATCGTAAATCTGCTCAAAACCGGCTCGGCATTCTATGCCCCGGCCGCGGCCGTGACGCAGATGGCGGAAGCAATCCTCAAAGACAAGCATTTGATAGTCCCTTGTGCGGCCTATATGCAAGGCGAATATGGCGTGAAAGATATCTTCTTCGGTACGCCCGTCATGCTGGGCCGGTCAGGCATGGAACAGATCATCGAGTACCCGCTGGACGCGGACGAGAAAGCTCTATTCGATAAATCAGTGGAAGCGGTAACGGAAACACACGAAGCATTGAAAAAGCTGGTCAAAATCTAATTCCGATCTTATACCAACCCTTTTCCCAAAAGGAAAGTCCCAAAGGGTGAGGCATGGAGTAAAAATGATCCTGCACGAAAAGATCCAGGCTCAATTGCCGGAATGGCGCGAACGCATGCGTTCGCTAGCTAAAGACCATGAGGGTGTTGTGGTCGAGCAGGTAACAGTCGGCCAGATCGTGGGTGGTATGCGTGATATCAAGTCGTTGTTGACCGATGTCTCGTTCGTAGACCCGGCCGAAGGCATCCGCTTCCGCGGCATGTCGATACCGGAAGTGTTGAAGGCGCTGCCCAAGGCGCGTGGTGCGAAGATGCCGCTGGTCGGCGGTCTCTACTACCTGTTATTGGTCGGCGAAGTTCCCACCAAAGAGCAGGCGCTTGAAGTGGAAGCCGAATGGGCCAAACGTGCCACCGTCCCGGATTATGTTTATAAAATGCTCAAGGCCATGCCGAAAGAGACGCATCCCATGACGTTGATCTCCCAGGCGGTGTTGGCTTTGCAGAATGAATCTGTGTTTACAAAGAAATATCATGAGGGTATGAAGAAGGATGTCTATTGGGAGGCGGCACTCGAAGACAGTCTTGCGTTGACTGCAAAACTGCCGGTCGTCGCGGCTTTCATTTATAGAATGAAATTCTTTGACCAGACCAAAAAGCCGAAATACAACCCGAAGTGGGACTACGGGACAAACTTTTCCAAAATGATGGGAGTGGCCGACAAAAAAGGATACGCTGAACTGTCGCGCCTGTATTTCATCCTGCACAGCGACCATGAATCCGGCAATGTCTCGGCGCATGCAATGCACCTGGTCGGTTCCGCCCTTTCGGACCCTTATTATTCCTTCGCGGCATCCCTGTGCGGTTTAGCCGGCCCGCTACATGGACTTGCCAGCCAGGAGTACCTCAAGTGGGTGATCGATGTAAAGAATCAGTTCGGCGGAGTGCCGACGCGCGAGCAACTCTATAAGTTCACCTGGGATACGCTCAACAGCGGCAAGGTCATTCCCGGTTACGGACATGCCGTGCTGCGAGTCCCCGATCCGCGCTTTACGGCCCAGATGGATTTTGCCAAGAAGCGTTTCCCGGACGATGAGCTCCTCTGTCTCGCCGATCTTGTTTTTGAGGTCGCCCCTCAGGTTTTGAGAGAACAGGGAAAAGCCAAGAACCCAGCACCCAATGTGGATGCCATCAGCGGAGTCTTGCAGTATTATTATGGCGTGCGTGAATCTGACTTCTATACGGTGATGTTCGGAGTAGGTCGTGCTCTCGGCGTGACGGCCAATTACGTATGGGCCCGTGCTCTCGGTTTGCCGATAGAACGTCCCAAGTCTGTCACCACCGTGATGCTGGAAGAAGTTGTAAAGAAACCCCTCCAACCTGCTTGACCGCACCTGGAATAAAAAAGCGACGTCCATGGACGTCGCTTTTTTGATTCTGATTTTATTATTTCGGTTTATGAGGATGGATCGGATCTACTTCTTCAAATTTTTCAATCTTAACAATCCGGGCCTTGTCTCGCACCATCCATGGGACGATCTGTTTGGCATGTTCGAGGTTATCTGTCTCGATAACCGCCCAGCCGGTATGGACTCCGTCGTGACAACCCCAATCGAACTGGTGTAAATAACCTGCAGCGTGGATTTCCTGGATGATCTTGTCGCAATCCTCAGAAGCATGAGGAGATTCAATCAAATACCGGTACATGGTTATTCTCCTTTTATTGATATAACAATAAATAATGTGAACGCATTATACTGCCTAATTTTATATCTTGAAGAATTTATCTTGTATCATTTACCAATCCATAGACGTTCACCAGCGTGCTATCCTTGCGTAAGTACATACCGTTGTCAAGTTCCTGGTATTCGGTTTTTCCTTTCATAAAATCCCCCAATTTGACCCAGTTATCGGCAATCAGGTCGGGCTTCAATTGCATTATGCTGTAATCATAGTTCCATTTGTCATGACCAGGGTAAAAGGGACCGGTCACGGGCCCTTTCGCAATCACCGGGTCGTTCAAGCCTAATAGGTCTATCGTCCGGCGATCGGAGTAATAGGGGATTTGCCCCGCGGCGTGTACGGCGATTATCGCCTGGGGAGATGTGTATTCCGCAATGGCAAGCCCCAGCTTGACGCGGCGCATATCGGCTTTGAGTAAAGGAGAATTGTCTATCGCCCAATCGATCCATGGCTTGCCGCTAATTACCAGCAAGGCCGCCAAAGCGACACCTATTGAAATGATGGCTTGAACTCGCGGCTTTGAATGGGCGGTTGGCTGCTGGGCCGAAATCAGGTCCGAGATCATGTGATCGGCAACCAGACTGAAGAGGATGATCAAGGCGGGCATCCCCTGGGTAATGAAGCGGTTGGCCGCATCCACTTCCACTTCGGCGTAATCCCCACCTACCCAAATGGAATACATACACTGCACAAGGAACAATCCCGCCAGCAAAAGGATCTCCCAACTCCGGAGGTCCTTATAAAGGATCACGCCCGCCAGCGAGAAGAGAGCAAGCATCAGGATGTCCCGCGCGGCATATTGATAGAATACCAGGATACCGTTCTTGATCCTTTCCCAGGTTGAAGCCCCTATAACTTTTTGGTAATAGGTGTTGGGTAGGAAATCTCCGAAGTAAGCATGCTGGAACCAAAGGATTGCCAGAATGGTTAAAACCGCCACCAACAAGGGTAGTACCAGGTGGCGTATATTTGATTTGTCCCTGCAAAAAAAGTAAACGCAGATGATAAAAATCTGAAGGATCGAGTCAATACGGACCAACAAAGCCAGGAAGAAAACCATACCAAGCAGAATGGAAGAACGTTTTTCGACATCCCCGGTGTGCCGAATGACAATCAGTACGCCAACATCAATAAGCAAAGTTAATAACCCCACTTCCATGCCTCTTAATGACCAAAAGACCAATGGAAAATAAAAGGCAGTGATCGTAGCGGCAAGCAAAGGCGCATATTTCGAACCGGGTTGGAAACCATCGCATAACCTATAAATAACGAAGGCATTTGCGAGGAGTACAACTTCTGAAACAACCATGATTGCCAGGGAGATCTTAGAGGTTGGGATGGCCAATAAATGGAAAAAAGCCATGAGGAGCATCCAGCCCGGGTTGGTAAACCCCTCCACCGGTTTTTCACCAATATTCCACACGGCTCCGAATCCATGTGCTACATGCTGGGCGTAGCGCATGCTTACCATCGCATCGTCAATAAGCGTGAAATACAGCACGCCCTGAATGCGGAAAGCCGTGCGCAGGATGAAGATGATGTAAAAGATTGCGGCAGTTGCGATTAATAATATTAAATAGAAAGATGGTTTGCGCATTTATTATTGTTTCACGACCTTGTACAATTGTACGTTATTGTAAAAGGGGAAGTTAAATGAGTTAGGCATTGTGTAGATTGGCTGAAAAACAACAGATATGTTTTCATGTTCCTGATAATAACGACCCAGGAACGCAGTGAAAGAGGACTGTGTCATTAAATAAACATTGTTTTTTTGGTAGAGGGCATCGGGTAAGGACTGGATATTAAATTCACGCAGCACCTGTTCGTAAAACGGTGAAAAAGTAACCCACCCGGTTTCGAGATACTGGGTCGAGGGGAATGCCAAAACGAATGGGTTCGACCATTCCATGGGCAAGCCGTGAGCGGGGGAGATGATAAGAGCATTCTCAGAGATTATTCCTGCTGTTTGGAGAGCTCCCAGTTCGACTCGTATCTGTTGATAGGCGGATTGTTTGTTTATATTATTTCTCGTAGTCAGAATGGACTGATTTAGTATCAGCCCAAGCGCGAGTATCAAGACCAGAACCGAACCATAGAAGGTAACGCGTGATATACCGGTCTTCTGAACTGTAGTGGCGGCCGAATTTGGTTCCCTTTCACTAAGCCAATTCACGAACAACATCCCCGAAATCACCATAGCTAACACAGAAAAATAGATTGTCCGGTCGGCAATTTTCCAGGCCCATGCAAGATATAAGTTGCCTGCCAGAAACATCAAAACTATTGCTAGAAGCGGTAGAAAAGCTTTTTTTAATAGTCCGTACGATTGCGTCCACAAGCATGTCGAGATTAAGATCAATATATATGGAATAAGTCCAGGGCTGATAAGCTGGTTGAAGAAGGCCAATGCGGATCCATAAAGATTGGTGCTTACTCCTGAAATATTTTTGACCAAATACTGTAGATGCCCAAGAGAATAGATGCGCCTGTCGGGAAAGAACCAGCGGCCAAATAATTCCTGGTCGTTGCCGCTCCATCCGATGAAATGGATCTCGCTGTGCATGTTCTCCAGCCGGTGCGTATCGTCGATAAGCACCCTGGTTTGGTCATACATGTTATAAGCGTGCCATTCCGGTGAAAAATGTAAATACGCCCTATTGAACAAATAGCCGGCTGCCACAAACAGAAAAGGGGCGATCCATGCCATGAGCAAATTTTTGATATTAAAACTGCCACGTGAGAAAAGCACAGCCGGCAAAGTTATCGACAAGCTGAGAGGCAGCATTTCAAACCTTAAAAGACTGCCCATCAAGACCAGGGCAGTCCCCAGGGCGATATTCCCCTTTTTGAGAGTTGTTGATGACCGGGAGGCAGCCAGGAGTAGAAAAACTCCCGATAAACATGCAAAGGCAGCAATAGTAGTATAGGTAATGTTAAGGATGAAATAGGCATCGCAAGCCAGGATGGTCGCCACGCCGAAAAGTTTTTGCCATGGCTGTGTTGCTAGAGAGAAGATGATATTGAGAAAAGCCCAGACGGAGATGAAGTTGAGCCCCACAAAAAAAAGAACTTCCCAATTGATCATCGTATGAAACGCATAAAGCGGTGCCAGAATTATGCCAATTAGCACGTTGCTATGAACAATGAATGGCGCCGGGTTGCCCCCCGGATAACCGGCGACCAGCGAGATCATTTGAAGATCGTCGTTAATTCCATATCCCGGACGGAATAAAAATAAATAAATTATAAGAAAGATGGTCGTACACAATAAAGAACCCCATTTTGGAGCCAAGAAATAGCGATAAAACCTATTTTCTAGGATACTATCTTTCATGTGAATGTTTCTATCCCTAATATTTTGATGGATTTCATTTATAGCATGGTTCAGGCAGCGACCATCATAAACTTTAAGGGATTATACTGTCCTTTGGAAATACCACGGCTATTGGGGGATTTGATCGATTTGCTTTTGAACATACCGTATTCATCCCAAGAGCTTTGATTGTTAATTAAAGAAGGCCCATATCACGGACGGGACTTATTGCGGTGAATCTCCTGCCAGAAAGGATCTAAGATTGATGGAAGGAGAAGTATAATTTCGCCCTGAGGTCGTTTAAATTGATAATTATCGGGATAATAATATTTCTCCTTGGGGCCATAGTTGCTTACTTTTCTGGGATTCATGCTCAGCAAGTCAGTCGTCGTTTAGCAGATTTTCGCCTGCGTCAACGATATGTGGCCCGGGCGCGTTGGTATATTATCACGAGCTCGGTCTTTGCCGTGATCGTAATTGTTTTATTGGTTATTAATCTATCCACTCAAAAACCATCCAGTCTTCCCGCTTCTCCCACGCCGCCCAGCAGGACGGGTACTGCCGTCCCTTCCATCATCCCATCGATCCGTGCCACTAGCACTCATGCACCGGCGCAAAGTTCCCCCACATTTTTTGTGATCACCCCTTCGCCAATCCATACGGCGATCGGCGCTTTAACCCCTACGCCAGCTTTACCAATTGCAGTTCAAGCGCTGCTTCAGGGTGAAATGACGCCGGTCTTCACTGTGCAGGTTGGACAGCCACACTTCTCCACTGAAATCAATAATTATCAACTGGTTGCTCCTGCCACGAGTTTTCAGAACCCGATCAAACGGATGAATGCCGTTTTTATATATCAACCGATCGGTACAAAAGTCGAGTGGATCGCCCTTTGGTACCAGAACGGTGAGCTTAAGAATATCGACAATAAATCCTGGAACAGCTCTCCTCCAGGGGTAGGCATATCAAGTTGGGTGCGACCCACCCAGGATTGGTCTGCCGGCAATTATGAGGTGCAGGTATTTATCGGGACAGGCTGGAAAGCCTCAGGGACTTTTACTTTGTCCGGCCAGCCCCCGACAATTACGGTTACCAGCACTTTTATCCCTACGACCACTCCTTCTAAGACTCCGACTATTATGGCTTTGCCTTCGCGCACGCCTTTGCCGACATCGACTCGGACCTTGATCCCAACGGCCACTTCCCTGCCCACCTCGACCCGGACGGCTATCCCGACTGCCACCTTAATTCCCACCCATACACGGACTGCCACGCCGGTGCCATCCCGAACACCACTGCCTACATTAACCTGGTCACCAACTCCTTCGCCAACATTTACTGTCACTCCATCTCATACACCGACTACAACACCTGTTCCAACTTTTACCTTTACACGTTCGGTCAAGCCGCTCCTGGTTGTACCCGTCACTACTTCCAAGACGCCATCTGCTACGGCTTTGCCTTCGCGAACTCCGTTGCCGACGGCAACGCTTGTCCCGACAAATACAGTTACTTCCACCTCTGCGCCTTCGCGAACACCGCTACCTACAGCGACAGTAAAACCGTCTTCTACGGCTATCCCTTCTCACACGCCGACTAAAACTCCACTCCCCACAGCTACAATCGTACCGACTGCTACAGCTGCACCTTCGCGAACTCCCACCAGAACTCCTCTAGCGACGGCAACAGTTAAGCCATCTGCGACGTCTTCCCCTACGGGGACGATGTCGCAAACCCCAACGAAGATATTCACTCCTACTACGGAGCTAACAAAAACATCCACTTCGACTCCAACAGTTACGCCTTCTCCTATGGAGACAATGTCGAGAACACCAAACCCGTCCAAAACACCAACGGTAACTCCGACTCCGACCTTTACCCGGATTCCCTCACCAACGTTTACACAGACACCGGCGTACATTACAGTCAAAGTTTTCTTTACGAATACCCAACAAGTTGACAAACGGACCCCACCTTTTGATGAAGCTGTTTCGCGCGATATCCCATCTTCGGCGAATCCAGTCGCGGCTGTTTTGGACGAATATTTCAAGGGACCCAATGCGGCGGAACAAAGCCGCGGGTTGGCAGCGACGTGGAATGGATTTGTTGGCTATCGAAGGGTGGAGTTTACTCAGGGTATCCTGAATGTATATTTAACGGGTTATTGCCAATCGAACGGTAGTACCTATAATATTACTCAGCCGTTGACCGACACCTTAAAACAATTCCCCGGTGTATCTTACGTCAAGATTTATGATGAATATGAACACACCCACGACCCGTTCAGCAAAAATGATTCAGGGCCTGTTTGTCTTAACGTAACCTTTACTCCCACATCATCCTTAACATTCACGCCATCCGCTACGGCTACATCTTCGCGAACGCCAACGATTACTCCATCGATTACTCCAACTGCTACGGCTGCGTCTTCTCGAACGCCTACCAAAACGCCGGTTCCGTCAGCCACACTTGTCCCTACTAATACGCTGACCCCAACGCCGCTTCCCACGGCCACACGTATACCTACTAACACTCCGACTAGAACTCCGCTTCCTACGGCCACGCTGGTACCTACTGCTACGATTGCGCCTTCTCGAACGCCGACCAAAACGCCACTTCCGACAGCCACACTTGTCCCTACTAATACGCTGACCCCAACGCCGCTTCCCACGGCCACACGTATACCTACTAACACTCCGACCGGAACTCCGCTTCCCACGGCCACCATAGTACCTACTAATACGCTCACCAGGACTCCGCTTCCGACAGCCACACTTGTGCCAACTGCTACGGCTGCGCCTTCGCGAACGCCGACCAAAACCCTGCGCCCTACGGCCACATTTGTACCGACTAATACGCTCACCGAGACTCCGCTCCCGACAGCAACACAGGTACCTAGTTCTACGGCAGCGCCTTCGCGAACGCCTCGTCCCACAGCCACGCTTGTGCCTACTAATACGCCATCCAGGACTCCACTTCCGGCAGCGACAATCGTTCTTACTGCAACGGTTGCGCCTTCGCGAACACCCACCAGGACACCGCTTCCGACGGCCACTGTTGTGCCGACTTCTACAGTTGCGCCTTCGCGAACGCCGACCAAAACTCCGCTACACACGGCCACGTTGATTCCTACTAATACGCCTACCCGAACACCGCCTCCAACGGCCACACTTGTACCGACTTCGACAGTGGTGCCTTCGCGAACGCCGACCAAAACTCCGCTCCCTACAGCCACACTAGTACCGACTAATACACTCACCAAGACTCCGCTTCCAACGGCCACTCTTTTACCGACTTCTACAATCGCGCCTTCGCGAACGCCGACCAAGACTCCGCTCCCGACAGCCACGCTTGTGCCTACTAACTCTCCGACCAAAACCCCGCGTCCTACGGCCACGTTTGTGCCTACTAATACGCCATCCAGGACTCCACTTCCGACATCGACATTTGTTCCGACTGCAACGATTGCGCCTTCGCGAACGCCTACCACTACGGCTGCACCCTCGCGAACGCCGCTTCCGACAGTTACGCTTACGCCATCAAATACACCGACCAAGACTTTGACATCTACCACCGCGCCTACTAAAACATCCATGCCCACCATACCTCCTACTGCAACGCGGATACCCTCACCGACGTTTACTCAAACTCCGACATTTATCAAGGTCAAGGTTTTCTTTACAAACACCCAACATGTCGACAAAGGCTTCCCACCTTTTGATCAGGCAGTTTTGCGTGACATTCCTCCTTTGATAAATCCTTTCGGGGCTGTATTGGACGAATATTTCAAAGGACCCAATTCGGCAGAACAAAGCCGCGGGTTGGTCGTGACACTGAATGGATTTGATAATTATGGAAGAATAGTCTATTCAAAAGGCGTCCTAAATATATATTTAAACGGTTCGTGCCAATCGAACGGTACTTCCTATAACATCGTCCAACCGTTGACCGACACATTGAAACAATTCCCCAATGTATCTTATGTGAAGATTTACGATGAAAATGGGCACACACGAGATCCTTTCGGCCAAAATGATTCAGGCCCCGTTTGTCTCGACGTGATCTCTACGCCTACTCCAACCCTTACGCTCACGCCTTCTGCTACGCCTACGGCTTCGAGAACTCCGACAGTTACTCCATCGATTACTCCAACTTCTACGGCTGCGCCTTCCCCTACGGGGACGATGTCGCGAACACCGCTTCCATCAGCTACAGTTAGACCGTCTGCTACAGTACTACCTTCACAAACACCGACGAGAACACCGCAGCCGACGGCTACGCGTGTGCCGAGTAGTACTCCCACGAAAACTCCGCTTCCAACGGCAACGCTCATACCAACCAAAACACCAACGAGAACACCACAGCCCACAGCTACGCGTGTGCCGAGTAGTACTCCCACGAAAACTCCGCTTCCGACGGCAACGCTCGTGCCATCCAAAACACCAACGAGAACACCACTGCCGACGGCTACGCGCGCGCCGAGTAGTACTCCTACTAAAACTCCGCTTCCGACGGCAACGCTCATACTCTCCAAAACACCGACGAGAACACCACTGCCCACGGCTACGCGCGTGCCAAGTAGTACTCCCACGAAAACTCCGCTTCCGACAGCAACGCTTGTACCGACGAAAACACTCACTGCTACCTCTGCCCCTTCACGAACACCGGTTCCGACGGCAACGCTCACGCCATCCATAACACCTACAAAAACCCCGCTTGCGACAGCAACGCTTGTGCCGACGAAAACATTCACTGCTACGGCGATGCCCTCGCGGACACCACTCCCATCGGTAACTTTGAGACCCTCCTCTACACCGACCAGCACATTAACGCCAACATGGACATTAACTCCTTCGTCCACGCCAACCAATACACTTACATCCACGCCAACGATCGACCTTGAATGTAATCATGCCCTGTTCGTCGGCGATGTGACCATCCTTGATAATACCGTTCTCCATCTTTCACAGCCCTTCACCAAAACGTGGAGAATTAAAAACATTGGTACTTGTTCGTGGACAACGGGTACCCAGCTCGCCTTTGTGAGAGGCGATAAGATGAACAGCCCGAATTCTGTGCCTCTCCCCGTAAATGTGGGACCTGGTCAGACCATTGATCTTTCGGTTAATTTGACCGCCCCGAATACCCCCGGACATTATGAGGGTTATTGGCAGCTTCAAAGCCCTGACG
>Ga0265340_10000932_pt1 | contig 16612 bp, 16 predicted proteins | sample 4CB225metaG_FD_202082 | JGI IMG/M metagenome (GOLD analysis project Ga0265340, IMG submission 202082) | Rhizosphere microbial communities from Carex aquatilis grown in University of Washington, Seatle, WA, United States - 4-CB2-25 metaG | ecosystem: Host-associated > Plants > Roots >...
CGGGTTCACCACCCATCACGAGGTGGAAGCGCACACCAACCGCGCGCTGCTGCGTACCGCGGAGCGCGTCATCGTCGTTGCGGACTCCAGCAAGATCGGTAAGCGGGGCTTCGCCAAGATCAGCGACATCTCCTCCGCATCCGACGTCGTGACCGACTCCGAGGCGGCCGCCGAGGACATCGAGGCGCTCGAGCGGCTCGGTCCGACGGTGCACGTGGTCAACGTCGGGCCCACTCCGGACCGCTAGAGCGCGGGCTCACCCAGCTGCGCGCGAAGTGGCTCCGGCAGGCGATCGGCGTGCGCGGCGACCATCTCGTCGGCGAGCTGCCAGATCGACTCGACGGACAGGCTGGCGGCGGTGTTCGGGTCGGCCATCATCGCGTGCCGGATGTGATCGGGGCGCAGCTCCGTCGCGGCCCGCACGGTCAGATCGACGACCGACAGGAAAGCCCGGTTCAGCGCGGCGCACTGGGCCGGGAGGTCGCCGACCGGCAGCGGTTGCGCTCCTGAGCCGTTGATCACGCAGGGAACCTCGACTGCGACGTTCGGCGGCAGGTTGGCGATCAGACCGGTGTTGGCCACGGTCGCCTGGATCGTGCGCGCCGACCCGGTGACCATGCTGTGGATCACCTCGGGGGCGTACTCCGCGGCCTCCTCCTCGGGCTCGGTGTAGATGCCGGCTGCGACCTGCGGGATCAGCGCCTCGATCTCGGCGAGGTTGTCGGCGCTGATCCGGACGTAGTCATTGATCGGGATCCGCAACCGTTCGACCTCGCGGGCGTCGTGCAGGTACCACGGGACGTACTCGGAGGAATGCTCGCTGGTCTCGGTCGGGTAGAAACCCAGCCGGCGGTACATGTCGACCCGCACCCGACGGCGCAGCTCCGGATCGGCGGCGATCAGCCGGTCCAGCTCGGGGTAGAGATCCTTGCCGTTGTGCTCCCACCGCAGCACCCAGGCCTGGTGGTTCACCCCGGCGCTGTGGAACGTGACCTCGTCCAACGGCACTCCGACGAGGGCGCTGAGGTCGTGCACCGTCCAGTACACCGAGTGGCACAGCCCGAGCACCTTCAGATCGGGATGGCGACGGTGTAGGTAGGTGACATTCATGGACATCGGGTTGGTGTAGTTGAGCAACCAGGCACCCGGGCACTCGGCGAGCATGTCCTCGCCGAGGCCGTCCAGGAACCCGAAGGTCCGTAGTCCGCGAAAGACCCCACCGACGCCGAGCGTGTCCGCGATGGTCTGGCGGAGCCCGAAGCGGGCCGGCACTTCGAAGTCGGTCAGGGTGGCCGCATGACCGCCGATACTCACGGCGTTGATCACGAAGTCTGCACCGGCGACCGCTTCCGCGCGGTCGAGCGAGGTCCGGATGGTCGCCTGCCGGCCGTGCCGCTCGACCGCGATCCGGGCCAGGCTCTCAGCCAGCTCCACCCGCTGCGGGTCGATGTCGTGCATGACGAGCGTCAACGGTCCGACGTCGTCATACGTCAGCAGGTCGCGCAGCAGCTGCCGGGTGAACTCCGCCGAGCCGGCCCCGACGAAGCACACGGTCGTCATGCGGCGAGCATGGCACTACCGTGCGAAACGAGCAAGACCGGACAGGATTTCTGCACAGTTCTGGACAGGCCGCGCAGGTCGGGCCAGAATGCGCCCATGGTCGACGCCGATGCCAGCGCCGCGCCGGTGCTGGTCGTGGGCGACGTGAACCCGGACCTCGTCCTGTGCGGCGACGTCGTGCCCCGATTCGGTCAGGTCGAGCAACTGCTCAGTACGGCGAGCCTCGTCATCGGTGGATCGGCCGGCATCACCGCGCACGGCTTCGCCCGGCTCGGCCGACCGGTGGCGCTGGTGGCGGCAATCGGGACCGACTCGTTCGGCGCGATGGTGCGCGATGCGCTCCGCGGCGCCGGGGTGAACACCTCCGATCTGGTGGTCCGGGACGATCAGACGAGCGGGCTGACCGTCGTACTGTCCACCGGCTCCGACCGGGCGATCCTCACGCTGCCCGGCACGATTCCGACGCTGACCACTGACGACATCCGGGCCGCGGTCGCCCGGATGACGCCGGCCGGGCTGCGCCACGTGCACGTCTGCGCGCTGTTCCTGCAACCGACGCTCGCAACGCAGCTTCCGGCCGTGCTCGCCGAGATCAGAGCAGCGGGCATCACGACGTCGCTGGACCCGAACGGCGACCCGGCGGCCGACTGGACCGGGGTGCAGGCACTGCTGCCGCACCTCGACCTCTTGCTCCCCAACCGAGGCGAAGCGATCGCCATCGCGCGGGCGACCGGGGTTGACGTGCCCGACCTTGCTGCTGCCTGCCGCGTGCTTGCGTCGAGTGTCCCGCTGGTCGTCGTCAAGGATGGCCCCGACGGCGCTCGCGCGGTCGGCAGCGACGGCGCGACGGTCATCGAGCCCGGGGTGCCGGTCGAGGTGGTCGACGCCACCGGGGCCGGTGACAGCTTCAACGCGTCGTTCCTCGATGCCTGGCTACAAGCGCTCCCGGTCGCCGAGTGCCTGCACCGCGGCGTCGCTGCAGGTGCCCTGTCGGTCGGTGCGATCGGCGGCACCGCGGCACAACCCACTCTGGACCAACTGGTCAAGGATCGAAGGACGCGATGAGTAGCGACACGTCATACGTCAGCCAGGAGATCGCCAGGCAGCCGCAGGCCTGGGCCGAGGCACGGGACCGGCTCGCCGAGTTCGCCGGCCCGCTGCCCGAGTCGGGTGAACGCGTCGCCGTCATCGGGTGCGGGACGTCCTGGTTCATGGCCGCCGCCTATGCCGCCCGGCGCGAGGCTTCCGGCGCCGGCGAGACCGATGCGTTTGCGGCCAGCCAGTTCCCGACCGGTCGTCACTACGACCGGGTGGTCGCGATCTCCCGGTCCGGCACGACCACCGAAGTGATGCAGGCGATCAGCGGTACGGCGGCACCGGTCACCGCGATCACCGCCGTACCCGACAGCCCAGTGGCAGCAGCGGCCACCGACACGATCGTGCTCGACTTTGCCGATGAGCGGTCGGTCGTACAGACCGTCTTTGCGACGACCACGTTGATGCTGCTGCGCGGGTCTCTCGGTGAGCCGGTCGAGCCCGTGGCGGCACAAGCGACTCAGATCCTCAGTGGCGCCCACCCGCTCGACCCGAGCGTCGACGGCGCGGGTCAGTTCACGTTCATCGGCCAGGGCTGGGCGGCCGGGGTCGCGAGCGAGGCAGCGTTGAAGATGCGCGAGGCCGCGCGCGCGTGGACCGAGAGCTATCCGCAGATGGAATACCGGCACGGGCCGATCTCGATCGCGGAACCGGGCCGGGTGGTGTGGATCTTCGGAACGCCGGTGCCGGGTCTGCTCGACGACGCAGCCGCCACCGGCGCCACGGTCGTCAACGGTGACCTCGATCCGGTTGCCGACCTGATCCGGGTCCAGCTGCTCAGTGTGCGGCTCGCCGGGCGGCAGGGCCTTGACCCGGACCGGCCGAGGAGCCTGACCCGGTCCGTCGTCCTCAGTGGGGCCGAGCTCCCGCAATGATCGTGTGTATCTGCGCCAGCCCGGCGTTGGATCTCACCTACCGCGTCGAGGGGTTGGCGGTGGGCGAGACCAACCGGGTTCGCCATGTGGTCGAGCGTCCGGGCGGCAAGGCGATCAACGTGGCGCGAGTCCTGCATGCCCTCGGTGAGGATGTCCACCTGCTCACCACGGCCGGCGGGGACAGCGGTGCCGCCCTCGTCGCGAGCTTGAATCATGACGGCATTCCGCTCGAGCTGGTCATGTCGAGCGCGTCGACCCGTCGTACCGTCGCCATCGTCGACGAGTCGACCGACCGGGTCACAATGCTCAACGAACCAGCCGTCCTCGAGGACTGGCCGCGGTTCCTCGCCGCATTCGAAGCACTGATCCCGGTCGCGGAGGTGGTCGTGATCAGCGGTCACCAGCCCGCCGGTGCGCCCCTCGATGCCTTTGCGCAGCTCACCACGCTCGCCCGGGCGCATGAGCGTCCGGTGGTTCTCGACACCAGCGGACCGGCGCTGCCGGCCACGCTCGCGGCCGGGCCCACGATCGTCAAACCGAACGTCGATGAGCTGCGCGAGAGCACGCACGAAGGCGATCCGATGCTCGCCGCGAGGTCGCTCGCGGCGCGGTGGGATGTCACCGTGGTCGCATCGCAGGGCGACGAGGGCCTGATCGCGGTCGATGGAGAGTCGGCGTGGCGGGCCCGGCCGGCCCGCGTGTTGTCGGGCAACCCGACCGGCGCCGGAGACGCGGTGGTCGCCGGTCTCGCGCGCGGGTTGCGAGCCGGGACCGCACTCGAACCAATGCTGGCGGACTGTGTCGCGCTGGGCGCAGCTGCGGTGCTTGCGCCGTCCGCCGGCGAGCTCGATGTCGAGCACTACCAACGCGAAGCGGCCGGGGTCGTCGTCGAGAGCCTGGATAGGGTCCGACGATGACGCTGGTCAGCACGGCCGAGCTGGTCGCCGATGCGGTGCAGCGTGGCGGCGCCGTCGCCGCCATGAACGTCATCACCCTCGAACATGCCGAGGCCATCACCGCCGGCGCGGACGAAGCCGGGCTGCCGGTGATCCTGGCGATCAGCCAGAACGCGGTGAAGTTCCATGGCGGCCAGTTGGCACCGATCAGTGCTGCCACGGCCGCGGTGGCCCGCCTTGCCGGCGTACCGATGTCGCTGCACCTCGACCACGTCACCGACCAGGCGCTCGTCGATCAGGCCGCCGCGACCGGCTTCAGCTCGCTGATGTACGACGGGGCCGCGCTGAGCCATCCGGACAACGTGGCCGCCACGCGGCGGGCACGGGACGTGGCGCGGACCGCCGGGTTGTGGGTCGAGGGCGAGCTCGGATACGTGGGCGGCAAGCCGGATGCCCCGCAGAGCGCCCACGACCCTGGTGTGCGGACGGATCCGGACGAGGCAGCGGAGTACGTGGAGCAGACCGGGGTGGACGCACTGGCCGTCGCGGTGGGAAGTTCGCACGCGATGACCTCCCGTTCGGCTCAACTCGACCTGCCGCTCATCGAGGTGTTGCGGGCCAAGCTCCCGGTGCCGCTGGTGCTGCACGGATCGTCCGGCGTCGCCGATCAGGTCCTGCGACATGCGGTGATCGCCGGCATCACGAAGGTCAACATCGGGACCGCCCTGAACATCGCGATGACCCGCGCGGTACGGAGCTTCCTCGAGCGCGACCCGACGACGGTCGACCCGCGCCGCTACCTCGTCGAGGCTCGGGACGAGATCGCCGCGACCGTGCGCCACCTGCTGACGGTCGTCTCAGGGCAGACCCGCTGATGGCCGCGGTTCGTTTCGTTCGGGCGACCCGGACCTATGCCGGCAGCACGGTTCCGGCACTCAACGCCCTGGACCTTGACATCGACGACGGTGAGTTCATGGTGCTGGTCGGTCCGTCCGGGTCGGGCAAGTCGACCGCGCTTCGGGTCCTCGCCGGCCTCGAGGACCTCGACGACGGCGAGGTCCACATCGGCGACAAGGACGTGTCACGGTACGCACCGAGGGACCGGGACATCGCCATGGTGTTCCAGAACTACGCGCTCTATCCGCACCTCTCGGTCGCCGACAACATGGCCTTCGCGCTCAAGCTCAAGGGGATCCCGAAGGCGGAGCGGGTCGCGAAGGTCCGCGAGGCCGCCGAGCTGCTCGACCTCGTGCCATACCTCAATCGCCGGCCCAAGGCGCTGTCCGGCGGGCAGCGACAGCGGGTCGCGATGGGCCGGGCGATCGTCCGCGAGCCGAGTGTGTTCCTGATGGACGAGCCGCTGTCCAACCTCGATGCGAAACTGCGGGTTGAGACCCGTGCCCACATCGCGGCGTTGCAGGCTCGTTTGGGGACGACGACCGTCTATGTGACGCACGACCAGATCGAAGCCATGACGATGGGCCACCGCGTCGCATTGCTCAAGGAAGGCATCCTGCAGCAGGTGGACACGCCGAGGGCGCTCTACGACCGGCCCGCGAACGTCTTCGTTGCGGGCTTCATCGGGTCACCGGCGATGAACCTGCGCCGCGTTAGTGTGACGGACGCCGGCATCCGGCTCGGTGACGTCGTACTGCCGTTGTCGGTGCAGTCGGCGGGGCGGTCGGAGGTCATCGTGGGTCTGCGACCAGAGGCGGTCGAGGTGGTGACTCCGGACACCCCTGGGGCGATGCCGATGGAGGTCACGCTCGTCGAGCAGCTGGGTGCCGACTCCTACGTCCATGGCCGGTTGCCGGGTGACGATCCCGCCCAGGACGCACCTTTCAACGTGCGGGTCGACGGTCGGTACGAACCGCGGCTGGGTGACGTCGTCTACGTGTCGGCGCGTGGGGCCGCCGAGCACGTCTTCGACCCCGACTCCGGTACCCGGGTCGCCTGACCGCGAGGACACCAAGTAGCGCGGTACGGCGGTCGCCGATGCGAGCAGCCCCAAAGACGGGACCGAAGCCTGCGGGCGAAGGGCCTTTTGACCCTATTGTCGGCGGATTCTCGGTGGCGTACTGAACGGTAACAACCACGACGGGCCAAAGCAGAAGGATGGCTTGCCCACGAAGGAAGGTGCGGTATGAACCGCAATCGAAGGGCATTGTCGAGTGTCGTATTCGGCAGTGTCGCCCTCATCGCGCTCGGAGCGTGCGGGAGCAGCTCGTCGGGCGGTACGCCACCCGCGGGTACGAGTTCGAGTCCGGCGGCGAGTCCGGCCGCGTCGAGCCCGGCCGCGATCAATATCACTGCGAACTCGTTTACCGGCGATTTCTCTGCGATGGCGCAGCTCGCGCCGTTGGCGGCTGCGGGTAAGGGTTCGGTTGGGGTGATCTTGCCGGACACGACGTCCTCGGCGCGGTATGCGGAGTTCGATGCGCCGTATCTGACCAAGGCGTTCGAGGCGGCTGGGTTGACGAAGTCGCAGATCAGTATCAAGAACGCGCAGGGCAGTGACAGCACGTTCGTGACCGACGCGCAGGCGATGATCACCAATGGTGCGACGGTGTTGCTGATCGACCCGGAGGACCCGGGTACCGGTGGTCGGGTCGAGACCTACGCCAAGCAGCACGGGGTGTCGGTGATCGACTATGACCGGATCACTCAGGGTTCGTACTACATCAGTTTCAACAACGTCGAGGTCGGCAAGCTGATCGGTGCCGGGTTCGCGGACTGTGTGAAGAAGTGGAACGTGTCCAAGCCGAACCTGATCGAGATGAAGGGTGACCCGACGGATAACAACGCGACGCTGTTCGCGGAAGGTTATGAGTCGGTGATCAAGGCCAACCCGTCGTGGAAGGTCGCGGCGAAGCCTCCGGGCACCTGGACCCCAGGGACCGCGCTGACCGAGTTCGAGCAGGCCTACACCGCGAACTCGGGGGTGAACTCGGCGATCATCCCCAACGATGAGAACGCCGCGCCGATCATCACCTACCTGAAGAACCACGGGATCAAGCCGAAGACCTTCCCGATCACCGGGCAGGACTCGACCCTGATCGGGTTGCAGAACATCCTGTCGGGCTACCAGTGCGGAACGGCCTACAAGCCGATCTACCTGGAGGCACAGGCCGCAGCAGCCGTCGCGATGTTCGTCCGCGCCGGTCAGACCCCGCCAGCGGCACTGGTCAACGGCTCAACGAACAACCCGAACAACCACAACACCCCGATGCCCTCAGTCCTGCTCAAGCCGGAATGGGTGACCACCGCGAACATGAACGCGACCGTCATCAAGGACAACTTCGTCCCGGCCAAGCAGCTCTGCACCTCCGCCTACAAGGCGGAATGCCAGGCAGCAGGGATCAGCGGCTGAACATGACCGCCGACACCAACGCAGAGGCCCGGTCTCACGACCGGGCCTCTGCGTTGAAGCGGGTTCACCGCACACTCTCTGCGAACCGGCTTCCCGCGGGTGCTTAGAGTACCGAGCACACCACGGCATATCACCGTGCTGAACGAGGAGTAACCGTGGCCGACATCAGAACGATGACCGTGGCGATTCTTGGCGGGACGGGTGGCCAAGGTCAGGGTCTGGCGTTCCGTTTCGCGCAAGCGGGCCTCAGCGTCGTGATCGGCTCGCGCGACGCCGAACGCGCCGCCGCGTCGGCGAACGAGCTCGCCATGTCGATCACGGCCGGTTCAGTCGAAGGCTTGGCCAACGCCGACGCCGCTGCCCGCGCCGACATCGTGATTGTCGCCGTCCCCTGGGAAGCGCACGAGCAGACCCTGCGCTCCTTGACCGGCGCGCTCGCCGGCAAGATCGTCGTCGACTGCGTCAACCCGATCGCCTTCGACGAATTCGGACCGGCTGCCATCACGGTCGCAGAGGGAAGTGCGGCCGAGCAGGCCCGTAACCTGCTGCCGGAGTCACGGGTCGTCGCGGCATTCCAGAACGTCAGCGCCGTCGTCCTTTCGAATGCAGACGTCGACGACCTCGACCAAGACGTGCTCGTCCTCGGTGACGACCGCGAGGCGACCGACCTCGTCAGCGAACTCGCCGGACTGCTACCCGGCGTACGCGGCATCTACGGCGGCCGGCTGCGGCTGGCCGGTCCGATCGAGGCGCTCACCGCGAACCTCATCGCGATCAACCGCCGTTACAAGACCCACGCCGGCATCAAGGTCAGCGGCGTCACAAACGCGGGATAGCCGCCACCCCTCCGGATGCCGCCCTCGGGCTACGGCCAGATCAGCGTGCTTCCGTTGTAGAGCGACGCCACCATCGTCGTATCCGTCACCGCGGGCAGCGAAGGAACCGCCTTCACCAGCCCGAAGTGCACCAGCTCCCTGGCCTCCGGCTGGAACTCGGCCACCGACTCGACACCCACGCCCTTGCCGGGCAACGTATGGTCCTTCGCCAGCGCACTCTCGAGGGTCCAGACCTCGATCTCGTGACTGGTCACGAAATCGGCGCCGGCCGCCTTGGCGTCGCCACCTTCGATGTTCACGCAAGCAGCGATGTGCGCCGTGCAGTAGTCGAATGCGTGCAGGTCGGCCCGCATCCAGTCCTTCGCCGCGGCGTAGTGAGCCGCGAGGAAGTTCTTGTTGAAGAACTGGACGTTGAACGTACCCGCGACGCCGAACTGGGCCGGCGTGAACTCGTTGAACGTCGCACCCTCAGCCTTCAGCGTCAAAGGTTCGTTCGACTGGTAGCAGCTGACCGCGTCGATCTTGCCCTGCACTACCTGGTTCGGGTCGTAGTTCGACGTGTTGACGAACGTGACCTTGCTCAGGTCGACCCCCGCCGCCACCAGCATCTGCAGGACCGGCGCCGGCTTTACGAAGTGGTATCCCAGGGTCTTGCCCGCGAGCTGCTTGAGGGACGTGATGCCCTTCTGCGCGATGATGCAGTAGTCCGAGGTGTCGCCGTACGTGGCAACCGCCTTGATGTTGGCGCCGCTCCCGACCGCCGACAGGTAGTCGGCGGCCGACCCCGTGTTCGTGACCTGCGCCTTGCCCGCCGAGACCAGGGCCGCGGAGTCCTGGGAGTTCGTGACGAAGTTGACGCTCAGGCAGAGGTCCTTGAAGTAGCCGAGCTTCTGCGCGGCGAACACGTCGATGATGCCGGCCGACGCATCGAAGCCGAAGGGCGAGACGTAGGTGATCGGGCCGGCCGCCTTGTTGGCCGCGCACTCAGCCGCGCTGATCAGTGACGTCCTCGCCGACGACGACGCACCGCCCGGCGGGGTCGTTCCCCCTGAGGACGAACTGCTACACGCCGCTGCGGCAATCAGCACGCCCACGACCGACACGCAGCCCCTCGCTGCACGGCTCCGAGTCCACCACCTGCGCTTCACACGATTTCCATTCGTCTCACGATGTTTCGCCACGGCTGCATTCATCACTTGGTCGGTGTGGCCGAGCTGTGCCAGGCCAGCAGGCGCCTCTGCACGACAACGACGAGAACGAACAACGCAATTCCGATGAGTGCCAGCACCACCACTGACGCGTAGATCGTCTTCAGGTCGGACAGCGACGCGGCCGTGACGATCAGCGTGCCCAAGCCGTTCGCCTGGCCGGCCGCCACGAACTCCGCCACGACCGCGCCGATGACGCTGAGCGGAATGCAGATTCGCGCACCCGCGCACAGGAACGGAAGGCTGCTTGGCAACCGCAGCCGCCACAGAATCTCGGTCCGAGACGCGTGCAACGTCTTCATGACGTCGAGGGCGAGTGGATCCGTGGATCGCAGACCGATCAAGGAGTTGATCAGGAACGGGAAGAAGACCAGGACCGCGGTAATGATGTATTTCGGCGTCAGGCCGAACCCGAAGGCCACCACCAGGGCGGGGGCCACCGCAATGATCGGCGTGACGTTGAGGATGACCGCGAGCGGCAGGATGGCCCGTTCGATGATCCGCACGTACGACATGACCACGGCCAGGATGAACGCGATCCCCATCCCGAACGCCGCGCCGACCAGCGCTTCCTGCAACGTCGTCCTGGCGTTGCGCGCGTAGAAGCCCGGGCGGTCGGCGAGCTGACGGAAGATCGTGGGCACGGTCGGGATGACGAACGGGTGGTGCACCGCGTACAGCTGCCAGGCCACCCCGAGTACGACGAGCGCGACCAGCGGCGGGAGCCAGATCGACGGCCTGATCCAGGCCGGCGTACCACGGCTTTCGTCCGTCCCGGTCGGCTCGCTCATCGCGCACCCTGCCAGCCGTCGCGGAGCTCGAGGCGGATCTGACGCTCGAGGTCGTGGAACTCCTTGGTCAGCTCGAGCGAGTCGCCCCGCGGACGCGGCAGGTCGATCGGAATGACGCTCCGGACCCGCCCGGGATTGGCCGACATGACCACGACCACGTCGGAGAGCACGATCGCCTCGGGGATCGAGTGGGTGACGAACAGGACGGTCTTCTTGGTGGCCTGCCAGATCGACAGCAACTCGTGGCGGAGGACCTCGCGGGTCAGGTCATCGACCGCGGCAAACGGCTCGTCCATCAAGAGGATCGGCGGGTCGAACACGAACGCCCGGGCGATCGCCACTCGATGCTGCATCCCGCCGGAGAGCTGGGCCGGCCGCCGGTTGACCACGTGCCCGAGACCGAAGGACTCGAGGACCGCGACCGGGTCGGCATGCGAGCGGGATCCGTCCGAGTCGGGCTTCTTGTTCACCTGCAGCGGCAGCCGCACGTTGTCGAGCACCGTGCGCCACGGCAGGAGCGCCGGCGACTGCGGGACCAGGCCGATGTGCTTGGCCGCGGCCGCGTGATGAACGGACTCGCCGAAGATCGACACGGTGCCCCGGTCGACCTCGAGCAGGCCCGCGACGATCCGGAGCAGGGTCGTCTTGCCGCATCCGCTGGGGCCGATCACAGTGACGAACTGGCCGCGCCTGGCGACCAGGTTCACGTCCTCGATCGCCGAGGTCCGGGCCCGGCCCGAACCGTAGCCCTTGAAGACGCCCTCGATGACCAGGGCCGAACCGGCCTGCTGGTCTGGCTCGGTCGTCTTGGGCTCCATCCCACGCTCGGCGATTCCGGTCACCAGCTCGCCTCGCCCCGACATCTCGAGCCCCATCGTCCTACACGCAAACCTCAACGCCGCGGTCGGGGAGAACGCGGGGGCGCGCCCGGACGCGCGGGACCAGCGGGAAACAACCGCGCGATGACCGGGTCGAACAACGGGTGCGACCGTCGGGGATCGGCCGGGTCGAGCTGGTCGTCACCGGTGTACTCCCGTAGGTCGGCCTGTGAGGGCAGGACGACGTCCTCGGGCGTCAGCTCGTCGCGGGCCTGGTGCCAACCGCGCCGGAGCTCATCGGCGGCATAGCCGCGACCGATGTATTTCTCGATCGCGTGCTCGCGGCTCAAGAACAGGTAGTGCCGCATCGGAAACGACCAGGGCGCCATCGCCAGTCCCTCGAACGACACCGCATGCCCGCCGGACGTCACCAGGTCGACCGGGCCGGCTTGCCGCCGCCAGGCGTTGAGCCGGTGCGGCATGACCGGCAGATGCGGGTAATACCCGTGCATCGTCCGCTCGAAGTCCGGGTGGTCGTGGTCCGGCTCCTCCATGGTCGGCACGAAGGCGTATTCGAGGAAGTTGACCGCGTTGAAACCGGCATCGGCGCACTCCTCGAGCGCCTCGGCGAGGGTCAGCTCCGACTGCGGCGGCAGCCGGCGCTCGTCGGCGTCGGCATGGATGAACCAGTCCGCGTCGAGCTCGCGGCAGAGCTCCTCCTTGCGGCGCAACTGCGCACTGAGGTCGAAAACACCGGCCCGAGGGAGCGTTTCGAGACCCACCAGGCCCTGCCCCTCGAAGCTCCGCGCGATCGCGACCGTGTCGTCCGTCGAGTCGTTGTCGATGACGTAGACGTCGACGCCGTGGCGCGCACAGTGCGCGATGAAGCCGCCGATGAAGCGCCGTTCGTTGTAAGTGGCGACGACCGCGACGACCCTGGTCACATCCGGGAGCGTATTCGCCACGCCGCGCCACGCGGATGGGCTTGTCACCGGTTTGTCCCGGTGACAGGATGCGCGCAGACTTCGCGGCCGAAAGGGTCGAACAATGGAACAAGAACCTGCCGCTTCCGCCCCCGGAGCGCCCCGACAAGTCAAGGTCCACCCGCAGAGCCACGCCCTCAAGGTGACCTGGAACCCACCGGCATCGACCGGCGGAGCGACCATCTCCGGGTACAACGTCAGGGTCTACAAGGGCAAAACCGCGACCGGAACCCCGGCCAAGTCGGCGACCACAGGTGGGTCAGCCGGGTCCGCGCGGGTCACCGGTCTGACGAACGGCCAGGAATACACCGTCACGGTCCGGGCCAAGAACAGCAAGGGGTTCGGCGCCGCCTCCAAGGGCGTCCACGGGACCCCGCGGACCAAGCCCTCGGCCCCCCGGCACCTCACCGCGCTAGCCGGCTCCGACCGGGTGACCCTGTCGTGGCACAAACCAACCTCGACCGGCGGCGCACCGATCGACTCGTACCACATCGACATCTACCTCGGCGGCTCCGCGCACGGCAAGCCGCACCGCACGATCAACACCAACTCGACGTCGGTCCACCACGCGGTTCTCGGCCTGACCAACGGCACGAAATACACCTTCACGGTGCACGCCACCAACGCCGCCGGCACCGGCCCGGCCTCGAACGCGGTCACCTCGACGCCGCACCACACGCCGCACCCGGTCCCGACCCCGCACCCGACGCCGCACCCGACGCCGCACGCGGTCTCTTTCGGCCGCCGCTCGGCCGGGAAGCTGCCGACCAGCTGGCGGCGGAGCACCAGCACCCGTCCGCAGGGTCCGCCCCGAGGCTGACCGACACATCCCGGGTGAATCGCTGTACGGCGGTCGAGCGGCTGCTCGCTGAGCTCTATGCCGGGCTGCGCGAGGCCAAGCCCGCCCGAGCGGGCACCTGCTTCGCCGATGACGCCGAGGCACTGTTCATCGGCACGGATCCGGCCGAGTGGTGGGTCGGTGCACCCGCGATCCGCCGCAACCTGCGCGCGATGCTGCGCGACACCGGCGGCGTCGACTTCGCGAGCACCGAGCCGCGCGGGCTGCGGGCCGGCAACACTGCCTGGGTCACCGACCGGCCCACCTTCCGGCTGCCCGACGGCATGGAGATCCCGGTCCGGGTCACCGCGACCGCCTGCCGGATCGAGGGCGAGTGGCGGTTCGTGCAGGCGCACATCTCGCTGGGGCTGAACAGCCACCTGCCACCCGAGGTGATCGCGATCACGTCCCGGCCGCTCGAATGACGATCCCGGTCGGGCCGGTGCGCCGATGCTCAGACTGAGCCCGGCCGGCTACGAGCCGCACCCCGAGCTCTGCGTAGTGGCGACGTACTTCAACGCACTCGGCTACCAGACCCCACGAGCCAACTTCCTCCGATTCCTCGAGCCGCTGCTCAAGGGCAAGACGCAACTGGTCGTCGTCGAAGGGCTACACGACGGCGTCGTAGGGCTGCCCAGCGCGCTGAGGGAGCGGGTGCGCTGGGTCGGCGTGCCGTGCGAGGGCGGCTTGTGGCAGAAGGAGCGCCTGGTCAACGTCGCGATCGAGCACGTGCCAGCGGCCTGCACGGTGATCGCCTGGCTCGACGGCGACATCCTGTTCAGCGACCCACGGTGGATGCCGAAGACGGTCGAGGCGATCCACGACGGGCGACGGTTCGTCCAGCCGTTCGACGACTTCATCCGGCTCCCCCGCCACCCGGATCCCGGTCCGGGCATGTTCACCTGGGTCGGCTACGGCTACCAGGTCGCGCAGGATCCGTCGGCCGCCGGCGCGGATTGGTTCAGCCACGGTCACACCGGCCTGGCCTGGGCGGGCCGGGCCGACCTGCTGCGGGCCACCGGCCTGTATGACCGCTGGCTGGCCGGCACCGGCGACCATCTGATGGCGCACGCGATGACCTCCACCACGGACTGCCCGTGCATCGCCGAGTCGCTCGGCGCCGACAGCCCGAGCCATCGCGACTTCCTGACGTGGGCGAGCGGTTGGGCCTGTTCCGACCAAAGGGCGGTGGGCTGCCTGGATGGGGCAATCTTCCACTTGTGGCACGGCGAGTACGGCAATCGCCTGTATCGCGAACGCGAAGCGGAGCTTCGCGAACTCGACTTCGATCCACGCGCCGATCTCGACCTGACCGCGGCCGGCGCACTGCGACTGCGATCGGACCGAGCCGACCTCGACGCGTGGGCGAACGTGTACATGAGCGCTCGCCGAGAGGATGGCTAACTGCCCTGCACGGCGCCTTGACTACGCCCCCGGATGCGCGAGGATGAGCGTCATCGTCCGCCGAGGTTAGAGGCCAGACATGACGTCTCACGAAGAAACCGATCCCACCACATCGATCTCGGAGCCCGCCGGGCGCGCCGAGTCGAGTTCGGTGTCCCGCCGCCGGTTCGCCACCGGCCTTGCGGCGCTCGTTCCGGCCCTGGCCGCCGGTGGTGCGATCGCGGCCGACCCGGCGCAGGCCGACCCGCGCGCAGTACGACGCGACTCGCACGGCCGGGTCGGCATCGGGACCGCTGAGCCCGACGCACCGCTGCACGTCGAGGGCGACTACGAGGCGATCGTCGGCCACAGCGGGAAGTTCGGCGTGCTCGGCGCGGGCAGCGTCGGCGTCCACGGCGAAGCGCTCGGCCCCGGGACCTTCGGGGTCTACGGGTACGCCGCCGAGCCGGGCGCGCGGGCTTTCGGCGGCGCGACCCAGGCGCCCGGTTCGTTCGGCATGCAGCTCGGCGTCGCGGGCGATCACAGTCACGGCGTCTTCAGCGAGGCAGGCGGCGCCGACTCGACCGCGGTCTACGCGGTCGCGCACGAACCGCGGTCTCATGGCGTCTACGGTGCCGCGCTCGCACGCGACTCGGCCGGCATCTTCGCCGATGCGCGCGAGGTGGCCGGTGCGCACGCGCTGTGGGCCGAGGGCCGTACGCATGTCAACGCCGAGTCGACCCACGCGGCGGCCGGGTTCAAGATCGACCACCCGCAGGACCCGAACGGTCGCTACCTGGCACACGCCGCGGTCGAGTCGCACGAGCGCAAGACCGTCTACGACGGAGTGGCCGAGCTCGACGGCCATGGCCGCGCCGTGATCCGGCTTCCGCACTGGTTCGACGCGCTCAACTCCGATGTCCGTTATCAGCTCACCGCGATCGGCGCCGCAATGCCCAACCTGCACGTGTCCCGGGCCGTCGAGGACAACAGCTTTGAGGTGGCCGGCGGCGTCGCGAACCGGCGGGTCAGCTGGCAGGTCACCGGCGTCCGCCAGGACATCTGGGCCGCCGCGCACCCGCTCGCGGTCGAGGAGCACAAGCGGGCCGGGGCCGAGGGCCGTCTGCTGCACCCGGCACTGCACCCCGGCAACCGCGCCGCCGTGCACCCGAGGCCGGCCGGGCCCGCCTAGGAGCCGGTGTCGACAGCGGTCAACGCGGTGTGTTCGTCGTCGGCCCGCATCGCAGCGGTACCTCGGCGATCACCGGGCTAATCAACGCACTCGGCGTACCTCTGTGCCAGGACGCCGACCTGGTGCCGGCCGGCGAGGGCAACGTTGCCGGGCACTGGGAGAGCGCGACCCTGACCCGGCGCAACGAGCAGATCCTGCACCTGCTCGGTGCGGCCTGGGACTGCCCGCCGGCGGCTGACCGGGAGCTCGCCCAGCGGCTCACCGCCGACCTGCGCACCGGTCCGGCCCGGCGCGCCTTCCACCGCGCATACCCGACCGATCGATGGGTGTGGAAGGACCCGCGGCTGTGCGTCGTACTCCCGTTCTGGCGCGCGGCGCTGTCCGGCCACCAGGTGGCCGTGCTCGTCGTCCGGCATCCGCTGGAGGTCGCGCGCTCCCTCGCCGCTCGCAACGAGCTCACCATCGGGCACGGTCTGGCGATCTGGGAGCGCTACCTGCGCGGCGCGCTGCTCGGCTGCGCGGGGTTGCCCGTCCTGGTCGTCAAGCAGGCCGATCTGATCAGCGACCCGGCGCGCACCACCCGCGAGCTGCGCCGGTTCCTCGCCCACCACGGGTTCGCACCGACCCGCGCCCTGTCGGCTGCCGCCGCCGGCATCGACCTGACTCTTCATCACCACGTCGTCGGCGGTCGGGTCCGCGGCCTCAGCCCGCAGCAGCGCCGGCTGTGGCACGCGCTCGAATCCCAGGTCGGCGAACACCCCGCGTTC
>Ga0265340_10000933_pt1 | contig 16595 bp, 12 predicted proteins | sample 4CB225metaG_FD_202082 | JGI IMG/M metagenome (GOLD analysis project Ga0265340, IMG submission 202082) | Rhizosphere microbial communities from Carex aquatilis grown in University of Washington, Seatle, WA, United States - 4-CB2-25 metaG | ecosystem: Host-associated > Plants > Roots >...
GGATCGTACAAATCCGAATATTCTTTTATTCCCAAGAGTTTTACGAGTATTTCAGGTGGGATATCAGCTTCAGGCAGGTCAGCCTTATAAAGCTGCTCATTTTCTGCCCGCTCATGAAGAGATCTCCGTAAAATTGCACGTTCTTCTGAATTGACAACTAATTCATTAAGAGTTTTGGCCTTGAGAAGGTATTCCCCGGTTGTGTAAAGAAAAGTCAATCGTTTCCACTTATCAGCGATGATTGGTTGGGGTAATTTCTCCAACTCACCTATCTGAATCTTGTAATATTCCTCATTTGCCCTAGGGTGATTTGTTTCATCGATCAGTAATTCAAGGCGCGTTGTTAATTCATGCCCCCTGACCTTTGCGAAGAAATTAATCCGGTTGCCAGATACCCCAAAACTTCCCGCCTGGTAAAAGGCCAATTGATCAACAGCTACTACTTTGGGTGCGGAACGAAGGGGGATGCGATACCAGCCAAGCAGCCGCACAATTTCCAAATCCCGCGGCTTTGGAAGTAAACAAACCAATATCAAATCACCTGACTTTATTGGCATTTCGTAATTATAAGGTCAGGTGGTCGCTTTTGCGACCACCTGACACGATCATTATTTGACGAGCCCTACTTCTCCGTTGAATTCTTCGATCAAGGCATCGATCTCATTAGCTTGGGTTTGGACTGATGTCCAGTAATCAGGCTGATACCATTGTGATTGGATTTCATCATAGGTCTTGCCCTGCTGTTCAACCCAAGTGTAATATTTCAAGTTGTGTATTCGACGACGGTCAGGATAACGAAGTTCAAGCATATTATCGGTAGATTGCCCCTGCAAATAATGAGCAAAGTCTGCTGCTGCGTTCATTTCAGTATACTCACCGTACTCAGTATGCATTTCATGCAGGCGGGAACGATATAACTCCATCGAATCGGTTAATACAGTAACCATAACATCATTCTCACCCATCTCATAATATTTAGCAGCTTTGATACAGCTTAAGACATTCGAAATACCGGAGAAGCCCAGAAAATCCAACTGTGATACAAGCGCTTCAGGTACACCCTTCTCCACCAGATAAGCACGACCGCCTTCTTCGTTAAATAAGCGGGACAGATTGACAACTGCGTTATCGTCAATAGCTACCACTACATCGGTATTCTTTGAGTTATGGATCCACGGCACATGTTTATCGCCGATCCCTTCAATGCGGTGAGCTCCGAAACCATTTTCCAACAAAGTAGGGCATTGCAATGCTTCGCTCGCCACGATCTTGCTGTCAGGATAGACTTGCTTGAGGTAATCGCCGCTGGCAATCGTCCCAGCCGAGCCGGTTGCTGAGGCCATACCACGATAGCGATCGTTCTTGCGCATTACCTTCTTAAGCACTTCCTCCATTGCATGACCGGTCACTTCATAGTGCCAAAGATAATTGCCAAATTCTTCAAACTGGTTGAAGATCATCAAATCCTGACCTGAAGCCCGTAACTCCTTGCATTTATCGAATATTTCTTTGACATTCGATTCTGACCCCGGTGTCTTGATCGTCTCTCCCGCAATCGTCGACAGCCATTCAAAACGCTCCTTGCTCATGCCTTCCGGTAGGATCGCAATGGACTCGCAAGCAAGCAATGCAGAATCATACGCACCGCCTCGACAATAATTGCCGGTGGAGGGCCAGACGGCTTTTTGAGTCGTTGGGTCAAATTGACCTGTAACCAACCGAGGAACCAGACAACTAAACGCAGCCCCAACTTTATGTGCGCCTGTGGGGAACCATTTCCCGATGAGCACCACAATGCGAGCTGGAACACCAGTGAGGCTGGGTGGTAGTTCGAGGTAGTTAACACCACCGAATCCGCCACCCTTTAATTTAGGTTCATTATGCCAGGTTATACGAAAAAGGTTACGCGGGTCGACGTCCCATAATCCCACTCCATTTAGTTCATCCTTTATTTTCGACGGAATTTTAGTGGGGTCTTTCATTTGAGCATAGGTAGGAATGATGATATTACGTTCTTTTGCCCTCTTAATCGCATTCTTACGACGAGATTTGTTAACTGTTAGATCGATAGTAGTCATGGAATTTCTCCTAAAGAAGTTGTCTGACAACTTCGATTATATCCCACAACGTTAAAGTTACCAATGCCAATTTTATATGAGTTATATTATTTCTTATATGCCAAGATCATCCCATCTCGAACAGGGACAAGGGATACGATCCAATCCGGATCGTGCGTGATCAGCCGAGTAAATTCGCGTACGCCCTTTGTCGCCTCCGACTCATCTTTATTATCGAAGATACGTCCACTCCAAAGTGTATTATCAATGATCAGCATCCCACCCGAGCGCAGTTTCTCTTTGATAAGGGGCAACGAGGCGGGATACTCTTGTTTTTCGATATCGTTAAAAATTAAATCAAAGGGCCCTTTTATGCCTCGAAGCGTTTCGATTGCTTCAGCTTTGTGATACTGGACAAGATCTTCGAATCCGAGCCTTTTCATATGGAGAGCCGCCATTTTCGAGAGTTCCTCATCCCAAACAACATGATGAATAACCCCTCCTCCGTTTTCCTGCACAGCTTTCGCGAACCACGCTGTCGAATAGCCATAACCCGATCCCATTTCAAACACCGACCTAGCGTTAATCATACGCGCCATCTGGTAGCAAACATAGCCCGCGGCGGGTCCTATTATGGGAAAATCCGTCTTCGTCGCATATTTTTCCATTTCTTGCATCTCTTGCTCCCGGGGCGGGACAAGGTCGATTAAATATTGCTGAACTGCAGAATAGGTTAATTTAGGCATAACTACTTCCTGTAAAGTGCGATCCTCATACGCTCCAAGGCATCCAACAATGTGCTTCGTGGGCAGCCAAAATTCAGCCGGACAAAACCTTCACCGCCTGGCCCAAATATTTTGCCGTCGTTAAATGCAATTTTTGCTTCTTTTATAAAAAACTCATAAGGTGAACCTTGCTTCTTCCAAACGGAGATCAGATCGTTACAATCCAGCCAGGCAAGATAGGTTGCTTCCGGATTCGTAGAATGTATGCCAGGCAAAAACTCGTGGATAAACTGTAATAAAAAGTCGCGATTAGTGCGAAGATATGTCCGCAGTTCTGCCAACCAATCATCACATTCCCCAGAAAGAGCAGCCTGTGCAGAGACAATTCCCAAACTATTGACATGTAAGGTTAGACGATCTGCCTGTTTCTTAAAACGTTCACGTATATTTGGATCCGGAATGATGGCCAGCCCACAAAATAGACCCGGTATGTTAAATGTCTTGCTTGGTGAGATCAATGTAATTGTATGATTCGCGATTTCGGGGGAAATAGATGCAATGGGAATATGATGGCGATCCCCTAATATCAACTCGCTATGGATTTCATCTGAGCAAATTACGACGTCATTTTCCAAACATATTTCGGCGAACTTTATTAACTCATCCCTGCTGAATATGTTTCCTGTAGGATTATGAGGATTGGAGAGCAGGAACATACAGGTCCTTGCCGCGTTTGAATGGATTGAAGATTTAAAGACACCAAAATCAACCCCATAAGCCAGGTTTATTCCGGATTTATATAATTTTAATGGTGCTATCTGGCGTGTTAATCCCACATTTTCACTCACCGATTGGAACGGTTGGTAAACAGGTACCTGTATTAATATCCCTTCCCCCTGACCACAGACAGTCCAAGCAGCAGTGTTAAAGCCGCTCACAATTCCTGGTATAGCTACAACCATCTCCGGGGTAACTTTCCATCCGTATAATCTTTCCATCCTGGAAGAGGTAACTTCCTGGAGGGTTTTTATTTGCAGGTCATAACCCAAGACACCAAATTCCAAACTAGACCTAAGAGCATCCAGAACAGGCTCCGGTGTACGGAAGTCCATATCTGCCACCGCGAGCGATATAACATCATCGGGGATTTGTCCCCATTTGGATGAGTTTGTCTTGCGACGATCAAGTACCTGGTCAAAATTGTAAGACATGGAATAATATTAATTCTGGAAGATTTTTTCTAATCTTTAGGCGCCTCACGAAGAATATACAACGGCCTACCCTTGGCTTCATCGTATAACCGACCAATATATTCTCCAAGGATCCCAAGAGATATCAACTGAACGCCCCCGAGAAATAGCACTGCGATCAAGGTAGTAGCTTGACCTGTAAATTGTGGGATACCAGTCATACGAAGATATACCACCAGAGGAATCGCCAGGATTGCAAGACCGGCTGAGAAGAAACCAAAAAACGTGGCCACTTGTAATGGGAAATAAGAAAAACTCGTTATGGCATTAAGCGCCAATCGCAGCATTTTGCTAAAGGGATATTTCGTGACACCTGCGTAGCGACGGGCTCGTTTGTATTCTACACCAATTTGACGAAAACCCACCCACGCCGACATGCCACGCGGAAAACGATGACGCTCATGCATCTGTTTCAGTACATCCACAACTTTGCGATCCATCAAGCGAAAATCGCCGGTATCTACAGGAATTTTGACATCTGTAATTCGATAGATGATCCGATAGAACATGGAGGCGGTGAACTTCTTAAACCAACCTTCCCCTTCCCGTTCTGATCGCACAGCATAAACCACTTCGTACCCCTCTTTCCATTTCTTTGCCAACTCAAGGATCATTTCAGGCGGGTCTTGCATGTCACCATCTATGATGACAACGGCAGCACCGCGGGAAAAATCCCAACCAGCAGTAATAGCAATTTGATGGCCAAAATTACGGGCAAATATAATCGGACGCACCCTGTTATCAAGTTTCGCCAATTGGAGGATTTTATCGGTCGAACCATCGGTCGAGCCATCATCGACCATAATGAGCTCCCACGGTTCGCCGTTTGAGCTCATTACTTTCTCAATCCTCTTATACAGTTCACTCAGGTTATCGATCTCATTATAAATTGGCGCAACAATCGAATAAGTAATCTTCATTTAATTATTTTCTTCTTTGCAGGTCTGGGAGAGTCCCGAGTCTCGGATTCGGTAGTCTTATCAGGCACTACATCCGGATGAGATGTAGCTGGTATCTCATATTCAAAAGGCGGTAGACCTAGTATCCGGGCATAAAGGTATCTCCAAATTATCACCAGGGAAGCAAGCAATGGCACAATAATAAAAGCACCTAGTATGCCCGTAAAAATAACGGCTCCTATAATCGCGATAAATATAATCCCTTCAGGCATATTGACGCTGCGACCTAAAATGTAGGGACGCAGCCAGAAATTTTTTACATTTATCAAAATGACATAGATACCAACGACCAGTAAACCAAACAAAAAGTTGTTAATCGGCATCCAAGTGGAGCCTTCCAGCAACGCAACGGCCAGGGCGAGGGCAGTCGCTACGAAAGGACCTACATCTGGGACAATTGTAAAGAGACCGGCGAGTAGGCCAATAAAAAGTGAACCGGGGAGGCCAATGATCGTCCAGATTATCGTTAATGTTATCGCAACGATAACCATTAAGGTCAGTTGACCTCGCAGATACGCCATCCAGACCTGCCTGATTTGGTCATACAGCCTACGAACATCCTGCCGATACTCTTCGGGAGCGATGCGAACCAAGCTCTCGCGAATATTTTCCCACTCAGTCATAAAGAAATAAGTACTGCCAATGATGAGGAGCGCCCACAGGCTGCCTCGTGATGTGTTCCTGATCCACGTGATCGTGTTTTGCGGAGAAGTTGAAAACAGGTTAGAAATAGAATCCTTGATCTGAGGAATAAAACTACCAAGATCAATTGTGATCCCTCCGAGCACCACTGGTGCCGACAGATATTGCTGCGCCTGCGCCAAGGTCGACTCCAAATCAGCAGTGATCTCCTGAGTCTGATGGGAGATCACTGGTACAAGCACGACCGGTAGTGCGATCATTAACACCAGGCTTAAAAAATACACGATATTCGAGGCCACTCTTCGGTTAAGATGAACATGACGCTGCAATAACAATACAAGCGGATACAGGATATATGCAATCACTCCCGCCACAAGAAGCGATCTAAACAACAGACGGATCTGCCACCCCAAAAATATAACAAACAAAAGGACCAGGACAAAAGCAAAATATCTTGCTGCCAAGGTCCAGGGCCGAGATGTCATAGGATCTTTTTTAACGCATCCAGGGTCGGTTCGATAATCGGCGCTTCGACTACCGCCTGCATCGCAGCTTTTATGTCCTTTAATCCACTTCCAGTATTCAAGACCAAAATTGGATCATCACTCACTACAAGACGGTCCGTTACTGCACTCACTAAACCAGCAAATGCAGTGGCTCCGGCAGGTTCCGCAAAAATACCGACCCTGCCAAGTTCGGCAATCGCTTGCAGGATTTCTTTATCTGAAACAGTAATGTAGGTGCCACCGGTTTCACGCGCGGCCCTGACCGCGCGCACCCCGTCGCGTGGCAAGTCCACAGAAATACTGTCAGCGATCGTTTTGGCGGAGACAGGAATGATTTTTTCCGTATTGGCATGAAAAGCGTTAAAGATCGCAGCCGATCCTTGAGCCTGAACCCCGATTATACGCGGCATCCGAGGCAACCAACCCAATTCAAGTAAATCCTTGAAACCTTTATGGATACCGGAAATAATATTTCCATCGCCAACCGAGACAAAGATGGTCAATGGGGCATGATCCATCCCCTCCCCAATTTGTTTATGCCAGTCCTTGTGTGCGTTCAGCCACCAATCCCAAATTTCGAAAGCTGCGGTCTTCTTGCCCTCTGCCGTGAATGGGTTGTAACCTGTATTTCGGCAATACCACTTAAATTCATCGGCAGCCTTGATAGTCAGGTCAAAAGCTTCATCGTATGTGCCATCCACGAGAATAACCTTTGCACCGAAGATAAGCAGCTGCGCCACCTTTGCAGGAGGTGCGGTTTTGGGAGCAAAAATCACAGCCTTCTGCCCAATCGCAGCGGACATCCCGGCCAGGGCAGCACCAGCATTACCGGTCGATGCCGTAACTATGACTTCCGCTTGTATTTCACGCCCTCGTGCTACGACAATTGCACTCGCTCGATCCTTAAATGATGCAGTTGGGTTACGGCTTTCGTCTTTAAGCCAAAGCTGTTTCAAGCCGAGCTTCTCACCCAAACGCGATATGTTATATACAGGGGTTCCACCAGCAACGTGAAGCGGAGTCGAATCACCCTCCGGTTCAGAAACCGGCAAAAGGGGAAGATATCGCCACAAAGATGCATCTTTTCGTGAAAGAATATCCTCAGGTTGATATTTTTTATTAATAAACTCATAATCAAGAACAATATCAAGATTCCCACCATCTTTAGGGCAGGTATAAGTAACCTGATCGGGAAGATATTCGGTCTTACAAATCGAACAACGATAACCAGTGTATTTGTTCATACTGTTCTGATTTTACCCTTTTCAGTGAAAAAAAATACCACTGAGACACGGGTTAATTTTTACCGCGGCCCAGTGGTCCAATTGAAAATCACTTGCCTACAAATGCTCGCGCAAAGCTTGAGAAATCTTTTCCTGATCAACGGGTAAACGATCAATTCTAATGCCCACGGCATTGTATATTGCATTTGTTATGGCCGGTGTGGTCGGTATACTAACTATTTCACCCACGCCCTTTGCTCCATATGGTCCTTCCGAGGTCGGATGCTCCACAACAATTGAAGTGATATCGGGGGTGAGCATGATGCCGGGAATGCGATACCGCGCGAGATGGTCCGTGACTACATAACCATTCTCCACAATGAATTCCTCCGTGAGACAATTACCAAGGCCCATCATCACTCCACCTTCGACCTGTCCCTGTAAACCGAGTGGATTAACGGCTGTCCCTACGTCGTTGGCAGCGATCACGCGCAGTACGCGTACCTCACCGGTCAATATATTTACTTCCACTTCGGCGGCCTGAGCAGCAAATGAGAAGGCAAAGTGCATATCGCCGCCTGTACCGAGCGGCTGGGTTTTCGGTGCCTCATATTCATACATAGCACGCGGCTTTTGCCCGGCGGCCTTCATCTCTTTAGCCACTTCCCCAAAAGTTAAGGAATGTCCATTTGCATGTACGACACCGTTTTCAAACCGGATCTTTTCTGGAGAAACATCATATTTTTCTGCAAGCGTAACTGTCATCGCCTGTCGGAGTGTTTTCGCCGCATAACGCGAGGCATTCCCTGTAACATAGGTTTGCCGTGAAGCCGTAGTAGGCCCCCCATTCGGGGTTAAATCCGTATCCATAACCAACACGCGTACTTTATTAGATGTAACATCAAGTTCTTCGGCAACGATCATACGCATTACTGAAACAAGCCCCTGGCCCATTTCTGCCGATGAACTCCGTACTTCTAACATACCATTCTCATAAAGCTCCACTTCGGCGCCGGAAATATCCGGCGCGCCACCCCCCAAACCGGTGTTTTTATACCCGGCAGCAAAACCCCAGGCGTGAACCAGGTGTGGTTTGCCAGGTAAAAAATGTGAAGCAAAAACATCCTCGCCTCGAACACCACATACCGAGGTCGCCAAACGTCGCATTTCTAACTCTACTTTATTTATGCATTCCGTCAGCCCCACCGAATCGCGCAGAGTTTGTCCCGTATTGGTGATGCTACCAACATGCAAAGCATTCATACGGCGAAGTTCAACAGGTTCGATCCCCAACTTCTCGGCCAGCATATCCATCATAGATTCGACTGCAAATGCTGACTGGGTGACACCAAATCCACGAAACGCCCCGGCGGGTGGATTGTTCGTATACATCGCGTAACAATCGGCGCGTACATGGGGAATATCATAGGGACCCGCGGAATGAGTTGTAGCCCGCGTCATTACCTTATCTCCCAGGGAAGCGTATGCGCCGGTATCACCGTATAATTCCGACTCCGCTGCAACCAATCGCCCATCTTTCTTTGCACCAATCTTTACGCGTATCTGTGTAGCATGTCGTTTGGGATGAACAAGCAAACTTTCGTGTCTGTCGAAGAGGAGCTTTACAGGACGCTGCGTTATGTTCGCAAGCATAGCCGCATGAATTTGTCCTGCGATATCTTCTTTTCCACCAAAGCCGCCGCCCATCAATTGGCCGACAATTCGCACACGCTCTTCCGGCCACCCCATCACACGCGCTACCTGCGTTCGATCCTGGTAAGGAATTTGTGAACCGACGTAAATTTCCATGCGATGGTCGGGAGTAGGCACAGCGATACTACATTCAGGCTCAAGGAAAGCGTGCTCAGTAATCGGAGTATGAAATGTGTGCTCCAAAACTACATCTGACTCAGTAAAGCCCTTTTCGATATCGCCCTTACGAACTTTGATATGCTTGAGCAAATTTCCATTGGCATGGATTTGAGGAACATCTTCCCGACGCGCTAGAACGGGATCTGAGATAACGGGCAACAGATCAAATTCTGCCTCGATCAATCCCACAGCCTGGTCAGCGATTTCCTGTGTTTCCGCTGCGACAATTGCAATTGCATCGCCCACATATCTGACTCGTTCCCCTACCCCAACCATCACAGGCCAATCAAATATAACCAGACCATGGTTGTGTTCACCAGGAATATCATTAGCGGTTAATACCGCCAATACACCTCCCAGTGCTTTTGCCTTGGAAATATCAAGTTTTTTCAAAAATGCATGAGGCACTAACGCCCTTCGGACTCTCGCATAAAGCATGCCTTCAAATTCCAAGTCATCGGTATAAATCGCATCGCCTGTAACTTTTTCGATCGCATCGGGCCGGATTTGTGTATGACCTACTATTGCATGGGAATGTATAGAATCCGGGATATGAGGTGGCGGGACGGCCTCTCCAGTCCGTAAAGAATGTGCGGCAGCGAGAATAGCATTCTCAATAGTGGGGTAACCGGCGCAGCGACAGAGGGTATCTTTTAACGCAACACGGATCTCTTCCTGCGATGGATCCTGATTACGGCTCAATAAAGCGTACGCCGTCATAATCTGACCGGGGATGCAGAAGCCACATTGGACAGCGCCATGTTCGACGAAAGCTTCCTGTAAAGGATGAAGTTTCAGCTCTGCATTTACGCGTTGAGCAAGTCCTTCTATTGTGACGACAGTCTTTCCATCGGCTCTGTCGGCCGGATACATACAGGAGAGAATGGGTTCTCCGTCCACAAGGACTGTACACGCCCCGCACTCAGATTCTCCGCAGGCTATTTTTGTACCTGTCAGCCGCAGGCGATGGCGAAGGAGATCGGCCAATGATTCTCCAGCGACGGGAGGAAGGTTGTAAGATTGTCCATTAACATTAATTGAAAGTTCGTCCATACCGATAACCTTTCTAGGCTGCACGTTCCCATGCAGTTTTGAGCACATCTTTAAACAAAGTATCGACTAAATGCCGGCGGTAATCCGAACCTGCCCGACGTGGGCTCGAGCGGAATCCTACCTGATTAAGTAAAGCTTCAAGAGATGAATTGGAGTTAATCTCATTCATGGACTTACCGATCAAGGCTTCTTCAGCATCCCTTGCACGCCAGGGTGTTGATGCCCCAGGGCCAACAGCAACACGGATATTTTTAATCGTATTATTATCGCGATCCAACCAGACAGCCACATTTATGATTGGCAACGCCACGCCTTGCGGCCGCATGATGCGTTTGAAACACGAGGCTTGGGTGGTTTGCTTAAGCTGCAAGTTAAATCCTACAATCAACTCTTCCCCGTGCTTAATGACCGACTTACCAGGACCTAGAAACAATTCTTTAAATGGCAATTGGCGGATTCCAGAGATCCCCGCAATTTCCACCGTCGCATCAAGGGCCAGGAGTGCAATCGTGCCATCCGCCGCTGGCAATGCATGGGCAGTGTTACCGCCCAGGGTTGCCACATTACGCACCTGTGGACCACCGATCAACGCACACGCTTCGACCAGTGCCTGTGCGTGGTGGTTGACCAGAGGGTCTAAAGTGATGCGAGTAACCGGAATGCCAGCGCCAATAAACAGCTTATCCCCGCGTATTTCCAATGAAAGCAGTTCTTTAATTCCCGTGACATCAACCAATGTTTTCACGGCTGGATGCCGCCCCTGCTGGAGATCCAACAACAAGTCAGTACCGCCAGCTATCGGTGCAACTGGTTTTGTAGCTGTAACAAAAGCCTGAATGGCTTCAGATATTGTTTTTGGGCGAAGGTATTGCTGCCATAAGCTCATATTAGTTGTTCAGACCTATCTTATAAACAAGTAATCTTTAACAATAAGGTTATTGGGTATCAACGGATAAAACTACAATCCGCGTTCTCCGCGAATGTATGGTGTCCCAAGAGCCGCCGGCGCGCCGAGGCGTTTACGCATAGCTTGGCGCGAACCGAGAATTAAGATGAATATCGTTGCCAGATAAGGAAGCACATCCATAATCCGGCCGACCATGGGGTTATTAGCTGTCGAGATCAAAGGTAAAGCCGGATTCTGCAAGTCGAGGGGCAAGCGGCGAAGAAGTCCAAAGAAATAAGAAACCCACAACCCACGCAAAGGGTCCCAGGATGCAAAGATCACCAGTCCGACTGCGATCCAACCTAACCCGGACGTTTTGCCATCGACCCATCCCGGTTCGGTGATCAGGCTCAACGACGCCCCAGCTAAGCCGCTCATCAGACCGCCAAATATCACATACAGATAGCGAGTCAAGTTAACATTAATCCCAAGCGAATCGGCAGCAGCTGGGTGCTCGCCAACCGAACGCAGGTTAAGCCCCGGGCGGGTATGATGCAAGTAATACCACGCCAGGGGAGCGATGATCAGGCCGACAACGATCAGGATAATCTGTTCGGCTGAAACCCGACCCAAAATAGGCAGGATCAAATTGGTTGGAGTAGCTACAGGTTTTCCTACGTACGGCTGGCCGAGGATGCTTGAAAGGCCGGTACCCAGAATGGTCAGAGCCAGCCCGCTCACGACCTGGTCGGCTCTTAAGCTGATCGTGATAACTGCGTGCAGTAAAGCCATCAGGCCTCCCGCAATCATTCCAACGGCGATCCCTGCGAACAAGTTACCGGTGTGGAACCAGGCTGCGAATCCTCCGAACGCACCCATTAACATCATACCCTCAAGACCCAGGTTCATGACGCCCGAACGCTCGGAGAAGATCTCTCCCATGGTTGCAAACAGCAAAGGCGTACCACTGACTAGAGCACCAAACAATATCGTGATAATCAGAGTAAACAAGGTGCTCGTGGTCATGATACCTCTCCAATTTTCTCCGGAATTGCAACCCCATCCACCCTTTCGAAGTGCACGCGATAACGAAAGATAAGTTCAGTACCAACCACGACGAAGAGGATGACACCCTGCAACATGGCGGAGATTCCAGCCGGCTGGACCAGTTGCGTGCCGACCACCAGTCCACCGAATAATATCGAAACAAGGATGGCTGCAATTGGGTTCAACCGAGCAAGCCACGCAATAATTACACCGGTAAATCCGTAACCTTGTTGAAAACGTCCATTGAGCTCACGCAATGATGCAACCTCGTTCATACCAGCCAAACCTGCCAGCGCACCGGAAAGCGCCATGACCAGGAAAATATTCCTTTTTAGATCGATCCCGGCATAACGAGCCGCTTTTGGGTTATTTCCGATCACGCGGATTTCATACCCCCAACGGCTGCGATAAATAACCCAGGCTAAACCGATTGCCGCGAAGACCCCAAGTAGTACGCCTGGATTAGCAGTTAATCCAGATAAAATCGGGATTGTCTTGGATAATTGCGTCAGCCGCGGCCAGGTTGCCGCTGCCGGAAAACGCCCTGTGGATTCAAAATCCCCTATGCTCCATGGGCCTACCACAACAAAAAAGGCAACCCAATTGTAGGCAACGTAGTTCAACATCAGGGTCGTGATAATTTCATTGATGTTGAGCCAAGCCTTCAAGAAACCAGGGATTGCTCCATAAATTGCGCCCGCCAGAACACCGGCCAATCCCATAGCCAACATCATCAAAACTGGGTTGGTTGTACTTGGCAAAAGAAACACAGCAACCCCGGTCGCCGCCCAGGCTCCCATAAATAACTGGCCATCGGCGCCGATATTCCACTGCTTCATGCGGAAGGCGACGATACAAGCCAGAGAGGTTAACAGAATGGGTGATGCTTTAACTAAAGTATCCGAAAGAGGGCCAAAACATAACATCCCTTTTGGGCAATCGGTGTTGGTAAAGATGGCAATAAATCCGGCGCGCCAATCAGCAAACGTTCCAAAACCTTGTTGGAATATTGCCTGATAGGTCGATACCGGACTTGTAGCTCCAGCGATCTTGAGAACAAACCCTCCGATGATCAACGCCAGAACAACACCCAGAATAGAAGATACGATTCCCAACCAACCCGGGTTATCCAGACGAGTTTCGAAGCGAACACGATAAGGAATCCTGGACTGATTCATGATTTTGCCTTTACACCGGCCATCATCAGGCCAATTTTTTCGATGTCGGAGCTTTCCGCCTCCATGTCGCCCACAATCCGTCCTTCATACATGACCATAAGCCGATCACTCAAAGACAATAATTCATCCAGGTCTTCGGAGATTAAAAGAATCGCTGCGCCGGCATCGCGCTGTTCTACAAGAAGCTTGTGTACGGCTTCAGTTGCGCCAATGTCCAGCCCACGAGTGGGATGGACGGCGATCATCAGTTCAGGCTGCTGCGCAGTCTCGCGAGCCAAGATCACTTTTTGCAGATTTCCCCCGGATAACATACGCACAGGTGTGTCAACAGTTGGGGTGGAAATCTTATACTCGTCAACCAATTTCACTGCATTCTGGTGAACGGCTATTTTATCGATCGACCATCCGCTGGAAATCGGCGAGCGTGAGAAGCTCTTGAGAATCAAGTTCTCTGCAATGCTTAGATCCGGAATGCTGCCAACTGAGGCGCGATCTTCGGGAATGTGAGCCAAACGCCTTCCGATTTCCCGCCAATGTGAGCGGGAATTCAATACTATATTTCCCATTCTCATTTTACCCGCGGTTGCCGAGCGCAGGCCGGTGAGCGTTTCAGCCAATTCACTCTGGCCATTGCCCGCTACCCCCGCGATACCTACAATTTCCTTTGCGCGCACGTTAAACGAAACTTCGCGGATGGCAGGTAAACCGCGGTCGTTTTCGGCGCTCAAGCCTTCCACGACAAGTACATCCTCTCCAGGTTGGATTTTCTTTTTGTCGACCCGGAACAAGACTTCGCGTCCGACCATCAAATTTGCCAGTTGAGCTTTGGAAATACCCTTTGCCGAAACGTTTGCAGCGGTCACCTTACCGCGCCGTAGAACGGTAACGTAATCTGCAATTTTTACTACTTCTTCGAGCTTGTGAGAAATAAACACAATCGAATGGCCGCGATTCGTCATATCGTGGAGCGTGCCAAATAGCGCATCCACTTCTTGAGGTGTCAATACCGCGGTGGGCTCGTCGAGGATGAGGACCCTGGCTCCCCGGAACAACATTTTTAGAACTTCCACGCGTTGTTGTTCGCCCACCGAAAGTTGCCAGATTTTCGCCCGCGGATTCACCTTCATACCATACTGTTCGCCGAGGGCGGCGACCTGGTCTTCTATACTTGATAAACTTAAGAAAAAGCGAGGTTTTTTAAGGCCGAGAACAACATTTTCGGCGACCGAATTCGATTGTACGAGCATAAAATGCTGGTGGATCATCCCAATCCCATGTGAAATCGCGTCTTGGGGGGAATGGAACACAACGCGCCTGCCTTTAAGAAGAATCTCGCCCCCATCGGAACGGTATAAGCCAGCCAAAACATTCATTAATGTGCTTTTACCGGCGCCATTTTCCCCTAATAGCGCATGTACTTGACCCTCTCGACAAACAAAATCCACATGGTCAATTGCAAGCACGCCTGGAAACCGTTTTACGATAGCGTGCATTTCAAAAGTGGTTGGGGATTCGGTCATTTACTCTCCTAAGTTATCGATTTTATGGTTGGCGCAGGAGGTGGACTCCTGCGCCAACATGAAAATCAAAAACTAAATCTATTTTCTCCCGAAAAACACCTATTGTGCAGGCATCGCCGGAAGCGTACCTTCAACGCCATTCACCAGGAAGGGCATGCAGAGGGTACAGGGGGTATGGCCCGTCAGGCTAAATGCCTTGATGGTGCCTGCATCGATTCCAAACAGATCTTCATAATTCAGAGTTTGGCCGGCAGGAATGATGACCTTGCCAGTGTTGTCGTTGATTGGGCCTTTGAAAATGTCAGCATCTGTAAATTTCCCAGCGAGCATGTCAGCAAGTTTTGCCTTAACCTGGGGAATCACATCAGTTGGGACGCCTGGTTGAGGTGTCTGGCCATCCATGAAGCCATAGAATCCGACGATACCGGTACTGGCATCTAAGAAGTCATTCCCGGGTTTCCAAGTGCCAGCCTTAGCTGCCTGGGCGTCTTTCAGGTAGATCGGACCCCAGTTCCAATATTCTGTACCTAGGCAACTAGCGGCAGCCGGTTGACATGAATTGATATAGTCGTACGTCAATGCCCATTTTCCAGCATTAGCAGCTGCAACCAGCGGGCCTGGCGTATCGGAACCGATCAGGATAACATCCGCACCAGCGTCCAATAACGACTGAGCTGCCTGCTTTTCCTTGTCCGGATCATACCAGGTATTGATCCAGCGAACTTCCATTGTGCATTCCGGGCACGTGACTTTCATACCCAGAGCGAAAGCATCTCCGAGGCGGACAACTTCCGGATTCGGCCATGGTGCGACGTAGCCGATCTTGGTACTTCCATCAGCTTTAGCGCGGGCGCCACCGACCATGCCGGCCAGATATTTCATTTGTTCCATCGAGCCAAACACGTTGCCAAAATTGGTGCCGTTGGATTGATAACCAGAGGCGTGCAGCCAGGAGATTTTCGGGAATTCATCAGCCAGCGAAGCCATGGTTGTACCATATTCAAACGTGGTGCCAATGATGAAATCGAATCCCTTGCGAGCCAACGCGCGCATCGCCGATTCGGCATCCGGACCCGGATTGACGTTCTCAATATAGACTACATTCATGGTTGGGTCTTGCTTCATCATATACGCTGCAGCGTCAGCGTGCGCTTGAGACCAACCGCCGTCGACAGCGACACCGAGTAAAACGATTGCGACGTTGTACTTACCCGCAACGATATCGGGAATTTGAACCTGCGCAGGAGCGGCAGGTGCGGCAGCTGTGTCGGTTGCTGCAGGAGCGGCAGGTGCGGCAACCGTGTCGGTTGCTGCAGGTGCAGCAGGGGCAGCAGTATTTGCCGGCGCGGTAGTACTCGTTTGGGCGGGGCCACAAGCTGACAAAATCAACGCCAAGGCCATAGTTAATACGGCAACATGCAAAATTGTCTTGCTCATTTTCTTCAACTCCTTTTTATTTTTATTAAAAATAGTTCGGACCAAAACGACACAGTCTTGATTTGGGTAAAGAAGCCTCCTTTCAAATTTGTCTGGACGATTCTATCACAGGCATTTGTAATTCGTGAAAAAACTTACATAATGCATTTTACGGCAAACAGGAAAACTTCGTACTCAAGTCGTTCAGACTACTTTCCTTGTTATTACCTGCAGGCACCTCACGATCGATTCGATCCAACA